>Ga0208427_1000001_pt1 | contig 201766 bp, 191 predicted proteins | sample DEB08_DNA_FD_184532 | JGI IMG/M metagenome (GOLD analysis project Ga0208427, IMG submission 184532) | Aqueous microbial communities from the Delaware River and Bay under freshwater to marine salinity gradient to study organic matter... | ecosystem: Environmental > Aquatic > Marine > Coastal ...
AGAATATTAGGAGAAGAGTATCGTGAAAAGGATTTTACGGGCAAGGATATTTGCAAGAAGCGGGGTATCCAGCTATATTTCAACAAAAGAGATCACCGCTTCTCATCAAGCGATTTAAGAAAACGAGTATGCGAAAGGGAAAACAATGTGGACACTTTGGATCATAAGTAGCGTGATTGACAGCGCAGAACCTAAACTCACTCAATATGAAACTTTTGAAACTGCTATGAGTTGTCATATTGAACAGGCTGTACTCGAAGCAGACTTTACACAAGAAGAAATAGCGTTCTGCGAGGACCCGAATGAATAAATTTATTTTTGATGTGGACGGAACACTAACTCCGAGTAGACAAACTATTGATCCAGAGTTTAAAGAGTTTTTCAAACACTTTATCCAAGATAACAAGGTTTGGCTTGTAACTGGTAGTGATTATGCTAAAACCGTAGAACAACTTGGAGAGGATATTTGTGAAAGTGTTGTAACCGTGTATAATTGTTCAGGAAACGATACATGGTTCAAAGGCAAACGTGTAAACAGCAAACCATTTGAAGCACCTAAAGAACTATATGATCTAATGAATGGCTGGTTGCAAGGTAGTCCATTTTCACTACGTACGGGTAATCATATTGAAGAACGCACAGGAACAATCAACTTTTCAATTGTAGGACGTAATTGTACGTTAGGAGAACGTAAATTATATATTAAGCATGATCTTGAAAATAGAGAACGTGAAAGTATTGCTTTTCAAATTAATAGTGAGTTTCCTAATATTACAGCAGCAGTTGGTGGCGAAACAGGTATTGACATATATCGCAAAGGTGGCGACAAAAGTCAAATACTAGAAGACTTTAATAAAAATGATAAGATTTATTTCTTTGGCGATCGTATGGAGCCAGGTGGCAATGATTGGCCATTAGCAGCAAAACTAAACAAACAAAGATGTTACAATGTAAAAGATTGGCGTGATACTATGGAACGGTTACAATACTTTCAAGAGGCGAAAATAGCAGCATGATTATAGCAGGTCACGGATTTGTAGGTAAAGCATATGAATGGTTGTTTGCTAACTATAGAAGAAAAATAGAAATACATGATCCTGCAAAAGGGTTTACAGCTGACTTTGATAATACAAGTGCAGTAATTATTTGTGTACCAACACCGCAAGCAGATGACGGCTCTTGTGATATGAGTGCAGTTTATGATGTAGTAGGCAAGTGTAGACCAGATACACCAATAATGATCAAAAGTACAATTAGTTTGCAAGGATGGTATGAACTTAAAGACCGCTTTCCAAATCATAAATTTTGTTTTAGCCCAGAGTTTTTAAGAGCAGCAAATCACATGATTGATATTAAAAATATGGATACCTTTATTATTAGTGGTGATACAGAATACTGGCGTGATCAAATTAGTTACAACTGGCCACATATGCGTATACGCACCGTAAAACCTGAAGAAGCTATAGCAATAAAATATTTTAGAAATGCTTTTTTAGCAACTAAAGTTAGTTTTTTCAATGAAATATATGACTTTTGTTCAGCATACGATATCAGCTTTGATCAAGTTCAAGGCGGTATTATAGCAGATAAAAGAATAGGAGAAAGTCATAGTTACGTATGGCCAGATGAAGGGGTAAGAGGTTGGGGAGGATATTGTTTTCCAAAAGACACCAGTGCTCTATTAAAAATGGCAGCAGAAAAAAATATTAATCTAAATACACTAGAAGCAGCAGTTGAATACAATAAAAAAATACGTTGACAATCAACAACTTAGGCAGTATAATAAGAAACATAGGAGAAACATATGAAAGACATTCTACAAGACATTGTAAGCCATACACATTCGTTAGGCATTATTTCAACACTTAAAATTACAACAGAAAATGATATCACAACTATTGAAAGTATGGCAGACGATAGAAGTGTTATTATGACAGCAACAACACATTCACCAGTAGGCGAATTTGTAGGTACATTTGGTATGCCTGATTTAGGTAAACTAGCTTATCATTTAAAAAATCCAATGTACAGAGAAAATGCTAAAATTGAAGTAATAAGTGCAGAACGCAACGGTGAAGTTGTTCCAACACATATTCACTTTGAAAACGATACAGGTGACTTTAAAAACGATTATCGTTTTATGATTAAAGAAATTATCGAAGAAAAAATTAAAAAGTTTAGTTTTAAAGTTAATACATATGATGTAGAAATCCAGCCAAGAATTGGTAAAATTGAACAAATGAAATACATGCAAGGCGGACACACAGAAGAAACGGTGTTCCAAGTTAAAACTGAAAATGATAACTTGGTATTTTATTTTGGTGATGATGTAACACACGCAGGTAACTTTGTATTTGAGCAAGGTATTACTGGAAAACTAACACATACATGGGCATGGCCTGTTTCACAAACTATTGCTATTTTGAACTTGGATGGTGATAAAACTATGAGCATCACAGACCAAGGTGCTATGAAGATTAGTGTAGACAGCGGCATGGCAAAATACGATTACATTCTACCGGCTCAACAAAAATAATGAAAACAAACCTAACTGAAACACAAAAAGATTATGCAGTATTTTTACCTAGTATTAGCGGCTTTTATGGCACGTTTGTAGGTAAACAAAGATATGAAGATTATGTTGATCCTTCTCGTGTTCCAGCAGGTTTAGGCAATGTAGAAAGTCTTAATTTTTTAAATCCTAAAGACGGAGCATTCCATTACAAGTGGGCGCTCTATTCTGCTGGTCACGCAGATTTAGATACGACTAAATTTGTTGATAAAGAAGATATGGTGCGTAACCGTGATAGAGATAATTCATGGTTGCTAGGCGACTCAGGTGGTTTCCAAATTGCTAAAGGGTTGTGGCCCGGTGACTGGACTAGCGAAACTTGTCCACATGCAAATAAAAAACGTGAGCTTGTTGTAAACTGGATGGAAGAATACATGGACTACGGAATGATGCTTGATATTCCTACATGGACCTTCCAAAGTGCAAAAGCAAGTAAAGCAACTAACATAAAAAGTTATGATGATGCTGTAAAAGCTACTCATATTAATGCACGTTATTACATGAAACATAGACGTGGTAACTTTAAGGTATTAAACGTACTACAAGGCAGTAATCATACTAATGCCGATAGTTGGTATGAAGAATTCAAAGGTTATTGTGATCCAAAACAATATCCAGATACACACTTTAATGGCTGGGCAATGGGTGGTCAAAACATGTGTGATGTTCATTTGATTTTACGCAGACTTGTACACATGATACACGATGGATTACTTGAACAAGGGCTGCATGATGTAATGCACTTCTTGGGCACAAGTAAACTAGAATGGGCTGTGTTACTTACTGACATACAACGAGCTGTTCGCAAATATCATAATCCTAACTTTATGATTACATATGATTGTGCATCTCCTTTTCTTGCAACAGCAAACGGTCAAATTTATCATAACATTAGATTAGATCACAAAGGCAAATGGAGTTATATTATGAGTCCAGGTGCTGACGCTTTGAAATATGCTAGTGATACTAGAAGTTTTATAGACGCAGTACTACAAGATGGCTTATTACCTACATTTGAAGAATCTCCTGTTAGTCAACACTGCAAAATGAATGATATTTGCATTTATGCTCCAGGCGATAAAAACAAAGTTGGTACTATTAAAGTTGAAAAAGGTAAGCCAGAACTTGATAAACAAGGTAATCCTTTACTAGACGATAACGGAAATCCAATTATTATGCGTAAAGATAGCACAAGTTGGGATTCATTTAGTTATGCGCTACAAATGGGTCATAATGTTTGGATGCATATTGAAAGTACACAACGTGCAAACGAGCGTTATGATGCAGGAGAATATCCTTACATGATGGTATACGAACCAAGTATTAGACATGTGTTTAGAGATATTGTCAATGAAATCTTTGCACAAAAAGATCGTGAAAAAAGTCTTGCAGTTATTAACAAATATGGTGACGATAAATCGCTAAGTATTTGGACACACATTATTGGTACTAGATTGAAAGTTGGTAAGAAAACAATAACACCGGAAGCAAAAGCAGACGAATTATTTGATTGGGGTTGATATGAGTAACTTTACAGATGAAAAAGATAAACTAAAAAGCTACTTAGAAGAATTAAAACGAAAACACAAAAAATTACATGAACAAATTGATCAATATCACGGTATTGAAGTCACTCCAGAAATAAGAAAACTTAAAACACATAAACTTTTTATAAAAGATGAAATGCATAGAATTCAAACAAAACTTGAAAACTTAGGACATTACAAAAATGGACGAGCATGAAAAGAAAGTTAGATTAGAACATATTGATATGGCTTTAGAAGAACTTGATAAAATCATTGACACAATGAATAAAAAAGGCTATAGTAATGAAAAAATAAACGAGTTTAACAAACAACGTTGGAATCTTTGGAATGAAAGGTATAGGCTTAAACAATGAAACGAGATTATGATAGTGGTGTAACATCAGAAGGTGTAAACTTTTTTGTTGGTACTGAAGTAGAACACACACCGCAGTTTGGTAAGAAAACACTTTTTGTTGTAGGTGTACAAAACTTTGAAGAAATTGTAGAACACGCAGATAAAGCGGGTGTAGATCATATTTACTTGGGTGCTAATATGAGTTGGAGCAAGGACGAGTCTTGGGACGAAATGGTATTTCCATTGTTGAAAGACGGTTACTGGGTAACACTAGATTTTCCTGTGCAAGACATTGAATGGGTGCTAGAGTGCGGCTATACAGAATACAATCGCTTTATTCCAATGATTAGCGTAAAAATGCCTTACATTGATCTACTAGGTTACAATGCTTGTTTAAAAGTAGATGACAAGGATTTTGATGCTACTAATCCAGGTGTATGGGTACATCGTGTACATGATTTAAAAGATAAATCAAAGTTTACAGATTGGTCTAAATACACCACAGATGAAATTATCGCTTGACAATATGCAACAAGAACGTTATTATGAATATATGAAACGGCGCAACAGAGAAGAGGACGCTAAATTGAACGCATTAGAAAATGCAAAACGCAGTATTTGGGTAACTTTTACAAAAGAAGGTATCCACAAGTATCCAGCAGCACTGGAAGATCCAGCACTGGCAACAGGTGATGAATATGATGTAAGTTTCTTAGGTTATCCACATCGTCATATGTTCCATTTTAAAGTGCAAATTCAAGTTACACACAATGACCGTGACATTGAATTTATCCAGTTCAAACGATGGCTGGAATCATTGTATGCAGGAGACATCTTGCAACTAGATTACAAGAGCTGTGAAATGATTGCAGACGACTTGTACACACAAATTAACAGCAAATATCCCGGCCGGTTTGTTGTTATTGATGTTGCCGAAGATGGCGAAAACGGCTGTCAAATTGTATACCCAGCATAAAGGAAAAAGGTATAATGACTATCTCTAATCCGGTAGTAAATAAAATTTTTAACGATCTTGAGGAACTGCACGACTTCTGCAGAACTGAAGGTTATCCATTTAACCAAGCAGATTTGTATAAGAAAGATGCTCGTGTATGGCAGGCATTTCAAAAATACAAAAATTGGGTCCGTGCTAGAAATCGCACCAAAGGACGCAAATAATGCGTAAGCTGTTTTACATGGGCTTAGAGCCCTATGAAGGCAGGTACACATTACAACTTGAAGAATGGAGTAGGCGTGCGTTTCAACGCCGCTCCATTGATTGGGTTAATGTACCTGGTACAACTATTGACAATACAAAAGCAATTCAAGTAGGCCAAGTGTTAGATGCACATGGCCGTTCCTACTTTGCAATGTCGCAAATGATGAACTTGGTGCAAATGATGCGTAACGGTGAAGTTACAGGCGAAGATGTAGTTTTCTTTGAAGATATGTTCCAGCCTGGTATGGAATCGCTTCCGTATATTATGGATCAGATTCCCACTGAGCAACGTCCACAGGTTTGGATTCGTTGTTTAGCACAAGCAGTTGATCCAGATGACTTTGTGCATGTTTGGGGCATGGGCAAGTGGATGAGTTTGTATGAAGAAATGTGCAACGAGTTTGTTACTGGCGTACTAGCAAGTAATGAAGAAATGGTTGCACACATGAAGATTGCAAACTGGAAGGCTCCTATCTACAATGTTTCAGGTCTTGCATTTGATAAAACAGAAGTTGCTCTACGTGTTGGCGAGATCAACACTTGGGAAAAGCGTGACAATCGTGTGGTATTTGCAGCACGTTTTGATCAAGAAAAACAACCAGACTTTTATATGGATTTGATTGAAGAATGGTATGGTACACCAGGTACAGCAGACGTGGAGTTTTGCATTGTGCAAGGTGGCCCGCTACGCAGTAACAATCAAAAGTATATTGATCGTGCCCGCAAAATGGAAGAGCGTGGACAACTGGTAATTTATGAAAACTTGAAAAAGAATCATTACTATGATATTGTAAATCGTAGTAAAGTTTTGTTCAATTGTGCTTTGCAGGATTGGACAAGCAATACGGTAAGCGAAGCAGATGCATTAGGATGCAATGTGTTGTTTCCAGCGTATCGCAGTTTTCCAGAAATCTTTGCTAATGATCATACACGCATGTATGTGCCTTGGAGTGTTGAAGATGCAATGAACAAGTTAACGCCATTACTAAAAAGCGCACATAAAGACTTAGGTAAGATAAGCGATTGGACTAGTGCAACTATTGATCGTTATATTGATATTATGCAAGGTAACGGTGAACAATGGCGTAGAGATAGCAATCGTTATCGTGATTATGTTGCGGAGACAAAATATTGAGAGTATTGGTCACAGGTGCTACAGGTTATATTGGCAGTCATGTTTGTAAACTACTAAAAGAGCATGGACATCACGTTACTGCTTGGGATATAAATATTCATGGTGAATACAATGACATCATGGCATATTGTGACCATTATTCTTCTTATGATATAACTAAGTTTGTACATGGTGGCTTTGACGCCGTTGTACACTTAGCAGGACGCAGTGTAGTACCTGATAGTTTACGTGAACCTACAGAATATTATCGTGTAAACGTGATGGGTACTGCAAACTTGTTAGATCGTGTCGAAACACCACACATACTATTTGCAAGCACTAGTAGTGCTTGGGAAATGGCATCACCATATGCACGTAGCAAAGTGGCAGCAGAAGATGTAATTAAGGAGAAAGCCAATGGATACACTATCTTTAGATTTTTTAACGTATCTGGTACTGACGGGCATAATCGTCAACTGGGCGTTCCTACCCATCTTATTCGTGTTGCTGCTATGGTGGCTGCTGAAAAACTACCCAACATTAAGATCTTTGGTACGGACTATGATACTAGGGATGGTACTTGTATTCGTGATTATATTCATGTTGTTGATTTGGCTCGTGCCATTGTCAACGGAGTGGAACGAGGTCCAGCCAATACGGACTATGAGTGCCTTGGTAGCAACGTAGGTTATAGTGTACGAGAAGTAATCAGTACTATGGAGCAAGTTACTGGTAAAAAGTTAAATATCATTGAAGCAGAACGCAGAGAAGGCGATGCTGTTGCCAGTGTTGTAGACAACCTAAGTGATCTAGTTACACTGGAAAAAAGCATCGAAGATATGTGTTTGGATCAATACAAATTGGAAGTTGGTAAAAATGGATGAATTAGTAGCACAAAGTAAAGTTATTATTGAACATTTAGATAATGGCGACTTGATGAGTTGTTATAGTGTTTTTGAAGCTAATATTAGAAATATTCTAGATGACTTAGATCAAGATACAAAACTGGTACAACTTTGGCAAACTCAAAGAGGATATGTCGATGATGAAGACTGGGCCTCAGTTATGGAAAATATTGAAAACATTCGAGCAGTTGTAAATGCGTGATCACAACAACGATACTATTACAATTACAACTGATGATTTGGATAAATCAGGCGTAACAATTCAAGGTCATTATTATGGAAATACTATTGATATAGGCACTATATCAACAAGCACACTTGAATACAATGGAATTGATGATTTAGTTTCGCTTGATGATTTTTCGATTACACTAAATGATCCTGTTGAGTTTGAAGATCGTATGCCCGATGTTGCCAAGATAGAAGACATGTGCAATGATTATCCAGCACTAGCAAAAGCATATGAAAATTTTAAAACTATGTATGCTATGGTGCATCAAGACTGGAAAGGTCGACAAGAGGATGACCCACTTCCATTTTAACATAGAACCTGTATGGAATATGGAACGCTATCGTGCGTTAGACTATAAACTAGACCATCATAAAGATACAAATTTAATACAAAAATATTTAGATGCAGGGCATAGTGCAGAGGCTATGACCCTGTATAACTATTTTGAACCAAATCCTATGCCACCAAGTATAGAATATATTTGCAGTTATTTTCCTACACTTAAAAACATTTCAATTGCAGTCAACCTATTTAAGCCAGGACAATATTTGCCTGTACATACAGATCTATATGGTGCATATAAAAAATATCATGGTTTGACAAACGAAACAATTTATAGATATATTGTTATGCTAGAAGATGGTGTAGAAGGACAAATGTCTGTAATTGGAAACAGAGTTTACACCATGTGGAAAGCAGGACAAATATACGGCTGGCAAGATGATGAAAAACACACATTTTATAACTTGAGTACAAAGGATAGATATGCAGTCCAAATTACAGGCACATAACCGATACGACCAAGTTTTAGAAAAACTTTTCATTATATCAATTAACAACAATACCAAGTTTGTAGATAAAGAATACAACTTATTACAAAGTATTGACCATGCTGTAGGTATACATCAAGTTTATACTCACGGATATTTAAAAACTTTTAAAAAAAATTATATTGTAATACACGATATGGGAACTATAGACTATATTGAAAATTATTTTTTGAATAGTTATGAACGCAAATCATGTAACAATAAAGGTTTGTACATTTTTTTAACGGAACAAATATTACACACACATATTCCAGAACAAAAAATAATGTTAGATGGTGATAGCAATTTACCTAATATTTCTATAGATTGGCAACAATCACAACACGATAAAATTTGGTCTCCTGAATTATCAAGTATTAATGAATTTGTAAAAAATAATCAATTAACAAATGTTTTTGTTTGTATTAGTGCAGAAGATAAACATGGAATTTATGCGGGCAAATATAATTTTAACATACTTCGTAATGACGCTTATGTAAACGCAATAGCAACTTTTTTAGACAAAAATAAATCTCCAACCCAATTTTTTTCTAGTGATAAAATAGATACACATTTTTGGTGTGGTAATTGGGGATATAGACCGCACAGACACATTGTTACTGCTTTTGCTAGTAGCTTAGACACCTTGTATAGTTGGGGATATACAGATAGTAAACTTAATTTAGCAAATCATCTATGGTTTGATCCTAAAAAATTTAAGTACAAAAAAGAATTACTACAATCGCTAAAACAATTACAACCAAACTCAATTGACATAGATACAGGGCAAACTGAAATCACAGGCACATTATTTGATGTAATGCTTAGACCCGAGTCTGAATACGAAGGTCCTGATTTAAAAAATTATTCAAGTAAAGAATTATTTTCAAATACATTTTGCAGTATTATTAACAGCAGTACATTTGGTGAACCATTTGCAGTATATGACGAAAAACCTTTAAATGCTATTATAAATTTTAGACCATTTATACTAGTTGGTCCAGCAGGCAGTTTAGAATTAATGAAAAAGGACGGTTTTAAAACATTTAGTGATTTTTGGAACGAAAGTTACGACAACGAATATAACCATCAAACAAGATTAGAAAAAATATTTGATTTGCTATTAGAAATTGACTCTTGGAGTATTGAAAAATGTAAGCAAATGCACAAAGATATGTATAATATATTAATTCATAATTACAACAGAATAGGTAAAGATTTACATGAAATGCGCAGCACTTTATAATCATACAAATATACGTGGTGGTAATCGTGTGTATCCTTGTTGTCGTTACAAGGAAAGTGTAATGCACTTTGATGGCAATGTTGGTAAAATTATGCATAGTTATATGTATAATAAATTACGTGCAGATATGGAAGATGATTGGTTGCCGGGCTGTGGTAAATGCAAACACGAAGAAGAACTAGGGGTAGAAAGTTTAAGACAACGGTTTAATTCTCGTTATCAAATGAGCAAACCTACACTGGATTATTTGGAAGTAGGGTTTGATAACATATGTGATTTAACTTGTGATGGTTGCTGGGAGGAATGGAGCAGCAGCTGGTGGGCTAAAAAGAATCCCGACCTGCCACACAAACAGGGAATTACCAGCACAGAAGAATTTACACATATACCCAACACTATAAATCGTGTGGTGTTTTTAGGTGGCGAACCACTTATGACAAATAGACACAGACGTTTTTTACAAACATTTGACAATTTAGAAAATCTATCTGTGGAATATTTTACAAATGGTATGCACAAATTACAAGAAGAAGATTACCAAGTTTTAAGCAAATGCAAACATGTACACTTTACAATCAGCATAGACGGTATAGGTGTTTTGAATGAACAGGTGCGTAGCGGTAGTGTTTGGAGCAGAGTGGTCAAAACATTAGATGAAATAGCAGATGTATTTGATTATACAATACACAGCGTAGTGCATAAAAATAATTGGCACGGTTTACCAGAACTTGCAGAGTTTGCAAAAAAATATAAAAAATGGACAACAAATGTCTTGACATTTCCTAAAGAACTGGATATAATAACACTAGAGCAGTGTGATAAAGCAAAACTAGAAAAAATATTGGATACATATGATATACCAAACAGGCAATATATTAAGGCACACTTACAAGGAGAAGCATGATGGACATGCGCAGTTATGAAAATTGGAGAGAACACGGTGCTGATGAAAGTAGTGTAGAAGAAGTAACTTGGAATAATAACGATTTGCTTACACTACCTTGGGAAGCAACATATATGACAGACGAGATTCCAGAAGATAGTTCATGGGATACGTTTGCTACAAAAAATAAAAAAGCACTAGAAGCCATGTACAAACAATGGGGAGTACCTAAAGAAGGTAGTCTACATTATATGAGTATACGTCCAGAACTAACAAAAGGACTTGCTACACTTATTGCTCCGTATGCACATATGAAGTTCAATTACAACTTCCTAAAACTAACACCAGGGTGTAGTTTAATGTGGCACTTTGATACATATGCTACATTTGTAAAGTTCAATAATATCGATGAAGCAGATGCACATCATGTTTGTAGGACCGTTGTGATGATGGATGACTGGGATAGAGGTCAAGTACTACAAGTAGGTGACGAAGTTTACACAGGCTGGAGTGCAGGAGATACATATACTTGGAAGGGTGATACTTGGCACGGTATGGCTAATTTTGGTCCTACTAATATTGTTATTGCTCAAATAACATTCCTGGATGAAGATGACAAATATTCCCAATGATAAGCGTGATATGGATTTTGGCAGTGCTTTTGCTATACAAGATCCAGAAACAATGCGTTTATTAAGAAAACATTATAACTTTATTGATCTCAATAATGACAGCATTATTGATGAATTTCTGCATGAATACGATACTTGGATTAAATCAGGTACACTAAATGTGTTTACTGGATTAGAAGATTTTGGTTACAAATGTTATAGTAATGGTACTACAGAAGCATTTGATAAATTTTATATGCGCAATGCTAAACGTAGATTCCGATGCTATAAAGGCGAATATATGTATCATAGATTAGCGTGGAGAGACAAGTTTGTTTGGGCATATATTGAAGACGAACCGCTTCACAATGCAGATGCAGTAGTTATTAGTTTACCATTTGCGGATACAGGTGACAAACACGACAAGTATCACGATCTAATGCGTGAATGTAGTGAACTAGGAATACCAGTATTAGTAGATTGTGCATATTACGGTGCTTGTAGGCATATACACATAGACTTAGCGTATCCTTGTATTACAGACGTTACGTTTAGTTTGAGCAAAACATTTCCAGTTGCTTACGCCCGTATAGGTATGCGATATACTAAAGTAGATGACGACGATACAATGTTTGTGTATCACAAAATAAACTACAATAACAAAATAGGTGCATTACTTGGTTTAGAATATTTTGACAACTTTTCACCCGATTACATACCAAACAAATATATTGACAAACAAGCAGATTTCTGTAATACTATAGGAGTTAGTATTAGTAAAACCGTGCTATTTGGTATTGATTACAATAATAAGTTTCCGCAATACAACAGAGGCGGACGTACAAATAGACTGAGTTTTCATAAACAATATATTAAAGGATTAGATATTGCCGGTACAAAGTAATAACGATTGGGATCCATTAGAAGAGATTATTATCGGCACAGCAGACAATTGTGTGCATCCTACTATGAATATTAGTACACATAGTTTTATATATGGTGGTGAACAATATGAAGATATCAAACACTTTAACGGGCAACCTATTGAACAATGGATTGTCGATGAAGCAAACGAAGATTTAGATGGGTTAGAAAAGTGCTTAAAAGATTTAGGTGTTAAAACTAGACGTCCAAAAAGCATCGATCATAACCAAAAGTTTAGCACACCAGAATGGACTACTACAGGATGGTATACTTTCTGTCCAAGAGATTTGTTGTTGCCTTTAGACAATATGATTGTAGAATGTCCTAGCCCAATGCGAGCAAGATATTTTGAAACTAGAGCATACTATGACCATTTATATGAATGGATGAAAGAAGGTACACAATGGATTTGTGCGCCTAAACCTATTTTAACTGATGATAACTATCAATTGGAGGACCGTAGTGAAGCAACCCTTGTTAACAAAGAAATTATTTTTGATGCTCCTAATATCGTTCGTCTTGGTAGGGATCTTCTCTGCCAAGTTAGCAATAGTGGCAACCAACTTGGTTTTGAATGGTTACGTACTATTTTAGAGCCAAAAGGCTATCGTATCCACGTAGCAGAAAAATATTATAGTTTTGCACACTTTGATAGCACCGTATTGCCACTGCGGCCTGGACTAGTGTTGTTTAATGCAGGACGCCTAAGCGAGGATTGGTATCCACCTATTTTTAAAGACTGGGACAAGATTTGGGTAGGTGAAGAAGATCTACACGTTCCGCCAGCAAACACAGGTGTTGCTCCTTGCTCACCTTATATTGGATTAAACTTTTTGAGTGTTAATCCAGAACTTGTTATTGTTGATGAAAAGCAAGAAGCACTTAGACGTATACTAGGCAAACATGGTATTGATACAATAGGCCTTCCAATGCGTCAAGCACGTAGCATGAGCGGAGGGTTTCATTGTGCTACACTAGACACTAAGCGCAAAGGCAGTTTGGAGGATTATTTTGCAACATAGTATAGAACAATGGATTGAACGTATAAATGCAATGAAAGATATGTGTATTCAAGCACATAGATTGCGTAATCAATACAGCGAACAAGTTGAAGAAACATACAACTATGCACAAGTAAAAGATATACTAGAGCAAGTGCAATCAATGGCCGCCGGTATTGCAAATGAAAAAATAACCGAAATTAAAACAGAAATGGATGAATGGAAAAAATGAAACGCAAACATTATACTTGGGACGATGTACATAAATGTGCTCACAAACTAGCACTGGAAATGTACAAAACTGGATTCAAACCAGATTATATTGTAGGACTCAACAGAGGCGGTCTGCCTATCAGTGTTGTGTTAAGCCATTTATTAGACTGCGACCATTATGCGCTAGATGTACGGTTACGTGATAACAAAGGAGAAACTGGACCTGAATCTAACTGCTGGATGGCAGAAGATGCGTTTGGGTATGTATCTCAAATTGATAGAGATGATGTTTGGAGTAAATCTACTAGCGATACTGCTAAGAAAAAGAAAATTTTAATTGTAGATGATATCAACGATACTGGTGCTACATTTAAATGGATTAAAGAAGATTGGCAAGCAGGTTGTTTACCAGATAGTCCAAACTGGGATACCATTTGGAATCAAAATGTTCGCTTTGCTGTAATGTGTGAAAAAACACATACCGAGTTTGATGGGGTTGACTATGTATGGCAAACCATAGATACAGGTGAAGAAGATACATGGATTGTGTTTCCATGGGAATATGATTAAGGAGATAACATGAGTTGTACATGTGGAAGATCGCCAACAGGACGTTGTGTAGGTTGGCATAGTTTAACAGAGGAGCAATACCTTGAGAAAAAAGCCGAATATGAAAAAAGACAAGCACTAAAGGAGAAAAAGGAATGAAAGAACAACTAGTAAAAGCAGCACGTATGCACGCCGAAGGTGAGCTCGAAAGAGCAAAAACAAATATTATGGTTTACATGAACCAAAGTGTAGGTATTGGCGAACACAGCGATATCGTCGAAGCAATTCAAGAAGAACTTGATAAAATGGCAGCGGCAGAAGATCGTATCGAAATGCTGAGAAAATATTTTGAGGGTTAAAAACCATAGTTAACCTATTGACAAATAATCTAAATAATGTTACTATAAACAATAGACATCCTCGTCTATAACTCGGAGAATAAAATGACAGAAGAAGTAAAAGGACTTAATACTGACAATGTTGAGCCTGTAAAGATTAGTCAAGTAGTACGTGAAAGACTACAAAAAAACGGTGTTCGTTTTTATGCAAATGACAATATTAGTGAACATATTAGTGAATTTGAATTACAAGAGATTCAAAACGAATTAAAATACAAGTTCCAAGATGTACTAGATACACTTATTATTGATACAGAAAACGATCCAAACAGCATGGATACTGCAAATCGTTTGGCGAAGATGTATATTCATGAATTGATGCGTGGAAGGTATTATCCGCAGCCTAATGCAACTGCATTTCCTAATCATACAGATGATGCGTATGATGGTATGCTTGTTGTGCGTAGCGAACTTAAAAGTGTTTGTTCGCATCACCATCAACCAGTTACAGGTGTAGCATATATTGGTATTCTTGCTGCTGATAAACTTATTGGATTAAGCAAGTATACACGTATTGCACAATGGTGTGCTAGACGTGGCACACTACAAGAAGAACTTGCAATGGATATCTGTAAAGAAATAATGAAAGTTACAGGTGCTAAAGATTGTGGTGTTTATATTCAAGCAACACACGGTTGCTGTGAAAATAGAGGCATTATGGCACATAGTAGTTTAACACAAACAAGTGTACTAAAAGGTGCGTTTAAAACTGATCCTGGTACAAAGAAAGAATTTTTTGATAACATTAAATTACAACAGGAGTTTGCACCGCGATGAAACTAAGATATAGTGAAGCATTTTATAGTGTGCAAGGCGAAGGCAAATTTGTAGGAGTACCTAGTGTATTCCTACGCACCTTTGGTTGTAACTTTCGTTGTATGAATTTTGGTGTGGATAAAAGTGTTGGCAGTCGTTGGGAGCAACACGCAAAAGGTCAACGCTACAACGCAGAAGTAAAACAACTGCTAGATGACGGTGTTCATGAAACTACAAAAGAGTTTAATGATTTGCCTATTGTGCATACAGGCTGCGATACATATGCAAGTATCTATCCAGAATTTAAACACTTCAATATGCTTAAAAGCGTAGATGAAGTTGTAGAACACTTGTTGAGTTTGTTGCCGGAAGGCAAATGGACTATGGATAATGGACAAGATGTTCATCTTATCCTTACAGGCGGCGAGCCATTACTTGCTTGGCAACGGTTGTATGTCGAGCTGTTTGAACACCCAGGTATGCAGGATCTAAAAAATGTCACAATCGAAACCAACACTACACAGCATCTACACGATGACTTCTACAACTATCTCAATGGTCACGAAAGAATTCAGCTCACTTTTAGCTGTTCTCCCAAACTATCCGTATCGGGCGAGTCTTGGGATGATGCTATTAAGCCTGATGTTGCTCGTGAGTATTCCCTTGTTGATGGCAGCAATATGTATTTTAAGTTTGTTGTTGCTGATCAGAGTGATGTTGACGAAGTTGGTAGAGCAGTTGATACCTATCGTAAAGCGGGCGTGGATGTTCCTGTATATCTCATGCCGCTTGGGGGTAGGTCGGAAGAATACACTCTCAACGTACAAGAGGTGGCGAACCTCTGTATGGAACGAGGGTGGAGGTTCTCGCCAAGACTCCACATTAGCCTATTCGGAAATGCCTGGGGCACTTAAAGAAAACCTAGATAGTATTCCAAAAGGCATAAAAAGCGAAGAAGAATACGAACGCATAAGGAAACAACTTTGAGATTAATTACATTTGGTTGCAGTCTTACTTTAGGAAGCGGTTTAGAGGATGTAGGCATTCGACCTGAGCATCCTAGTAAATTTGCGTGGCCAAATGTACTTTCTACTTTATTAGGATGCACTTTAGAAAATAAAGCTGCTGCTGGTGCTAGTAACAAACAAATACAAAAGTTAGTTCAAGAATACAATTTTGTAAGTAACGATGTAGTGGTAATTTTATGGAGTCATAAAGACAGATGGTGTGTTTTTGACGGTGATTTTACAAATCAAATTAATGCATGGGATAGTGACATAAAAAGTAAAATGTTTTTTAAATTTTTGCACAATGACACAGATATGTCTATGGATCTACATAACAGAATACATTATGTAAATATGTATCTAAACAATAAAAAAATTAAAAACTTTCATTTATATGCAGATATTATGTATAAAAATACATATAAATGGTTTGATGTTGATATGCTCCATACAAACATGGCAGAACTAAGACATGCAAATCCACCAGCAAAATATGACCATCATCCGGGTATTGAAGCACATAGTATATTTGCTAATCAAGTGTATAAAGAAATAAAGGAAAAAATATGAAACAATGGTTAAAACGTGTAACTGGCATTGAAGCACGAGAAAAAGAACTAGAAGCCAAAGAACTAGCAGTACTAGATAAAACTGATCCTAAGGCTGCTGCTACAAAACGCAAAGAGCCTTGGGTAAATGTGCTAGACATGCAAGTAAATGAAGAAAATATTCGCAACGGTTTTTTTGAGTTAGATTGGAACAAATACTTTATCCAAGAACTACTAGCAGCAGGATATGGTAGTGAAGGTGACGAAGAAGAACAAATTGTCGACCGTTGGTTCAAAGATATTATTTTTAACATGTTGCAAGAAGAAGGACTTGACACAAGTCGCGGAGCCGGTTATATTAATGTAGTACCAATAGACAAAGGCAAAAGCGAGGTATCATGAAAGTTGCAAAAAATATGATTCTGATAAAGGGCAATCATAGTATGGCGTTTAGTGTAAGACGCCGCAAGGAGTTGGTTGAAATTGACTTTTACAAAGACACTTACAAATATCTTACACAAAAATTATCTCTTGACGAAGGCTCTGTTGTATACTATAATGCTATTGAACTAGGCTACAAAGAGGCATTCTAATGACATACATTCTTATTGACACTGCTAACACATTTTTCCGTGCTCGACACGTTGTACGTGGAGACATTGATACTAAAGTTGGCATGGCAATGCACATCACCCTTAACAGCATTAAGAAAGCATGGCAGGACTTCAACGGTTCGCACGTTGTTTTCTGCTTAGAAGGACGCAGTTGGCGTAAGGACTTTTATGAGCCTTACAAGCGCAATCGCAAAGAAGCACGTGATGCACTTACTCCACGTGAAGCAGAAGAAGATAAAGTGTTTTGGGAAATCTTTGATGAGTTTAAAGAGTTTGTTACAGACAAGACTAACTGCACCGTTTTGCATAATCCTGTACTAGAAGCAGATGATTTGATTGCAGGTTGGATACAAAATCATCCTAACGATGACCATGTTATTATTAGTACAGATGGCGACTTTGCACAATTAATTGCACCCAATGTACGTCAATACAACGGTGTTAGTAATACTACTATTACACATGAAGGTTACTTTGATGACAAAGGTTCACCTGTATTAGATAAGAAAACTAAAGAACCTAAAGAAGCACCTAATCCAGCATTTATGTTGTTTGAGAAGTGTATGCGTGGTGACACTAGTGACAATGTGTTTAGTGCATATCCTGGTGTTCGTAAAAAAGGCACAAAGAACAAAGTAGGATTGCAAGAAGCATTTGCAGATAAACAAACAAAAGGTTATAACTGGAACAATATGATGCTACAGCGTTGGGTAGATCACAAAGGTGTAGAACATCGTGTGCTGGATGATTATACACGCAATGTTACCTTGTGTGACTTGACTGCACAGCCCGAACACATTAGACAAGAAATAAATAACACTATCCAATCAGCAGATAGCAAGAATGTATCACAAGTTGGTATGAGACTAATGAAGTTTTGTGCCCGTTGGGATCTTCAGCGTATTGCAGATAATGCTGCACAATATGCAGAACCATTACAAGCGAGGTATGAATGACAATAAAAGCAAAACCAGTTTTAGCAAATAAATTTTGGATTGTTGAAGAAGAAGGTGTGCGAATTGGTACACTTAGTAAAGAGGACGACGGCTTTGTTATTTCTAGCAAAGGTAAAGTAGATGTTTACAAATCAGAACACCAATTAAAAAAACAATTTGGTAAAAATTTCCTAATTGCTAACATTACAAATACCAACTCAAAACAAGAAAAAGAAGTTCACGGGTATCCTACTAGAAGTATTCCATATAATAGTATGTTTGACATTCAAAGAAAACTACCTCTTTTTACTAAAAGTGAAAAATCTAAGTCGGTATATTGTGCCGGTTATTATCTAGTAAAGTTTAATGTAAACTGGCTGAAAAGTTTTTGTCCTAAATTAATTACTATCGAACGTAATGACTTTATGGGTCCTTTTAAAACTGAATTAGAAATGAAAGTAGCATTAGCTAATGCCAACCGATCCAATTAATACTAGCAGTATTCAGCAATTTTTTCAGCAGGTCAAGCAAGCAGAAGCAAGCAGAGCTAGAGAAGTTAAGTTAGATATTGTACAAGCTAAAAATCTTGCCTTTACTTTAGGAGAGGTAATGGCAAGATTAAATGGTGATTTAGAAAAAATTATATCAGAACAAATAGAAAAACTTAATCAAGATCAAATAATAGAAATTAGTATGGACTCTGGGGAGTGGAAATAAACTCCCTGTTAACTAAAAAGAGATAAATATATGCGTAGTTTATATTAAAGGATACGCATATGAGCAGACCAAAGCCTACTATTAAATTAGAATATACTAACCCTGCAACTTACAAATGTGAGCAAGTTTTAGATGCTGAAGCAATTTGGGCAGTTTTCTACCAAGATAAACCTTTTAATCTAAAAAGCTCAAATTCTTTAACAAACTATCCTGGTCCTAAGTATAAGAAAACAAGTTTTTCTAATCCTGGACATGCACATAATCTTGCAAAAAAACTTAATAGCATGTTTAAAACAGAAGATTTTAGTGTTTATAAACTAACTTCTGGTGAAAAAATCTAATGTCAAACAAACTAGTTTTTACAAAGTTGTTTTTACGTGAATTAGGACAAAGCACTAACGAACAAAATGTAAAAGCAATGATGCCTTTATGGTGGTATAATACTAGAGACAAAAAAGTGGGTGGACTTAGACTTACACAAGAAGGCTTTGATGTAGTGCAAAAAATAGGATTAGCAACTTATGATATACCATATCCTAGAGAAATGCCATTAACTACACAAGTAATTATTTTTTTAGATCAATTTATTGATTGTCCATATTACCTAACAAATAGAAGTATTACGGTTACAAACGAACGTAAAGCAGTTGAACTTGGTTTGTTTAGTGGAGATTTGCGCAAATATGGATTAACAAAAGCAATGTCAAGATCAAAGGTTGACAAATAAATTATTTCACGTTAATATAATTTTATAGGGTAACAAAAAGGGCATCACTATGCAAATCGATTATATAACTACAATGACTAAAGTAGGTCAACTTGTACGTAGAGAAGGGCATGATAAAAAACTTGCTTTAATTCCTGATGCAAACATTTCAAAAGAACTTCTTAAAGACAATCGAGGCAGAGTATACGCTATTGTAGTTGATGGGGAAATACACAAGCTAGGTGGATCACAAGCAAAAGGTGGTATTAAATCAACGTTTGATGCCTATTGTGGTGGTTATGCATTTGGTATGAGTGCAAGAACATATGCTGTATGGAATTATCTCACACAAAAAATAAATCAAGGTAAGTGTGTTGAAATTTATTGTGTATGGGCAGACGTTGTTACGGTTCCAGTACCCACAATGACAGGTACAGAAATGCAAACTATTCCTGTTGATTTTCATGCAATTGAGAAAAACTTTGTTGATGAGTATGTCGCAAAAGAAGGAAAGTACCCTGAATTAAATATGCAAGAATCTGGTCGTAAATGGGAAGATACAGGCTTATTAGAAGGCTGGCCCGGTATGGGAAAAAAGTTTTAAAAAAAGGTTGACAATCGATAAAACATATATTATATTATATATATAGGGCAACAAGACAAAGAGGGTTACAAAATGTCTTACACTTATGAAGATAACATTATTTCAGATCTACACAAAGATGCATATGGGTTCCGTCCTACACAGCGTTTCTTTGACGACTGGGCAGAGTACACACCTGCTGAGAAGCAAGAGTGCTGGGACATGCTTTGCGAGGAGATGGATCGCTCTATGAAAGAGCAAGCGGCTGCTGAAGCTGCTGCACTGGTAGAGTTCCGCAAGCTGGTAGAGTTCCGCAAGCAAGTTGCAGCAACTATGAAGTTCTGCGATTGTAACTGGAAAAAGGCAGTAGAGTTTCTTGCAGACGCAGAAGACGACGATATTGATTGTGATCAGTATTTTGACTACTTTCTTTGGAAACAAGGCATCGGTTACAGCGACCGTGCTAAAATCCGTAAACTTTATAAAGAGGTTGACTAACTTACAAATTGTTGCTAATATAAGATATAGCACTGATTAGAAAAGGAATACAAAAATGGAAGTAACACGTACTCTAAGTCCAAACAAAGCGAAAATTGCAATTAAACATGCAATGAGTAAAAAACGTCCAATCTTTTTATGGGGTCCTCCTGGTATTGGTAAGTCTGATATTATTGCTCAAATTACAGATAGTTTGCCTAACTCACATTTGATCGATATTCGACTATCTCTTTGGGAGCCAACTGATATTAAAGGCATTCCATATTTTGATGCTAACCTGGGTAAAATGGTTTGGGGGTCTCCTAGTGAACTGCCAGACGAAGAATTTGCTGCACAATACGACAATATTGTTGTTTTCTTTGACGAAATGAACTCAGCTGCTCCTGCTGTACAAGCGGCAGCATATCAGTTAATTTTGAATCGTCGTGTAGGACAATATAAACTGCCAGACAATGTTATCATTGTTGCTGCGGGTAACCGCGAATCAGACAAAGGCGTTACATATCGTATGCCTGCTCCGTTAGCAAACCGTTTTGTACACATTGAAATGGAAGTTAGCTTCGATGATTGGTTCCAATGGGCTGTTGATAACAATCAGCATAAAGACGTTGTTGGCTACATTACTTTTGCTAAAAAAGACTTGTATGATTTTGATCCTCGTTCTCCAAGCCGTTCATTTGCAACTCCACGTAGTTGGGCATTTGTAAGTGAATTGCTAGATGATGAATTAGACGAATCAACTACAACAGATCTTGTTTCAGGTTCAGTTGGCGAAGGTACAGGTGTCAAGTTTATGGCTCACCGTAAAATTGCATCTAGCATGCCTAACCCAACAGATATTCTATCTGGTAAAGTAAAAGAGTTGAAAACTAAAGAAATCAGTGCTATGTATTCCTTAACCGTTTCACTCTGCTACGAACTTAAAGAATCATCAGATAGAAATGATTCCAAATTTGACAAAAAAGTAAATAATTTCCTTCGTTTTGCGATGGATAATTTTGACACTGAACTTGTTGTAATGGGAATCAAACTTGCACTAACACAATATGCATTACCTATTGATCCAGACGAAGTAGAATGCTTCGACGAATTCCATGATAGATATGGAAAGTATATCAAGGCTGCACAGGCTGCATAAGGTGCATAATGGGCAGTTTCGACTGCCCATTTTTTTTTGAAAAGGTTGACATATTGTTTAAATATGTTATATTAATACTGAAACAACAAATGAGGATAACATGTCTGTAAAACAAACGTCTAGTAAGCCAAAGAAAAATTGGCAACCTAATCCAGATATTACAGAAAATGAACTTGCTACAATGCGTGAAGAAGTACTTGATCGTATTATCATTGCACGAGTAGGTTTGTTACTTCGTCATCCGTTTTTTGGTAATATGGCAACTCGTTTGCGTATTATTGCAGCAGATGAATGGTGTCCTACTGCCGCAGTAGACGGACGCAATCTTTATTTTAACACTCAGTTCTTTAATGCAATGGACAATAAAGAAATTGAGTTTGTTATTGCACATGAAATTCTGCATTGTGTTTACGGACACTTAGACCGTCGTGAAGACAGAGATCCGCATTTGTATAATATTTCAGCTGATTATAAAGTCAACAATCTGCTAGTACGTGATCGCATTGGAACAAAACCCAAACTTGTTGATTGTTTTCAAGACTTTCAATATGATGCAGATACATCAGAAGAAATTTATGATAAATTGTACGAGAAATATGACGAACAACAGCTAGAAGCACTAGGCGAATTGTTGGATGAACATATTGATTGGGAAGATAAAGGAGAGGACGACGGAAAAGGTCCTTCTAAATATAGTAAAGACGAACTTCGTAAAATTAGAGACGAAATAAAAGATAGTATGCTTCAAGCAGCTCAATCTGCAGGTGCTGGCAATGTTCCAGGCGAAATTCAGCGCATGATTAAAGAGCTAACAGAACCTAAAATGAATTGGCGTGAGCTTATACGTTCACAAATTCAAAGCACTATCCGTAACGATTTTACATTCCAACGTCCTAACCGCAAAAGCTGGCATACTGGTGCTATTCTGCCAGGTATGAACTTTCAAGAAACTATTGATATTTGTATTAGTTTAGATATGAGTGGTTCAATTGGCGATCCACAAGCACAAGACTTTTTAGGAGAAGTCAAAGGTATTATGGACGAGTTCAAAGACTACAAAATTAAAATCTGGTGTTTTGATACTAAAGTTTACAATGAACAAGACTTTAGTGCAGATGGTGGTGATGAACTAACAGATTATGAAATTTTAGGCGGCGGTGGTACCGACTTTATGGTTAATTGGGAATATATGAAAGAAAATGACATCCAGCCTAAAAAGTTCATTATGTTTACAGACGGCTATGCTTGGGATAGTTGGGGTGACCCAGATTATTGCGATACTATTTTTATTATTCATAGTAACCACAATAAAAATTTAGAAGGACCTTTTGGTATCACTGCACATTATGAGGAAGCTGCGTGAAACTAAATGTTCTAGACATACTTGAAAAAAGGCGGGTAGATTTTTGTCCGCCTCATTTTTCAACTCATAGTATTAAAAGAGTTTACAACTTAGAAAAAGTTATTTGTCAGTGGATTAATGACCATTTAAGTGGTAGATACTACTTAGGCAAAAATATAAAACTAGATGGTAACAATGGAATTGAAGGCATCTACACAATAGGATTTGAGAATCCTAAAGAATTAAGTTTCTTTATGTTGGCTTGTCCACATTTGAAATATAATTAAAAAAATCAGTATATATATAATATAGGAGTTAATTAAAATATGGCTGAACAAACACAATCTAATCCAAACGAACTAAACATTCAAGATTTGGTTTTGGCAAGAGCAGTAATTGAGCTTGCTACTGAACGCGGCACATTTAAAGCAAATGAACTTGCAAGTGTTGGAGCATTATATAATAAACTTGATGCTTTCTTAAAAGAAGTTGAAGCACAAGCAAAAGCAGCACAAGAAGGTGCAGCAGCAGCGGCGGCACAACCGCCAGAAACCCCAGAGCCAGCTACAGAGGCTGCAGAAGGAGCATAAAATGGCATTAAAACATGTAGGTAGGGTAAAAAATAACCGCCGAAAAGTTGTAGTAGCATATAGAGTAGTTCCAGGTGATCCTGATCACTGCCTAGTTGTACAAACTGAAAATTTATCTGCAGACGAGCACGATGCTCTTATTCGTGTAGTGGAATCAGCAGCAGGACAAGAGGCATATGAATTTGGCGAAGCAATGTCAAGATCATACTTGCCTGATGGCCGCAATATGTTAGCAGGATTTCATACAACTGGTAAATTAAACAAATTACCAACAAACGTTATCGAAATGGTACCTAATAATAATACTATTATTAGTCTTGACGAACTTAACAAGACTATTGCAGAACAAAAAGGTGTAACCGTTGCCGATTTAGCACTTAAAGGACCAACAGGAGAAACTACTCAACCTCCTGAAAATGTTACCGAAGCACCTGTTAATCCGCAAGAACTTTATACTGAACCAACTTCCACAACAGATGGAGTTTTGACAAATGAAGAACTAGCAGCACAATACAGATCGCAAGCAGATGCTTTATTTAAAGAAGCAAAAGCGTTGAGAGAACAAGCTGAATCTCTTGTTCCCACAAAAAAGAAGGTAACAAAAAAGAGTGTCGAATCAGCTGAAACCTGAACAAACCGACGAATATTGGGAGGAAATATTTAACTCCGTAACTATGGATTACCTCCCTTTAGAATATATTAAATGTATTATTGTTAAATTTGAAGATGGCAAGATTTGGGAAATTGATATTAAGCAATCTAAAAAAGAGTCGGTAGATATTGAAAAGACATTGGACGATTTTTTTCAAGAATTTGAACAAAAAATAACCGATGTAGATTTTAGACTTAACACTGAAGCACTAAAAAAAGACATTGGTCGTCGAACAAAACGTTTTTTAAAATTAAATAAATGATGTTAAAAACTTTAGATATAGATATTGATTACGGCTTAATTACCCAAGAATACAAAAAGCTAGAAGTTGATAGACTTCTAAATGAAGCTAATCATTTAAAACAAATAGCAATACAATGTAGAAAAGAAACTTCCGCAACAGATCAATTGTATGAAAGTTGCGGAAGTTTATTTTTTGATTGGACCAAATACGATGGCAACGGTGAAGTACCGTTAAGAGAAGACAGAATCGACGAAACGGATATTACTGAAACTTGTGACTATTTTGTTGGTTCATACTTTGAAGATATAATTGAAAAAATAAAATTAAAATACGGTTATCAATTATATAGAGGACGTTTTTTAAAAAGTTTACATAAAACTTGTCTAACATATCACACAGATCCAAGTCCAAGATTACATATTCCAATATACACCAATGAAAATTGCATGATGATTGTTAATGACAATGTAATAAGACTACCTTTTGGAAATACTTATGTAGTAGATACAACACTTCCACATACAGCATTAAACGCTAGTAAATATACTCGTGTACACTTGGTATTCTGTCTCGACAAGTTTTAATGTTTTATCATAAAGTGATAAATATATAAAACATTACCTAGGAGAGAATAAATGGCATTGCGATTAAGACGCGGAACCAATTTACAAAGACTTGATTTCACCCCAGAGCAAGGTGAACTTATTTACGTTACAGATTATGATACAGCAAGCGTTTCACCCTTATGGATTGGTGACGGTACTACCGTAGGTGGTGTTGAAGTATCATCAAGCGGGGGCGGTGGAATAACAGATGTTTCAAGCGACACAACTCCAGAACTAGGTGGTAATTTATCTTTAGCAGGCTTTGAAATTAATGGTACAGGTGATATTGATATTACAGGTGATATCACAGCAGTAGGTAATGTTTATGCTAATAACATAGTCGGCGACTTAACAGGCGCTGTAACAGGCAATGTGTCAGGTAATGTAACAGGTAACTTAACAGGTAATGCAGCAGGTAACCATACTGGTTTTTTCACAGGTGAAATAAATGCCACAGGTGCTTTTGATGGAGATATAACAGGTAGTGTTTTTGCAGACGATTCAACTCTATTGATTGACGGCGTAGGACAATTAGTAAAAGGTGCATTTTTAAATAACGCCATTGATTTACAAGAAGGCGCATTTAAAATTAATTATCCAACAACAGGTAGTGATCCTTATGTAGACATACAAGTTATAGGTAATAATAACAAACGTGTCGATACAACATTTGTAAGAAAATTAGTTGGCGGAAATATAGGCGACAGCGATTTACTTTATCAAGAAGTTATAGTACGTGATGATGATATTGGTTTCCAAAGAGAATGGACCACTTTTGTTAATTCAAATGCATACATCATAAACAAAGGTAATACTTATTCACCAGCAAATTCAGTAGCAATTTTAGATGGACAAGTAGGTATCGGTACTTTTGCTCCTAATGCTGAACTAGAAGTAAATGGTTCAATTATTGCAACATCAGGTATATTAGGTGATTTAAAAGGTAGTGTTGCAGCAGACGATAGCACAATACTTGTAGATTCTGTAAGTGGTTCAATAAACATTGCAAATACAAACATAGGTGCTTTTAATGTAACTTCTCCACAAGCAGGTCAAGTTTTAAAATGGAACGGTAGTGAATGGACTAACGCTGCTGATAATTCAGGCGGCGGCGGTGCTGGCGGTAGTGCATTTACAAATATTGGAATTGGTGCAGATGATAGTGTACTTAGACTAATTGAAGAAGGTGAAAGTTTCTTAATTTTAGGTGGTGCAGGTATTTCAACTGCTAGTGACACAGAAGGCAACATTACTATCACAGGATTTGATGGTGCATTTAGTTCATTAACTGGCAAACCAACAACTATAGCAGGTTATGGAATTACAGATGCATTTGATGGTGCGTTTGGTAGTTTAACAGGAACACCTACTACTCTTGCAGGTTATGGAATAACAGATGCAGCAACCTCAGCTCAAGGTGCTTTAGCAGATACTGCTATACAACCTGCAGATTTAGGGTCACTTACATTTACAGCAAGCGTACTTGATACTTCAGATTCTAGTGAAATTACATTTACACCAGCAGTAAGATTTAGTAGCGACATTAACGTAGAAAACGATTTAGTAGTAACTAATAAAATTATTGCAAATACAATAGAAGTAGAAAATATTATTACCAATGCAAGCGGTACACCTGAGATAGCATCTGACACGGATATCATTCTTGCAGCAGGAACAAGAGTTGAAGTATCGTCAAGTCCTTTGAAAATGGCTAGTTACACAACAAGCGACAGAGGAAACATTTCAGCAGAAAATGGCGATGTAATTTACAACACAACAGCAGGTAAATTTCAAGGATATGCAAACGGCGTTTGGGTAGACTTACACTAAGGGGGCATAAATGACCGAATCACATTACTCGTTAGGTACTTATACAGCAGAGCAGTATACCGCACTACACAACGAGCTTACAAGCTCTACGGACATAGCAAATGTACCAGATAGGGTTTGCAGTTGCTCAGACGAAAAAGAACATAGTCCAACAAGAGGATGTTTTCTTTTAACAGAAGATGAAGCAACAGCACTTAAAAACGATCCTAGGGTATTGTTTATAAACATAGATTACTTATCATATCCTGAAACATACGCACCGCCGCCAGACGAACTACATGCATCAGTAAGTCCATCACTATTAAACAGATGGGGCGGAAATGTAAAAGTTTACAAAGAATTTGAAGATAGTAACACTCTACCATCAACTCCAACTTCGGCAGATTGGAACAGAACTGGTTATCAAATACTAAGAGGAATGTATGAAGTAGATCCTTGGATAAATGATGGCGTTGCAGATGATACCGTAAAGTTTGAAAATATTACACAATTAGGCGACGGTATAGATGTCGATGTTATTGTTGCAGATGACGGAGCAGGATGGATAGGTCATCCAGAGTTTCAAAACAATTGTGAGGCACCTAAACCAGATGGATACACAGGTGGCAATCTCTTGCCTGGTGAAGGTACATGCGATGTTTTAGATTTAGTTCTTGATGCGCCTTATTATTTAGATCCGGATTACTTTAATGCAGATCCTGATAATAGACTCACTACACGCTGGGACGGAACAATAGTACCTGTAGAAACTCATTCACGTAACTGGTGGTCTAGTTCACTTTATAGGAGCAGTGCCTTTAAAGCAAAACATCCAGGTGCTGGTTATACAAGTAGTATAACAACTAGTTACACAAGAAGTAATTGTAATGGTAGTAACACAGCACAGAGCGCTGTAGGACAGCACTGCACGCCCTGTATGGCGCTTACATACGGTAGAACACAAGGTTGGGCATACAATGCTAACAAATGGGTTTTAAACTTGTATGGTACATATGGCTCAGATATCGAGCGTGGATTTGACATTCAAAAAATATTTCATAATACAAAACCTGTGAATAGAAAATATGGTACGCAGGATCCAACGGTGAGCTCAAATAGTTGGGGTTATCGTGCAAGCAAAGGTGATAACCCAGGATGGTATCATTTTAGAGAAGATTCACCTGTAACATATGCAGGAACAGGTGCAGAACCTACATTTATCTCGCACATGGGATCACAAGGGGATAGCGGTCGCTGGAAAAGTGAAATGAAAACCAACTCACTTACAACTGCATTAGACGAACTTATCGACAGCGGAGTAATATTTGTGTGTGCTGCTGGTAATAGTAACCAAAAACAAACCAACTGGGGGCATCCTGATTTTGACAACTATATCAGTGCCAACAGCGATGACACTATCGAAGAAAGCAGTTATTTTGAATTTAGCGTAGAAACCACTGGTACAACCAATAGACGTGGATTTCCGCAACAAGGTGGCAAACATGATTTAAGTGACGGTCTCGGTAGCGATTTCTTTAAGCGTGAACTTACGGTTAATGGTGTACGTATTGTAGGAGCCGGTAGCGTTGGTGGGCAGGTAGCAGTGCCAGATGCGTGGTTAGAAAAAGTTGGACGTATGTTTGAACTTTTCTTAGACAAAAATGCCGCAGGTATTAACGAAGAATACCAAAGAAACTTAATCAAAACACTAAGTGGCGACACAGGAACTTATCACGCAGGCTTACCAACACTTCAAAGAGTAGCAAGAGGCGCCGGTGGAGACTATAGCACAAACTTCTTAACAGATGATGGTATTACTTTTTGGAATCTATCACCACTATTTGATAGCCATGTAGCAAACGATATGGTTTGGTATTTGAATTCAACCGGTGATGGGTATGGCGATGGTGACAACGATGCACAAGAAGTTATTGAACACGTATTCCACACACTACACATGCACGGGTTACCTGCAGATGATATAAAACTATATCAGTTCTTGGCCCCTGATTGGCAGTCAGGTGATTTGTATGCGGCAATGGAAGAAGCCTATGATGCAGGCAAGTGGGATAGTTCGGGATATGGCGGAAATGCTTGGAAGACTGATGCAGATGCATTTGAAGTAGCAGCAAAAGAATATTTGTATCTGCTAAACTTTTGTATGTTTGAATACACAGAATTATGGGACGGCGGAAGTCTTGCTCCTGAATGGACAGACGATATGCGTACCCAAGCAGGCATTCAAGCAAATAATCCATTGGGTTATGCTTTCCATAATACTTGGATTGCTCCGGTTATTAGTAAGCCATCGCTTGCTACTATTAGAAGCATATTCCAAGATGGCAACACACCAGAACAAGACGATCCAAGTCTAGCAGGTGTATCAGGATATGTTGTAAGTAACGGAAGTACGCAGGACCCTGAATACAACAATGGACCGCTTATTAGCAATGGAGAAGTTGCATATAAAACAATCAACATTGGTGCACTAAATGATCAACATGCTACAGGTCCTAAAGAAAGAAAAGTTGGCTATAGTGATAGAGGAAATGCCATAGACGTATATGCACCTGCTGATGGTACACTAGCAGCAAATAGAAGTTATACTCCAGAAGGTAGATACCCTGACACGTATCCTGGATTCACAGCAAACAGCGGATCAGGTGCAGGTGTTCCTGAAGAAACTGGATTTAGTGGTACTAGTGCTGCATGTCCTGTCGCAGCTGGTTTTATTTCTACACTTGTAGGTTTAAATAGAAACTGGGGTTGGCGTGAAGTCAAAGATTATTTTGAAAGTTTGAACGAACAAAGTGATGCTAATTTTTACAAAGGTAGCGTGTCGACTAGTGCAACTGATGCTAACTGGCTAGACTATGATGGTTTAGAAGGTGGAAGAGCAACCGTTATGTACCAAGATGCTAATTTGATTAATCAAACTACATTTCCTAAACGTCAAAGTAAAATTTCAAACGGGTTGCAAACAAGTGGAATAACTATAAACTATATTAACAAGTTTGATAGAGGACGTTAAAAAGGAATAGGTTTAAGATTATAATTGTCTTCTAACAAAGCATAATTTAAACCTACTCTATTTACATACCCTTCTCTTGAATATTTTTTACCAAATGTTTTGTTTGTAAAGCTGTATCCTAAAAATACCGTATCACTTGGTTCAAAATCTATTTCATTGCATATCTTTATTTGTTTACTTCTGTATTTGTTATACACATAGTCTGCTGAAAAATTTTTAAGCAAGTTTGTATGCATTCCTAAACTTACATGATTTACATAATAGTATTCATTAATTAATTTCATTGCAATATTTTGTTCATTGGTAAAACATATTCCTGTTCTACAAAATCCAGTAACAAATGTTTTGCTTAAACTAAACGCAACAAATTTAATACAAGGTTGATGTACATTTATATTTACATTAGCACAAGTTCCAAAAAAGGCCATATCTAAAAAGACAGGAATATCACACAAATTACAATAATCGATTATGTCATCAAAATGTTCGTGTTTGTTTCCATGGGCAGAAAATGGATAACTTATAATCAATTTATTTTGTTTAGATAACTCTTTTAAGTTATCGATTGATTTTATTCCTAAAGTATGATGATAAGGATATTCACCTCTAAATACACATGTTTCTAAATGTTTATAGCTTTTTTCAAAATCGCTAAATGCACTTGTAACTCCATCAGTGACATATGCACTAAAATTATTTAATCCAGTTACACAATTATTTTTGCTTGTTATAATCCAGTTTTTATATGTTACAATAAAAGTTTCAATATTATGCCATTTTGCAACTAAATCATATTCAAAATTTGGATCTTTTATTCCTTCAGCTCTATACGTTATCATATTTTCTTTTGGGAATTTTACTATCTGCTGAACTAACACAACTTTCAGTCATACAAGGCATCGGTTTATCAAACAATTTAAATCCTGTTTCTATATTGCCAAGTGGAACGTCATGACAGCTATAACTACGCTTAATACTACCGTCTGGTTCTCTAATAATAATTCCTTGATATCCTGCATTGCAATTCCACCCTTTAAATTTATTAAAGTTAAACGCATTAAAACGTTCTGCTTGATCCATATACCATGCTTTACCAGTACTATCTCTAAATTCAACTTGCATATGCCAAGGTACACTTGCATCATGCTTGTACATAATGTCAGTAGGTATTTCAAACTTTGGTTTTGGCCTATCTACAAATTTTCTTTTTGATTCTGTGTAGGCTCTTTGTGGCATACCGTTCCAGAGTCTTTTAAGCATTTCGTCACTATACCCATCCACAACACGGGAGGCCGTTGGATCGGACTGGGGCTTAAGAGTAACATTAATTCCTTGTTCATGGAAGAATAAGGCGTTTTCCCAATCTCGCTCAAACCATTCAGGAACCATAACCATATTAATTGTAACTTGTACATCGTGTTCTTGACACAGGATTAGTTTATCTGCAAAATCCTGCATTTTCTCCTTTGTGTCTAAATGCTCTGTATGAAGACTTGCTGTAATACTTGCTCTATGAAACGGCTTAACACGTTCTACATAATCCTCAAACCACTTCATTGGGCGTGAGCAGTTTGATGTCATATGGACAGAAGTATAATTAGTATTATCGACATCATCAGCCAAGTGACCAAGTATGTCCAAGTACCCTGGATGAAAGGTAGGCTCGCCCCCAGACAAACTAAAATGAAAGCTATTAAATCCGTTATCACGTGCTTGCCTCTTTATTTCATCAATTGTTTTAAGACAGAGTTCAGTCGGTCTGTGGTCTTTTCGGTCACTCCTGGCATAAGGCCAACAATAACTGCAACGATAATTGCAAAATCTACCTAGTAACCAAGATACCGTAAAGATATCTCTGTAGAGCAGCGTTCGTTGTCCCACTTGGACAATGTCGTTAAAAGGTATTTTAGTAAAGTCATAGTTTGACCATTTTAAATCTTCTGTCATATTAGTATTATATACTCATTTATTGTTTTTGTCAATTATGATATTTTATAAATTTTCCTACTTCCGGTCTAGGCTGATTTGAATGCACACCACGTTTGTATACAATACCATCAACCGGGCATCTCCAATATCCTTCGGCTTCAGGATTATGATCAAAATTTGGTTTTGTTCCAATACCCAAGCAAACCCATGTTTGATGATTGGCATAACCAATTTTTTTAGCAAAATAACTAGGGTCAGGAATACAACCACAAAATCCTGCTTGGTATCCTAAATCATATGCAGCATGTACTAGGTGCATTGCAGCCATTCCTACTTCCATATGTGATTGTGCAACATTGTCTATCATAACTCCAATAGGCCAATCTGTTTCAGGAACTGGTAAGTCTGTAATAGGTGTAGTAGGAACGGTAAAAGTTATAAGCAATGGTGCTGCCATTTGGGGTTGTTTGTTAAATGGTTTATGATTAGAACTATCTTGATCAATCCAAGTACAATATTCATACATCCATAATCTTAAATCTTTATTGCTCCAATTGAAAACATCTATAAAGTATGGATATCTTCCTTGCTTACTAGGCAATGTTGCACATAAATCATTCATTAGTTTTTCAACATGTTCTTCGGGTATAACTTCATTCATATTAAAATTGTTAAAGCTGTGCCGTGAATAAATTAATTCATTCCAGTCCATTTAATACTTCTCCTAACCAAGGAAATTCAACAAAATAATCTTTTTGCTTCATTCCTCCTTGTAAAATATACCAATCTTTAGCTTTTTGTAATTGGTCTAATTTCCTGTTTGTTCCTAGCATTGCTGCAACATTTTTACATAAATTTATATGATGTATGTTATGCTTTATGTTCAAACTTTCTAAGTAATCTATTGTCTTGTTGATTTCTGTTTTATATTTTAGCGGCAAAATACGAGGACTCATTGCAGCAGGTTCATTAACATAATTATGTCCTAGTTCCCATTTATCATTACCTCTATTTTTAATTGAAATATCTGTAATAGTTTTTATCATATTATAATGATAAGGCACACTTAATGCACTTATAGTAGGAAGCCAGCTAACACTTGTTACAGAACTATCTTGCAAAATAGTTTCTGCATTTTTCCAAAATCTTTCCCATATCAATCCTTCACGTATTGTACTTCCTTCGTTACCCATGGCATCTATACTAGGACAAATACGTAGATTTTTTAATCCACTATCTTTCCACATATCTAAAAAGTTTTCTAAAACCTTTGGTTTTACATTTAGGTTTGTTGTTAAACTTATTCCACCAAATTTAGCATTTGAATTTTTATGTGCATCGATGATATTTTTAAAAACATCTGTAAACATAGGATCAAGTAAAGGTTCTCCACCAATAAAATTATAATCTAACCATTGTTCAGATTTTCTAATATATTTGTACAAGTTGTCTAAGATTTTTGTTTTCCAAATATCTTCATCTGTATTATTGTTTTTTAATCCATCAATATCTGACCACATACTACTTACATAACCATTACAATACATACATGTCATATTGCAAGTATTACTAAGCATTATTTCAATATGTCTTCCAGTATCATAATTAGGATTTTGCAGTTTTATTAAATCACTTTGTGTAAAATTATAATTTTTCCATGTATTCCAAACGCTCCACAAACTATCAGGATGATTTAAAGCACATTCTTTACATCCATCAGGAAAATTATTTTGTTTTACAAAAAACTTTTTTTCTTTTTGTTCTTTTTTTCTATGTAAAAAAACTTGAGTGCCTTTTTCATCAATTTCATCTATGGTTACTTTTTGATTAGTTTTTTTACAACAATTGACTATAGACTGCTGTGGCACACGAATGTTAATATCTGTCCACATTTTACTACAAACCATATGTTTCATTTATAGGATCCTATAACGAGTTCATCTGCATCTGGCGGACCATACTCTTTTAAATTTATATCAAATTCACGTATATCATCAAAATGTTCTAAAATACGTTTGGCAAATTGTATGTTATTTTTTTGATTCATATGACATGCTCTTAAATCAGCAAAATCGTCTTTCATAACATTTACCTTAAAAATTTCATGATCTATATCTGCTATCCGTGTCATAGAAGCTTTAATAGGTTCGTTTGCTGTTCTTGTCATAGCAGGAATACACAACTCAACATTTGGCATATTCCTAATTTCTTCAACCAACAATTTCCAGTACAAGTTTTGTTCACGTTCGTCACAAATATATTGATAATAAAATTTCAATCCTGGTGCCATCTTTTTTGCTAGTATTGATTTTGGATCCCAATCTGATCTGTTTTCTCTGCGCATTATATAATGATATCCATAACAATGTTCAATATTGTAGTCAGTTAATTTTGGTAACCATAAACGATTAGGATTAGTATAAATTACTATCAATTTATCGTACGCAGCTTCGTGTTGTCTAATTTGGTTGTATGTCCAATACAAACTGCTACCTGCAAATCCATGGTTGCCAATATACCAATCTGGACGCATTTCTTGTAAATGCTCTGTCCAACGTTTTTGTTTCGCTTCCAAATCGCCAGTATGTCCTGCAAAGCTATCTCCAAAAACACCGATCTTCATGTAATCAACTCTCCTGGTATAAACCAATAATCTACAGGACCGTGTGTCCTAGTAATAGCACTTTTAAATTGTACACTATAGTAATTATTCTCACGGAGCAAAGGAACCACTATATTCTGAGGACATTCAATTTGTATTATAGGTTTATATTTACTTACCGTCCATTCTGCTCCTAAAATAATCTTAGCATCTGCACCTTCTGCATCAACTTTTATAAAGTCTATGTTTTTTATATTTTTTATTCTAACAAATTTGTCTATTGTGTTGGTTTGTACATTTAAGACTTTTGGTTCAAAATCTTCTTTCCATCTAAATCTGTCTAGGGTGTTACCTCCCATTTTTTCTGGATTTTTAGCTCTATATTCTTCAGGAACAACATAAAATTCTGTAAGTTTTCTGTGAGAGTATAAGGGTTGTTGTACTAAGGTAAAATTTTCGTATCCTTGTTGTACACACCATTTTTTAATTTCATTAATTGTGAAATCAGGTTCAAAACCATAAACATAATCATGCCACGAACATACACCCATAGACGTCGGATAATGTAAACCAACATTTATATATGTTCCTAGTTTTTTATAATGTTTTGCAATTGCATAACCTATATGATAGTTATCGTATTGCTTTTTTCCTAGTATAAATTCATCTCTTGTAATATTTCTAACTAGTTCTATATGGTTAAGGTGAATAACTGGCAAACTCGGGAATAATTTCAATTAAATTTTCTTTCCTACTAATATCTAAATTTTTTGTATAATCAACAAACTTATTATATTTATTTGACCAATCTTCTGCATACATATAATCAATTATACCTTGCACTTTAGGTAACCAAGTATATGGTTCTAAACGTTTTGCTGCAAGATCTTTTAATTCTTTTGGTAGAACTCTAATGTTAAGTTCTTCAGGATGATTAAGAATATTAAAGTAAATCTTGTAGTCATAAGGCAATGCCCATTCTATAAAGTCATTTAGTTTTAATATATTGTACATTTGTACCGTACAATGAATTTCTACAAATGCATTTTCAAGTTTAGTTATTGCCTCAAAGTTTTCTACAATTTTATCCCAGTTGCTTGGATATCTAATATATCTATCTAACTCACCTGTAGCATCAATACTGCAATTTAGCTGTACACGTTTGAAATGACTCCATTTTTGCATCAATTCTGCAGGCACATTTGTAAGATTAGTATTGTATTTTAATTTAATTTTTTTTGCTTTACCGCTATCAATATAATAATCTAATAATCTATGTTGTTCTTTGATAATAGTTGGCTCGCCACCAGTTAAATATATTTCCTCTACCGTATCTGCAATTTTAAAAAGATTATCCCATACCGTTTCGTGTTCTGGCCAATCCATATTTTTTAATCTATTGTATTCACTTTCTTCTAGTGCATCACTTACTAAATGCCATTCTTTTACCCATTGATTACTTGCATACGGATTGCACATACGGCATTTTAAGTTACATAGATTACCTAAACGTATATCAACATAACGTATTGTAAAAGGTGCTTCAACTGGATAATCTCTATCTTGAGCCCATTTTTCATTCCAGTTTTGTCTAGTACTTGTTATACCAGCATCTTCTTCTCTAAAGCAACGTGTACACATTTCAGGACGTTCGCCGTTGAGCATTTCTTGTCTAATTTTTTTGTAGGTTTCGCTATTCCATGCTTCTTCTATATTGTCTTTGTTGACACGGTAAGCATTGCCATCATCTTTCATAATAAAATTCTTACCCGGTGTACTATTACAGCATACTCTCATAATGCCACTTGCACTTGTAGCTAAACTCATCCATGGTAATACGCAAAATGTTTTAGATTGAGTCATAAATTTCTATTCCCTTTTCATCTAATAAATGAGGCAAAACTTGTTTTAAAGATTGATTTCTTATTTTATCTAATCTAGCAGTACTAACTATAAAGTTATTATACATTTTGAGATCAGTAGGTTGCTGCAACAAAGTTTTTATACCGTGTAATTTTGTAGGATCATTGTTGTATATATCTTCAATTTTTTCAATATCTGATATAATCGACTTTTTACTTTTTTCTGGCATCAAATTACATACCAAATATTTTGGATTATCTAATATTATCCAATTAATTCTATGGTTAACAATTTTAGTAAATTCGTACATATTGTGTATGGTTAAATTTTGAACAACATAGTTATAACTAAAACTTGTAAAGTTTAATTCTTCAATTTGTTTGATTCTTTCCAAACATTGTTTCCAACTAAATGTATTATCACCTCTCACATATTCGTATGTATTGCCTACTCCGTCTATACTTAGCTGGTAATCAATTTCAATATGCGAGGATAAATCAATAAACCATTGAGGAAGTTTGGTACCATTAGAAATAACTACAAGTTTCACAGGAATGTTTAACTTGCTTATTTTTTCTAAAAAGTATTGTGCATTGGGATTAATTAAGGGCTCGCCGCCTTTGAGTTCAACTACAATACGTTTTTGATTTTTTATATAATTTAAAATTTTATCAATTTCTTCTTTGGTAATTTGCCATTGAACCTGTTTCTTTCTTCCTAACTTTATTGCGTCTGCAAACCAGCTAGTGCTTAAATGTTCATTACACATCCTGCATTTTAAATTACAAAAATTACCTAAACTTATGTCTAATAAAAAATCACCATACTCAAATCTATAGTCATAACTTTGTCTACGACTTAGCAAATTATTTTCTTCAGCAAATTTACAACTACTGCATCCGTCAGGCCAATATCCGTTTTGTAATAATTTTTTTGTTTTTTTCCATTGTTTGCTAGAAAAAATATTGTCCACACTTTTATAATCCATAAGCATATCAAAAGTGTCTCTAAACTTACAACAAGGTCTTACATAACCATTAGGATCAATAGAAATACTATGATGTAAACTATAACAATCATTCATAGTACTTGTATACCTTTTGCTTTGTAAAATCTTGGTCTCTATAAGGATCTCTTATTTTTGTGTAAAGTAAAAATTTGTTTTTTTGTTGTAACTCGTCTTCAGGTTTTTGTTTAATTTTATTTTTTATATCGTTTATGAATGTTTTTTCGTTATTATTTAAAACTTTAATTTTTTGTATTTCATTTAATGCATCATTTTTTAAACTTATTGGCGCATTTTTCACATCTAAGTATAACGGATTATCCAAAGGTATACAATTAATTTTACTTTTTAAATTACGTGTTAAATGTAACATATTTTTTATTTCTAACATGTTGTAAATTTGTAAAGTAAAAGTTAAATTACATACTATGTTTTGATAACCTGAATTATGAGAAATTTTCAATCTATTATAAGTATCTTTCCAATCTGTAGGATATCTAATGTACTCATAAGTTTCTTTTGTACCATCAATACTAAAACTTAAAATACATAATTTAAACTTGCTTAATAAATCAATCCATTCTTGTGTAATCAAAGTACCATTTGTTATCAATTGTATTGTAATTTCTTTTGCTCTATCTGTTTTAATACAATAATCTATAACTTCCTTCACTCCTGGAACCATCATAGGTTCGCCGCCAGTAAACTTTAATTCTAATAATCCTTTGTCTATGTAATGTTTTACTCTTGCAACAAAAACAGGATCTAAATACCATTTATCTTGTTTATAATTAAGTTCATTATCTTGCTTACTTGCTAAATTAATACCTGTTTCGTTATATATTTTAACATTTTCTGCATGTACTTTGCTGCTGCTGTAACTATTACACATCCTACAACTTAAATTGCAGTAATTACCTAGTTTTAAATCTAATTCTAAAGGTGTTTCAACGGTAGTATGCAAATTATCAATATAATCTTGCCAACGTCCACTTTTTTTGTATTTGTGTATTAACCCTTGCCGTAAACTTTGTATACCTAAATCTTCTTTATTCCAACAAGATTGACATATTTCTGGTCTTTCATCGTTGAGCATTTGCTGCTTGACTTCTGATCGCAAGCCATGCCAGTGATTTTTAAAATTAGTTAGATACCAATCCTCATTCTGAGTTACTGCATTACAACATAATCTATTTGATCCTCGTGTGTTAATACACAAATGATGCCATACAGCAGGACAAATAGTTTTAGACATTTACCTCTCTTAGAAACGTTAGCAATAAGCCCATTTTGTTACTCCAATGGTTGTCTGTAAATCCTTTATTAGTAGCGTGTAATTGTACTGCATCAAAAACAATAGGACAACCAGGCTTCCATTCACAAGTAGTTTCAGGTGCAAGTCCTGTTAAACGTCTATAAGGCGTATAATATAAGTATTTTTCGTGATGTTCTTTATCATACGGAGTTAGGTTATCATCTCTGTTTTGCTTGGTTCCGTCTAGTAAATGGAAATCAATATCTCCATGATTTTCAACAATAGGATAGGTAGTAGCTATTTTTTGTTCCGGTTTTTTACCATGATGATAAACGTGTGCAAAATCAACATGTCTTTGTTTAAAGAATACACCATGACTTTCTACACCTACAGGATTTGTCCAAAGTGGTATAATTATATTTCTCCAAGGAACCCATTTACGTCCTTCTGCTAATAAAGGAGTACGTTCTAAACTATTTTGCCAATCACTTTCACGTGTGCTGTCGTTATGCAAACCATATTGATCAGGAGTAATAAAAAAGTTACCGCCAACAACAGGTGAATTTTCTGCTCCTGGAATCATTTCATCAATTTTATCTTTGAACTTACGATATACACCTTCTAAATTACCACTTATAAAAATAGTACCGTTAGGATTATGACGAACACATCCGCAATTTGCAAATGCATAACCATACATCCATTTTAATTCTTCTTCAGTAAATTGATTATCAAAAACACCAACAGGTTGAAAATTTTGAGCCATATCTGCAATAACTTTTTCATTGCTTAAATCCATCAGATGGTGTTCGTATTCTAACCTGTACTTTTTATATTCTTGTAATTCTTCAATTTGATCCATGTTTACTAACATAGTGTCTCCTTTAAATATTCTGCAAATGCATCGTGAGCATATTCTTTAAAATGATATTGCGGATATAGATCGTAATATTTTGTTTCTTTTATTATACTATACTTTGCAAAATCTTGCAATCTTTTTTTGTTAGAAGCAATTTTTGTTAGCTCTTGCCCTGTTACTTTACTATTCATTTTATCTGCAATATTAATTAAATGTACTTTAGGAAATACACTTTTTATATAAAAATATATTCCTGCATTAAAAGCACACCAACTAAAGTCTGTTGGGCCATGCATGTGTGCAAGTTTTATAAATTGCTTTACATCTGCACTTTTTCCTGCAACATAGTTGAGATTTCTATTACCATCAAATCGTGTTTCATCAAACATAAATCTATGTGCAAATGTATACGATACTAATACAATGTCAGTATCCCAATTTATTTTATCTGCATATTGATATAACATGTAAAGTGTTCTATCAGCACCGCTTCCTCTAATGCCATGATTTTCTAAATCAAAGTCTAATTTATTTGCCAACCTACCCACAAAACTTAATTCACGTTCCTTTTGGGCAATGTCAGTATTTGCTCTTAAGTTTTCTAATATATTATGCCATTCGTCTTGTAATTTTTCTCTTGAATTAGTATCCAAATGCATGATATCTGTATGCCCAACACGTTCCTTCATCCATGCATCTGTATCCATATGCTCACTTACACCTAATTCGGCTCCTTGAACATGACTACATCCAAATCCCCATACCTTAGGCATAATGCTTCTCCCAAATTTTTTTTGGTACAAAGTAAAATTTAAAAAAATTAGATGGTGTTTCAACTTTTTGATATTCAAGTTCTGTAAATACTTCATCCATTGCTGTTTCGTAATGATGAACTTGAATTATAGGAGTATGTTTTTTAATAATTTCTTTAGCACCTTGTAATACAAAAATATCATTCCATTCTGTATCTATTTTTATATAATCAATTTTAAAATCATATTCAACAAATTCGTTGTCTAACGTGTTGCATTCAACTTCATATGTCGTAAAACTATGATTGTCTGGAATGTTATCTAATAAACTTGAACAACCTGCATTTTCCAAGTCCTCATTAAATTTTGCAGTACCTACAAAATTGCTAATTGCTTTGTTTTCTAAGAAAATATTATTTAAATAATACGTCTGTGTTTCAGTTTGTTTTTGTTTTTCTAAAATTTTATTGAATAGCGTTTTATTGGGCTCATATGCATACACCATTTCGCACACATCGTTATAACGTTGAGCATAACTATAATCATATAACCCTACATCAATAATAGTATGAGGATCTATACCAAATTTATAAAATAAGTAAGTTGAATAATGGTGATGCATCCAATGTCTACGCATAATATTTTTCCTTTAAATAATCAAAGTCTTCATAGTAATCAAACAAGCAAGTTTTGTTAATTTTGTCTTGAATGCGCATCCATGCAACAAATTGATCACTATAATCAATATCAGCAGGTTGTTGCAGCCAATCTATTACCTTTTGTAAGTTAGCGCCGTTTTGATTTTCAACCCATTCTTGGTAATAGATGTTATCAAACTTATAGTGATCATAGTGCAAATCAATTTTTGATAATTTATTTACAAGCTGCTGTTTTTGCCATTCGGGTAAATTTTTAATATTCATCATTTTAGGATATTGTACAAAACTTACATGAAATCTACTGCCTAAATCAGTAAACTCTTGCATAATTTTTGGAATGTTAAAAACGTTTAGTACATTTACGGTGCAAGTAGCATGTAAATCAAGTGTTCTATTTTCTATTCTGTCTTGCATAGCCGATTCTATAGCAAACCAATTATTTTTTAATTTATTGTAATCACCATTTGTTCTTACATAACTAAAAGTTTTTTCGTCTGCATCTACACTAACTCTACATGTAACTTTTTTAAATTTTTTCCAGTAATCGATCACATCATCAATAATATGTAAATTAGTATTATATTCAAGCCATATATTATGTTCATGTCCACGTAAACTTTGTAACAAATCTTTATGCTTAGGGTGCATCAGAGGTTCGCCGCCAGTTATCTTTATACGTTTTAGTGTAGGAGCAATTGTTTTAAATTCTTCTATAATATTATCTGGCAATTCTGTAATACTCAATTTTGTACTACTATCATCAAATTTTTTCATTTCTTCAAGCAAATTTTTATTTTGTTTAATTTGCTTCATCCATTGACTGCTATATTTAGGAGAACAATGTCTGCATTGTAAATTACACAAATTTCCAAAACGTATTTCTACTTCTTGTATATTTGGATTATCATAATCAACTGAATATTCTTTTAAGGCTGTTTGTCTAGTGCTTAATACACCATTTTTTTCCGTTTCCCAACAACTACGACATCCTGCTGGTTGTTTATTGTTTCGATGTTGTTCTCTAAATTTTTGCCAAGCAGAATTATGCCATATTTCAAGCAAACCTTTTTGTGTGTAATCTCCATGGACTTCTAAACAACGCCAACAACTTGTAACACTTGTATCTGGCTTGATGTTCATATGCACAAACGGTAATGGACATGTCATATAAATACTTATAATATGCGTAGTTTATTGTTATGAAAATTGGTATCATCGGAACTAGTCACAGCGAAGGCAATATTCAATATACAGGTAGCGTAAAAAGAACATTACCTTTTGAACAGCATTTAAAAAATGCAATGCCTCAACACGAGTTTATAAATTTGGCAAAAGCAGGTAGAGGTAGTGAAAGATATTTAGATTGTATTGTAACTGCAAAAGAAAAATATAATGTAGATGCTATACTAATAGAGTACGCAGCAGATAGATCAAGTAATCATTATTGGTATAACGAATCTGCAATTGATAAACTAAAAGATGCAAAAACAATTGCTAGTGAACTGATTGAAGATACTCATTGTTATATACGTAGCCTACAAGGTATTAAAGAAGATAACGAAGGAATATTAAAAGATATTCCTCAAAAGAAATTTGAAATATTTAAAGAAGTAAATTCAATAATTTTTAGAGAAAGCAAATATGTTATTACTATGGGGATAAAAAATGTTTATCAATCACTACAACTTTGTAAACTATTAGATATAAAATTTATACCATGGGAGTACACCTACACAGAAATTCCAATAAAAAGAGAATATGTAAAAACAATGTTGCAGTATATAAAAGAAAATAATTTACAAGCCGAATTATGTGATGGTTATCATAGTAATGACAAAGTATATAATCTAGCAGCACACAACTTTTTTAAGCCGTTGGTAGAACAATGTATAAAATAGGAATAGTCGGTGGTAGTTTTGCTCAAGGCAAGCAAGAAATAAACAATACAGCAAAATTTACAAAACCATTTGAATGGCATTTGAAAAAAGCAATGCCAAATTATGAATTTATAAATCTTAGTAGTAGCGGTACTGGCAGTGAAAGATATCTTAGTTGTATTTTAGAACTACATAATAATCATAATATTGATTTGTTGTTGTTAGATATACAAACAGATAAAAGTAATACACAATATCCTCGAGGCGAGAAATATATGCATAACAAGGATTATAAAGATTACATATATAATCATACAAAATATTCTACATTTTTACGCACAAAATGTGATAGTAGTGTACTAGTAGATGTTCCAGATAACAAAATAAAAATTTGGAAAGATGTTGGGTATTTTATAGATTATGAAAGCAAATTTCATGAATACAAAGGTAATCTAAATATTATACAAAGTGTTGAATTGTGCAACGTATTAAATTTGCCCTATGCAATTTGGGGAACAAGTGTTTGGGATAATACTTACAAATATTATCCTATGCATGATTATATTGAAGATAATAATTTACAAACATGCGATGGGCATCATCCAGACGATGCTGCTATGGAACATATGGCACAAAACTATTTTAAGGATTTAATAAATGAAAATATTAATAGTAGGAGATAGTTTTAGTGCAGACTGGACTATAAAACACAAAGGCAGAGGATGGCCTAATTTATTAGCAAGCAAATATAATGTTACAAACTTATCACAAGCAGGTGTAAGTGAATACAAAATTTACAAACAAATAAAAAGTGTAGATACAGATTCCTATGATAAAATTATAATATCACACACTAATCCTTTTAGGATATACACAAAAGTAAATCCATTTACTAGAAAAGATCCTCTTAGATATAATAGTGACATTGTGTTAAATGATTTATATTCAAAACATAATTTTAGTGCGTTTATAATTAAGAAATTTTTAAAATATCATTTTGACGAAACTTATTATTTAGATATGTATCAATGTTGGTTTGAAAAACTTAAATCTTTTAATAATTGTGTACACATAAAACATTTAAATATACCTATTGATGTAGATATAGACTTTCATAAGTATTGGCTAAGTAATCGAGGATTTATAAATCATTACAATAGTCTTGGTAATCAACATATTTTTGAAATACTGGATGAACATTTAAAAGGTTAGTTTTTCTACTTTTATCTAAAATTTTATTTACTTTAAAAAATTCTTCTAAATTTGTGTATTCATTTGTACATTCAATTTTAATTAATTTTGAAAGCCTATCGTTTGAAATTTGTTTTAAAATTTGCTCTGCCTCGTATTTACTCCATTGACCTGTGCGTAAATATTTAGGTAAATTAACCGTGTCAAAATGCACATTCCAATTTGGAAAATTATTTTTTATAAAATTTAATATTTCTGGCATTCTGTGTAAATTTAATGCATTTAATACAACATGAAATGTCAATATAAAATTATATTCATTTAATTTATTACAGGTGTTTATAACTTGTTCAAAGTTTCCACCTGTTCTAAAATATTCAAATCCTTCAAATACATCATCTAAACTTACACTTACTATAACATTTTTTGCACGTTTCCAAATATCTAATATTTCTTTTTTTGGCAGCACACTTCCATTTGTTGTATATTCAAATGTAACTTGTTCAACATTTTTTATTCTTAACAATAATTCATCGTGAGATTTATTAAGTAATGGTTCACCACCTAAAAATTTGTAGTATTTTATATCATCTATGTTATTAATCTTTTCAATATCAAATACAACTAATTTTTTATTAGGCAAAGGTCTACCTAACAATTTATCGTCTTCATACCATTTACTACTACTAAAACTATTACAATGTCTACAAGAATAATTACAATGGTTACTAAATGCAAGTTCTATACTTTGTAATTTTGATTTCCATTTGCCTTTAGACGAAAATTGTTGCCGCATACTTTCTACATTGGCATCTTCATCATGCCAACACTTCCTGCAACCGTCAATCTTTATACCATCCTGTAACTGAGATCGTATTTCTCCTATCCAAGGTCCATTAAAAATATTATGTAAATTATCATCTGCAATATTAGGACCTTCAGTTTTTTTGTAACGAGTACAAGGTAATACTCTGCCAGAAGTAGTAACAGCAACGTGATTTTCACTTAGCCAACAGCGTGTCATAGATATCTCTCAAAATAAGGATGAACATCAAGTAAATGTGTATTTCTACTTTTGTCTAGTAATTGGTTTGTTTCAAGTAATCTTGTAAAGTCGCATTTATCACTAGTACAAGACGCTTTTAATAATTTTACAATTTTACTTATGTTACGTTTTTTATGATCATTTAACAAACTATCTAACGGTATGCTTTTATCTATTTCTTGAAGTTTATATATTTGGTGTCCAGCATGTTGATGACTCCACTGCGAAATATCTAAGTATGCAGGATGTATAATTTTATCAAATGTAAAATGCCAATTAGGAAAATTGTCTAACATAAACTGCACAATTTCATCTAGGTTATACAAATTTAATACATTAATACAACAATGTATATTACACCACATGTAATGGTGCTGTTGACGTAGTTCTTCAAACTTATGCATAGTATCTTGTATTGTGTTAAAGTTGCTATCTGTTCTAAAATAATCGCTTCTATCAAATATGTCATCAAGGCTTACAATTATGTGTAAACTTTTTGCACGTTTCCATAATTCTACAATTTCGTCGTCTGGCCATATACTACCGTTTGTAACATATTCTAAATTTATATTTTCAATGTCTATACTTTGTAATAATTTTTTATGTTGTTTACTAAGCAGAGGTTCGCCTCCAAGCATTTTTATGTGTTCTAAGTTTACAAGTTTATCTAATTCTAAACTTTCTACATCTGGTTCAAGCAGTAATCGTTCTGGTACAGGATTACCCAGCATTATATCATCTTCTTTCCAACGACTACTATTAAAAGTATTGCAATGTCTACATTTGTAATTGCAATGATTACTAAATGCAATTTCTAAACTATGTATTTTTTCATATGTTGAATAATTTTCTAATAAAGAAAAGTCACGTTCTTTATTATACTGAACACGCATACTTAAAATGTTGTTTTCTTCCTGCATCCAACATTTACTACAACGTTTGTGTTTATTACCATTACGTAAACTATTTCTTAGTTCTTCAAGTTCTTCATTTTGGAATATATTTTTTATTTTATCATCAAAATTAACATTCCATTTGTTCTGCTTGAATCTACAGCAAGGTAAAACTTTGCCTACAGGAGTAATTGCTAAGTGTGTTTCGCTTAACCAACATCTACTCAATTTTGTTATATCCTTGACAACTTACACATCGAACAATTTCTTTATCTTTCCATTTTTTTGGTAATATATCTGTATAATATGTATTATTAAGAATTTCTTGTAATTTATTTTTGTTAATAGAATTAAATTTCCATAAATCTGTAAGTCTTTCTTTGCGTTCCATATTACCAAAGATATCTAATGTAAAGTAACAGCAAGGATATATTCTTCCATACATGTCTATTTGTACTCTATTATCTTGTGCCCACGGACAAACACTTTTGCTTTTTATAAAATCTACTTGTACGTCAGGTTGAAAGTTAAAACGATCTGACAAATCTTTAACAACATTTTTTTCTGGTGCAGTTATAGTTTGTGCAGGAAAATCTTTATATAGTTTCATTTCAATTGTTTTTGAAATACTACGATTTAATTTAAATTCTTTAAAACCATATTCTTTTGCTAGTTTTGCTGCCTGCTCTACTTGATCTATATTATGATCAAAAACAATGTAACGCCATACAGCATACCCGCCGGCATCAATAAAACTTTTTGCATTGCTAATTACATTATTAAAATTTACACCTCTGCGATATTGCGGTGCAGTATCCTCTAAACCATCTACTCCAAAAGTTATATTGTGCAAAGCAAACTTGTTTAAAACTTTGCTAAGTTGTTTATAAAATTCTGGAGTTCTCGCACCGCCATTAGTGTGTATACTTACAAACATTTTATCTTTAACTTGTGCTAAGTGTTCTAAAAATTCTAGCAATAATGGATGCATTGTTGCATCACCGTAATTTCCATTAAAAATAATTTGTTTAATATTTCTTAAATTATCTTCTGTAGCTAGTTTAAACCATGTAGCTGGTTGCATATGATGTAGTTCCAACCGTGGATGATTTTCGCCACCTTGAACATTTCTACTGCATTCGCCGCAAAAGCTGTTGCAATAGCTAGTAACATCAATAGCCAAAGATGTTGTTGTTTCAAAAGAAAAACTCATAGATATTTTCCAAGACTTGGCACTACTTCTATTATACTTTCGTTTCTAATTTTGTCAAGTGAGTAGGTATAATTTAAAAATTCATCCCATTGTTCATTATACGACTCGCTATTCATATAATTACAAACACCATTTTTAACACTCTCTGCAGCAATAACATATTTCCTATCATAATTTTTTTCTGCAACCCAAAGAACAAAATCTTCAAATTTTTGTGTTATTTCTTGTTTGTATTCGTCTGGTAATACTCTTATGTTCAAATGGGGAGGGTTGTGTGCTACATGATATGTAATAATAGGCTTAATAGCACTACTATTAATTTTTACAAAATTACTTTTTTCTAATTTCCATTTCATAAAATCAATCATATGTTCTACATTATATGCAGTAACGGTAAACGCTATCCATGCTTTAATATTTTTTGGAAGTTCGTCAATGGTTTTTAAATTTTTTAAAACTTTTGTCCATTTTACTGGATGCCTTTGATATTCTAATACAGAACCCATGCCGTCGATACTAACACCTAATCTAACTTCCTTAAATTGTGTCCATAGTTTTACAACTCTAGGTGGCAAGGTTGTTCCATTAGTATTATATTCTAACATAATTTTTTCTGCGTAGCCGCTATCAATACATTTTTGTAAAAATTCGTAATGACGCTCAATCAACATTGGTTCGCCACCTGCAAAATAAACATGCTCCATGTATTCAATGTTGTTTTCTAGTTGTGTCCAAAACATTTCGCTACTTGGCCAATCAAAATCAGCAGCGCAAAGTTTGCCATTTACTTCTTCTATAGTAATTTCGCCGCTAGTATCTCTAAAAGTATTTTTTCCAGTTAATTTAAGCCAATCTTCAAACCATGCATTACTATCACTAGGTCCGCACATTCTACATTTCAAATTACAAAAGTTGCCAAAACGTAAATCATAGTAACGTGTAGGAGATTTATTTACATCAATACTTCCATCTGGTTTTGTACTTTTAAGTGCGTCTACGATACTAAATTTCCACTGAACACGTTCGTATTGTCTTCTACTTGTAAGTTTATTTTCTTCTTCTTGCCTACATCTGCCACACTCATCGCTCCATTTACTGCTTAACATGTTCTTGCGTATGTCTTTCATTAATTGAGCATTACGTGCTTCGCTTAGGTCGTCTACGCCGGCATTGTAAGCTGTGCCGTCTTCTTTCCGTACAACACCTCTATTTTTTGTTACATTTGCTTGACAACAAACACGTATATCACCGTTGCTGCGCACAGCTTGAAATATCCAAGGTATAGGGCAAAATGTTTTTTCACCTTTTATCATTAAAATATCTCCGGTACAATATACGGTTCAATCATATTCCATAGTTCTGTATTGTGTGTAAGCCAATGTTCTTTTCTTATCTTATTAAATTCAGCATCATTGCGCACAAACATGCCAAAATCACCGGGCTGTTCCAATTCATTTAACAACTTTTTCCATATACTTAAATTTCTATATTCATACTTTTGTTGTTGCATAGTAATTATATCATAAATTTTTGGTTTTACTTTATCTGGTAAATTTTTTACAGCCATCCAAGTAGGACCGTCTAGCATGTCTATTTTTAAATCTGCTTCTACACTATCTGCATAATCAATTAATTTATCAAGCACATTAACATTATAAAAACTACACACACTATCTATGCCAAATGGCTTATCAATTTTACTTACTAAGTTTTCTTTATACCAAAGAAGATTAGAATTTACATTTTTCCATACACTATCTTTACGTAAAAATTCATTTAATGAACCATATGCATCAATACTTAAATGTAAACTTACATTTTCACATTGTAGTAACAAATCTAAAAGTTCTTTATTAGGAACTAAACTACCATTTGTAACTAATAAAATACCTAATTTAGGAAGATTACATTTCTTAAGTATTTTTATAAATTGTTCTTGCTCCATCAAAGGCTCGCCGCCGATTAGTTTTATGAAACGTAAATCGGTTAAATCATAATTTTCAATAATACTATTTTTTGCTACAACACCTCTTGGTATTTGATATCCTAATTTTTTAGCATCACTATACCAATGTGTGCTGAGATCAGGACCGCACATTCTACATTTGTTGTTGCATTTGTTACTAAATGCTAAATCTATGTTTGTAAGTTTTTCCGTATTACCACGTTCAGGAGGAAATGGTAATCCAAATTCCCAACTTTGATTCATACGTGTACGCATACTGCTACCACTTAATTCTTCATCTTTGTAACAGCCTACACATCCATCTACATAAGCGTCTTCACGCATTTGTTGTCTTATATATTTTAGGTAAGGATGATTAAATGGATCTGGATGACTAATGTTTAAATCTTTAGGAACAACTTCTTGCCTAAAATAACAACACGGAAATATTTGTCCATCAGGACGTATTGCCATATGATGAAATGGCAAATCACATCCATGTTTACGAAGCGTCATACCAAATCTCCGGTTGCATAGGATCAATACTAAGTTCATTTATATTCAAATGTTTAGGTTGATCAACTATCCATTTAATGTATTCAGCAGCAACATCAATATCCATACACTTTCTGTCAGGGTGCTTTTCTTGATTATTACTAAGTGTACCAAAACTAATGTAAGTTACTTTTGGACCACTTGCCCAAACACCAGTTAACCCTAATGTATTTGAATAATCACGCAACGCTTTCTTTTCCGCATTGTACAACCACGCTCCGCCTTTTTTTACACGATCAGTTGTACTACCAATATTAATAATATGACAATTATGTTTTTCTAAAATGCATTTTTTGTAAACAATATCTAATAAACTTGTTTGTGTAAATCTAAATAATGCACTACAATTAACAAAAACATCATGACGTAACACAGCTTCAGCACAACGTTCCATGTCAAGTTTTTTACCAAAGTCGTAACCTGTATCTCTACTAATAAATTCAGCGTCTGGATATAGTTTAGCAAGTGCTCCTGCTACTCCTACGTCTTTATTACCTGTTATAATCATTCATTACCCCTAACTCAATATGATTGCCTAGTACATCAAAAAATCTATCTTGTTGCATACTTTTTGGCGCACACAATCCGCAGCCACAAGTTTGTTTAGGACAAACAATTGTAGGCAATGAGTTGCTTTCCATTTGTTTTTTTAAGTCAGCAATTAATTTTTTTCCTTCACTGATACGTCCTATAGATCCACGCTTACCGTCAAAACGTGCTTGACATGTTTGATGATGATATATTTGATCTGTTTGTTGTTCTAAATGCAAAAAGAACCAGTTCACACTGCAATTCCAACCTTTGAATTCTCTAAAGTCTACAAAGTTGCTTTTGCGTGACTCACTGCCGTTGTGTAACAACATGTCTCTACTGCCACAACAGGGTCTTCCAATGCTGTTGCCCAATTTTTTTGCATTTTTTACCACATCACCAGCAGCACTATTAGCATATGTTGCATCATTTTTTTGTTTCCAGTAGTTTTTCATCCATGCTAATTGTTCTTCGCTATACTTATGTGCAAATGTAGGTTTACTATCTGGCTCTTCACCTATTACTCTTGGTACAAAATCAACATTATGCTTCTGTAAAAACTCAACAAGTTCAACACATTCATCAAAATATTCAGCATGAAACATAACATTTACACTACAAGTAAAGTCGAGCATATCTCCTTGATAATGAAATTGTAAAATTCTATCTTTAACTTGTTCTTTGAGCTTATCATCGCTTTCTGCATGATAACTTACCGTTGCATGACCAAAATTGTTCATTACAGCATAACCCATTTTTTCACTCATAGCACCATTTGTTGTCAGTGCAAATCCAGCTTCCCATTTATCTGAGTATTTCTTTTCGTATGTATCTCGTAAATATTGCGCAAATGGTATAAAATTAGGATTAACCGTTGGTTCGCCTCCTGTAAATCCAAAATTTGCTTCTTTAAAATTCCTATACGTCATATACAAGTCAACATATTCAAACAAAAAGTCAACATTGTTTTTTAATTCTTCTAAAGTTGCATGTTTGCTAAAATTATCGTGTCTATGCGCTGGACAATATGTGCAATCATAATTGCATCTACGTCCAGTATCCCATGTAACTTGAAAAACTTTGCCTGTTAACAGGTCAATTGTATCAAAACTCATTTATTTCCTTAATTGTTTCTACAACTTTTCTTTCTGCCCATGCTCTTTCCTCGCACCACCAACATTGTGTACAAATAGGAATAGTCATTCCTTCTTTATAATCCTTAAAATGGCTACATGCCTCTTTAACATTGTCATGATGATTGATATCTCCTTCACAACTTCTTGTAAGTCTGTATAAATCACCAATATTAAAAATGTAGTATTGAGCAACTATCCAATCTTTTTTTACAAATCTAAAAGGATGCACAAATATACTTTCGGCCTTTTTACTTTGCATCCATAAATCAGTAATGTTTCCGTCTTCGGCATCTTTATCTCTATTTGTCATACGATCTTCACGTAAATCATCAGGATTTTTACTAGTAGCATTGTATACAGCATCTAAGTTATACTGCCATGCAGCAAACTTATTGTAACTTCCTACAATAATTTGATCACCACTACGTCCGTCAACAATTGGTCCTATAACTCCATGCTCTAATTCGGGTGGAATATAACATAAATGTCTTTCTTGTATAATATTAGGAAATCTATTTGCTAACCATGTGTAAACTTGATGTGCTATGTATCCTTGCCAAGGTCTAGTTTCCCAACAACGTTGATATGTAATAATATCAATTTTTGTATCAAGTTCGTTAGTATCAATAATTGTGCATAACAAAAAGGTAAGCAATGCACTATCAGCACCACCACTTAGATTGACGCCAATTTTATTCCAATTTTTATCAAAAGGAATAATTAAATTTGAAAATTCAGATAATAAAATATCTTTAGGCACATTTTGATACATGCTATTGTTAACTTTAAACATTTGCTACAATATCTCCATTTAAAAATTTATAATTTTCAAAATAATTATTAAAATCTTGTTTCCATATCACGTCAGTTTTTTCTATATACTTACAAAAACTTTTCCAATGACTACGTTTAGCCGAATAATTGAGAATATACTTACGTATATCTTCTAATGCACGAATAGCACTTAATATATCTTGCCATACGTGTATATTTAAAACATCATCCCAATAATATGATTCTAACTTTTTAGTATTTTCTAAATCTAATTCTCTCTGCTTTTGCAAATCAAAAATTGAATTACGTGTATTTTCAATGTCATTTAGAACTTTACTTCTAAATTTTAGCATCATAACAGCAGGATTAAGATAGAAGGGTGTGTATATAATACTTGCATCTATAAAATTACAATTTAAATCCAAGAAATTTAAAAAAGCATCTTTTATTTCCATTAATTGATATGTACCTGTAGTACACACAACATTCATTTCTGTGTGTCCTTGATTGACTTCTCTAAATTTATCAATATTGCGTTTTAATACGTCCCAATCACCGTCTCTAAAATACGAATAGATACGTGGCCCTGCATCAATACTCATCATAATATGTGCATATCCAAACTTTCTCAAAGCATCACTTAATTTTACAGGATCAAAATCAGCATTAAAGTTACTATGAAAAATAATTTTAATATTTTTTGCATTAGGGTGTTGAGCTAATCTTTCTAATGTTGGAAAAAATTGTTTTTGATACAATACTTCGCCGCCTGCAAAATCAACACGTTCTAAATTAGGAAAATTAGCATTCAAGTCATCGACAATTTCTAACGCTCTAGGCAAAGATAGTTGCATAGTCAGATCATCATTTGTATCTTGTCTATGCATCTTACCGGCTAATTGTAATAAATCATATTTTTCAACTTCTTCGTCAGGTGTATATCTTTTGAGTTTACTTAACCAGCCACTGCTAAACACTTGACTGCAATGCAAACAAGCCATATTACAACTATGACTGAAACGTATTTCTACGGTTTTTAAACCTTCAAAACTACTTTCTCCAGTTTCTTTGTTATAAAAAGAAGTGTCAGCATCTAACTGCTGTCTCATACTTTTACCAGCATTTACATGTTCAACATGCTCACACATATCACAGCCTTTACTCCATTTTCCTGACATCATTTCAAGTCTGTGTTTTTTAAAATACTCGTTATTAAATATTTCAGACGGTAAATAGGCTTCATCCATAATTTGCATTTTTTCATGCTGTTGTGGACAACTTGTTACAAATCCATTTTTATAATTTAAACCACCTAATGTGTAATAGCAATCGAGACTCATAAATTCTCCAATAAAAATCCTTCACTATTGTCAATACCCCACTGACGCTCTTGACAAAAGAAACAATCTCCACAAACAGGCGGCATTAAGCCATTCTTAATCCACATGTTACCTAGTTTTACAACATCTGCTTCGCAACTTCTTGTAAGACTTAATAAGTCATCTAAATCGTAATTTTTGTATTGAGCCATTGTAAAACTTTTTCTTACAAGGCCAAACGGATTACAATTATTTAAAGACAATACCCATTCAAGGTTGTCTTTTATTAATTCTTCGTCTCTAAACTTGGGCTGATCTTCAGTGTTTAAAGGTGGATTCATTGTAGTTCCTGTATACATAAAATCTATTTTGTGTTTTTTCATTAAAAAATGCTCATACTCATTAACACAAATAGTATCACACTTTGAATACTTAGGATATATTTTTTCTAAAAAAGGTTTGTTAAGTTGTGAAACATAAACATCTTCTAACTCCGTCGGAACAAATCCCCAATGATGTTCTTCAATTATATCTCCAAACTTTTCTTTTAAATAACTTGCTACTTCTTGTGCATTGCGTTCTAACCATGGCTTTGAATTCCAAAATCTTACTGCACTAAAAAAATGTACTTTGGTAGCAATCTTATTTGTTTTTATATAATCTAACAACATGTATGCTAATATAGCACTATCAGCACCACCACTTAAACTAATAAGTATTTTATCAAAACTGCTATCAAAATGGATAGGTAATCCGTTGATATAAATCAAGTCAGGATATTTTCTCCTGTACAAAAGTTCATATTTTGCAATTTCTTTTTTATTTTTGTAAAGATTATCTAAGTGCTTTAAATAATTTTTATCGTCCATCAAATATGTCCTTCATTTCAGGAAATACTTCTGCAAAACTATTACCACGCTGAGCATCACATCTTTGTAAAAATTCTTGCATCTCTGGTAAACGTCTACTCCAGTCTTCACTTTCCATAAATGATAACATACCTTCTAAACGTTTTAAGCCGTAAGGTGCGTTATCGAACATTTCTTTTGTGACTTTACCTTTGTGCCAACTGGGCACACCAAGTTCCCAGTTTTCCTCCCACCAAGGATAAAACTCCTCATACTTTTTACGCACTTCTGCTTTAAACCATTCTGGTAACACTTTTACATTAAGGTGTGGCGGATGATACACAAAGTGATAGTTAATACCTCCTGCGCCAAATGGCCACATGTTTATTTTGTTAAACTTTTGTGTTAACTTCCATTTGATAAAATCAGGCAAATAATAGATGTTTAATGCTTGTACTGCACAAGCAACCGTAACTTCTACATTATTGCTTGTTTCTTTATCTAAAATATGAAACACTTCTTCTGTGCGTTTCCATTCACTTGGATAACGTATATAGCTGTTCATTTCATGTATACTATCTACCGAATAGTGAAAACGCACAAGTTTGAATTCTCTCCATAGATCAAATAAATCTTCTCTCCATTCGACTCCATTTGAGTTATAACGTAGTTCAAGGTCTTTTGCAATACCTTGTCGAATTGCTTCTTCAAGTATTTCATAATGCTCCTCAATAATAAGACTTTCGCCACCTGCAAAATATATCTGTTGCATATTTGGCATTTGTTCGTAAAACTGCTTCCAAAACACATCATTTTGTTTGTGCCAGTTGTAACTACTGCCATTTGTACTTCCTTTATCTTGCCATTGCATAGTTTCTTTAAGAGATTCATTTTGAACAGCAGGAAAAATCTTTTTATAATCTTTAATCCAGCCACTACTATCATGCGGACTACACATAACACAAGCAAGTTGACATTTTGTTCCAAAACGTAAATCAATGTATGCTAGTTGAGGAGGTACTTCTCCATCTTCTGTTGTATTTGCAATTAAGTCATTTACATTAACACGCTGACTCCAGTATGCTGTTTCCCACATACGTTTTGAATTGTGTCCTGCTGCTTCTTCTTTATAACACTTTAAACAACTAGGAGGCTTTTCGCCATTCATCATTTGCTTGCGCACATTCTTCATATAATCACTATTCCAAGCAGTCTGGAAATCAGTAACATTCAAATTGTTGGGTTTACCATCATCTGTTTTTAAGATGCCAACTTGTCCACCATGTTCTTTGTCATTTGTTGGACCAACACTTGATGCATTGGCTGTGCAACATACTCTCATGCTGCCATCTGGTCTTGTGCTTAGATGCACCCATGGTAGGATGCAGAATGTATCGGAAACTTTGCTCATATTGTACTTACCTAATTATCTGCGTATTTAATTAATGTTTGAAAACATGCGTCTTTCCAACTCGATGTTTTACCATATTCGTCAGGAAATCCAGCAAATCCTTGTTTAGGAGCTGGTGTTTTTTTATACATGAATTTATAATAGTCTTTTAACGTTTGCTTGTCTGCTTCTGCTAAGTATTGCTTGCTATTCATAAACCTTCTATCTAGAAATGGTGCTCTTGATTCAATAGTAAAACATCCTAATGCTAAATTTGCACCCATACATGCAGCTGGAATAAAATACTTTTGATCACTTAACTTATTATTAACTAAAAAGTTAGATTTGTCAATCTCAAAATAATCAGAATAAGGAGTTCTTTGTTTTAAACTATACCCAGGATAACCGCCAAATATTTCATCCGCACCTTCACCTGTGTAAAGTATGTTAATTTTTCCTTGTAATTTTTTACCTAAAATATAGTACCCTATCCAACTCCATGTATATGGAAACAAATATGTTGCTTCAATAAATTCATCTGTATAATTACACCATTCTTCTTCTGTGATATTATATGCAAAATCTAAGTCATTACTAACAAAATCTTTTCCAATATGATTGAGTGCCACTTGAAATTCACCAAACCATTTACTTACTAAACCGCTATCAACTCCACCGCTGTTTATACTTGCACTTTTAAGTTTACTAGAATAATCAATTATCATGTTATGGAACGTTGTATACACAGGCACATCTTCATAACATGGTTCAACACTATAAGGTTCTACACTATAAATATCTTGCCACGGTGTTTCATTAAAAATATAATGTTTAGATTGTTTCCATAAATGTAAAGCATTTTTATTAATACATGTATTTGTAGTTTTTACTATACTTTTAATTGTATTAGATATAACAAAATGTCCGTCTTTGTTATATACAAATAAAGGTATTTGTCCAGTTTTATCTCTACCATACTTTATTTCTTTAGTTTTTTTATTATAAAATACATAGGCATACATTCCGTTATAATGAGATATAGAATTACCATTTACTAAATCATGGAAAAACATTTCTGTATCGCAGGTAAACTTTCTATTGTAATTGTAAATTTCACCTGTGTACAAAAATAAAAAATTATCATTTTCATATAAATCAAAATTTATATCATTTACACAAGGTAGCACACTTTGAATAGCAAAATAATCTTTGTCTATAAAAACCCTATCATCTATTCCACGTTGCAAAACATCTTTAAAATCATAATCAAATTTTGGATGCTGGTTACTAAAATAAAATCCGCACATTACAAATTGTTACTACCCCATTCAAACATTTCAAACATTATTTTATTTTCAACTTCTTTACTATTAGGAATAGTAATTTCAAATTTTTGAAATTGATATTTGACGTTTAAAGGTATGCTAACTTTTTCTCCATCTAAATCTTGTGTGTGTTTTTGTAACCTTTCTAAAAATAAATCGATCCTAAAGCGGTCTTCTGGTACATCACTATTCCATCTTAAATATCCGTTAGGATCCCATCTATTAAAGTTACCATGTTTTACCATACATTGTAGTCCATGATGTTTTTCTTTTCCAACAAAAAATGCATATAATTTTTTATCTGCATATATGTCCTGTATGTCTTGTAAACTTTTTATTGTTTTTAAAACTTTGCCATTATCATTAAAAAATTGTGGAACTACTCTAATTACACAACAAGGCTTGTTAAGCCAAATTAATGAGTTCATAAGTGTGTTACCAGGATGAACTCTACTAGGCCAAATGTATACTGGATAAACATTTACAGAATTCTTATACAAATCACAGCATAATTCAATTATTTGGGTTGCACGCCGTTGACATTCGTCAGCTACAAAACATTTAAATAATTTCATGTCTGTATAACCTAAATACTTGTGTGGCGGATCGAGCCATTCTTTTCCTTTTACATACTTGTGCTGATCATACCATTCATGTGTTTTATAATATACAAATTCTACTTTAGATTGCTCAAACATAAATTTGTATTGCTTCTTTGTAGATTTTTTTACTTTTGCAGAATCTATTCCATTTTCTACATTGTAAGGATGAATAAATTTTTCAAAGTCAATGTCAAACTGGTTCATAATTAATCTCGTTATGATATGCTTTGTTTTTAGCACAAGTACGAATACATCTTGTAAAATGCAACGGGTGTGTTGGTTGCCAACTTGCTTCTAAAAGGTGTTCAAACCATTTGTGTTTTTGTATTTGTTCAATAGTATGATGTTTCAAACTATTCCAATTTGGTTCAAATTGATTTAGTTTATATAAAATATCTTCTTTATTTTTAAATGCGCTATCCCACAAAAAACAACAAGGCCACATGGTCTGATCACTTGCAATAAAAATTTCTTGCTCATGTATATATTTACAAACAATGCTGTTTACAATGTTTTGTGTTTTTTCCTTGTCTACAACATTAGATTTATATTCAGTAATAAATTTATCTAGATCTTTTACAATATCTTTTTTGCTATGTTCTTTTTTACCTGTAGTTGTAATTTTTTGTTCAACTTTTTTATTTTTTTTGCCTAGTTGAGATATCCATTGATGATAACTATTTCTCATACCTGTACGTGTTGCAAATTCAAAACCTAAAATATTAGCGTGTGCTTTGGCTTTTGCTAATTCATATTCGTTATGATCAAATACAATAAAAATCCAAGTAGCATGTTTATCAGGTGCAGTTTGCGCAAAGGCATTAATATTACGTTCAATAGTTTTCCACTTGGTGTTAACTCTATAAATATGATTTGTTTCTTCATATCCATCTATACAAAAATGAATATGCAATTTTCCTGGGTGCTTTGTTGCTATTGAGCCTAATTCGTTCCACCATTTACCTGTGTTGTATCCGCCATTGGTGCTAACTTCACAATAACCACCTAAATCGGTAAGATACTTAACCATATCTAAAAAATCTTGATTTACAATAGGATCTCCTAAAACACCGCAAAACTTAAATTCTACTCCTGTATAATCATCAACAGGAAAAATACGTTGCAAATCTTGCAACGTAAATGAATTTATTTGCAACAATTCTTTGTTAAGTGTTCTAGCACAACCTGGACATGCTGCATTACAATCACTGGTAATTTCTAGTTCAACTTTTTTGATAGAAGTATTCATATATTTCTTTGTTTAAATCTTTCAATTGTTCTTTTTGGAATTTGTCTAAAGAATTATTAAATTCTATAAACTTATTTTTTAATGATGTATTATCTTCTTCTTGTAATATAATTATTTTATTTGCTTGTTGTGAAATTACATCATTTGATTTAAGCATCCAATTTTTTCTTGTATCAATATCAATCATATCAATTGATAAATGCTTAGGATATCTAACTTTATTAAAATTTAACCATAGTTTGTTTTCATTACAATAGGTTATTAAATCAGATAATTTGTTTATGTTGTACACACTTACAGAACAATGAACACTATTAATTACATCTTTTGTAGCAGCCCATTGTTTTAAATTTGTGTCTATTATATTCCAATTTACGCCCCATCTACATAATTTAGAAAGATCGCCTACAGCATCAATACTAAATTCTATATGTAATTTTTTACAAGCAAGTAATTTTTCTAATAATTTTTTATTAGGAAATACACTACCATTTGTTGTTATATAAATTTGTAAATTTTTGTAATCAGTTTTTTGTTGTAAGTATTCTATAAACCATTCTAGTTTTTTACTATAAAATGGTTCGCCTCCTAAAATTTTTATTCTTTCTAATTTACTAATATCGCTATTTGTTATGATTTGTTTAACATCATACTTGGGATATGCAACACTATAGTCGTCTATGTGATTTATTTCTTTTTTTAATTGATGTGCTGAATTCCATTTACTGCTTAACATAGGAGTGCAAATTCTACACATCATATTACATGTGTAATCAAGAGCAATTTTTAAACTGCGTAATTCTATAGTTTCTCTATCTTTACGTATATGATTTTCAATTTGCCTATCACTTACGCCATTGATGTTTTCAATATTCCAACACACATCACAAATAGAATCTTTTTTATTTTCAAGCATAGTATTTCTTACCCGTTGGTATGTTTTACTATGCAACAAATCGTTTAAATTTATAATATTTTTTATGTGTAAATTTTCTTCATCTGGCATTATGTGGCAACATGGACTTGCAAAAGGTCTTGAAAAATCAATTTCTTCATATGCTAATATGCATTTCACTTAAATTGCTCCGCAAATGGATCAAATTCTGAACCACACTTTTGAGCACAAACTCCTAGTTTACCATCTTTGACGCTAGGAAGATTCCAACTATCTGTAATACCTTTTAACAACTTTCCGTTGACAACGTCCTTAATATCATTTTCAATTATGTCAATGCCTTCTTTTCCTCCAGCATTGTCAATATGATCCCAAATTTGTTCAACTCTAGGATCAGGATGCCACCATTTATACATACGTCCAGCAGTCCAGCAGCATGGCATTAATAGTCCTTCAGCAGTGATAAACACACTACCTTCTTCTGCTACTTTACATTTGATACTGCACTTATCAAAGTATTCTTTCATGCTTCCGTATGATTTCTCAATTTCTTTTTGTTTTAACAATGCTAAATTGTTATTTTTTTCGTCTTTAGGTTTTTCAAGTTTAGCAGTTTCATTGCCTTTTCTATCAACTGCTTGATGAGATTCTTTTGGTACAATATTGCTAGTAACAAATCTTCCGCTTTTCTTTTTAATAAATCGTTCACAACCCCACGCATTTGCTAATGCTTCTGCTTCTTCTACTTGATGTTCGTTATGTTGAAAAATAAGAAAATCCCAACGTGCTCTGCCGCCTGCATCAATAAACGCCCGCATATTGCGTTCTACATTGTTCCAGACAACATTCTGCCTGTATAAATGATTAGTGTCACTAAGACCGTCCACACTAAAAATAACAGCACCCATTCTACCAAAGACTTGGGCAAGTTCACGCCACCATGTTTCATCTTTTGCTCCTGCGTTTGTGTTCATCGAGAGCCAAATGTCTGCATTATGTTCTCTAAAGTAACGGAATATTTCTAAAGTATCTCGTGCTACAATAGGATCACCTAAGTTACCACACATGAACATTGTGTTAAGTTGTGCAATAAATTTTGGTTTGAAGATACGTTTGCAATCTTCTAAACTTAGTTCAGCATTTGTAATGTGTGGATTATCAGCACCACCGTTCATATTACGATCGCACATAGGACATGCTGCTTGACAACGCTGTGTAACTTCTAAATGAACTACTTTTATATCTTCATACTTGTACATTGTTTTATTATAACACCTTTTTAGTTTTTGTCAATAATCCAAAAATCATTATCAACAAATAATTTTTTATCAACAGAAAATAAGTCAACATCTTTTTTATTATGTTCATTAGTATAGCCAGTTCCACAAATAACACTATCTGCAAAAAATTCTAGTTGTTTTAACAAAACTGGCAGATGTTTTTGATTATCTAAAAATACAAAATCAAAAGTGTTTTTTTCATTTTCTATAAAATCCCATATATCTTGTTTAATTACAAAACAAGGGTTTTGATGTTGATCAATCAACCAGCAAAATATATTGTAATGTTCATATGCATCATTAACAATTTGTTTATCTTGTTTTGCTTTTTCATAATAAAATTTATGTTCTTTAATTTTTTCTATTCTATATGGTTCTGTATTAAATTCAAATTTATCTAAAGCATAAACTATAGTGTTGGATACACTATCAAGTATATTCCAAGTGCTACTACCTAATCCAACTCCTACTTCAAGTATTTTTTTTGGATTATATTTTTTAATTGCGTTAGAAAGATTAAAGTCAATTGACGGATCTTTAAAACTAGGAATATCATTATGCTTCATTATACTTCCTGTCTATAAATTGAGATTCATATGGTTTGTAATATATGCTACATTTTCTTTTACAAACTTCTAACGGATTATCTATTATATCTGAGAACCTTTTTGCATCAAAATTCTTATCCCAATCTTGCCATTCTTTTTTATATCTTGTACTGCCTATCCAACAACAAGGCATAACTTTGCCTTCGGCGCTAACATATATACTGCGTTCTTTTTGTACTTTACATTCTACACCTTTAGGAACTTTTGGTAAAGATTTACCCCTAGTTGTTTCTTTGGTTACAAACTCTTTAAATCCTAACATGTCTGCCAATGCTTCGGCGTCCTTGACTTGATGCTTGTTATGATCAAATATTAAATAATCCCATCTTGCATATCCACCATTGGTAATATAAGTTCGTGCATTTTCAATAACTTTGTTCCAAACTACATTTTTTCTATACAAATGATTTGTATCATTAAGTCCATCTATACTGAATGTAACTACATCAACAACTTTTGCTATTTTCTCCCACCATGCTGTATCTCTTGCACCGCCGTTGGTTACCATGCGTAAATGTATATTAGGATTTATACTTTTAAAATATTCAAATATTTCCAACGTATCATGAGCAATAATAGGATCTCCAAAATTGCCACACATGTACATAACTTCTAATTGTTTAATAAAACTTTGAGAAAATAATTTTTTGCAGTCTTCTAAATTTAATTCTGCTTGCATGATATTTATACCTGTCCTTCCACACTGAGGACAGGCTGCTTGACAACGTTCAGTAACTTCTAAATGTAATGTTTGGATTTCGTTAATTTTGTACATTCCAGAAATTTTGTTTTCTTAATTTATCTCTTATTTTTGTTTGCTCAACAAACATATCATACAAATGTTGGTCAAACGGTTTTTTTGTAGCAATAACACTAGGCATATCTTTGTGCTTATTTGGATCTAAGTTGTAATTTTTACCTTGCACAAAAGGATACATGTAATTAGGTGTAATTAAAGGTGTCATATGAAACTCTGTATCGGCAAAATAATCAATTATGTTATTTAACTTAAAAATATTATATGCACTAACAACACAAACAACATTCATGTTACTATTATCTTTTATAGTATTATATGCTTTTTCAAAGTTTTTCCATTTACCTGGCCATCTGATATAATCGTAAACATCTTCAATTCCGTCGCAACTTATACTAATGTGTAAATCTTTAAACTTGTTTAACAACTTAAAATGCTTTTGTTTTAATAACAAGCCGTTGGTAATAAATTTTAAACTTATTTCTTTTTTATTTTTTAATGATTCTAAAAATTCAAAAATTTTAGGATTTGCAAAAGGTTCGCCGCCTGTAAATTTTAATTCTTTTACATTTTGCTTTTGAATTTGATCAAAAGCATTTTGTTCCCATGTGCCAACATTTGCAGGAAATCTATATTCTTCTCTAAGCCAATTTTCATTAGGATTATTTTTAACTTCTGCTTCTAAAACACTGCTTATTCCAGGTGCACACATACGGCAGCCTAAATTACACAAACTACTCATTTTCATATCAAAGTAAAATGGAGTAATTTTTGTTGAACCAGTTTTTGTAGTATTAGTTTTTATTTCTTCAATGTAATCTTGAAATTTGTAATTGACACTTTGACGTCTGCTAAATTTTCCTAAATCTTCATGGTTCCAGCATGTAGTGCATTCTTTTCTACGAACTCCATTTAACAAATCTTTTCGTAAATCATCAAATTTACTATTGTTGTTTTCTATTGTATCAGACCAGTGAGCATCGTTACTAGGATTGTATACGCAACAAGGTCGATAAGCGCCAGTACCTGTAATACTACTGGCACCTATCCAAGGTAAGACACAGAATGTGTCAGACATAACTTACATATGCATCCAAATCTGGTTTTGTGTCGTGATCACTTCTTGGAATTGGAACCATTTTTTGATAATACGGACAGAAATATTCTTCTGCTGGATCTTTGTAACCTATACCGATTGTCATTTCTGGAAAAAAGCCAATTGCTTCCTTTATTAGATCAGGATAATTTACACACCGACATAATCCAGTATATAAACCTTTATCTGCTGCACTATAAATTATAGTAGCAGTTGCAATTCCTACATCCATATAAAAATCCGTCATGCTATAATCATCACTAATTACTCTAGGTTTAAAGAATAATAAGTATGGAGCAAGCATTTGAGGGTTGTGTCTAGCCGTTTCACTTTTACTTGCAGCGCCGGCTCTATAAATTTTGTTACGTTTTTCTTCATTGTCGTTTCTGTATATCTCAATACTATAACGTGTGACACGCTGCTTGCTAGGTGAAAAATTATGCACATCACTAATAATATCTTTTATCATATCAATTGGCGGAACTGCGTCTGTCCAATTATAAGTGTTAACTCTTTGTTGTGCTGCACGATGCCATGTATTAGGCTGTTCAATCGGTCCTCTTTCAATAATAGTTTTTAAAGTATTTTTCAAATCACTAATTTGATTAGAAAAATCTTCTGAGCACATTAGTTGATTTTGTATAAAATCTACTATCCAATCGTATACTGCAAATTCAACTTCGGTACTAACAATTTGTCTTTTGCCTCTTACCCAAAATTTGTTACCAATGTATATTGTATTAGTATTAGTGTTGTTTTCAACATCATGAATAAATGCATCAATAATGTATCCTAAATCTCTAAAACATTTTTCTGGTTCTTGCGTTCGCTCAGGATGATGTTGTTTCATATAAGATACAGCATTGTTTAATAAACGCTTTTTATTTTCTATTAGGATACTTAGATCACTCATTTTAATTCTCCATTACCAATTTAACATCTTTACCAGGGCCTACTTTGCTTGGCAAATCTCCGTATTGTTCTACATACCATTCAATAACAGCTTTATACCAATTTTGACTATTATGGTGAGCTTTTTTATTAAACTGCCATATGTTATTGTTTGTTGCTTGCATTGTACTCAATGCTCTTGCACTTTCCGTTTGTAATTGTCTTACACTTAGATCATCTAATTCCAATTTTCATAAACCTTGTATATTTTCCTAAATTTAATTCGCCTTCATATAAAGTTTGTGCCATAGGCGAATACTTGCTAAACTCTTCTAGTGTGTTGCAGCAATTAACATGCTCTGGTATTTCAAAATAATTATTACCTTGCAAAATACAAATTGTTCCTTCTGGAATTTTATGATACCATACATGATAATTTTCAATGTGCTCGGTGCTTGTGTTTATAACGGTGTTAGGTGTTTCCCAGATTGTTTCTTGGGTTCCGTCAAATTTATTTACATCGTAAATATGTCCATCAAATCTAATATCATGTATATCTTGTATGCAATGTTTATATGTCCAATTGTTTAAAATATAAGGCTTGTTAATAATGTTTGCAATTTTTTCGCAAGACTCATCTACATCAAATGTTGTAATTTTATCAATTTTTAATTTTGCATCTAACATCATAGTTGCTAAAATACCATACCAGCCTGCACATAAAAAAACTATTCCTAAATCTAAATTTAATTTTTTAAGTTCATCTATAAGCCAGAGTTTACTTTGTAATTGACCTCTACTTAAACAATCTTTATCAAACTCTATATCGTTTGTAATTAAATTTTTTAGTGCATTTACAAGAGTTGAATCTGAATATTCTGCAAGTAATCTAAACAAACTAAAAAGATTATCGTCTAAAACAAGTTTACGTATATCATCATTACCAGCACATTTAAAAATTGAATTTTCATCTTTTTCTATAATAGCAAGTTTTAAACTATCGTTTCCTGCTAGTAATCTAAACAAACTATGAATATTTTGCTCAAGAATTGCTTTCCTTAAATCTTCAATATCGCCAATAATTCTTTTGTTAGTTACAAGCCTAAATATACTATGCCAATTTTCTTCTAAAATAGCACGCCGTAACTCATCCTTTTCAACTAACTCAAATAAACTAGTGTAATCTTTATCTATGTATAATCTACGTAATTTACTAAAGCGAGAATCGTCAGCATGAATTAATTCAAATCTATCTAATATTTCAAAAATTTCCAGCATCAAATTTTTCTTTCAACCAATCAAAATCATTTATCTTTTTAAGCTCGTCTGGTTTACCTTGATTTCTAGCACCATATGCTGCACCTGCTTTAGCACCAATAATTGCATACTCTGCAAATTCTGCATCATCTTCTGTGTATGTGCACCAAGTTCTTAATCTACGATTTGTTTCTTGATCCTTTTGCCTATCAATTACTTTACTACTTAATTTAGCACATTCTCTAAATGCACCTTTCCATGTTTCAAATGGACTAGTGTTAAATGCAGTAATGTTTGAAATTTTTTGCACAGCAACAAATTTATTACTAATGCTTGTTGTCATATCAGGCTTGTTTACATCCATATCAAGCGTTTGTTGCCTTGGCAACAACTTAACACCGCCGTAACCATAAACTAATCCATTTACTGGATTTTGTGATCTCCATACGTGAACTGCATCTTTATTATGTGTTTCAGGAACAAAGGTGTCAAATTTAAAATAGTCTGTAAGTTGGGCATCGCCGTCGACAACAAAAAACATCTTAGATTGACACAATTTTGCTGCTTCAATATGCGCTTGGTGAATACCTTTTACTCCATGTACACGTTTTGCATGAGGTGCTTTTTCGAGAAGTTTTTCAAAATTTTCATCTGCATTAGGTTCTTTATAGCTAATAAACACAACATCATACTGATCAATTTTTGGCCTGCTTGCAACAACAGGAACAAACTTTTTATTAATGTAATATCTTGCTTGTAATTCGCCTGGCCCGTGATGACTATCTTTCGGCATTAAACACACGCCATCATAATATTCTTCTTTATAATATAATCTTTCATTCAAAAATACATGTGTGTATTCTTTACTATACTCATCTACTTTGTAATCAAATTTCCAATCATCAACCAAATCAACGTCATTATACACAATCCATAAATGTTTTGTAAGTGCTTTTTGTTTTGCTTCTGGCACCGTTTCTACACAGCGAGCCATAGGAAATCTTTCTTTTAAGGCTTTGTAGCCACTCCAATGTTTTTGACCTATAAAAAATATATCATACATACTATAATTATATGATAATATAACTAGCTTGTCAAGTTTAGAATTGATAAATAGTTTGTACGGAGGATTACCATGACAATTATACCAGGTGACGCATATAGAATTGATGTTGTAGGCGCTGATGAACAAGTTATCGTTGACAGCTGGACAAGCCAAGTTAAAGGCAATGTTGTAACACGTGACGGTGTTTTACAAGTTGACACAACAAACGGAAAAATATATGGTCCATTAGTAGGAGATATTGAAGATATTTCCGGTAACACTATCTTTAATAACGATCTACGTTTATTTACTACTGATATTAAAGGTGATGTACGTAACACAAATGGTAATATTGTTTTAAACAGCGAACAAGCACTACTGGTAGGCAACATGCAAGGTAATATGTATGACAGCGAAGGTGTTGTCATGATTAACCATACTACAAAATCAATAGATGCAACAACAATTGTAGCTGATAGTATTACTGGTACGTTTTACGGAACTCTTAACACAACAGGTACAATTAGAGGTAACTTAATTGGTAATGTTGTTGGCGATGTTACTGGAGAAGTTACTGGAAATACAACCGGACATCACTTTGGTAATGTAGACGGTAATGTTACGGGTGATGTTACTGGTAACGTTACCGGAGATTTGTACGGACAAATTATGGCTGTACAAAGAGATGAAACAGATCCAACCGTACTGATTGCTTACAACGAACATGCAGCTCATAGACAATGGGAAATGAGAGGCGGTATTTCTCATATTGATAATGCTGGAAAGGGACCTATTTTAGGAATTGGTGCTACACGCACAGATGCATATTTAAAAGCCGATATAGTTGCATATGATGGCACTCCACAGCTAACTTTAACACCAACAGAAGACTACGGTCTAGAAGCAGACATTGTAAAAAGTAATTACTTTGGTGCTGTACAAGGCAGGCTAATGGATGGAACAACTGACATTATGACATGGGTTGGTAGCACAACTTCGATATATGCTAATAACGGTGTACTACAACTTGGTATGGATTACACAAGTGATATTGAGTTTAATGCAGAAAGTATTGTTAAAAACTTCAATATATCTGACGGAGATGCAACTGAATTAGTCAACGCTTTTAGAGGAACACCAGAAGCAAAAACAGCATTACAAACATCAGATCCAATGCTTATGGTTGCAGCTCTTGGTTATAATGGTGCAGGATTTGTTGATGCAGGACATTTTGGATTCTTTGTTGACAGAAACACTGCTCCTACTTCAACTGATAGTAGTGTAAAAACAGGGTTTAGTGTTGCACTAGGAACAGGATCTGCAACTCCTATAGCAAATCAAAGCATGAATTTAGAATTTAATAGTGCAGGTGTTTTAGAAGTTCCTGTTTTTAAAGCCCGTGGTACAAATTTTGCAGCAAGAGATAGTATGACTGCTGAAGCAGGAATGATTATTTTCAATACAAGTAATAATAAATTCCAAGGATACACAGGTTCTGCGTGGGTTGACTTACACTAAAATTGTGTTATAATAAAGCATGAAAATTTACATAGATGGTGAACAAATCTCTGAACAATGGATTAGCGATTATACACTGAGCAATCCTGTAGATTGTTTTAGTGATAAGCCTGACTGGGAACAGAATGTATTAAAACTACTACACAACTGGTACTGGCAAAGTGGATATAGTTATGGCTATAGAGGCGATAAATTTTTAAATCTAAGTACAAGTGGCACTACAGGATTTCCACAACATATCGGTCATAGTAAAGAAACTATTGAGCAAGCAGTAAATGCAAATATAAAAATTTTAAATTTAGAAAAAAATAGTAAAATACTTAGTTACTATTCACCTCGTGGTATTGCATTCAGTGTATTAAGTGTATATCTCGCTCTTAAATTAAATTGTGAACTTTACATTGAAACTTTTAAAGGAATTGATTATGTAAATCGTATACATGATATCCGTCCTACACATACGCTGTTGTTACCTAATGTTTGGAAAACTTTATACAAACACAAAAAATGGCAGACATTAGATTACAGCAGTGTAAACACACTTATTACAGGAAGTGATTTTACACCAATAGGAATGCTAGACGAATTACGTGAACATGGCCCAAATAAAGTTTACAATGTGTATGGTAGCACAGAAGTACCTCCTATTGTTTTATACAGCGAAGAAGAAAATACTTATACAGCAGAAAGTATTGCACCAGGTGCAGAACTAGATATTGTAAATAATCAAATATGCTGTAAATGGAGTAGTCAACCTAATATATGGGTAAGTGGTGATTGTGTACAAGGTGATAGAAATCGTTTTACACTTAACGGACGAATGCCAAATATGTTTAAGCAAGATACAATTAGAGTGTATCCAGAACAAATAGAAAAAGCAGCAGTAGCAGCAGGCGCAGAACTTGCATTATGTCGGCAAGTAGGAAATCAATGCGTGGTCCATTACACCGGACATATAAAATATATGGCGGAATTTGTAGAAGAATTTAGATATATTCCTCGCTTTAGATTGCGAGCAGTAAATGAAATAAAAATTGACGATAACTTGAAAAAGATTATAAGGACACAAACTTTTGTATAGACTAGAAATATACAACGGCACACAGGATTTGACAGAGTTTTATGCTGGCGCAGAAGCAAAAGGTTTTTACAATAATCATAATAAAACGGTACTTATTGACTACATTGACAAACACGAAGATGCTACACTATTTTTAATGTATTACAAAGATAAAGTAGTTGGAACAAGTATAAGTCATAGTCTACGACAATTGGGTATATTAGGAAAAAACGCACATCGTATTAGTGCAAGGACCTGCGTATTAAATGATTTAATCGATGGCAATCGTGCTCATGCTGTGCATAACTATCGACACTCGCCAATGAATCATTGGACTAGTCAAATGCTGACTCCAGTTTGTATGCATTACGTAGGATTAGAAAAACCTATGTATATTAGCACAAACACAAACGAAGTTGGAAGCCAAAACAAAGTACATCGCATTTGGGCTAAAATAATGCACAATCAAGGATATTTAAAAGACCCTATTGAACTAGAATACAAAGGCACTTTCCAAACATTTTGGCGTGTAGATGTAGATTTTTATATTAAAAAACTAAAAGAAAATATGTGGCCTGAAACAGAACTTGCACTAAACGTATTTCTTGCAGAGTTCAAAAAAGTCTGACATTTCTGGAAACACTTCTTCGTGATTGACTCCACGTCTACGACCTTGTTCTGCAAAAAAGTTGTGAAAGTCTTTACGTCCTTGAATAATTTTATCTAATGGATATTCAGTTGTTTCCATATAGTCAACAACACGTCTAAACTTTTCATACTCAATTGTACTAAATGCATCTTTACGATTATCATCTACATTTTCTTTTATAAATTGCAAATGATCACGCATATAACTCATGTAGTTATTAGGCAAAATGTTAATATCATATTGTAACGGCTCTTTAAGATGTGGTGTATCAAAACCTAACCGCTGCCATCTGTGTGTTTCTACATCATTATATTTTTTACGCCATTCTAATATTTTTTCTAGTAGTGTGCGAAATGTTGTTACACTGAAAATGTTGAACGTAATCATTAGTACCATTGGTGCTTGACAATTACGCATAAAATAATCCAAGTTACGTTCAAACACTTCAATGTCTAATCCGTCTCGTATGTATTCTGCACGTTTGCCCCAAGTGTCAATACTAGTAAACATTTTAAAGCGTCTAATCTTGTTGTTTGTTAACAAATCATTTACACGGTTTGTAAACTTTTCTAACTGCTTTGGTTTTCCACCTAAATTGCTGTTGCAATTAAGCTCTAAGTCAGGCTTAGGATCAGCATCAAGCATATCAAACAACCGGTATGTGCTTTGTTGTATAGTAGGTTCTCCACCAGTAATACGCAGTATGTGCAGTTCTTTACTAAGCTCGGGCCACCATCGCCAAAATGCATCTAAATAAGGATTGTTTTCTTCTTCAAATATTTGAAACCAATCAATATCACATCTGTGATTTTTTACATTTGTGTACGGGCCATGTTGTTTAATTTCTTGATAGTATCTGCTGCTGGCTTTAGGATGACAATAACCGCAACGGAAGTTACACTCGTTGCCAAATGATACTTCTAAGTATTCTGGATTTACGTCAAACTCTGCACCGCCTTCTTTTACTGCTGCTAATCTATGTTTGAAGAAAATAGTTTGGTTACGCTGTTTCCTATCACTAACATAATCTTTGCCAAGTGCTTCAATTTTCCAGCAATAGTTGCAACCACTAGGCTGTTCGCCACGCATCATAGCAGCACGTTCTTGTTTCTTTTGTGCTGTGTTGTGTATTGCACTTGGATTTTCTAATAATGGTGCTGTGTCAATTTTATGGGGAGCAGGATGATAACAACTATGTGTTTCACCTGTTTGAAAATATATGTTGGCATGATACCATTTTGCAAAACAAAACGTTGGTGATATTTCTTGTGTTATACCATCGATGCGTTTAATTTCTTCGCTTTCGCTACGCTCCATTATTGCTCTCTATCTAAAAAGTTTTGACCTTTTGATCTATCTGGATTAATATATACCGTTTTGAAGAAACGACTTTGATTACCATTTAATGGCTCAGCTGCAATTGGCAAATCAAGTTCTTCAATCAAACTATAACCAAGCGATAATGTATTATCTTCCATTTCGTCTTCGTTGAGATCTTTGCTATTCCAATATTCATTTAACCATTCAAAGTCACGTACATTAACAAAATCCCAATCAGTACACATTGTTTTGTACAATCCTTCACGTGCGCCGTAGATAGCCCAATCGCCGTTTTCTACATCAGCACCAACCATTAACCACACATACAGACGATGTAAATTTTTCCAATGATTTAATCTAAAATTTTCTAGTGTTGGACGTATACCTCTGTCCAATGCCATTTTTACACCTTCGCGGAAACCTGCCCGCCACGCTTGTTGGGGTGTAGCGTTATTATAAATTGTGCTAAATGCACCTTCCATTTGTACATATTCTGTATCCCAACAAAAGTCAACTTGTGCATGTGGATTATCAGGATCTGCATTTTCGTGTGTACGCATATTTAAAACATGCATTTTAGGCCAACATTTAAGTCCGCCGTTTCCATACATTAATCCATTAATTTTGTTTTTTGCTTTCCAACTAATAACTTTGTTACTTAAATCAGCATTAACATCAAAATTAATAACTTGTTGTAAAAACTCATCATTAATTTTATTGTCACCATCGACGGTTATAAATCTATCAGTTTCGCTTAATTCTGCACATGCTTTATGTGCAGCATCACTACCTTTTACACCGTGAACACGTTTTGCCCACGGAACTTTTCTACATAAATCAGAATAATTTTCTTCTGCATTAGGTTCATCATAACTTAAATAAATGATATCATAATCAACAACTCTAAAAACATTATCCATCAACTACCTCATATCCATAAGAATGAAACTTTTTAGTAGTATAGATTGAAAATGGGTTATCGTCAAGTTCAAAATCGTATGCAAACGGAATAGTTTTTGTTTCAAATTGTATCATTCTATATAGAATATTAGGATCACCTTTTTTTGTTATACTATAAAAGTGTTTACTTGTATCAACAGGTATATTTTTTTCAAGCATTTGTGTTTCAAATTCTTTATCAATCTCTAATACCCATTGATAATTTGATTTATCTTGAATAATTTTTATTTGAGGATTTTCGACATTTGTTTCAATTTCAAACAAAAAAGAATTAACATGACTTTCTTCTTGTAATTGTGTTTGATTTTTTAACACAAACTTTTTTTCTAAAAAATCATATTGTACTTTATGACTTGCAAATGAATATTTTCCTGAAAGTAAATCTTTTACGTCATCAATGTTTACTTCTATAGTATTTGAATCTTGCACAATTTTTTTACCAATTGATAAAATATTGCCATCGTTATCAAAAGATATCATTCTAGTTTTTTTAACTTTTAAGTCCATGTTAGATTCCTAATAGTTTTTCGTACTTTTTTATAATATCGTCTGTTACAAAATCATCTTCAGTATAATGAAACACACCACTTTGACGATAGTTACCAATTGTTAATTTACAATTTTCATCTAAATACACACCTACACGAGATTGCCAGTTGTCTGAAAAATTCTTGTTCCAATTTTGCACTTTAGGTTTCATGTGTGTAAAGCTAGGATATTGTGTTTTGCTGTTGGTAATAATATTTTCTACATCCATAATTTTTGCAGCAATAGATGCATTCAAATCCATACTGCACCATCTTTGTATTTTTTTACCATTTGCTACTGATTTATAAAATGTCATCCAATTATTATTAATCATTTCTAACCATGTATAAAACTCATGTGCTAAGTCTGACTTTTTAAAGTAATGTAATCCACAATACAAATTAGGCAAATTATATGTATCCCAACTACGTCTGTAATAATTACTTGTTACTTTATCTCCTCTGTATGTATAAACATTACTAGTAAAAAATAAATCATAATTGTTTAAAAAATCAAACCAATCGCTCATATCTTCTAATACAAGCATATCAGTATCCATTACTATAGTTTCAGTATAAGGAATAGCATGATATATTTTCCATCTATTGCTGATTTTCCAATCTTCATCCGCAGCATGATCTCCCCAAGGTATTTCAACTACGTGATCAAAAAGATCTTTGTATTTGTTTGGTACTTGATCATTTGTAATAAGACAGATACTTGCGTTACTATTTGTAGTTTTAATACTCATAGCAGCAAGACATGCTTGTTGAACATAATCTGTTGTAGAATTTTGTGCCAACATTGTAAAGTTATTCGTTGTCAATGATTCTCTCCAAACTAAATTTGTTCATAATATGCACGTTTGATCCTTTCATCCGCACTCCTGTGTACTCGCCAAACCGATTTGTTTTTTGAACTAATACTTTAATTTCGTCATCTTTAATATCAAGTGCAACATCTTTACCAATTGTATAATATTTTTTGCCTGGTAACTTTCCTACAAAATTGCCTGCTTGATATCCGTTCATAATATGTGCTGCAATACTAAATGCAAAATCATTTCTAAACACACTACTAGTAAACTGATATACATTTCTATAGTGCCAGTAATTTTCTTCTATGTGTTTAACTAGATCAAAAAATATTTTTGTTTCTTTGGTTTTTCTAAAAAAGCAAACCGTTGCCCAATAAAAATCTACACTTGTGTCACTGATGTGTTGAAACTCTGGAGTTTTATCATGAATACCTAAATGTGTTGCATCTTTATACAACATTAGATCTTTGTGTTGTGTAAAACAATTATTCAAAATATCGTTTGATATAATGTAGTCAGTATCCATAATAATTGTTTGATCATATGGAGTTAAATCATATGCAGATGCTCGGTGTTTATTATGAAATGGTAAAACTTGATTATGTAAGTCTCCGTCATAATGTCTACGACTAGAGCTGTTTTGCTTTAGCATTGCAAAAACAATGTTATCAAAATTTTCTACATATTCGGGATATTTTTCTTTTACTTTTACATCTGTAACTAAAGTTACTGGTAAATCCATATATTTTTTTATTCGTTTGGCAAGAAAATTTGCTTGTTTAACATAGTTCATAGACTGGTTATTACTTGCAAATAATAGTACACCTTTTGTCATAGATTCATAATACTTTCTACTGATCTATTATTTTTTAGTTCGTTATATCCAAACAAGTATTCATTTGATGCTTCAAAGTATTTTGAATATACTTCAGTATTAAATTTTTCTAAATCTTCAACAACAATAGGAATATCGTTGTCATCTACTAAAATAGTGGTATCAACATTCATTGCTGTTAAACTTTGGCAAAAACTAATCAAATCATGTGTGATAGAAAATTGTCCGCCATTGTAGTAATATACTAAATTTTCTTTATACTTTTCATTTAGTAATCTTTTTTGATTGTTTAATGTAACCATATAGTTACTGATATCGAGTGCTTTTTCGAGACGTTCGTCCATAGAATCCTCCTACTATGGTTAAATTATAACTAATTTTTATGTTGTTGTCAACTTATAAATTACTTACAACGGTGCCTGTAGGTGGTGATTGAGTAATAGCATCATATGTTATGCTATTGTAACTAAAATCACTATCAGGTGTGTATGTATATAAATTGCTTGTAATTGATGCTGTTACTGATTCGTCGATTGGATCAATGCCTGATGTACCTGTATCTCCGTCATCAAATTCTATTTCAAAATTTAATTGTGTAGTGCTACTAAATGCACCATTTGTCCATGCATAAATTCTTGTATAGTTGTCGTTATAGATAGAACCGCCGCCTTGTTTTTCAAATATCAAAGTTTTACTGGCTTTTGCATCTGCTATATTAGCACCGCTAAATCCGGTTCCAGTGCCGCCAACTGATTCACTTCTCCATGTTGTATTTGCTATTCTACCAAATCTAATTGTGCCCATGTCTGTATACATTTGTGCCCAGTTATAATCTTTTGTACCAGCTGTACCAGTAGTACCACCTGTTGCACTTGCGTCAAATCTAATTTCTCCGCCTGCTGCAAGAAAATACAAAAGAGCATTGTGACTAGAAAAGTTTACAGAAACTTCATGTCGAATAATTTTAACTGCATCACTTGCACCTCCCCAACTGGTGCTTCTAGTAGAAGATGTACTTGCGGCGCCTGTTGTTAATAAGCCTGCTGTTGTAAAACTTGTTGAACTAAAATCAGTAGTAGCATGATTAAATCCTAAAATAGCAGTACCAATAGTGTTAAAATCTGTTATTTCTTGAATATCAACAGGATCTACGCCTTGTTCAAATGCTGTTGGATCAATAGTAGCGTTTACACTTCCAAAAATATGTACATGAGCTGCTTGTAAATCTTTCCATAAATCAAAGTATTGTTGTTCAGTTACGGTATCACTTACACCAGGGGTGTTACCACCAACAACTAGTCCACTTGTAAAATTTCTTCCATAACCACTAGATGTGGTACTTGTTGCAATACTATGATCGGCCCATACACCAAAATTGCCTACTCTTTGAGCAATTGATTGTCTAACATTATTGTATTCACTAGCAGCTATTAGTGGCATAAAATACTCCCTTTTAATCTACTATAATATATAGTTTTCCATTTGTCAAGCCTTTATAAATCTTGAGTTTTTTGGAAGTTAGGAGCAGGGTTATTTACATATAATCCGTCTGCATCATATGGTCTATAATGTAGAACTTCACTTACTAGTTCTCCATCTACGTATTCGTCGCCGCCGCCTGTTCCTACATCAGCGTCACTAAATTCAATCTCAAAATCAATTGTAGAATCATTAGGCGCTTTTGCTCTAATGATATATTCATTTTCTGTATAATCAGCCGTACCCTGTTTTGTGAATACAACTTGATAACTTGTTGTCAAGTCTTCATTACCAATTGCAGAACCGGTACCACTTCCTGGATTAGTATTAGTTGTTTCTGTTCTGCCAAAATCAATTCTTTGCATGTTTGTAAGAATTGTTTCCCAGTTTTGGTTTTTCAAAACAATAACAGGATCTGTATTCGAAACATCTCTTGCAAAAGTTGCATTAAATTGTATCAATCCGCCTGCATTAAAAAATCCTCTACGTGCATTTGGAGATGTAAACCCTGCGCTAAAACGATGATATATACTTTGTGGTAATGCTGTACCACCCCAATTATTTGTGCGAGTGCTGTTTATGCCGGCATTAGTTTGTAACATGGCATCTGGGTCAGCAACAAATCTATTTGTTTCAAGATCGGTAATCAGTAATTCGTATGCTGCATGTAATGCTTCTGTAATTTCTGCTGTTGTAGTTACTTGTGTAATTGTTGTGGCAAGATCAGGAGCGTTTTGATGAAAATAAACTTTTTGAAAATCTGTATACAATGCATTCATATGTGATGCTTGTACCGTTTCTCCAATAGGAACAGAACTACTAGACACAACGTTATTGTATCCTTTGTCACCTGCTCCTGTACCTAATAATGCTGCTATTTTTCCTTGTAACTGATTGTACCTTGCTGCTGAAATGATTTGGTTAACCATAAAACTATCCTTTTATTTACTTATCATTTAAGCACACACTCTACTAGTTTTTCATCATTGCTATCATTTGATTCAAGCGCCACTCCTACTAGTCCTGTGGTTGCTGTAGTTGTGCATACGCCCTCTTCCCATGCATAAACGGCTTGACCTTTTTTAACAGGTCCTTTTACACGTACTGGTACACGACCTTTAAGTGCAATGTATTGTCCTTCTGCTTCGCTGTTCATCATAAATGCTGGATCAGTGCTTACAACACCAATACACATCGAACTGCTTTTTGCTGGAACAACTTCACAGCAATCATCATCACCAACTGCTACTGCTGTTCCTGGTTCTAAATCAGTATCACCTGTAGTATACTTTTCAGCTAGGTCTGCATAACGAGCTTTTGTAGCTGTACCATTAAATTCAACTGCTGTAATATCACCTGTGCTGTCTCTCGAAACAATAGATGTTTTATCAGAAGTTCCTGGTACTGCAATACTAGCTGCATATGTTATACCAGAAATAACTAAACCATTTGCTGCATCAGCAGTACCTTTAAATGCTGTAGCATGAATTTGAGCAAACTTTTTAGTTGTACTACCAATGTTGTATAAATCATTAGTAACTGGGAATAACCCTGTATTAGAAGCATCAGTATTTTGGACTGCTAAAATTTTTGTTGCTGTTCCTGATGGTCTAGTTGCACCTAAGTATAGTTTATCACCGGCTGTTGTATTTTTATTCCAAATAATTGGACTTGTACCATCTGTATCAATTTTAACTTCTAAATCATTGCTATCACCTAACGTAAATCCAGCATCGTTAAAGTTAACAGATTCTGATGTAAGTCTATAATCAGCTGCTGGTCTTCCGCCTAAATTTAATGCATCATTTGCTGTACCCCAGATAATAGGTTCATTAGTATCACCTGAAACTGGGTTGCCGAGGTTGTTTTGTGTTTGACCGCTAGAACTATTTACTAGTGTAACACCTCTTTTAACAAGAGTAAATCCTGTTAATGTTGGAACACCTTCTGGCTGTTCTGATTTTAATGTAAATTCAACATTAGATGTAATATATAAAGGAACGTCATTGATTAGAGCAATAATAATATTTCTTTCAGTGTCAGTGTTATCTAGGACGGTAGCACTTAACATTTGTGTTGTGCCTGTACCTGCTGATTGCGGTCCTACAAGCACAAATTCTCCTGACCCTGTTTTTCCGTACAATTGGTTGTTTACGGTACTCCACCATAAATCACCTTCATTTAATCCTGCTGGCTCACTTGATGCAACTTCTGCACCGCCTGCATTTTTCCATGCTGTACCAGTATAAAACTTTAATTTAGTAGTTCCTGCATCATACCAAACTTGCCCTGTAATTTTATTACTAGGTGCAGTTGTTCCTGCAAAACTTTCTAAAAGATGCACAAAGTTTTCGTTTTGTGCTTCACCATACCCACTATAGTTTTTACCAACTAATTTTAGGTCAGTGCTTTGATCAATTGTACCGTCTTCAACTACGGTAAGTTGTGTTCCGTTAAATAAATTAACAATATAAGCCATTTTTGCTCCTCGTCCTTATTGTATTTATCGTTATACCGCAGATGCAGCGATCTCCCCAGATGATGCAGTCCACAAACCTGCTGAAACTTGCATCGTGATTGTCAATCTTGTAATAGTAAAATCAATGTTTGCAGTTGTATCACCAATTGTAAAATCACTAACAACATTAACGTTTTGTACACCAGCACTATCAACAGCAGTAAGTGTTTTAGAAACACCAGTGTTAGTGTCAATAGTTTGTGTTACAGCTTGATATCTATAAGCATGAATACTTGCTTGTGTACCAGACGGTCTGTCAGCAGCAGGTGCAATTTCATTTAAGATAGTTGCAACATTTGCAAGCAATGTCTGGTCGCCGCCGCCGGCATATGTACCAGTAGCATATGTTGTTCCTAGGCCAGTAACATCCAAACCTGTAACCAGTGGTGACGCTAATATTTCGTCGTCTACATATTTTTTAGGTGCTACATCATAATCGTCGCCTTCAGTTAAAAGTGGATTAATTGCAACTTCTCTTGCACTATATGGTTTTTCAACATTTGTAATTTTTTGTCTGTTAATTAAATTAATGCTACCAACAGATTGAAGTTCTAAATTATTAGTTGTAGAAATCCTGTCTTCTGTTAAAGTCATTGTGTCACTTTGATTTTGATCTCCAACAACTAAACTATTCAACTGGCCAATAGTTCTTAAACTACTATTAACAACATTTGCTCCAAGAGTATCTTTTGTTAAAACATCAACACCCTCAATTTTGTATGAAAAAACATCTCTTTTTAAATTAAAGTTAGTAGAACTAGTCCACGAATCAGTTGCTTGATACCATAGTAGTTCTTTGTCATCACCTGTAACTCTTACAACAATACCTGATTCGTTAACTTCTGCATCTGTAGGTAAAGTACTATCATCAGTAATTGCTAGTTCAATTTGTTTATCTTCAATACGTAAGTTAAACACATCAAGTGCAATACTATCACCTTCGACCATAAGATCTTTAGTAATTCTTACGCTACCGTTTACATCTAATGCATAAGCGGGTGTATCTGTTAAAATACCAACTGCTGGACCTGCAACAACTTCTACTTGAGGATCTGTTGGATTTACACGTTCTATTCTGTTTTCATTCCATGCATCAAAGTACATTAATGTGTACTGGTTTCCTGCACCGTTTGTGTAATTTTCTTTCATGCTAATTTTATGATCAGCATTACTAATATTATTTTGCCAAACCGTTGTTTGTCCTTCAACACGTAAAGTTATATCACTATCATTACCTACAATTAATCCGCCATCATTTGCAATTGTAATTCTACCTGTAGTAACATCATCTTGTGTTGTTCTCATAAGTGCATCAACATCAACATAACCGCCAGCGCCATCATTTAGTTGATCTGCATATAATGCTTTACCAGTAATAGTATAATTAGGAAATGCTCCATTAACATTAAATCCTTGTACAAGACTATCAAAACCTACAATTGCAGGAAATGGCGTAAATGCTTCTTTTGCATATATTCCTAGTAATGCACCGTTTATATATTTTTTAATTACAACTTTTGTTTGTCCGGCTGTATCTTTTATTGTTTCAACAACATCGCCTGTTTTTTGCTGAGTTTTACTATAAATTGGTCCAACTAAAACTGCTTCTGTTCCATTCCAAAATTTAAGTTGATCATTTGAACCATCGATCCAAATATCACCTTGTATTAATCCCTCTGGTTGTGAGCTTGAAAAAATTGTACTATCTGTACTTCTAAATGTAGATCCATCATAAACTTTAAGCCTGCCTGCTCCGCTATCATACCATAGTTGTCCTTTTATAGGTGCATTTGGAGCAGCACTATTACTAAAGTTTTCTAAAATTTTAATAAAGTTTTCATTAATACTTTCACCAAAACCTTGATAGTTTTTACCAATTAAATTAATATTAAGTGTTGTTGTATCTAAAACACCATCAACTAATTCAACCAGTATAGAGCCGTCTGTTTTGTTTAACTTATATGCCATTATGATACTCCGGTCCAGATAATAAAGTTAATTGCTAAGTATGGGTTAGCAACAAGTAGGTCTGTAGGTCCTGCGTAATCTCTTATTCCACCTGTGCTTTCGATTCTTGTACCTGTACCTGATGTGTCACCATCATTTGCAACCGTTCCAGTTGCACTATGTGTAGCAGTAGTTGTAGCATAATATGGATTACCTGCTGAATCTACTAAATCATGTTGGTGATCTGGCAAGTTATCTACCGTAATAGCACGTCTGTCTGCACCAGCAACTGCACCCATTGTTTCAACACTTCCAACTTCCATACGATTTGCGCCGCCTGGTCTTCCTCTACCAAGTGGAAAACGTCCTCTAAGATCAGGTACACAAAAATAAAGGTTTCTGTCGAAGCCAAAATCTGCAGGATCACCAAAATAGTAAGTGTTGGTATCGGTCGCATCGTAACCAAGTGCATTTTGTAATAACCCATAAGTGTTTATAGGTGCAGGCTGTCCGTCACACCATAACCAACCGGTTGGTAATGAAGCACCGCCATACATAACAACCGTTCCAACAGGATTGGTTGCTACCGTACTAATTAATTGATTAGGTGTTGCTTTTACTAATGTACCACCTTGATTTATTAATATTTCATCTGTAGCACTATTAATACTTGCTGCTGCTGGTTTGCCAGTTACAAAGCTAGGATCAATAGTAGTTGTAAATGTCTTAGATGTGCCGCCAACTTGACCATCAAATGTAAAACTTGTACCTGACACATCTCCTGTCATATTAAATGTCGTTGCACTATTAAGTTTTGCTGCTCTACCTGCTGCACCACTTACGTTACCTGTTACATCACCAGTTAAGTTGCCTGTGATACGATTAGCATACAAGCTATCATAAGGCGCAACCGTACTACCAATTGATCTTACATTTGCTGTATCAGGTAAAAGATTTCCAGCAGTAACACTACCATCAACGGTTGCACTACCACCAACATTTAAATTTTTTGTAATACCTGCGCCGCCTGCAACTCTTAAACTACCTGTTGTTGCACTGGTGCTTTCAGTTGTACCACCTACAATTACATTACTATCAGTTTGAATATTACCTGTTACATCTAAACTCTCTGTTGGATTTAAATTGTTAATTCCAATATTACCATCACTCTTAATCCTAATAGGAGATATTGTACTTCCTGCATTGTTTACACGAATATCAATATTAGCGCCCGAAATACTTTGTTGTATAACACCTGTAGTACCTTCGGCAATTAAACTTAATGTTTTTGCTGTACCAATTTCAATACCGCCGTTATTTCTAATTTGTTGTTTTTTTGTAAATTGGTTTGTTAGATTTACTTGTGCAAATTCTGAAGATGCTATTTCTGCACCACTAATTAACAAATTTTCTGCTGTTTTTGCCAAACCATTAAATTTTATATTTGATAAAGATTTACTAGGATTTATTCCAACTCTAATTGGAACCGTTGAGCTATAACCAGCAATTGGAGATTTTGGACTAAATTCTTCGTTACTGATAATTGTAACAGGAATATTGTTAATATAATTAATTACTACCGTATAAGCAACGTCATCAGTTCCAGTAATTGTTTCAGGAAGTGCGCCGGCTTTATTACCGTCTGAATATGTAGGACCAACAAGTAGCCAACCGCTGCCACTATACAAATATAATTGACTATTGGTTGTATCTACCCATAAATCTCCTGTAACACTATTTCCAGCATCGGGCTCTGATTGTCCTTTTTTAAGGCCGCCAGCAGCCACCCAACTTGTACCATCATATATTTTCAGCTGATCAACGCCATCTGTTGTATCATACCAAAGTTGTCCTTCTACAGGATTACTAGGAGGATTAACATTTGCAAAGTTTTCAAGTAAATGTAAAAAATTGCTGTTTAGAATTAATCCGTAATCATTTAAAAGTCTTCCTACAAGTGTTAAACTTGTTTCGTTATTTGGTGATTTATCCTCTACGGTAATATTACCTTTATTGGCCTCATCTGTAAATGGTACTGAATATGCCATTAGCTATTCCCTCCGCTAAGGCTTTGCACTCTAACGGTGTAATCAACTTGAATTAATCTGTTTAAAGACTTTTGTACAGGATGGAAAATAACATGTGTTAACAATCTGCCACTACCGTTTGTGTCACTTGAATATGCTTTCAAGCCTAACTCATCAAAAACAAATTGATCTTCAGTATTTGCTGCTGTGTCAAAAGCATCTTGTCCATCTGGTTCACCATAATCTAACAAACAACTTACAACTAGGTCGGTGTAATTTGTACCACTAACATGTCTAGTTTCAATTTTATTTCTTGTAGGATCTGAATTATTAACACTTCTGTCGTCCACAACTTTAGCATAAGTTTCGTTATATAAACTTGAATTTGTGCCAGTGCTGTTAGGTGTTAGATATGTTATAATACCTGTCGGATCAACGCTAGTACCACCGTTGCCAAACGCCATTTGATACACAAATCCTTCACCAGCATTTCCTAAACTTTCAGCTAGTGAAATACTCATGTTTTCATAATGAATAGCATTACGCTTATTCACAAATACAAAGCCTGATTCAGGATTGTATATTTTTATATGTCCTTCTATGTGTACTCCACTTTGATCATTAATCATTTTTATTTTCCGTTCCTATATTGTATTTATCGGGGATACGATATTGTTGATTTCTTTATAAAATTAGCAATTTGATTATTACTATCTACAAGTGATTTATCAGTGTCTGACCAAACTTTACCAGTTTTTCTTACAATCTGAATGTTTATTCCGTCTGCAGGAATATCTGCAAGTGTTAACACCGTTTGCAATGTGCCATCTACAGATACAACTTCGACAGAAAATTCTGCCGGCACCGTTTCGTCTGCGTCAGGCGAATCTTGGTCTAATGTTTGATTAAACACACTAATACTATTTTTTCTTAATCTACGTCCGCCAACAAAGACATCAAATGAATTGATTGTATCAGTTACAAAGTCTAAAACAAATTGATGTGTTGAACCGTCGCCTACATACTTTGTTGTGTATGTTGCATCTTTGTATGGTATATTTTCTTCTATACCTTGTCCGTAAACGGTTGTACCTTTTGGTATTATATTAGGTGTACCTGTGCCTAATGTACCTCTACGAATTTGCCTTAAAACATTACCGGTAACAGAATAGTATTCAATGCGTTCTTTATCTACCCAAATAACTCCAGGCAAGCCAATAGATCTATTTGGTTCTTGAATACCCGTTGCATCAGTTAACACAATACTATTATCATAGTAATTTAAAGGTTGATTTAATTCATATGAATTTGAATTACTAATACGCTTATAATGAGTTCTGTTGAGCATATCTTTAAATATTCTATATGCAAACTTAGGTTTACTTACAATTGCTGCAAACTGAATTACTTCAATAGTTTCTGTACCGCCAGGTTTTCTCATTAATTGCACAGCATCTAAACCAGGAGTTAACTTGTAATCAATATTAGGCGTTTGTAAAATACCATTTCTCAACACCCAAACATATTCAGCAGATACTGCTGTTTTTTCAAGTTTAATATAACCTCTCGACAAGCTATTCTTTTCAATATATTCATCTGAACCAACTGGTGCGTGTGTTGTGTAGTATACAACATCGTAAGTGTTTCTTCTTATATCGTTTATGTCATGATTACTAAACACATAAATGTTTACATCACTTCCAGCAGCAGGAACTTGATCTAATGTCAAGTTGTCACTTTCCACACATTCAATTTTGCTAATAACAACTTGTGTACTATCAACAAGCGAACTTGCAATAACTGGAGGTGTATCATCTAAACTTTTAATTTGTATTAGGTCTCTAAGGTATCCTTGAAGTTTAATTTTTACCTCGCTACCATTTCTTGTAAAAGTTTCAACGGTTGCTACTTGGGTTGTACTATCGTCAGTTGTTGCAAATTCAACAACATCGCCTTGCTCGTAATTGTTAATTGCATCACCGTTAGTGATTGTAACAACGGTATCTACAAAATAATATTCTGCATCACGTACTACATATATGTCAAGCACTTGACCTGCTAATCCAACGGTGTTACTTAATAATTGTACTCTACCATTAATTGGATCATACAAATAATCTTGTGGTCCTAATTTTTGATCGTTTACGTAGGCAAAAACATCGCTGTTTCTAATTTGAGTAGGATCTTCAAATTGCCATAGATCAATTGGATATGCACGTTCTGTTGTTAATGTATGTCTTGTTTTATAGCCAGGATTCAAAAACTTGTTATCAACTGACACAAGTATTCTATGAGATAAAGGCATTGCTACACCAGGTAGCGGTACCATAGGATCTGTAGTAAACCTGTGTACTCTGTTTACGCCGTCTGATACAAATGTTTGATCAACAAGTAATTGACTATATTGATTTGTTTCACCTTCATACAATGTATAATTTACAATATCTCCTGTTTGTAATGGCACAGGAAATTCTATAACACAAAATCCGTCTGCATCTTTTTGTAAACTATAATTTGCAGGATCTGTTGTAAACTGCAATGTACCATTTAGTGTAACAAATCCGCTCATGTCATTTACAAATTTAACATTTGTAGGAACTAGTCTAGTGGTGTTATCTACAGCAATATATTGATCAGTGTCAATGATATTTTTACCATTTGCACCAATTGTTAGTATGCTTAGTAATGCATTGGCTTCCCATGCACTACTATCGGCTAATCTAATTGTAGCAGTTTCCCAATCAATTGTGTAGTCATTACTATCCATAACATAATTGTTTAATTTTACAATCATGCTTGTATCTGCTTGTGGATATTTTACAAAATCATATTCAATTGTTGAGCCATCTGTTATATGAGTTTTAACACTTATAACACCTTGTCCGTCATTTACAACATTGTAAACTTGCAAATCCATTGTGTCTAAAACTTGTCCGGGAACTTGTTCTTCGGGACCTTTACTTGTTGTTTCTGTAACAAATCCATCTCCGTCAACAACAATATCTCCAGCATCGATACCGTTAGCAGTAGTATATTCAAAATTACCGCCTTGTAAACTAACATCATATGCAGTTGTTTCAGGAGTAAAGCTACCATCACTAGTTGATTTACGCACAATTAAAATATCATTTGCAGCAGTTGTAACATAATCACTATCAAGGAATACGGTATTTGAAATACCGTCACCTGTAATAGTTACCATTTTAGCGTTTGGATTAGCTGTTGCACTACTACCATCGAAGTTTGGATCATCTATTCTTACATTATTCAAATATACATTATATTGAACATTTGATTCAAGTACATTGGCAAGCTCTACTACTTGTGTACTTCCATCTAATGTAATAATTTCATCTTCAAATGTTGTGTCAAAAGTATCAAAATCTAAACCAAATGGAGAAGCTTCAAAACCTCTGTCTGTTCCAAAGTCAACACTATCAAGTTGCACACCGCCATAATCAATACCATCCATAAGCTGTGATAAATCTTTTCCCAACATACCAGTTTTAGGATTATAGAAGTAATTAATTCTATCAACTGCATGTAACAAGTTTGTTGATTTTTTATACTCAACTACGATTGTACTTGTATCAACAGGTGCATTTGTAAATGTAATTTTACCTAAGTATCTATCGTAACCTTTTGAAGTATCTAAGGTGTTAGAAACTACATAATCATTTGTAAGTAGCTGTTCGTTATTGACAAAGATTTTCGTATCTGCCTTTTTTGTGCTCATTGGCCACTTAGTTGAAAACTCGGTTTGGCCACCATTTCCTGTAAATGTTTGTGTTTCGTCTAATGTAGAGAACAAGTAATTACCTGTAATTCTATCAAACTTAACTAACATATGTGTCCTTCTCGAAACACCGTTGCCTATGATAGCGTATGCTTTTGCAGATGAACCGCCTTCTTCAACACTTCCGTTAATTTCAACCGTAGGTGCTGAGTAATATTTTGCACCTGTTGTATTAACATCTATTAAGGTAATTTTGCCGCCGCCTACTCTAGCATAACCTGTTAATGTAGGACCGCCGCCACCTGATACTATTACATTAGCTGTATCCGTATACAAGTTTCCTGCATTAGATATTACAAATTTGGTAATTTCATATCCAGCATTATCTAACCAATGTTTTTGAGGATATGTTGTAATTTCATTATCATAGAAAACAATTTGATTGTTAATAACTTTAACTAAGTCTGTGATAATTTTACCTTTATCTGCATCATATCTAGGAGGAACATCAAAATCTGTAATTGTAGTTCTTGTTGGATCAACTTTTTCATAGGAACTAATATATTCTCTAACTTTTGTTGAGAATGGTTTTACTTCATTGACGTAATCTTGATAATTTGGCAAGTTATCGTTTTGATAAGTAATTTTTTGTTCTAGTTCTCCAACATTGTGCTTTGCTGTAACTAAACTTGTTTTAAAGATCCAATCAATACTTGGTTGCTCTGCAAGTGCATATCTAACACTGCTAAAGAATAGTTTGTTCCATTCCACTTCTAACTGATCTACAAAAATATTATCTCGTAAAGCGTACATAATAATACGTGTTTCGTTGATCGGTTCTCTATCGTAAAGAACTGCATCATAAACTTGATTATCAAAACCACTTGTCTGATTGTTGTATAATAGTTGGCTAATTTGTATTGTTCCGTTTTGTCTACCAATAGTTTTATAATTTACGGTGTAATCTACTTCGGCTTGATTATCAATTTTTTCTAACAATAACCAGCCTCCTGAACCAATGTTTTCTATCTTTACAACACTACCAATTCTATTGTTTAATGAAGATAGTGCATATGCACCAGGCACAACTTCATCAATTGCTGTTGTTGCATTGTAACCTGTAGCATACCAATCTATATATTGCCAGTATCTAGTTACGTCATAACTTTGAATATATTGTCTAAACCAATCACGAGTTGAGCTATTCCAAGAGTACACACTCCAAAAACCGCTAATTGTGCTGTCGTTTTCAACTAAGACACTGAACGGACGAACTACAAGTGTAGTTGTATCTAAATAATTTTTTCCGCCATTTACAACTTCTACACTTGTAATTTGTCCAATTTCATTTATGTAAGTTTGCAGTTCTGCGTTTTCGCCTGTGCCAACTATTTCTACCACTGGACCTTTTCTAGCACCAGTGGTATAATTTGGATCGATGTAACCTCTACCTTTATTGGTTATTGTAACTGCTGTTATTACACCATCAACTATAGTAGGTGTTAGTTTTGCTTGTGTAATTTTTGCAGTACCTACAAATCTCAACAAGTTTTCAGATGCAACTTTTGTATCCCATGCTCCACTAAATTTACTTGGTGCAGCATCTATTGAAAATAATGGCGAGATATCAAATTCATCAACAATTAAATTGTTTGAAAATACATTGTTAACTCTTTCTACTATTTGTTTTAATGCTTCTGTTTTGTTTACAAACATAGATTGTAGAGGGCTATCTAAAATACCGTATCTTCTTCCTACACTCACATCGAGTGACGGAATTTGATTTTGTTGTGCATCGTAGCCTACTAAACTATCAACCCATTTTCTAACGGTATTATCAGATGGTTTGCTTGATGCTAACCCTTCAGTTAGTAATTTATATTCTGTATGAATATTATAATCTAACGCATCTTCAATAGCATTGTAGTTAACATGCAAAATTGTATCGGTATCTTTTATTAAACTTCTTACATTGTGTAATGATATTTTATTTTGATCTAATAGTAAAGCAAACCTATATCCATTACCTGCTGGATCAGAAATTAATTGAGATACTGATTGAGCACTAATTTTTCTTGATTCAACATCAGGAGTAACTTTTTTATTTTTAACCCAATAAAAATACTGATTACTAAAAGTTTGACTGACAGGATCATAAACTTTTGTTGTAGTGTATTGACTATCGCTGTATTTAGATTGACCGCTTATGTTATTTGCTAATCCTTCAACCGTGTCGGCAATTTCATCCCATTCACTTGGTAAAAGATCTGATTGTATCCATTCATAAACATCAACTTCAAACCCCGGTATTACTTTATTCCAAGTGTTTGATTTATATTCAATATTACCTTGATAAGGATTAAACCATTTAACCGTGCTTAAATCCCACCATAACTTTCCAACTTGTGTTGAATCCCATATATTTGAATCTGTAATAAGTCCAACGTTATAAGTTGCAGGGTCGTAGTATGTTTTGTAACTTAGTTCTTGTTCTGCAGGTCCTGCAATTCTACCTTGAATAGGGTCTAATACATCTAAGTATGTGATTAAGTCACTTGTTATTTTATCATACAAATAGACGCCGCGAATTTTATCAATGTTTACATAATTTTCACCAACACTATTTGTCATCCATGCATTTGCACCTCTTTCACTTCTAAAGTCAGTGACAAAACCACGTTTAGTAGTATTTTCAGCAAACGGTGCAGATAGATAATAATGGTTGTCAACAAAGGTAACAAACGGGTTCCTTGCATCTGCAAAATTATTAGCATAACGCATTTTTTCAGCATAGACTAATTTGTTGTTTAATGGTTCAAAAACATAAATTTGTCCAGTGTCGTATTCTACATCAGTTAATTCTGTTGCCTTGTTATCAAAATATGTTAAATTGCTATCAAACGCAATAGTATATGAAGTATTTCCATTGACACTCATAACTGCAAGTTTGTTGCCAAAGAAATCTACTTTTACACCAAACTCTTCATTTTTCTCACCATCAGGAGAAAGTAACTCTTGATCCAGTACAAATTCTGTGTTATTATATTTGTAGACATATACTTTACCATTATTAATACCGGTGTCGTCTGCTTTAATTGCTCCTATTGCAACTTTTGATCCGTCATCACTAATTGCAATACTTGCTCCAAATAAAATATCATCTAACGGTGCATCTAAGTTTTGTGACCAAACAAATCTATTATTAGCATATCTATAAACACTTACACGATATTCTGTAGCAGCAGTAATGTATCCGCCGATTACTAAAACATCTCCGTTTCTACTTACATCAAAATTTCTACCAACAGCAGTTGCTAAATCAAACTCACTACTATCTTCATCTAATAAGTCTCCGTCGCCTGCACTAGGAATGTATCCTAAATAATCTATTCCTGCGCTAAGTAAAGTCCATTGACTAGAATTAAACGGATCACCTGCTAATACCGTTGTGTTTGCTTGATACAAATCACCATCATAATATACAATTTCATTTTCTATATATTTTGATATGGTTAACCATTCACCTTTGTAGTTTTTATCTTTTGTGAATTTAATTTTATTATAATCATCTTCTTTGTTTTCTGTAAAATAAACTCTACCATTGTCTGTAGCACTACGAATAAAAGTTCTGTATCTAAAATCACTAATATTTTTTGACTTTAATGCAAGACCAAATTTTTCATCTGCAACAGGTTCAGGTGAAACAAATCTTTCTAATAAGTTAAAACTATTGTTTGTATCTTTTTTATAAACACTTACATATCCCATATTATTGTAAGGAATAGTATAACCTTCTGCATCAATGTTAATAACATCAACTTCTTCCCAATCTTGACTTAAAAGATTGATTGTGCTACTTTCTGGAATAATGTCTACTTTGGCTCTCCAAAGAGTACCTTTTTGACTTACTATGTCTCCTGTTTCATATGCACCAGCTGGATCTAATACGCCGCGATATCTTGTTGCAACATTTGATGCATCAGGAGAGCCTACAAACAAATAATTTGAATCTGGTGATATAGAAACACTAGTACCAAATTTACCTAAAGGATCAAATAATAATTTTGCCATATCTCCTCTAGTAGTATGTACTAAAGGATTGTAAACATATGCACCAAATCCAGTTCCGTCTACAGAAGATGTTAATGCCCCATCATTATACAAATTAAGTGTAGTATCGTCAACAACTTCTATGTAATAGTTGTTGTCGTTAATATCAGTCATACCTGGTACATTTGTAAATCTTACTCTTCTACCGTCAACTAAATTATGATTTTCCGATGTAGTAATTACAACAGGATTAGTTTGAGTAGCATTTGTAATTTCTATAGAAATTTGATCTACTGGAGATAGAGTTTGTATTAGTACAAAATCAGACGCTTCGCTAAGTCTTGCATAAATGTAAACTTCGCCATCTTCGTATTCAGGTGCGCCAACAGCCATTATTGTATTATTATCGCTTACTGCAATAACGCTACCAAAACCAGTATCTCCTGTTCTAGGGTTTAGTAACTCTTTTTTGAATTCAAAAACAGGTTTGTTATCAAACACTTCAAACTTTCCTGTTCCGTTGTCATCTACCCAAATACGTTCGTTATCTGTAATATCATATTTTTGCACAATATCATTAATATTTTCAGATGTTGTAACACGTCTTGAATTCATTTGTGTAACAATACCTAATGTGCTATCTGACAAGTCTATAAACTCATCTGATATAGGTGTATCAAGATATATTTCCATTTTGTTATATGTAATATTTCTTGCTAACCAAAAACCGTTTATTTCATCGTTTATGTTGTTAAAACCTACAATTTCGCCATCTGCAAATGGAACAGGTTTATCAAATTGTGCTTCAAACCCGTTGGCTGTTTGTGTAATAGACAAAATTCTAATAGGAGATTGAATATGCTTGTATACATTCCATGTCTGGTTATTTTCTGGAACCCATACATAATCTCCTATGTCAACTGAATCAACATCTAATGCTAAAATGTCTACAAAAGTTTTTGCAATAAAATCAATTTGATCTAATTTTACATAACCACCAGTTTTGCTATATTCTTCTTCTCTGTAAATAACAGGAAATGGTTCGTTATTATACTCTGTTGTAGAAAGATATATGTCTTTCTTAGGATACTGGTAAACTAAATCTGTTCTAGTATTATTAACACTTTGTACTAATTCAATAGTTTGAGGTTCTATTCTAAATTTGCTTTCATCAAGTTGGAATTCAACTTCTTCATAACTGCTAGTAGCACCGTATTGTCCGACACGAATTGCCCATTCTTCAAAGAACTCTAAACTATCTTTATCAGCACTGCCTAGTTTATCAAATAATTTAGTTAATGCATTATTTGTGCCTTTGTCTTGAATAAAACCTTGATAGAATTTATACTGACTAACATCATCTTGAATAATGTTTTGTAAATAATCTCTTTTTTGGTACCCAATCAAATGCTGTGCAAGTCTTTGTTGTTCGCTATCAAAATTATCTGTATCTAAATCGTAAAAATCTGTAAACTGATTCGCTTTATAATCCCAGTTAGGCGTTAAGGATTTTTGAGGACGTTCAGGTAAACGTTGCCATAAACTATAATTAAATTCTTCAGTACCGCTGTGCTTTACATTTGCAGAATAATAAAATTCTTTAAATTTAACTAAATCTCCAATTTGGTAATCTTTCCAACTTTTCCATTCTGTAACTTTAGAATCATCATACGTAAATCCAGGAATGTTTAAGCTACCGTTCCATCCGTCTGTTCTATAACCTACAACTTTTAAACGTTCTTGTCTATAACCAGTTTCAGGATCATATATTGTATCATTGAAAACCGTTTTGTTATCTAAAATAACAACATGCTCTTTTTGAATTAAATTTAATTTACAGAAATAGATACCTTCATTATCAGATTTTAAACTAAACAAATTTGTTTTGTCTCTAGCAATATTAGACTTTGCATTTTTAATAGGTTTTTTTGATTCGTTTAAAACTGCTCCAGTAATAGAATCAAAAATATTATCTACAACAAAATATTCACTACTAAACAATAATCTATTAGCACCTGGACTTAATGTTATAACACTATTTTCTGACCAGTTTTGTGTGGTCCAGAATAAAAATTCTTTAGCACTTAAACTCCAATTTTCTATAGCATTAATTGAAGAATTATAATAATCAAAAACAAATCCTTGGTTTTGTAATTGTTTACCATATCCAATGATAAAATCAACTACTTCTTGCACACTCGGTAAAATTGTTCCATAGTCTAAAACGCTTACTTGACTTTCAAAGTTTTTACGTAATGTTGCAGTTACACCGCCGACAATAGGTAAACTTGATAATAAAGAAAATTTAGAACTATCAAAATCATTTGTACTAGTGTGTGTTTGATTAACTCTATAGTATTTGTCTTGGTATTGAACTATTTTTCCAGCAACATAAATTTTGTTTTCTGCCCAAGGAATAAAACTTTCACTTATACCGCCAACACTAAAATTAGGATCATTGGCTGTTGTTCTATGTGCAAAATATTTGAATGTTGGATTTTGATCATCAAATCCATTAATTTTATATCCGCCGCTAACTCTTTCAATTATTATACCACTATAAGTTACAACATCTAACACACTGCTTTTACGTAAACTAATATCATAATTTTCAAAAGGAACAAATACATTTCCTTTATTCAACGGTGTTTTGCTGTCCAACACAAGTTTTAATTTATTTTTATCTGCAAATCCTGCAAGTTTAAATGCAATTTTATTATCAAATGTTTGTATGTTGGTAATGTATTGACTATAATCAGCATCAACGTTTGTGTTGCTATATTCAGTAATCCAATTTACAAATCCACCAGTTATGCAATATCCATCATCTAATTCTTGTTGAGGAAATTTAATATCTTGTAATCTTATTGTTTTGTTAGTATCTGCATAAATTAAATCGCCAGACAAATCTCTAGTGATTCTGCTTCTGTCAAAACCAACACCGATTACATGAGAAGGTTTTAAAACGATAGCTGCTACCATTAAACTAAACGGATATCCGCTACTACGTCTCCATGCTGTTTCAGTAGGACCATGATCACCAAATTTGAAAGGTAAAAAATTAGATGTTGTATAACTGAAAGATCTTGAATATCCAGACTCAACAGGGGAAACAACTTGCCCATTGCTATTTACAGGCAAATGCTTTAACAAATTTGGACGAACATATTTTGGGTTTATTCTAACAGGTTTATTAGGTTCTCTAATTATACCTTTTGACAAGTCGTTCCATAAAACTAAGTTGTCTGAAGTATACGGCGCAGGACCATACTGCGCTTCCCACCATGAAGGTTTTATACTAAAACCAATCATTTGCCAAGGTGTTAGGTGCGGAGTATCTGTATCATACGCAAACTTGTATACTCCTCTCCAAAATCCTGGTAGTTGAACATTACTAGGACTTGTACTTAATCTATAATTGTAAGTAAAAGGAGAACCAAATGTTACAAAATCATTATTAGTATAATCTTTTACTTTTGCAATTTTATTCCAATCAAGAAAATCTTTAATCATGATTGCATCTATTTGCCTATTTGTAATTTTAGTATTTCTATTTTGTCCACCTATAATATCATGAATGTCAAAGATACTAGTGTCATAGGCAACTTTTAAATTGTTGAAAATACGCTTTTCTAATTCTAAAAGTAATTCATCTCTGTAATCGTTAAATGCAACGGTTAAACTACCATCATGTCCTTGTATTACTTGAGTAGGTGTGCTATAAGATGTATCTAAAAACTTTTTTGGTTCAAATGCAGGATACATTCCAATTTTAGTCGGAGTAGGAGGTACAAAGCTACCTTCTGTATTAGCGTATTCAAAAATTTCAATTTCGTCACCATTTGATAAAGTTGATGTAATTTTTACAAATCCATTTTCATCAAATTCATAATCAATACCGTGAGTTAATTGAATGTTATTAACATAAACGTTTACAGCTTTGTTGCTAATTTTTGTTTTATCAAAAAGTTCTGATAATGCATAATACTGATTTCTAAAATCTAAAACTTCATAGGAAAGTTTTTTAGAACCGCCAACACCTAACATGTCTGAGCTGTAAAAAGGCATACGTTTATTTTTTTCAGAGTTTATAGAATAAAATATTTGATCTACTTGTTCTTTTACATTTCCTGTAAAACTATTTTCTTTTGCCACTTGTAAAAATAATCTTTTGAACTTTGTATATTCATTTAATGCAAATCTTGCTGCATTTACAATGTTATTTTCTTTTGATACTAAATGATATAGTGCTAAATTAAACGGACCTGAATGTTTTACAAATTTTCTTCCAAATGGAATAATGTCTCCGAGATCTCTTAAATTATTTTCACCAGGATGAATACCAGAAAAATTAGATAGCTCTTGTACTAAACCTTCTACGTGATCGTTTACTTGACCTAATGTAAATTCTATTATATTATTGTTTAATGGATTTCTTTCAAAGTTATGAGGTATTTCATAATATCCATTTTCATTTTTGTTTGCACTACTATATGTTTTAACAATTACAATGTCTGTAAATTCTATATTTTTATTAAGAACAATTTTACGAACATTATTTTCATTTATAAATGCATAATCAACACCAGCAATTTTATAATCGTTATTAACAAATACTCGCACATCAATATCAGTTAAATTTGCACTATTTGTGTAAACATCAATAGGAAAATTATTAGTAAATTCTTCGCCGGTGTATTTTCTTACAACATATTGTCTACTTTTTCTATTGGCTTTTTTCCATGCATTTACTAATGTAGTTCCATTATCAGTTTTCTTTAAAAATAATGTATCGCTAGAAATAGTGCCAGTAGTGTTATCAATTTTTTCATAGCTATAAGTTTTATTCAACATAGAAAAATCAAATACAATATCACCAATATTAACAAAGTTTTGATAAGTTAATGGAAATCCTAATTCTGTATCGTTAGTTCCTTCTCCAACTCTGTAATTAAAAATTCTATTTCCAGTAAAATCATTATTCAAATAATAGTTTGTATCACTTATACTATATCCGTCTTTGTCAAATAAATCAAATAAAGGTGCTTGATTAACACCTGATTTATCTTGTGCTAATTTCCACTCAGTTCCGTTGTACCAAAAACTTTTGCCGCCGTTTTTGTTACCTTGGCTTGCAAGTATTGTTTGATCTAAAATAGGATCGGTATCATCAGTTTCAATTAATGCAATTTGTTTTACATTGTTATGTGTAATAAATTTAACTTGGAAAATTTTTCCGTTTACAAGATAATCTTGATCTGCTGTAAACAAAACACGCATGCCTTCCGCTAAATCTATTCCATCAACATTATATCCTACACTGCCTTCAATTGTAGACATTACATCTTTTGTAAAATTGTCAACAAGATTTACGTTTTGTTTAAATGTAGTGCCGTGATTGTATAAACGTAAATTTGGCTCAAATTCAATAATTGGACGTTTTGCTCTTGAACTTTGATCTAATTCTAAAAGTTGATTATTAATCTCAGCACTTTTAACAATTACATCTCTATGGAACCATTTGTTATATCTAGCCCATGCATTTTTACTATTATCTCTTCTAGAAATCACAAAGTAATCTTTTGTTCCAGCAAATGTTGTTGCATCACTAAAAGGTACTCTATCAAAACCATTAGTATCAAACGGAACGAAAGTGTTGGTTGTAAATGTAGCAGGAACTTCTAAACTATCAACCGAAATAAGTTGAATTTTTGATCCTACTCCTTCTACATAAAACAAACCGTTAGCATATTCAGCAGGCGTAACTTCGCCTGTAAAATACACTTTCATTCCATTGCTAAATTCCCACCCTGATTCTGTAGTATAAGTTTTTTTACCAATAATTTCTTCTTCAACATTTATTTCAGTATTTTCCTCAATGTCGAATATGTTAAAAACACCACTTGTGTTAATATCGTTTTGACTGATGTAATATAAAGTGTCTGGTGCATTAGTCGGAATAGTAAATTCTAATACTCCATTTTCAACAAAACCTTCTTTAATATAGTCATCTTTGTCAATTACAGGATTATCAGTTTCATTATGTGTAATGGTTACACCGTCTGTAAAAGGATTAATTATTAAAGCACTATCTTCAAATACACCACTTTGATATGCACGTGATAAAGCAATACCAAAAGGATTTCCTGGTGCGTTTACTTCAAATCTATAAGTTTGTCCTCTAAACAATTTTATAGATTTATTACGTGTCAGCCCATCTGGTGTAATTAAAAATGCAGTATTGTCATCATCAACTACCGTTTCAACTACATAAGTGCTAGTTACTTCTTTGCTTTGTCCTCTTACAGGAACTTCTTGAGGCCCATTTGGCAGCCAATAATATTCACGGAAATTTGTAAATTTATCAAAATCAATGTGAGGATCCCAAGCATAAAATTCTTGTTCAAAAAGGTTGTTATGATTGTCAATAGTACCATTAAATGATTTTAATGTGCCTAACATATCAAGGTAGTCAGCATCAAAATTTACATTTCCTAAAATATCAGTTACAACACCAAAAGTTTCTAATTGATAATCTTCTCTATTTTTTGTAATGTCTGCAACATATTGATCATTAATATTTGCAGCTTTAGCTTCTCTACGTCCAACAAAACCGTTGATCTTTTCTACTACACCAGGATTAGTAAATTGATCAAGTGTAGCACTTAAAAACTTTTTGTTTTGATCAGTCCTAAAATATCTCGGTAGCAAAGCATCGTTGTTTCTTTGCTCGTTGCTATTTTGTGGAATAGGATATTCGTTTTGATTATCGTTGTAAGCCATTATTAGCTATTGCCTCCAGTATAATAGGTAGTAGTAACTTCACTTTGTATTCCTGTGTTTAATACTTCGTCACTTGTAACAACTTTACCTGATGCTTTAAGTCTAGTTGCAGTTAATGCATCAATAATTTCAACATCTTCAACTGCTGCTGCACTTATAAAAATTTCATCATTTTCACTTTTTATTTCATATAAGCTACCAAACACTTGTGTTTCGTCTCTTGGAACAAGCACAATATTACTTACATCTGGACTTAGCTGTTTCATAATATAAGTTGCTAATTCACTAAAATAAAATGTTTCACCAAAATCCCAATTTTCTAATGCAAAAAATTCATTTATAGCACTAATTGTTCTTGATTTTACGTCATTATCATTTACAACTCTGTTTGGATTTTTAACAATTTTAATATCAGCTTGTAAATCAACAGGTGCTTGACTTCCAAACAATGGTTTATATTTTACAGGATGATAAACCACTTCGTCACTTACACTTTTAATTTTATTAATTTCAGCACCATAACTTAAATACAATGCATCACTACTTGGCGGTAATGGTTTTACACTAACTTGCCCTGACAAATATTTTCTATAATTTTCATCATAATTTTTAGTAAGCAAATAAACATCCATTATGTTACTACTACTTGGATCAATTCGTCTATTTTCAGCAGCGGCATGAACATAATCAAATCTAATTTTATCTCTACCTACATATGCAACATAATCCACTGAAAGTGTAAGTGCTGTTTTTGTTGAATTAAAGACCTTGAAAATGTCCTTTGTTTTTATGTAGAATACCGCATCTGCATCATATTGACTATAAGCACCTATACCGCTTTCAGTTTCAACAATAGTAATTTTTGCTTCGTCTTTGTCAATATAATTAAAATTTTCACTGCCATTTTGAACAACTTTTTTACCAAATACCAATTTTGTTAAAGGCGATGTGTCTGGCTGTACTATATGCACAAATAAATCAGGATCGTCAATTACTCCGTCGTTGTCTGTATCGATAAAACTTAATTCTAATTTTTTACTATCAACATATCCTGCTTTATTTCTAAATGCAGCACTAACTTGCCAAGTCCAATTTTGTGTAAAATTAATTAAACTATCTGGTTGATTATTGTTGCTTAGTACACTAATACTATCAGTAACAATTTTTCCTGTTTTACTATCATAAATTCTATCTAATCCATCAAAATAAAATCTAATTTGCTCATCGCTTTCAAATACATATCTTGTACCGCGACTTTTAATTGTATATTTTTCACCATTAGTTTCAAATAATAATAACCAACTAGAATCTAATTGTTGATTACTTGCATCTCCAGTTTTACTTGTACTAAAATTATCTTTTGTGTTTAAATTATTTGCAAAAACTACGGCCCATTCTCTACTATTTGTATCATAACGTAAACCAAAGGTTTTGTATGCAAATGTTTGATCGATTATTTCTGTAATTACATCATCATTTATTGTAATATTAAGTTTTGGAATAATTTCACCAATGCCGCAACCGTTAGGAATTTTTTCATTAAACACAATCGGTCCTAATCCGTTTTCGTCTGCACCTGTTCCATCTTCTGTAATAGAAACAACTTTTGCCCAAATATAATTTTTATCGCCAAGCACCGACGGTGTTCCTGTTTTTAAATTATTGTATTTGTCAAAATATTGATTTGCGGGAGGTAAAAATTTAATTAAAGAATCTTTTTCTACAAATTTCATTATTCCTGATGTAAATGTTGATACTTGTACTGAAATGTCAAACTGATCAATAAATTTGCCAGTACCTCTATTTGTTTCATTTGAAGAAGACGACCATGAGTACCCTAAATCTTGTATACTTTTGTTTCTATCAAAATTATCAAAGTAAAAGTTTTTCACATATGTATTTTTGATAATAGGTACTATTTGATTATATATTACACCTTCAATATCAGTTCTATTTGTAAATTCAAAACTATCTTTTGAATCTATGTTTTCTTTATATAAACTTCCGTCATCACCAAACATCAATGTGTTACTATATTTTCCAGTAGCATCTTTCAAATCGTAATATCGACTAATACCGCTACTAGTTCTGTTCACACTTTTTGCTTTAATAATTTGTTGGCTTACACCTAAAGGACCAACATTATAATCTTCTGCTGTAATTAATCTATTTTGAGTGTAATAATTACTAGGAGCATTTATTTTAATGCTTTCGTTTGACTCTTCTGCATCTGCATTTTCAACAACTGATTTTAATTCTAAAATAATGTTTAAAGTTTCTTGTGTACCGTTTTTACTTACATATGGAATTTGCAAATTAATACCAATTAAATCACTTGGTAAAATTTTGTAACTTTCGTTTTCACTTTGACGATAGTATGCTTTAAATTTTCCTTTTGGTAATTCTCCAAACGTGCCATCACTAAAAATTAAACTAATACGATTGTTAACTCTACTTAAAACACTATAGATTGAACGTATACCTTTTGATATACTATTGTATATAATATTATTGCCTTCGGTATTTGAAACTTTATTCCAAAGGTCTGATTCTGTTTCGTTACTATCTAATTTGTAAAGCCAAATATCATCATTGTTAATATTATCAGCATCAATATTAATAATTGTGTTAGGTGTTGAATTACTTACAGCAAAAGTTGTATTATTTAAGGTACCTTGTCTAAAATGAACAAAGAAACCACTATTTGAGCTGCCTGCACCTTGTCCGTTGTCACGATATAAAAATCCTAATCTATTACCAGGATAGGGTGCTTCTTCAACAATACTAGATGTATCGTTATCAATACCTGTGCTAACAATTTCAAATCTTTTTGTTGTTCCGCTTACTAACTTACTAAAGCTGTATACTGGAACATCGGTATTATTACTATTAAATCTGTATTGTTCTGTACTAACACCATCAATTTGCATTTTACTAACTGGTCTACCAAAAACATTATTAGCAGGTAATGCAGCATTTAATATTTTAACAAATTGCTCATACCAATTAGGATTGGTATTGTCATTCCAAATAATACTTTGGTTGGCAAGATTATTTCCATTGCTGTCTACAATATCTTCTGTGGTGCTTATTGTTTCAAATTTTAACAAGCCACTAGCAGCAATATTACGATTAGAATTATAACTAATTAATCTTGCTAAACGTAAAATACTTTCTCTTCTATCTGCAAGTTCGATATAGTTTTCTCTTGCATTTAAGTCTGTACGGAAAGCAAGGTTTTGACCTAAAAATGCAATCAAATCGATTAAGGCAAGATATTCCGAACTTTCAATATAATCATTGAAATCTTCAGGATAATTTTCCCTAATGTAATTAATCATTGTTCTACGCAAATTATCAAAGTCATAACTTTGGAAATCTGCATATCTAAAACTCTGGTAAATTGTTTTCCAATCTTCTGCCAGAAGTAATCTATTTTGCCTGTCGGTTGTTGACATTTGCACTTATCCTCGCTGTATAGTATATTTACCTGATATGATAAAGTGCGTAGTTTAAATTAAACCGTTGTTTTGATCAAATCTTAATCGTAATGTTTCTGTAATGCTGTATGGCAAATATGTAATACTACAATCAATTTGAATACCACTTTCGTATGTATCAATAATAATATCTTTAACATTAACACGAGGATCATAATTTATTATTTCTGTGACATTTTTAATAATTGCTTGTTTTACATCTTCTGTAAACGGTTCAAAAAGTATATCCCAAATAATTGTTCCAAATTTAGGATTTTCTAACTTTTCTCCTTGACGAATATGGAAATGATTTATAATATCTTGTTTAATAATTGCAATATCATATAAATTAAAGTTTTTTGAATTAGCTACCGTGCTAATACCTCGATAGGTTTTACTTGCAGGAATAGAATCTTTCTTTCCTTCAATGGTAATATTTTTGTATAAGGGTTTTTCACTTGTAGCCATAACGTATTTATTCCGTTATTAAGAACACAGATCCATTAATTACTTTGCGTACTTGTTCTATTCTTTCATTTGTAGTTTGCTTACGCAAACCGTATCTACCATTAGATTTTCTTATAATTTCTTTATCAAATTCGATAGCTGCTTCTCTTGCACTTGAATACAATTTGTCAAATAAAGGATCGTTTATAGTTGGATTACACAAAGTGTGCAATTCTCTTGCACGATCAGATACATTTTTACACGCCACTGCTGGATGTTCGTCAAACTCTAAATTTGCTGCTATTGCAACAGCATCTACAGCAGAAATGTTTGGCTTTGATCTTATTGCTCTATTAACTAAATTAGCGCCCACACCAACTGCTGCGGCCTGCATTAATGCTTTTTGATCTGCTGGCAATCTATTAATAGCACCATTAATGTTTGAAACTAATCCACCAACATCTCTGGTAAATTGTCCAAAAACTGGGCCTACACCTGGTATAGACGATATTGCCTTTCCAATTCCTTGTGCAAGACCGCCAGCTGCTTGTCCTAATGCATTACTTAAACCTCCTAGTGCTCCATTTAGCGCACCGCCAAAAGCACCTCCAATACTAGCTAATGATCCTGTAAGTCCTGTGCTGTTTAGTAATCCACCTAAAGCACCACCTAACATAGCACCAAATATATTGCCTCCGCCTATACTAGACAAACTTCCTTGCACACCTTGCAAAAAACTATCAATTGTTATTTCAACAGCTTCTCCTGCTGGATCAACTATACTTGTACGTTGAGGTGCATAATTGCTTGCTGGACTTGTGCCACTAAAAGTGACACCACCAGCACCGCCAACACCTCCAAAACTACCAAATGCTTCTCCTAGAACACCTTGTAAATTAGGTAATCCCGGTAAATTAGGTAATTGCGAAAGTGCACCTTGTAATTGTCCTACAGCATTACCAATTAATGCATTTGCTGCGCCACTTACTGCACCTTCTAATGCACCTTTTAAACTGCCCCCTGTTGCAAGAGCACCTACAGCACCAGTTAATGCACCTGCTGCTGCAATATTTCCTTGTGTTATATTGCCAATAGTAGCATCTACTTGTCTATTTGCAAGTCCAAATGCACTTTGTCTAATAGTGCTATCAATACGTCCTAAGCTGCCTTTTTTAACTGGAAATGTTGCCATGTTGTTACCCTCATAATATTTATTCTAGCTCGTTTAATGGCGTTCTATCAGTGTGTACAGGTCTACCTTCCATATGAATATCTTGACTTTCTTCAACTGCTTCAGTTTTATCTGGTGCAGTTTCAGGCGGATTCCAATTTTCATGTCCATCCCAAGGTTCGTGCTGTGGCACACGCTGCGGAAATTTTGCTTTAATTGCAGCGGTTGCTGTTTCAGCTTCGGGTCCATTCATATGAATAACAGCCGCAGTTTCGTAATGTCCGCTACTACTACTAATATGACTCTTGCCAGTACTTGTAATTTTTGTATCAACTGCTGTTGTTTCAAGAAAGTTGTTAGTTGTTATTTTTCCATCAACTCCTACTTTAACTTCCCAGTTTACTGCTGCTGTTTGATATATGTTAGATACAGCATTAAAGTTGATATTTCTGCCTGCTTCAAAATTAATATCTCTATCAGCAACAAAATTTAAATCATTTTCACTATGAATACTAATACTATCTTGAGCGTAAATATCAATCTTACCATTGCTTGACATTTCAATCCATGCTGTGCCTCTACTATTATTGATGTATATTAAATCTTCACTAGTGTTCATCATTATTTGAGCACCTGTTCTTGTACGAAGTTTAATCATTTCGTTTGCAGGTCTAGTTACATCGCCGCCTTTTTCACTAGCTTCTTTGTTCTTGTATTTGTAAGGTGTATCTGCTGGTGATCCTTCTCTAATTAATTTGTCATCGCCATCATCAATTACAATACTACTACTTCCTAGTCTGTTAACATGTACGGTTGCTCTGCTTTCTTTTAAACCAATTTCACCTTGAGGTGATCCACCACGTTTGTCTATTGGACCAGGAGAACTAAAACCGTAAACTGCACTTGGAAATTCACGTTGAGCACTTGTTGTGGTAATACCACGTATATCATCTTCAACTAAACCTTGTTCAGTTAATGCAGAAACTAAATCTTCATTTACCGGTCTTTTGTATTTTACGACATTATTAGTTTGAGGCTTGGTAATTTTTTTGTTGTACTCACCTGCAGGAAGTCTTTTTCCTTTTAACTCACTAGGAACAGGACCACTTAATTGTTCTGTACTTGCTTGCCCGCTCGGCAGCATAAATGTCATGCCAACTTCAGGTACACAACCAAACCAATAACCAAATTCTCTGCTACCTTCAACAAATGTACACAAAACAAGTGTGCCTGGATCAGGTGGAACTGCCCACCACCCGTAACTTTTTTGTGTATTTGAATAGCTGTCATTTTTTCCTAAGTGTTGGGCTCCAGTAACACCATAAAAAGGACTTGCATAATAAACAATTGCAGTTTGTCCTAATGTTTCGCCTTGGTTGCCTGCTTCAGTCATTTTAAGAAGTTCAACTTCTAACCCACCAAGATAATAAGGATCAGTGTGTTTTACAACTCTTCCAATATATGGACCACTACGAGATATTTCTGCACCAGAATCAGGTGTTCTAGTAAGTTCCGGAGTCATATTCTTTTTGTTATCCATAATTAAATGTCCTTATATGGCGACGGCATTTTTTGGCTTGTTTGTGCTTCAACAACTTTATTAGAATTCGCTGCACCATCAACACCCAAATCTTCTGGTTGATTTCTTCTTCTTAATAATTTAAGACGTTGTGTGAATTGATTTTGTCGCACAATGTTTTCAATTTCTATAACTTTATATAGTCCACTAAATGCACCTACAGGTACCGTATCCTCAGGAAATATCATGTTACCAAGTTCATTGTCATAATCAATAGGTGTTCTAAAGTTTAATATAACATCGCATTCACTTCTTTGGTATTCTATTTGCCCAGACGAAGTTTCATTTAAACTAGCTGCCGTATCAGTCCAATTTCCTAGTCCTGAATCAAACATATAGTAAGGATCACCGTGTATTTCTAAGTCAACTTCAACTAAATCTACACTACCTGATCCTAAAATTTGATCATGGAATTGTCTTGCCCAACGTATTGCACTATTATCAATGCCACTACCACCGTTGCCCATTGTACTTGTTGAATTAGTAAACATTTGTACGGTAGCACCTGACGCACTTATAGATCCTGCAGGGTTTGTATCCAGTGAAAGTGTTTGTACAGGTTGTTTTACTGCTCTGTTTTGTGTTCCGCCTTGTTTAAAATCATTTGAACCGTTATTTACATCACTTTGAACATATTGAAAGAAACTTGCGTTAAATCTAATATTAAAATTAAGTATGTCAATGTTTTTTCCTGTGTAAATGTAATTGTATTCTTTCACAGCATTATTTTTTAGTTGAACATAACTAGGACCTGGATCATTAGGTTTTTGGAAATGGCTAGTATGCACCATATATTCAGTAACTTTGTAATGATAAACCTTTGCATCAGTACCATAAACCGTTTCTTGGTTTACATTTGGTTTCAAATATGTTTCTGCATCTATTCTAAACCAAGGAACCATACCATTAGCATCAGGAGAACGCTGCCTTAATTCTTTTGCCCAAGCAGTTGTAAGAATTACTTCTTCTATCATTCTAGTAATTTTTGTTCCTGCAGGCCAAGAAAACATTCTTTCATCGTTGCTGATAACGTTTTTTGCTCTGGTCATAACTTTATTTTTTGCATCATAAACTTGTCCAGTTTGTGCCATAGGTGCTTGACCTTGTTCTGTAAAGTCTTCTACAATTTTACTTGCTCCAATGCTATTTGCACTGCCTTCAGATTGAGCAATTCTCGCTAAATTTTGGCCAATATTACTTTTCGTTAATACTTGACCAGTAATCATACTTAAAAATGCCTCAAAATTTTGTGGTGCTTGAGCTCCTAGGAAGCCACTTATGTTTTGAAAGAGTCCATTAATGTCTCCAGACTTGAATTGTGTTAGTAATCCTCCAAGTCCTTGTCCTAATCCACCAAGTAGACCGCCGCCGAAACCACCTAATGCACCACCTAACGCACCTTGAAGTGCGTTTTGACCAATATTTTTGTTTCCGCTTAATGCACCACCTATAACTCCACCTATTGCTCCTGCTGCAATTTGCCCAAAAATACCGCCTGACTTACTTTTCCGTCTTGTTGCACCTGTATTTGTATTTGATGAAGTTTGTGCTGCATTTGTTTTTGTATCAATGTCTGTAGGAAACGTAATTACAATTTCATCTGCTTCTAACAATTGATCTTGTTGTTTTAATTCTTGTAATCTACCATTTAAAATTGTTGTTAAACTTTGCTCTCCGTTTTGTAATAACTGAATTGAAGTTTTACCTTTGATTTGGATATCACTGCCAATACCTTGTACTTGATCGCTAAATGCTTGTTCATTCCAAGGCATTGCTTCTACAGAATAAGTACAACCACCTTGATCAACTTCAAATTCTATGTTTGTTATTTTAATTGGAAAATCTCTTCTAATGTTTTCGCCATTTTCTGTAACAAGAACATCACCGTCGTCATCATATCCAACAAATTCAACACTTAACATAAAAGGTGAAGCAATATAATTTCTATATCCGCTATTTGTTGCTGCAATTTGTAGTGTTTGCATGAATAAACCCATAGAATACGGTTCATAAATTGTAAATTCAAAGTAATTTGCGTTTGCAACACGAGATTTATTATTAGGCGCAACTAAACTTTTAATTGCTAAATTGTCTATAAAATATTCTAGCTTACCACCTATTAAATCTTCATAAATTGTGTTTACTTTGTTTGTTGCGCCGCCGCCACTACGTAAAATAACATTAGCAGGAATATTATTTTTATATGTTTCATTAGGCATTGCCAACTCGTCTCTAGTTAAACAAGACAGAGTAAAAATAGTGTTGTAACTTGCAAAATAATTTAAAATATTTTCTTTTACCATTACAATCCTAGTTCTTGCGCCAAAGATGACGACTTAGGCAAATAAATTTCTACGCCAGGAATCATATCAAATACCGGATCTTTTAAAATATCCATGTTTCTTTGTGCAAATACCCACCATAGTTTACTTGTCCCATATAAATCAAATGCTAACAGGTCTGGCCTATGGGTATATTGCGCTTCTATTTTATACAGATAATCGTCGTCTTCTGCAGGAATAGGTCTGATTGTTAAAATATCTAGTTCACCTGACGTTGATATTGTAGTTTTTGACCAAGGACTGGTTTTTGTATAACTTGCCATTAGATGTATCCTTCATCAGATAATTGTCCAGCAACAAATTTATCAAAACTAAATTGTTCAACTTTTGATCTGCTGTATGTTGGTTTGAGAGTAAAGTTTAAGATACTACTTGTTGGTACATATTGAGTTTTACCTGCAAAATCTCCTGGTAAAGGTGCAACATTAGTTTCAATATAATCTACATTATTTGGAAGTTCTATTGTAAAACTAGTGCAAACCACAGGTACATTGTTCAATACATAATCTCCATACCCATTCAATTTACATAATGGAGGCGGACTGCCTTTATTACTTGTTTCACCATATGCCATTTTAGTAATACTTCTACCAAAATGACAAACTGCAAGCCAATATGCTGCATCTTGAGGTGTTTGCACAGGAAATTCACCTGCAACATTTATGTCTTCTGTTCTGCTGTGTTGATACACAGGAAAAGGATAATTATTATGTATAGGAGCCATTTCACCATACGCAGCCGATGTCACTAATGATATTTGAGGAACTAAAGGAAAAACAACTTGATAATCAGTTGCTGCTAATGGACGCAAAATTTCACTACTTCTAAAGGTGCTTAGGTAAGGAACACTAATTTTGACTCGCCAATCTGAACTTAATTTATCAGTATTAGCAAATCTTGCTGTAGAAGCATTTACAGAATCGTTTTCTGCACCTGCAGGACCTGTCCATCTTCTCGATCTACCGTAATCGTTGTAGTTACCTACACTTAGTTTTTGATTATTTTGATCAAATCTTTGTTGTTCTGGATTTCTAGTAACCATGATATCACTCCTATATAGTATTTAGTTGACAAAATTATCTACGTATATTATAATATTAAAAAGGACTATTTTTTTATGAGAAAAGTTAATTATCTTAACAATAAAGACATGCTTGCTGAAATACACAAATCGAAAAGCACGTTTTGTAGTTTTGTAGCACCTGAATATGCTACATACGACATAATTTTACCTGAAGTAGATAAGATTAATATCAGAACTATAGCAGAAGCAAAGCGTAATAAAGCAAAAAAACAAAGTCAAGCAGCATACGAAGAAGCTAAATCAGCTGGTAGAAAAGTCAAAATGGCTGATTTTGAAGTAGACTACAGAACAATTGAAAAAAACGAATTAATTTTTAGAATTATGACATTTGAACACGTTCCAGACGAGCCAGGACGTAAAAAGAATCCGAAATCAGTTGCAGACACTAAAACAAAACTAAACTTTCCGCCTTTTCAGCATTATAAATTTGACGAAGACGATAATTTAATATGTGTAGGTAAAAGCCACTGGCAAGGTGGTATGCAAAACGGACATTTTTCAAAAGATCACGGTAAAGCTACAGATAAACTAGCAAGAATGTGGATGAAATTATGTGATCGTTATGCAACACGTGGTAATGTACGTGGATACACATATAATGACGAAATGAAAGGACAGGCAATCCTTCAGCTGGCACAAATAGGACTACAATTTGATGAATCTAAATCCAATAATCCCTTTGCTTATTATACCGCTGCTGTTACTAATAGCTTTGTGCGTGTTATTAATATAGAAAAACGAAATCAAAACATTAGAGATGACATTTTAGAAATGAATAATATGGATCCTTCATATACAAGGCAAGCTGCCGGAGAATACGAAGCTTCAAAAGCAAGATTTGAGTCTAATGGCAAAAAATAACAGGTTGATTTCTTAGTATTTTCCTATTATACTAAAAAAAACGGAGTATCCTATTGTTTAAAAAAGCAGCAGTATTTACTGACATACATTTAGGTATGAAAGGTAATAGTCGTGTCCATAATCAGGACTGCGAAAGTTATATTGATTGGTATATTGAAACAGCAAAAGCAAATAATTGCGAAACAGGCATCTTTTGCGGTGACTGGCATCACAATAGAAATAGTCTCAACCTCACAACCATGGATACAACCATTAGATTGTTAGAGAAACTAGGCGAATCGTTTGATAAGTTCTATATGTTTGCTGGTAATCACGACTTGTATTACAAAGACAAGCGTGATGTAAAGTCAACTGAGTTTGCAAAACACATACCAGGCATTACTATGGTAGATGAAATGCAAGTTATTGATGATGTTGCACTAGTTCCGTGGTTAGTAGGCGATGAATGGCGTAGAATCGAGAAATTACAAGCCAAATACCTGTTTGGACACTTCGAACTACCATCGTTTTATATGAATGCTATGGTACAAATGCCAGATCACGGTGAACTAAAGTCGGAACACTTCAAGAATCAAGAGTATGTGTTCAGTGGCCACTTCCACAAGCGTCAGAAGCAGGGTAAGATCCACTATATCGGTAATGCTTTCCCGCACAACTATGCAGATGCTTGGGATGATGACCGTGGTATGATGATATTGGACCGCGAGAACGATGCGGAACCCGAATATGTTAACTGGCCAGAGTGTCCCAAGTACCGTACCGTTAAGTTATCACAACTAATTGACGAAAAAGATACATTAATCAAACCAAATATGTACTTGAGAGTTACACTTGATATTGATATTAGCTTTGAAGAAGCAACATATATCAAAGAAACATTCATTGACACATATAATTGTAGAGAGATTACACTGATTCCTCAAAAACACATTGAGGAAATTAACACAGACTTGGATATTGAACAATTTGAAAGTGTAGATCAAATTGTTAGTAACGAGATCCAAGCAATTGACAGCGAACAATTTAATAAGAAATTGTTATTAGACATATACAACGAGCTAGTATGATTAAAATTAAAGACTTAACCGTAAAAAACTTTATGAGTGTGGGTAATGTCACCCAAGCAGTTGACTTTAATAAAGAACAACTTACTTTGGTACTTGGTGAAAACTTAGACCAAGGCGGAGACGATACAGGATCACGTAATGGTACTGGTAAAACTACTATTATTAATGCATTATCATATGCATTGTACGGTACAGCATTAACAAACATTAAACGCAATAACTTAATCAATAAAACTAACAGCAAAGGCATGCTGGTTACCCTTAATTTTGACAAAGGTGGTAACAGCTATCGTATTGAACGCGGTAGATCTCCAAATGTTCTTAAGTTTTATATTAACGAACACGAACAAGAAGATTTAACAGACGAATCACAAGGCGATAGTCGTAAAACACAAGAAAGTATTAATAATTTATTAGATATGAGTCACGATATGTTTAAACATGTGGTTGCACTCAACACATACACAGAGCCTTTTCTTAGTATGAGAGCAAATGACCAACGTGCTATCATTGAACAGCTACTTGGTATTACTATTCTTACCGAAAAAGCAGATTTGTTAAAAGAAAAAGTTAAACAAACTAAAGATTTTATCACAGAAGAAACTCTAAAGATCAATGCTATAGAAGCAAGCAACAAGAAAATTGAATCTAGCATTGAAACACTTGTAGGTAGACAACGTGCTTGGGAATCAAAACGCAGAGACGATGTTAAAAAACTTGAAACTGCTATTGAAGAATTAGAAAAACTAGATATTGATACAGAATTAGAAGCACACGACAAACTAACTAATTGGACAGAACTGAATAATCGCATAACTAGTTTGAATAAAGAAAAAGCAACACTAGAAGCAGCACTTATGAGAGCAACCAAAGGTGTTGACAAAGCAGAAAAGGATATTAAAGAACTTGACGATGCTATTTGTTACACTTGCGGTCAAACGCTTCATGCGGAAAAGAAAGCAGAAATTGAAACTACAAAACAAAAAGAATTAAGCGATGCACTTGCTTATCAAACAGAAGTTGCAGACAAATTAGAAGCAACTATGAACTTATTAACAGAAATTGGTGACATCAACGGACGTCCTAACACGTTTTATGAGAGTGCTAAAGAAGCATACGAGCATAGAAACAACGTAGATAATTTACGCAATTCGCTGATAAGTAAACAGCAAGAAGAAGATCCATATCTAGCACAAATCGATGACTTAAAAACAACAGCACTACAAGAAATCAATTGGCAACCTGTAAATAATCTTACTAACTTGCGTGAACATCAGGAGTTTCTGCTGAAACTTTTGACAAACAAAGACTCGTTCATTCGCAAAAAGATTATTGATCAGAACTTGGCGTACTTGAACAATAGGCTCACATACTATTTAGACAAACTAGGCTTGCCACATCAAGTAGAATTCCAAAACGATTTGTCAGTTGAGATTACACAGCTAGGACAAGACTTGGACTTTGATAACTTGTCTCGAGGCGAACGCAACAGGCTAATATTAGGCATGAGCTGGGCATTCCGTGATGTTTGGGAATCGTTGTATCAAGGCATCAACTTGTTGTTCATCGACGAACTTATCGACTCAGGTATGGACACTGCTGGTGTTGAAAATGCGCTCGCTGTACTCAAAAAGATGGGTAGAGAGCGTAGCAAAAATGTTTTCCTTATCTCACACAAAGACGAACTTGTTGGTAGAGTCAATCATGTAATGAAAGTTATCAAAGAGAATGGCTTTACTTCATATGAAAACGATATCGATATTGTAGAATGACAGACGACACGCATGATAAATTAATGCAAAAGGTACTAGACTACTTGGCTGCCAGCGAAGACTTTGAACGTTTACCAAGTGAACGCAGTAAAAGACGCATACGCAGAGAACTACGTGAACTAGTTACTTTGTGTAGACAACGAGCTGAAGAAGCTAAACAGAGATACAAAGAGGAGTTAGCCGAAATACGTGCCAGTGGCAAGTGGGCTGTCAATATTGGCAAGGCTAATCACGAAAGGAAAAAGAAAAAATGAAAATAACCGTTGTAGGAAGTGGAACAGCAGGCAGTTTAACAAGTGCCTTCTTAGCAAAAGAATTTCCAAATGCAACGGTTGAAATGATACATAGCGAGAAAGTTGGTATCATTGGGGTTGGTGAAAGTATTACTCCACACTTACCAGGACTACTAGGCGGGCTGGGTGTAGACGAAAAACGTTTTATGAGAGAAACTGATGCTGTATTCAAATACGGCAACAACATGGAAGATTGGACAGATACAGCAGACGGTCCTGATGTATTGCGTATGTTTTACTGGAGCAACGGTTTAGACAAAGACTTTACTTGGGAAAATGTTACAAGTACATTTCCAAATGAAATCAAAACAACCGACGTATGGTTAGATGTTTTTAAAAATCGCAGCGCACCTGACTTGGATGTATATCATCACAACGCTGAAGGTTATCAATACTGCAAAAATTTAAAAATGCCTTTTGATGACAATGGTAACTACTTGTTGCCTGCAACAGCAACATATGCATATCATATTGATGCAGAAAAAACTTCACCGTGGATTAGAGAAAATGTTTGTAAAGCATATGGTGTTGTTGAAACTATAGCACATGTTGAAAAAGTAAACACCAGTGCCGAAGGTATTACCAGTGTGGTACTAGACAATGGACGTGAAGTAACCAGTGACATTTGGGTTGACTGCACAGGATTGTCAAGAGTTTTAATTGGAAAATTAACCACCGAGTTCCATACCTATACTGCAAACAAAGTTAATAGTGCCTGGGTATGTCCTATCAAATACGAAGACAAAGAAACAGAACAAGTAAACTACACTAGAAGTATTAGACGTGACATGGGCTGGCAGTTTAGTATTGCACTTACTAATCGCATCGGTACAGGGCTTGTATACAGCGATGAATATTTCAGTGATGATGAAGCACTTGAATATTGGCATAGCATTATCAAAGGCAGACAAATCCGTGAACCACGTAATTTAAAATGGAAGCCAGGTAGATTAAAAACACCAAACGTTGGAAATACATTTGCTGTAGGCATGGCTGCAGGATTTATTGATCCTCTCGAAGCAAATGCAGTAGTAAGCAGTATTTCGTGTATGAAACGTATTGCTTGGATGTTGCAACGTGATTACGATAAAGATTATTATAATCGAAAAGTAACATATTACTTTGATGACATTGCAGATTTTACAGCAGTGCATTACACCTTGAGTAGACGTGGAGACAATCATTTCTGGCAAGACATGAGACGTATTGGACGTGAACTTGATCATAAAGGACTTGTAAAGAAAAAATATTACGAACAAGCAAATTGCATGGATAGTGTTGTAGGATACGTTACAGCATTTCCAGATGTAAATTGGTTAGATATTGCTAACAACTGGGTGCAAGACTTAGATGATTGGCCAACAAAGTCAACACCTGAGCAACAAGAAGCGTACATAAAAAGAATACGTAATGACAAACTACTTCATGAAATTCAAGCATCAAATAATAAAAAATCGATTGACAACTTCATGAAAATGTATAACAATGTACAAGAATACGACAAAGGCTTAAACAATTGGCCAACTGAATACTTTAGTAAGATGTTTGGCAGCGCATATATTCATAGGCACAACACAAATTCAAAAAAGGTAAAGGCTTAAATTATCCAACGGTACATAATGTATGAGTTGGACATACAAAGGTAAGAAAGTAGAATCAATACCAGATGAATACGAAGGCTTTGTATATCTGATTACAAATAAAAAAACAAAACAAAAATACGTAGGCAAAAAACTAGCAAAGTTTAAAACAACCAAGCCACCACTAAAAGGCAAAAAGAACAAACGCCGAGGCTACAAAGAAAGCGATTGGCGTGAATACTGGGGAAGTTCAGATAGACTGAACGAAGATGTAAAACAACTAGGCGAAAAAAATTTTACTCGTGAAATACTTTACTTTTGCAAAAGCAGAGCAGAAATGAGTTATATCGAAGCACGAGAACAATTTGACAGGCGAGTATTAGAAACAGACGAATACTACAACGGCATCATCAATGTAAGAGTTGGTGGTTCACAAAAACTACGCCAGGCACTACTAGAACACAAATAGGCTATATATTGAGCTCTAAATAAACTCCAAGATCCAGCCGAGATAATGCTCGTTGCCGGTGGTGTGGAATGCTCACGTGAAGAAGTATACGATAGGCTTTAAAGGATAGTGGCTCTGAGAAAAAGCAACCACGTGGTAAGTGTTTTCGCTTGTTAGGGAATAACTGCCTTCCGTTGATATGACGAAGCTAGAGTAGGAGGATACAGGTCAACCGCCTCCGACAATGTAAATTGAATCTCTTTTAACAAGATGGCTGAAGCGACTCGAATAATGCTCAAAAGCTACCTTCGCCCGGCAACGGGCGAATTATGACTTCACAATCTGAATAATACTAAAAGCATATGCTTTGCATATGCCTTATTAATATTGTTATCAAGAACTGATAGTTCGTGTTGAGTGTAACGAAAACACAGATGAACGTTAGTTCATCTTATAATAACTAAATACATTATACAGCTGGAACACTTGTGGATGAAATTAACTGAACTACTTGACGAAAAAGATAATGTATTAAATGAAAAGTTTGATCTAGAATCTATTATGAACAGAGGCTTGTTCACTCCTGGTGCAGGTGAACTATCTGGTGGCAAACATGTATTCTTTATGCCTGATGGAAGAAGTTACATTGAAATGCCTGATTCAAATACTGCAAAATCTTATCAAGCAGCAATGGAATCAATGCAGGCTAGAGGTGCAAGTGCTGATGCTATTCAACGTGCATTAACATCTGGTAATTATCCTGAAGGTGTTAGAGTAAATGCTACTGCAAGTAATCCAATAACTACAAACGGTGACATAAAAGCGCCTACTAGATTTCAAAGAGGAAATCTAAAAGTTGACATAAAAGAAACTATTGCTAGAAAAAGTAAACCTGGAAGACTTCTAGCTACGCTTCAAAATCAAAGATGGTTTAGACTGCTTGGTAGAGTTGCAATAGCAGCAGGACTAGTATTTGCTTCTTTTTATGGTGTATTAAATGCAATCGAAGATGTTGAACAAGATATTGACAACGGAACTATAGATCAAGATGAAGGTGCTGAAATTGTAAATGTTCTTAAAGCACAACTTGCTTTGTGTTTAATCATGTCTTTAATGGTTATCTTTAGGAATGGTGCTTTACTTGGTAAACTAATATCATACATTAGACCTATTATTAGATTAATTGCAGCTGGTGCAACGGTAAGTGTTGTAGGTACCATACCGGGTATCATTGCGCTGTTAGCAAATGAAGTTGCTTGGGGTTTAGTTATCTATGCACTAAGTTCACCTACCGTACAACGATCTGTTGCCGAATTCATTGCTGGCTCATTATTAGGACCTGTTATAGCAGAAGCTGGAAAATATGCAGGTACAGCAATGCAGTTCTTAAACCAAGCTAGTGAAGAAATGCTTGGTGTTAGCATTAGAGACGGTGACTTGTTTGGTTTCGATCAAACTGAAAGAGGTGGTAGAGAAGGAGAATACTATGCAAGTGCTGAATGGGCAAAGCTATTATTCCAAGACATGTTATTTCCTCCAGCACAGAAATCAATGTTAGTTCCTTATATTACACCTGCAAGACGTGAAGGACTATTAGAAGAAGCGTTTGGATTAACCAATCCTACACAAAACCAACCACAAAACCAACAACCGCCAACAACTCAACCTGATGCAACAGATCCTGATGCAACAAGTTCTAATTCAGATGCAGTATCAAGGAAAGCAGATATTGAACGCAGTTTACAAAATACAGACTATTATAATAATCCTAGTTACACAAGGGCACAACCTGTTAGTGGACCACGTTAAAGCAGCGGCATACGAGAATTTTTTGTATTTTCAATATTATCTTTAATAATTCTACTCATAATTTCTTGATCTTCAATATCAGTATTATATAGCAGGTCGTTATATTGTACGCTGCCTCTCATGTACCAGCATATTCTATATGCGCTATCCTTGATTGTTTTTATTTCATTTTCCATTTCTTTGGCTAACGATAGGATAGCATCGTTATTTAAAGTCGTTAGCCTGTTGCGAAAAAATCTGATGCGTCTAAGCTAACTTTTAATTTACTTTCGTGTTTACACTTTTCGCAAGTAACATCTTCAGTTGGTACTTGCCAAACGGTTGTGTTATGTTCAATAACTTCTTTTATTTTTGTAAAATATTTGACATCATTTTCATTCATAAACTCAATTATTTCATTGGTATTGCTTTCTTTTTGTCCGTCAACTTCTACAGATTCAATTTGTCTAAACAAAGTCATTACGGTTAGTTCATTAATTTTTTGAACAATGCTTTGAACAAATTTTTCTTTTTCAGTTTCATCTTTGATATTAGCACTTTCTTGAGAAACTGCACGTTGATAAGCTACACTTGTTTTTTGAATGTCTGTCCATTCTTCGTATGTTAATGGACGTAAATTAAAAATAAAGTCATCAATTTGAACACGATCTTTATACTCTAATGTATGGAAAAAATCTAAATAATTTCTTAAATTAATTTCATAAGCATTATCTTCACCGCATCTTATACAATTTTTATGTACGGTCATTGTTTCACCGTAAGTTGCCATTCTAATACCAAGTAATAATGTATCGATGTCTAATACTCTAAGTTTCATTGGATTTAAAATAGATGGAACACAACTGCGTATGTTACTAGCTGTGGCTTCTCCGTTTACTAATGCATCAGGAGTTTTAAACAATATTTCATCGCTGGCAGTCATACTATAAACTGCTAGATCAGAAACAACACCGTTAGAGACAATCGACTCATTATACCATTTTCCGTTACTAGGTAAGTTTATAAAAAGTTTAGGTTGTCTACGGTATTTTTTTAAAGGACTTTCTTCGTTTGTCATACCGGTTTTCCTATTAGGTAAATACTATAGCATATTTATTGTTGTATTAACTAGGAGTTTAATGATTTGGCAGAAGAAAGCATTTTAAATTTAGAACGCTTTACAAACATACTGCAAGGCACAACACAGACTGCTGTTGGCTTAGGCGGTGCGCTTCTCACTGGCCAACAAAATATGAGTGCCTACAGCACTGCATTATCTACAACTACAGATGCCTTAGGAGGCATGGGTAAAACACTTGGTAAAGTTGTAAATGGTTTAGTGCAGTTTGCTGAAGCAAGTTTAAAAGAATATCAAGACCTAAGTGCTATTGGTGCAACCTTTGGCAAAGAAATGGTTGACATTAAAGTTGCTGCTGCTGAAATGGGAATGAGTGTTCAAGAAATGACTACATTCCTTGGTCAAAACAACAAGTCTTTACGTGCATTTGGTGGTACAACTGATATGGCTATAAGCCGTTTTAGAGAGTTGAACAACCTTGTTTTAAACACACAAGAATTAGGAACTGAGCTAAGAAAATTAGGTTATACTACAACTGACATTGCAGAAGGATTAGCATTATACGGTGAAATAAGCGATTCAAATGCAAGATCTGATCGCAGGAGCACAGCAGAGCAAGCGGCTAGTGCTAAAGAGTTTATGGTACAGCTTGACGGACTAGCAAAACTTACAGGTAAGCAAAGAGAACAAATTGCTGACGAAATGAAAGAACGCAGACGTGCAGGTGACATAAATGCATTTTTAATGGGCAAGTCAGAAGAAGACCAAGCAGCATTTACTGCACAACTTGCTGAAATCCAAGCAAAGTTAGGTAAAGATGCAGCAGACGCATTTGTTGACTTAACATTACGAGGTGCTCCTACTACAGAACAAACTAGAGGTGCCTTACTTGCAATGGGTGGTGGTGCTGAAGAATTGTATGCAGCCGCAAGTGCATTTAATAGCGGTAACATTGATCAATTTGCAAATTCAATAGATGCAGCAACAGCAAGTGCAATGGAATATCAACGCAGTGAAGATTTTAGAAATACTGCGGTTTTAGGTGGATTAAGCACCGTGTCAAACGCATTTAGTAATGCAAGTGCAGCAAGTTACGATTATGCAAATACACTTGAAGGTGCAGCAGAACCTGGCGAAACTGCTGCTCAAACGCAAGCACGATTACAAAATCAAATTTTAGATGAACAATATGTTCAAATGAAAACTACCACAGGTATTTTAGATGAAACTATTAGAACACAAGAAGCATTGCGTGATCTAAGTGTTACTGCTATGGAAACGGTAATGCCTCGTTTAGAAGATGTTGCAATGGCTGGTTTAGAAAAATTTAGAGCAGCTATTCCAAGTTCTGATGAAATTGCACAAAAACTTGCAGGTGCTGTAGACGGATTATTTGATATGGCTAGATTAGCTGATAGAGAATCTAGAGATCCTATGAATGTAGTAGTAGATGGACAACAAGACTTAAGTCAAGAAAGCACACAACAAGAAGTTGCACAAAGTTTAGGTGCAGAAATAGAAGATTCTAAAGAACGTGATAGTGAAACACAAGCTGCAATACAAAAAGCACAAGAAGCTGTTGAAGACGCAAAAGTTGCAGTGTTTGACGCAGAAATTCGTGTAAATGAATTACAAGAACAAAAAGCTAATATGTTAGCAACTGGTTTGCAAGAAACTGATGGTGCAGTTGTAGGTGTTTCGCAGCAGTTAGCTGAAGCAGAAGCAAAACTACAAGCAGCTATTAGAGAACAAGCACAAGCAAGTGCTGTTGCCGCTAGTCATAGATTAGGTTTAGGTGGTAAACTTTTCCGTGGAGGTAGAGCAGAAGGTGGACCTATTGGTGCTAATGAATTTGCTATGGTCGGTGAAGCAGGTCCTGAATTTATTAGCGGACCAGCAAATGTAATGAGTGCAAAAACAAGTATGGGCGTAATGCAGAATTTAATGAAAACAATTCGCAACGTTGAAAGCACCGTTCAAGAAAGCAATAATAATGTAGCACAACAGATAAGTACTAATGCATATAGTGGTAATGCTGAATTAGGTACAAAAATGGATAAAATGATTGAGATTTTAAATCAATTAGTGTTTATTGAGGGCAACGCCGTTACCACACAACAAAGAACATACAGAGCTACCAAAGGCTTACAAAGTAACATGATGAGAGGTTTATAAATGAGTTGGAAAAAATATTTTACTCCAGTTCCAACTGCTGACAATAGAAATGGCAGTTATTCGCCATTTTCTATGCGAGGTACAGGTAACGTAGGTCCTGCTGCTGCAAATTATTCTTCTCATTTGCCTGACGTATATGTAGGGTCTCCAAATCGTATTGAACGTTATAATCAATACAATACAATGGATAGTGATAGTGAAGTTAATGCTGCACTAGATATTCTTGCTGAGTTTTGTTCACAAAAAAACAAACAAAACGATACACATTTTGAAATTGATTTTAAAGGATCACCTACTAACAGCGAAGTACAAGTTATAGGGCAATATCTAAAGCAATGGTGTAAATTAAATCAATTTGAAACACGTATGTTTAGAACAATACGTAATGCATTTAAATATGGCGACCAATTTTTTATTAGAGATCCACAGACACAAAAATGGTATCACGTTGATCCTAGTCAAGTAACAAAAATTATTGTTAACGAAAGCGAAGGAAAAAAGCCTGAGCAGTATGTTGTTAAAAATTTAAATTTTGCATTTGAAGCACTAGAAGCAACACCTTTAAACACAACTAATAGTTACGGACCTGGAGGAACAAGTCCAGGATATCAAACGGTTACAAAACAAAGCCAAACAGGTAATCATACACCAAGTGGTAACACAAGTAGATTTGCACAAGAACATGATGAAACTTATGTAGATGCAAATCATGTTGTACATTTGTCAATGAGTGAAGGACTTGATCAAAACTTTCCATTTGGTAATTCACTATTAGAAAGTATTTTTAAAGTATACAAACAAAAAGAATTATTAGAAGATGCGATTATTATCTATCGTGTACAACGTGCGCCAGAGCGCAGAGTATTCTACGTTGATGTGGGTAACATGCCTTCACACCTTGCTATGCAATTTGTGGAGCGTGTAAAAACGGAAATACACCAAAGACGTATCCCATCCAAGACAGGTGGTGGCACAAATGTTATAGACTCAAGTTATAATCCTCTGTCAATCAACGAAGATTACTTCTTTCCACAAACTGCTGAAGGGCGTGGCTCAAAAGTTGAAACACTTCCGGGTGGTACCAACTTAGGAGAAATTGATGACCTTAGATACTTTACTAATAAGTTGGTACGCGGCTTACGTATCCCAAGTTCGTACTTACCAACTGGAGCAGATGACGGTGCTTCACAATACAATGATGGACGTGTGGGTACTGCCTATATTCAAGAACTTCGCTTTAACAAATACTGCGAACGTTTGCAATCCATGGTTGAAGAAGTATTCAACAAAGAGTTCAAACTATTCTTAGGTTCAAAAGGTGCAAATATTGATTTTGCAATGTTTGACTTAAGGTTAACACCACCACAAAACTTTGCAGCATATAGACAAGCAGAACTTGATAACAACAGAATAGGAACGTTTACGCAAATGGCAGGTATACCTTATATCTCAAATAGATTTGCTATGCAACGTTTCTTAGGATTAAGTGCAGAAGAGATTGCAGAAAACGAACGTTTGTGGAGAGAAGAGAACGACGAAAATCTAGTAGATCTAGTTAACGATGACATGGCAGGTGAAATGCGTGGTGCAGGCCTTAGCGGTGCTGACCTTGCAGGAGACCTAGGTGGTATGGAAACTGATCTAGAAGGAGACTTGGGCGGCATTGATGGCGGCACTGGAGAAGCACCGGCAACAAATACAGAAAATGATTTAGGCGGAACACCAGCACCTACTGAAACGGCACAAACTATATAAATAATAATATGATACTACGAGAACTATATTACTTCGATAAAGATACAATGGAACCAGTTGAGGACGAAACATACGATCCGCAAGACGACCAAAGTGTGATTAAAGTTGATGATACAAGAAAAAGTAGACTAACATTAAAAGATATAAACAAAGCCCGCAAAGCCAGTGATGCACATAGAAAAGAGTCAATGAAAGATCTAAACTACATTAGACAAATGTACGGATTAGCAGCTCAAGCAGCACTTGGCGGAGGCGTATGATAAAAAGAGCATTTGTTTTAGGTAACGGTGTCAGCAGAAAAAAAATCCATCCAAACTACTTAAAGGAAATAGGCAAAGTCTATGGATGTAATGCCTTGTATAGAGAATTTGCTCCTGATCATTTAGTTTGTGTAGACACTAAAATGATTATAGAATTATCTCAAACTGAATATTACAAAAATAATAGTGTTTGGAGTAATTCAAATAAAGTTACAAAAGGTTTACCTCAAATTAATATTATGAATCCAAACAAAGGATGGAGTAGTGGACCTACTGCATTACTTTTAGCTAGTCAACATTCATATGACGAAATTTACATTTTAGGTTTTGATTATGAAGGAATTGGAAAAGATAAGCAATTTGTTAATAACATATATGCTGGATCGCAAAATTATAAAAGAACAGAAGACAGAGCAACTTATTTTGGAAATTGGACAAGACAAACTATGATGTGTATAAATCAGTTTCCAAAAACTAAATACTATCGAATAATAGAAAATGAAGGATTTATACCAGATCATTTAAAAGATTTACCCAATCTAACACATATAGATGTTGAAAATTTTGTAGAAAAATTCAACATCACCACTTCAATACACTAAAATACGCTGTTTTGACCCCATTTTACACGTATATTTTCTAAAAAGTGTAAATATAACTGACAGCCTTGACAATAAAGGAGAATGACATGACTGATCGCAATAAGTTTGAAGAAATGCTTGAGCGTCTCGTCAATGAAGACAGAGAAGGTGCAGAAGCATTGTTCCACGAAATCGTGGTAGAAAAATCAAGAGATATTTACGAATCACTACTTGAAGATGAAGAAGAAGTAGAAGAAACAACTGATGAAGAAGTTGATGAAGCTACAGATGAAGAAGTAGATGAATCAGAAGAAGACCTAGACGAAGCAACTGATGAAGAAGTAGACGAAGCTGCTGATGAAGATTTAGATGAATCTGATGAAGAAGTTGAAGAAATGTTTGATGTTGCAGAAGGTGACCCAGTAGACGACATGATGGGCGACATTGCAATGGACGGTGGCGACGACATGGATATGGAACCAGAAATGGGTGACGACGACATGGGTATGGGTGACGAAGAAGGCGATGTAGAAGATCGTGTTGCTGACCTAGAAGACGAATTAGAAGCTCTAAAAGCAGAATTTGAAGCTATGATGGGCGACGAAGAGCCAGGTGATGAAGAGCCAGGTGATGAAATGCCAATGGACATGGATTCAGAAGAAGGCGACGACGAAGAAGAAGCCGAAGAAGAATCATATGCTTTTGAAGACGAAGAAGTAGATGAAGCAGCTGACGAAGAAGTTGAAGAGTCAAAATCAGCAAAATCACATGCAGAGATTATGCGTGAATACACAGATAAAGTGTCAGCAACAATGGGTGACAATGGCGCAAATGCAAAATCACCAGTAGCAAAGCCAAACAACATGGGCGGCACATCAGCAAACATCGCAAAAGGCGGTTCAGCTGACGAAAGCGGTACAGGTGCAAGTGCTCCAAAAGAAGATAACGCTGGTAACGTAAACGTTCCTGGCGCGAAAGGTGCTACTAAGTTAGCATCACAACCTGGCCACGGCGCTGAGAAAAAGGGCAAGCCAGAGACAGCCGATAAAGGTGCAGGTTCACCTCTAAACGGTGCTCCAAAAAGAGCGAAGTAAGGACTGACGTATGAGACTACTGAACGAACATTTGAGCTTTGATGCTGCTAAAATGGTTGTTGAGTCTGCCAACGAAGGCAAAGATCTTTACATGAAAGGTATTTGCATTCAAGGCGGAGTACGCAACGCAAATCAGCGTGTTTATCCCGTTAACGAGATTGGCAGGGCTGTCACCACACTCAACGAACAAATTAGTGGTGGCTACTCAGTGTTAGGCGAAGTAGATCATCCAGATGGACTTAATATTAACTTAGATCGTGTAAGCCATATGATTACAGAAATGTGGATGGATGGCCCAAACGGTTACGGTAAACTAAAAGTACTACCAACTCCGATGGGACAATTAGTTAAAACAATGCTAGAAAGCGGCGTTAAACTAGGTGTTTCATCGAGAGGTAGTGGTAATGTAAGCGAAAGCGGTAACGGTGAAGTATCAGATTTTGAAATTATTACCGTAGACGTTGTGGCGCAGCCAAGTGCGCCAGGCGCATACCCAACACCGATATACGAACACCTTATGAACACCCGAGGAGGGTATAAGGCGTTCCAAACATCAAGGGAAGTTCAAGGCGACAAACAGGCACAAAAATATTTAAAAGAGAGCTTATTAGATGTAATAAGCAAACTCCGCTAACTAGGAGAGGATATAAAATGTTAGATGCACTAAAATCACTCTTCGAAAACACTGCACTATCGGAAGAAGTGCGCTCAGAACTAGAAGAAGCATGGAACGCAAAGGTGAAAGAAAATCGCCTTCAGGTCACTGCGGAACTACGTGAAGAATTTGCTAAAAAGTATGAGCATGATAAAGACACAATGGTTGAAGCCATTGATGCTATGATGACTGAGAAACTTAGCGAAGAAATTGCAGAATTCCAAGAAGATCGTAAGCAATTAGCTGAAGCAAAAGCAAAATTTGCTATTGCACAGCGTAAAAATGCTAATCTAATGAAATCATTTGTTAGTGAACAACTAGCAAAAGAAATCAAAGAACTACACTCAGATCAAAAAGCAATGGCTGACAAGTTTGTTGCTCTAGAAGAGTTTGTAGTTGAGTCGCTTGCAAAAGAACTTGCAGAGTTTTATGAAGACAAAAAAGATCTTGCTGAAACAAAAGTACGTCTTGTACGTGAAGGCAAAGCTCATGTCAATAAAGTTAAAAAAGACTTTATTGAAAAAAGTGCAGCGTTGGTATCTGAAACCGTGTCAAAAGGTCTTAAAAAAGAGATCTCGGCACTTAAAGAAGATATTGATCAAGCACGTAAAAATGATTTCGGTCGTAAATTATTCGAAGCATTTGCTAACGAATATTCACATAGCTATTTAAATGAGAAATCAGAAACAGCTAAACTTTTAAAAGTTATTGACGCAAAAGACAAGCAACTTTCAGAAGCTAAAAATGTGGCGGCGAAAGCAGTAAAACTTGTGGAAAACAAAGAATCGCAAATTAAAACAATTAACGAATCGGTGGCCCGCAAAGAAACAATTAGCGGTCTAATCTCACCATTGAGCAAAGACCAACAATCAATTATGATGGATTTACTGGAATCAGTTCAAACAGCAAAACTACGTTCTGCTTTTGATAAGTATCTACCGGCAGTATTAGACGGTAAAGGTCCAGCAAAACAAAAGGCAGTATTAGCAGAGGCAAAAGAAGTAACAGGCAACAGAACACAAAATGACGTAAAAGCAGACGTAGATCACAATGTGATTGATATAAAACGTCTAGCTGGATTAAATTAAGGAGAAACCTATGTCAGAACTACTAGAAAGTCGCTGGCAAGATACAAAAACAGCACTTCTTGAAGGCCTATCAGGCAATAAGAAAGCAGTAATGGCTTCAACATTAGAAAATACTCGCAAGTATTTGGCTGAAACTGCAACTGCTGGTGCTACATCTGCCGGTAACATCGCAACACTTAACCGTGTTATCCTACCAGTGATTAGACGTGTTATGCCAACCGTCATCGCTAATGAAATCGTTGGTGTTCAACCAATGACTGGACCAGTTGGTCAAATTCACACACTACGTGTTCGCTACAGCGACACAGCAGGCTCAGGCGCAGCAGGCGCAGTAGCTGGTGAAGAAGCACTATCACCATTCAAAATCGCAGAAGCATATTCAGGTAATGCTACAACAGCAAAAGCTGATGCAACTGCGGCACTAGAAGGTGCAGCTGGTAACAGACTAAGCATCCAGATCTTGAAACAGACCGTGGAAGCTAAATCACGTAAGCTATCAGCACGTTGGACATTTGAAGCGGCACAAGACGCTCAAGCACAACACGGTATCGACGTAGAAGCAGAAATCATGGCTGCACTAGCACAAGAGATTACTGCAGAAATCGACCAAGAGATTCTAGCATCTCTAAACACACTAGCAGGAACAGGTACAGACACATTTAACCAAGCGGCTGTATCAGGTACTGCAACATTCGTTGGTGACGAACATGCTGCACTAGCAGTATTAGTTAACCGCGCAGCAAACCGCATCGCACAGCGTACACGCCGTGGTGCAGGTAACTGGGCTGTTGTTTCACCAGCAATCCTAACCGTACTACAAAGTGCAACTACATCAGCATTTGCACGTACTACAGAGGGTACATTTGAAGCACCGACAAACACAAAAATGGTTGGTACATTGAACAATGCAATGAAAGTATATGTAAACACATATGCAGCAGACGACGATGTACTAGTTGGTTACAAAGGTACTAGCGAATCAGACGCAGCAGCGTTCTACTGCCCATACATCCCATTGATGAGCAGTGGCGTTGTACTAGATCCGACATCATTCGAACCAGTTGTGAGCTTCATGACACGTTACGGATATGTTGAGCTATCAAACACAGCATCGTCGCTAGGTAACGCAGCTGACTACCTAGAAAAGGTAGAAGTAAACAGCGGAAACCTAAGCTTCAGCTAAGTTTAAACTTATATGATTTTAAAATAGGCCCTACGGGGCCTATTTTTTTGGTATATATTACAATGAAGTTTAATGTTAATAAACATATTGAATATAGAAACAATCGATTTACCAAAGTATCAATATCTAATCCTAAGTTATTAGGATTAGCTACAATAGAAATTAATCCAACAGAATTATGCAACAGAACTTGTAGTTTTTGTCCTAGAGTTAATCCTTTATTATATCCAAATCGTAATTTAAATATGACAATAGAAACAGCTCAATTAATTGTTGAACAATTATTAGATGCTGAGTATAATGGAGATATTAATATTACAGGATTTGGCGAACCATTATTAAATAAAGACATTGTACAAATATGTACTATATTTTCTAAACATTATCATACTGAATTAATAACAAACGGCGATAATATTTTAAATGGTAAAATTACTTTACAAGATTTAGAATTCTTAGATTTATTAATTATTGATTGTTACGATGGCAAAGAACAAGTAAAAAAATTTAAAAATTTACTTAAAAATAAAAAAAATAAATTTATATTGCGTCCACATTATGACACTGGAGATCCTGCATTAATTAATCAATATGGATTTAACAACAGAGGTGGATTATTATACAAAAAATCTAACAGCAATCCTTGTTATATGCCGTCATATAAAGGATTTATAGATTGGAATGGAGATGTAAGACTTTGTTGTAATGATTGGAGTAGGAAGCAATTACCATTTGGAAATATACATAATAATACATTTTCAAAAATATGGATGAATAATAATTTTGTAAAATTAAGACAAGAATTATACAACGGTAATAGAAATTTTAGTAATGCTTGCGAGACTTGTGATGTATGTGGTACAAAAGTAGGAAAAAATAGTGCTGAATTATTTTTAAGCTAAGTACATAATGGATATTAGTATTGAAAAAACTCCAAAACAAAAGTTAAGTAAATATGCAATTGATACTGCAAGCGGTATTAGTATTACTCATTTGCCTAACACAAGTCTTTCAAAGGTAAAAGATGCAGCAATAGAAATTAATGATTTAGCTGGAAGTTCAAAAGCTATGGCACATATTGCTGCACGTAATATACAAAGTGAAACTGAACTACATGAAAATTGTATTGCAATGCGCAAAGCAGGTGTTGATAAAGTTTTACTTATTGGAGGCAGTACGTATCATGGAAAAGTTTTTCAAACATTTTATGAAGTAAGAGATGCTATAGAATCATATGGCTTTGATATGTATTGTGGTGTATATCCACAAAGTGAAACTTACTCTAACATGGCATACACAAAGTATTTGCATTTTAAAGGAGGAATAAGTCAACTATGTTTCAATCCTAAAATGTTAAATACTTGGGAAAAGAAGACACGGTACGGTGTTGCAACTAACTGCTCTCTAGACGGTTTATGGAAATATGCAAAAATTTGTGGAATAACAGATAGTGTTGCTTATGCATTAGGCAATTTAAGAGGATTAACATACGTTACTATGAAAGGATTTAACACGGTAAAGTTTGTAAAAGATTTAAGAAATGACAATCCTATACATCTTTATAATTTTGGAAAGTTAGATCAAACACTATTACAATTGGAGATGATGTAATGCCAACAGGAACAATTTACAAATATAATAAAAATAGAAAGTTTAGTGTTATTAGACCTGATAACTGGAAAACAGGATTAATTGATGTACTATTTGAAACAATTACTTTTGATGCAAAACTAGGTGATCGTGTTGAATACGATCAAATACAAATAAAAAGTAAAAGATATGCACAAAATCTTAAAAAAATAGGTTGACCTTTGTGTATTCTTTTGCTATATTAAGAACATAACAAAGACGACGGTCCGAGTTAGATAGTGCAAGGAAACGCTGCTTGGTAGAGGCAGTAACTTGGCTAGTAGTTGTAGTGACAGCGCATGAGCAAGGAGACTTGAAGATGTGTTTTTGGAAGTAACTATCCGATGCTAGGCTTCGCTTTTATGGAAGGATCTACAAAGGCGATTGTTGGTAATCCTTAATCCAACCTATCATATATTATTAATCGTAATACGCGATGCTGAACCTCGATTAATAAATTAAAAAGGTCTACTCTGGTAGGCCTTTTTTTGTGAACATAATAACCCATTTTTATGTTTTTGATAAATACTTATGTTAAGGTAACGAGCCTCAACGAGGACTTATGAGGACCCAACCTCGTAGACCATAGAACGGCAAATGATTAAAAAAAGGAGAAAATCATGGGACGCCCAGTAAACAAAAGAAACTTCGGTACAACCGGTGTAGACGCAACACCAAAGGTGCCAATTAGATTCCACGACGGATCAAGTTTAATTGAAGGATATATTCTTTCACAAAGAGGAACAAATAAATTTAATTGTTCAAACGACGGTGACACAATCACAAGAGTATGCAGACTTACATCAGACGGTTCAGCACCAAACGCAAATTTCGAATGTCAACTAATTGGTATCGGTGCAGGCGGCGGTGCAATTGCAATTAAGAAATTGTTCAACAGAACAGCAGTAGATTACAATAACAATCGTTATACATGGACAACAGAAGACGACTCTACAGAATCATTGCTAAGATTAACTGCAATTTAAGGAGTTAAACTATGGGTATCTTTGTTAATCGAATAGGTGGTAACTACTACAAATTACAAGTTGATACAGGCGGAGATATTATTCTTGATGTCGGTACAACGGGTAAAGTTACCATTGACGGTGACTTAGATGTGTTAGGTGAACAAACCAGTGTTGGATCCACTCAACTTGTTGTAGACGATAATACTATTACCGTTAACAACGGAGAGACTGGAAATGGTATAACACTAGGAACTGCCGGACTTATTATGGATCGCGGTACTGATGATGATGCTCACTTCTTTTTTGATGAATCATTAGTCGGTAAAGGTGCTGAAATTGATGGTGCATTTGTAACAAGAATTGCCACAGGCGATTTAGTTAGCTTATACACCAATGCAATATTAACAAACGGCGAGCCACTATATTTGGTAGGTACTGGTACAGGACTTGCAACGGTAACTGGTACAACTGATTATGAAAAACAAATTTGGAATTACACAGGCGATAACATTAACTTAGAACCTTTAAATCCAGATGGATTAGTTGCACCTAACGATGACGATGCTTTACTCAATGTAAAAGGTTTACAGGACTATGTCCGAGACTATTTTGCAATTAACTTTCAAGAAAAAATTACCACAGGAACTTTAACTCCTACAAGAGTTGAAGCATTTGATACAGAAACTGGTGGAGTTACAAGTAGAGTTGAAATTAGTGTAGATGATACAATAATTGCAACTTTTTATGAAACTAGAGTAGAATTTGAAAATTTAAGATTTGACGATGACACTATTACTAGTAACGGAATCAACGGTGATGTTGTGCTAAGAGCAGCAGGAACTGGATTTATTAAAATGGATGATTACACAAATTATACCATTCAAACAGATCCAGCTAGTCCTCCAACAGAAGGCACATTATTGTATAGTAAAACATTAGGAGATGGTGGTACAGGTTTGTATTTTAAAAATGAAGACGGGACATCAGACGAATTGGTTAGTAGGAATAAAGCATTACTTTATAGTATTATATTTTAAGGATAAACAACATGGCAATAGTAAACGCAGCAATAGCAACAACAGATACGACACTACTTACCGTGCCAGCAGGCAAGAAGTATGCTATCACTACTTTGCTTGTTTGTAATACTGCTACAGATGATGGTACAGGTGCAGGAGACACTAAGTTTGATTGTCACGTCATACCTGATGGACAAAGTAAAGCAACAACAAATTTAATCATTAATGATTTAGAAGTTGCAGCAGCAGATACTTTTACGTTTGCAGCTGAAAGATTAATTTTAGAAGAAGGTGATAGAGTTGTAGTTGTTGGAACAACACCTACAAATTTAAGCGCCACACTTAGTTATTTGGAAGTTTAAATGAGTTTTATTAAGAAGCAGTCATTACACAAAAGAAAAGTAGGAGATAAGTCATTTATTCTTACTGCCGACGGCAACATTGAGATGAATCTTGCTGCCGGTAAAACATTTACGGTAGATGCAGATTTCATAGCAACTGGAGATGTATCAGGTCCAAAAACAGAAAATGTTTTTTATGTTACAAAAGATGGTAGTGATGATAATGACGGCCGAAGTTCTGACGGTAAAGGTGCATTTGCAACAATTAAAAAAGCAGCTGAAGTAGCACCTTCTGGCTCAACAATCATTGTTGCACCAGGCGATTATTTTGAAGAAAATCCTATTACACTTAAAGACTTTGTAACCATTACAGGACAAGGTGAATTACGTAATACAAGATTATTTCCAAAAAATAATACATCAGACTTCTTCTATATGGGTAATGGCTGTTACTTGTATCAACTTACATTTAGGGCACTTCGTGCGCCAGGATGGTGTGTAAAGATTAGACCAGGTGCATTGGTTACAACATCTCCTTATGTACAAAACTGCACAAATATGAACGGTCCTTGGTTAAACGACGGTACTGAATTTATACCGTTTGAAACCGTTCAAATTGAAGGAATTGAACCGGGCGCAAGACCACTAACGTTAGCAGATAATCCAAGTCTTCCATTTGACAAACAAGTAAACTTAACCGGTGGCGGTGGCGGGATGTTTGTCGACGGCGACGAATATGATCCAGCATCACTTGTGTTTTCATTTGTTGCAGACGCATTTACACAAATTGCTCAAGGTGGTCCAGGATTTGAAGTTACTAACTTTGGTTATACTCAGATTGTTAGTTGCTTCTCTGTTTTCTGTTCAACAGGATTCAAAACAACAAAAGGCGGCTATTTAAGTATCTCTAACTCGGTATCTGACTTTGGTACATTTGGTTGTGTTGCAGATGGATTTTATCCAATTGCATATACACAAGCTGTGCCAACTGAAGATTATTTTAGTACCGTTGGTAGTATTACAATCAATCAACCAGGAGTTGGATATACCAGCAATCCTACAATTACAATCGAATCCCCAGACGGTGCAGGTGGTGTAACAGCTACCGCTACTGGACAAGTCGACCTTACCACAGGACAATTAGCTGCTATTACAATCACAAATAATGGTAGTGGATATACATCAGTACCAACCGTTACAATTACAGGCGGTGGCGCAACTATTCAAGCAGAAGGTACCGTAAACTTAACAACAAATAGTGTTATATCATTAGCAAGTTTACGAGATAAACCACAAACTGGTAGTATTATAAAATTTGATGACGACGATACATATTACTACATTACAGCAAACTCAATTACAAAGACGCCATTTAATTATAATGAAGAAACTTGTAAAAGAGATGTAAGACGTATTGTTGATGCTGTAACAGGTGATATTGTTTTAGGAACATATTATCAAACAACAGCAGCCGCTACTAGCTATTTACGTAGTACATCAACAAAGGTTATTTTAGATCAATTAGAACCTACAATATATGCAATTGAAGCTGCTAGAGATCAAATGAAAGCAAGAACAACAAATCTTGCAATGAAAGAAGAAATTGATCAGCGTTTTAATATTATTACAACAACTTTAGCAGCAGGTGACAGCACTGAAACAGAATTTGTTGGTAGTGACTTTGTAAATGCATTAAATGATATTAATAGTATTGATAATGAAATAATTGAAGCAAAAAATAACATTCTTGCTAATAGAGATTTTATTATAGAAGAACTTACTGCTTATATTAATGATCAGTTTACAGAACTAAGTTATAACCAAACAAAATATACTAGTGAAATGTCAGAATTTATTACAAGTATGGCATACTACGTAGGCTTTAATGGAAGCGATCATAAAGTTTTAAGGGCTGCTCGCGAATGGAGCAATAGTAGAGCAAGATTTAATGATATGATGATATCTAGCTTTAGATATTTACAACAACGTTTCCTTGCATTATCTGAAGTACAAGCAAGTGCAGTTGCAGTTACAAATGTTAATGAAGCATTTGAACAACTTGCAAACATTATTGACGAAGGCGATAGTGCAGGTATTACTACAGAATTTCCGGCAGCAGTTGGTACTAATCAAAATGAAATTGATGCTAGAGATCAATTAATTGCAAATATGGATTTCTTGAAAGCAGAATTTATTGCATATCTTGATAGCATTAACTCAACTATAAGTTATACTCAAAGTAAGTTTGAACAAGATGTTGAAAATGCTGTAAATAGTGTAATTTACGATATTATGTACGGAGGTAATACTGCAACTAAAAAAGAAGCTGATTATTACTTCAATAGCGAAACTTGGAGTTCTAATTATACTCAAGTTGAAAGACAAGCTATTATTGACTCATGGGCAAGAACACGTTTTGCAATGCAACGTATTGTAAGAGGATTGTCAATTACTCCAACTACTGGTAATGCGCAAACACAAGATTTTACAAGTGGCACTGCAACTCAAATCGAAGCAAATATTGCTGATAGCTTGATTCAGTATTACGAAACCGTTTTGACCGATTTAGCATTAACTAATCTACCACTTGATGTTTTACCGTTATACGATGATGAATCTGTATTACAACAAGCAGCAGCAAATACTATTTTAGCACAAAGAGATAATTTCATTGAGGATGCAATTGCTTATAATTTAGCAAACAACCCAACTCTAACATATGATGTATCAAAATGTAAAAGAGATGTAGAATATATTATAGATGCAATATACAGCGATGCACAATTAGGCACAAACCATCGCAGTATTACTGCTGGTTTAGCTTACCAGAGAGCTAATGTTGCTTATTTGAATACAGAACAAAAACCTGCTACAATTATTGCTATGCGTGAAGCAAAACGTTTGTTAGTTGCAGCGGCAAATGGTAATTCAACATTCCAAACTGATGTAAGCAATTTGTTCGATGTAGTGCTTGACATTATTGAATTTAATCAATTACCAAGTGAAGGAACCGTGTATCCTGAACCAGGGCCTGCAAGTACTGAATTAATTAATTCAACAAATCAACTAATTGCAAACAAAGATTTTTTAGTAGCTGAAGTTATTGCAAAGATTGCAGTAGATAACTTTGTTTATGATCAAGCAAAGTGCGAAAGAGATACTGGAATCATACTAGATGGTGTATATTATGATGCAGCATTTGGAACCAATTATAATGCAGTGACAAGCGGTCTTGCATATCAAAGAGGTAATAGTGCAAAAGTAATTAGTGATCAAATTACAGAAACCGTTGGTGCATTAACATTTGCAAAAGGTGAAGCAGCAACAGCTTTAGTATCTAATACTACCGCAGTGTCTAGAAGTAATGCAGCATTTGATGAAATTATTGATATTATTCAAAATGGAGCCGAAGGTACAGATCAAGCAGCAGATCCTTTAACGTTTCCTAATCCAACAAGTGCAACCGCAGCACAAATTGCTGCAAAAGATCAACTACAGAATAACAGAGACTTCTTAGCAGCGGAAGCAGTATCTTACATTCAAAATAACTATCAAAACTTTACTTATAATAGTGAAAAGTGTGAACGTGATGTTGGATTAATCATGGATGCTGTTGCACTTGATGTTGTATTAGGAACAAACTTTAATGCAGTTACAGCAGGTTTAGCATATCAACGTGCAAGCAATGACTACTTACAAGACAATCAAAAAATACAAACACTTAGTGCTTTACGTCAACTTAAAAAAGAAATAGTAGAAATTGGATTAAGTGACGATGCTGAACCATTAGCTGAAGCAGCTATGGACGAAGTTATTGATATTTTAGAAAATGGTGTAATTAGTACTGATACAGCCGCGGACGCACTAGTATTTCCTGCACCTAGTAGTCTACCAACTGCAAATGCAGTTGAAGCAAAAGATCAACTTGTTGCAAACAAAGAGTTTATTAAAGACGAAATAATTGCATGGATTGGTGTAAACTATCCTGCTTTAACATATGATGCAGTAAAATGTGAACGTGATGTTGGATATATTATTGATGCATTATGTCATGACATTTTATACGGTGGAAATAGTGCCACTAAAATTGCAGCAGAAAGTTACTTTGTTGGTGCTGCAAGTCAACTAGGATCAGGTCAACAAGCTGCGACCGTAGCAGCATATCAGAGACTAAAAGATGTTGTTGGTGACGTAGTTATGGAATTATCTGTTGTTAAATCAGCAGGTAATGCGTTAAATCAAGATACTTCAGGAACACCAGCAAGTTCTACTGAAGCAGATGATGTAGAAGGTTTAGTTCAAATAATTGAAGATGTAATTGCAGCAGGAAACATAAGCGGGTTACCTGCAACACAATATCCATCTTTAACTTGGGCTGCAAATGATTTACAAGAAGCATATAGTCAAATTAAAGGAAATAAAGAATTTGTACAAGAGCGTATATTAATTCATATTGCAAATAATTTCCAAAGTTTTGATTATGATGAAGTAAAATGTCGTAGAGATGTAGGAATTATGATAGAAGCAGTTGCTTATGATGCAGCAATTGGTACAAATTACAATTCTGTAACAGCAGGTCTAGCCTATCAAAGAGCAAATAGTTCATATGTTTTAAGTGGACAAAACTTACAAACGGTGCTGGCAATTAGATATCTAAGAGATCAAATTGCAGCTAACGGAACTTTACAAAGTAGTTTTAGAAGTGCTACAACTGCTGGGTTTAATGAAATAATTGATATTATCGAAAATGGTGTAGTAAGCACAGATACAGCAGCTGACGCTCTTGTATTTCCAGATCCTGGTATAGATGCAAATCAAGTCAATGCAAAAGATAGAATGATTGCTAACAAAGAATATGCAGCAAAAGAAACTTCTGCATTTGTTACAAATAACTATCCAGCGGTAGTTTTTGATAGCACAAAATGTGAAAGAGACGTAAAATATATCATTGATGCATTATGTTATGATATTATGTATGGCGGCAATCTTGCAACTAAGCAAGCCGCAGAAAGTTACTTTGTTGGTGCTGCAAGTCAGTTAGGTGCTGGACAAGCTACCGCTACCGTTGCTGCATACAACGAATTAGCAAACTTGCTATCAGATATTGTTCAAAACATTGCTCATGCAAGTAACGAACAAGTTGTTGTAACACAAGACACAAGCGGAAGCGCATCAGATGCAGGTACTGGTGGTGAAATACAAGACTTGTTACAAATAATTGAAGATGTTATTGCAGCAGGAAATATTACTAATATTCCAGCAGATTCTAACACTGATATTACTTGGACTAGCGTATTAAATCAAGATAATTTTACTTCATTAGTTGCTACTACAAGTGATTATCAAAATTTAGTTATAAACTATATAGAAAGAACATTTACAAGAACATTTACATTTAATGCTACAAAATGTAATAGAGATACCAAGTACATTGTTGATGCTTTAACATATGATATTATTTACGGTGGTAATGCTGCAACACTTGATGCTGCTAGAAGCTATTATGTTGGAACAACAAGTCAAGTTACAGGACAACAACAAGAAACAGCAAATGCTCTTGGATGGATTAAAACTTTATTAGGTGATGTGTTATTAGATGTTGCAGTTGCCGATCCAGAACAAACTGCCGAAACACAAGATGTTACAGCAGGTGCAGCAAGTGCAACTGAAGTTACTAGAGCAGAAACATTATTACAAATTATTCAAGATGTTATTACTGATGGTTTAGATCAACTGCCAACAGAAACATTCCCTTCTACAGGGTGGATTTCTGCAGGAATTCAAACTGCAATTGATAACTTAGTAAGTGAAAAAACAACAATTGTTAATGATACTATAAGTTACATTGAAACAACATATAATGGCTTCAGTTATGATATTGATAAGTGTTCAAGAGATACAGGATACATTATTGATGCTGTTACACACGATTTACTTTATCAAGGCAACATTGCGACACTTATTGCAACTAGAGCTTATTTCTTAGGTACAGCTAATTATTTGCCAGATGAACAAAAAGATATAACCGTTGCAGCATATGAACATTTAGCTCAAGTTGCAGCTGATTGTATAGAAGGTACAGCAGTTACTCCGTCTGTAGGAAACACAGAACCACAAGTTCTTGGCGGAGCATATGGTACATCTACAGAATCAGGTCAAGCTGTATTATTGTTTAGAATTCCAAAAAATGCAATTGACAACGGAACACTTGTAGGTACACCTGCTGAAATACAACCAGATTTTGCTTGGTTGCCAGCAACTATAAAATCAGCAGCAACAGACATGTTAGCTCAAAAAGTTAATATTCAAAACGGTGTTATTTCTTATATTACAGATAATTTAATTGATTTTGAATATAATATTGTAAAGTGTAAAAGAGATACAGGATACATTATTGAAGCATTAATATATGATTTAATGTATGGTGGTAACAAACAAACACGTAGAGCTGCACAAGCATATTACAATGGTGCAATTTTAGGAGCAGCAAAAGTTGGTAATGCAGATCAAGTTTTAGTTACAGCATATTCATATTACTACTTAGGTGATATATTAGCAAAAGTTGCAAAGAACGAAACGGTTACAAAAAGTTACAACAATACTGAAGTACAGGTAATTACAACACCCGATAGTGATGATACAACAGCAACTAGAATTGAATTGTTAATTGATAGAATAGCTTTAAGTGTTCTTGAAGGATACACAACAGGTTGGCAAGAGAATAATCATAACTACGAATTAGGTAGTGGTGCTTACTTAACTGAAAGAAACACTATATTAGCAGACTTAGAAAGTATTGTAACAACAACAATTGACGACTTAAATGCTGAATACGGTGGTGAAGCAACTATTACTATCTTCCCAGGTGTTATTAGTGTAACACAAGATAAAAAGGCAAATCTTTATAATGTTAGTACAATTTCTACATCGGGACATGCATTTGAATATGTAGGTGCAGGTGTTGATTATAATGCTCTACCTTTCTTTGGCGGCACAGCAATTTCAGAAAACGAAATTGTACAACTTAACCAAGGTAAAGTATTTGCTGGTGGTACGGTTGACCAAATTGGTAACTTTAGAGTTGGTGACTTATTTGCAGTTAATGCTCTAACAGGTGCGATTGATCTAAATGCTAACCAAATTAGTTTAGAAGGCTTGACAAGTGTTGGTCCGTTTATTAGAAATGGTATTCCAGTTGGTGTCGAATTAAAAGAGGTTAGCGACAATACTAACTTACTTGCAAGTACAGGTACTCAAGACTTCCAAACTGCTCCTACACAAAGAGCTGTTGGAATTTATGTAGAAAATAGATATCTAAACAAATTAACTGGTGGTACGGTTACTGGTAATATTGTATTGAACGGTGACTTTGATGTTAACGGTGATGTTATTAGTACTGATACAAGTGGTACATTTAACCTACTTAATACAAGTGCTACTACTATAGAAGCATTTGGTGATGCAACTACCATTAACATGGGTGCGCCTACAGGTACATTTACAATTAATCCAGATTTAGTTGTAGAAGGTGATTTAACCGTTAATGGTGATATTGTACTTACAGGTGATTACTCACTAAACATTCCAGATGAGAGCTTACAAGCGTATAGCATCAGTACTGAAGGTAGCTTAGACTACGTTAGTATTAACACAAGAACAGACGAAGAAAAAATTACTTTTGGAGAAAGACCACAAGTTGAAATTCAAAATCTAATAGAGTCTACAAGCACTACAACAGGTGCATTAGTAGTTGATGGCGGTGTTGGAATAGCAAAAAGTTTGTATGTAGGTATTGATTTTACTGCTAATGGTAATGTTATTCTTGGCGATGATAGAGCAGTTGACACTCTTGATATTAATGCTACAACAGATATTGATGTTCCAGATAACGCAACCGATGTGTTTAGAATTCATGAAAATATTAATGATTACATTAGTATAAACACAACAGATAATTCAGAAGTTGTAGAATTTGGCGCAACTCCTAATGTAATAATTCTAAATGCAGATGATGCTACTGATAATGTAACTGGTGCATTACAAGTTACAGGTGGTATTAGCACTCAAGTTAACGTTCATGCAGGACAAGATATTGTTGCTGACAGAGACATAATTGCAGACAGAGATATTGAAGTAAATGGTACTAATATCATTACTGACGAAACTGGAACATTTAATGTCTTTAACACAAACGCAACTACAATCAATGCATTTGGCGATGCTACTGCAATCAACATTGGTGCAGATACCGGTACATTAACCGTTGCAAACGAAATAACAATTTTTGATAGTGTGGAAGCAATCCAAATTCCAGTCGGTACTGATTTAGAACGTCCAACAGAAGCAACAGGTCAAATACGTTTTAACACTGACAGCACAAGTTTTGAAGGCTATGACGGAACAGCGTGGGGTAGCTTAGGCGGAGTAAGAGATGTTGATCAAGATACATTTATTAGACCAGAATCTACTCCAGGTGCAGACGAAGATACTATTACATTCCATACAAACGATGTTCAAAGGATGTCATTAGGCAATACTTTGTTAAACATTGATGCTACCGTAAAAGTAACAATAGATAGCACAGAAGTATCATCTAATTATAACACAGGCGCATTAGTAGTAGCCGGAGGTGTTGGTATTGCTAAAGACTTGTATGTTCAAGGATTTATTAGTGGTAATAATTCGGGTGTGTTACAGCTAACAGATCTTGCAAGTGACAAGATTTTAATCAAAGCTGACACAATTGAATCTCCAGAATCTATTAAATGGATATCAAATGCACCTGATAGTGCAGCAGATGATATTGTTTATCCAATCAGTTTAGCACACCATAGTGTAAGCGGATCGCCAGCTGTTGGAAGCGGTACAGGACTAAGATTTGAACTTGAAACATCAAACAGCAATTATGAAATTGGCGGACAAATTGATTCAATTGTGCAAGACATAACTGGAAACCAAGAAGACTTTGACATGGTATTCAGCACTATGAATTCTGGTTCTGTTACTGAAAAGTTTAGACTGAGTGAAAATACAGCAACAATTACAACAAGTTTACAAGTTAATCAAAACTTAACCGTAACAGGATTGTTAGACGCAGCAAGTATTACAGCAAGTATATATTCAGATGATAGTACTGAAATGCTTGATGCAATTAACAATAGACTTATTGTAACTACAGGTCAAATTGGTGAACTAACACTTACAACAGATCTTGAAGTACAATACGGTGGTACTGGTGTAAGCACATTTACAACAAATGGTATACTTTATGGTAACACAGCAGATCCAGTACAAGTTACAGATGCAGCAGGTACAAGTGATGCAAGCGAATCGTTCCAAATACTTACCGTAACAAGTGATGTTGATGCAACACCAGTTTGGACAGATACTATCGACGGTGGTAGCTTTTAATTAAGCTACTACTTTTTCTCCTATGATAAATAACATTACAGCGATTTCTATCGTGTAGTTTTGGGCGTCTATATAGACCTGACCCGTACCTAAATAGGAGGCATGCCGAATGGCAACAACAATTAGACACAAGCGAAGTGCGGTCGCGGGTAAGCAACCGTTAGTTTCTCAATTAGAATCAGGCGAATTAGCAATTAATACAGCAGATGGTAAAGTATACCTATTGCGTGATGATAATACCGTACAAGATATTACTAAAAGAATTTTTGAAGGTAACTCAGAAGTAAAAGTTGATGACCTTGGCGATAGTACGGTAGCTCAAATTAGTGCTACGGTTAATGGTAATGAAGCATTAACAATCACTAATGCAGGATTTAATTTTAAAAATAATATAGATATTGAAAATGCAGGTACCTTAACTTTTAGAGAACTTACAGCTTCAGGTGAAGACGGTGTAACTTTACAGCCTCCAAGTACACTAGACGCAGGTTATACTTTAACATTGCCACCTAACAAAGGTTCAGTCGGACAAATTTTAGCAGTTAATGCTAGTGGAGAATTGTTTTTTAATGACGCAGATATTTTTGGCGGAAACGTTCTCTATGTTTCGCAAGAGCAAGGTGACGATGAAAACGATGGACAAAGTGCTCCAGTTAAAACGGTTAAACGTGCATGTCAAATTGCCTCAGGACTAGTTTATAATTCAGATGGTAGTATCAACTTCCGTAGAATCAACATCAAAGTTGCGGTTGGCGATTATACTGAACAAAACCCAATCATTGTTCCTGATAACACGGTTATTAAAGGTGATGGTTTGCGTGGTTGTATTATTCGCCCTGCAAACGCTAACTTAGATATTCTACGTGTCAGAAACGCTTGTTACTTTGGTGAATTTACTTTCCGTGATGGTGTCGACGATAACTTCGTGCCATTGATTACAGGTGATTATTGTGTTGCATTTGATGATCCGGATGCAGTAGATGTGACAGATAGAAATACCTATCCAAACTTACCTAATACTAAACCAACTATTACAACATCACCATATATTCAAAACTGCTCTATTCTTTCTTTCCTTGGGTTAAATGGTGCTAAGATCGATGGTAGTAAAGTTGAATCTCCTAACGTTCCTGTTAACCAAATTGAAGCAGAAAATCCAGTTGTTGGCGCAATACCTGAACAAGGTAAATCGATGGTTGCCAACGCATTTACCATGCTTTCGTTTGGTGGTACTGGGTGGCGACTAACTAACGATGCTTATGCACAGATCGTTTCGTGTTTCCAAATTTTCTTGCTTAACGGTGTGTATACACAATCAGGTGGTTATTGTTCAATTACTAACTCTGCTACAAACTTTGGTTTGTATGCTCTACGTTCAAGTGGTTATTCTCCAAAAGCATTCTCTTTTGACCGTTCGTTTGTAACTCAAACTGGTTCTAGTGAAGGTAAACAAACGGTTAGTGTTGTTGGTATTAATAGAGATGCTCCTGTTGAAGAATTTATTTTACGTTTTAGAGATCCAGATTATAAAACTGCTCATGATTTACTTCTTTCAAATAAACTATCTATTGCAGAAGATACGGTAACATGGATTAATGCACAAATTGCAGCTTCATCACCTAGTATATGGGCTGGATTTACATATAATGAAGACAAGTGTCGTAGAGATACTAGACTATTAGTTGATTCTATTAGATATGATATTATTTTTAATAGCAATTATAGAACAATCAGTTCTGCACTTCGTTATTTTAGTGGAAGTTTTACAAATTTTGCAGACCAAAAAGATCAACATATTGCAGCGTTTGCACAAGCAAAAGCATACACAGCAAATATATTAAATGATGCAACTGCAACAAGTAGATCAAATGCACTTTGGGATGAAATTATTGACATTTTAACAAATGGTGATGCAAATACCGTTCCAGGCGATGCTGTTGCTGATGCTTATAGTTTTCCTGATCCGACTAACTATAACACATCTTACCTAGTAGGATATGGTGATGCAAGAGATCAACTGCAAGCAAACAAACAATTTATTATTGATGAAATAACAGCTTGGATCGCTGTTCAAGTTGCTGCTGAAACTCCTCCTTTTGCTGGTTCATTTACATATGACGCAGCAAAATGTGAAAGAGACGTAGGATTAATTATAGACGCATTAATTTATGATATTACATATGGCGGCAACTTACAAACAAAACGTGCAGCAGAAGCATACTTTGTTGGCACAACTGCACAATACGGAGCAAACCAAAAAGAAGAAACTATTGCAGCTTACGAAAGACTTAGAGACGTAATAGCTGATGTTATTTTAGAAGTAGCAGTTACTAAATCAACAGGTAATGCTCAAACACAAGATACAAGTAATACAGCAGGTAGTGCAGCAAGTAAAACATTTGCAGTGGCTAGAATTCAAGAAATTATTGATTTTATTGATGGTGGTGGTGTAAACGAAGTAACAACTATCGAGCCAGGCACAGATTGGGTTTCAGGTAATAATGAATTTGAAGCATATAATAGACTTAACAACGAGGGTGCTGTTAATATTGCTCAAAATACAACTGAATGGATCAATGAACAAATTCAAGCCAATATTTGGTATGGATTTACATACGATCAATCTAAGTGTCAACGTGATACACAATTGATTGTTGAAGCTGTTGCAAAAGATACTTGGGATACTGGTAACAGATATTCACGTAGTGCTGGCCTATCTTATTATACACAAAACTTACAAGACTCGACTAGAATAAGCATTAGTGGACAAGAATTACAAACAATTGCAGCTATTGATCAAGCAGCAGTATATGCTAACACGTACATTACTAGTACAAGTATTGCTGTACAAGATTTTGTTAATACTAGATTTGGAATCGTTACAACGGTTATTAATGATCCAAATGATTTACCACAACCAACTGAAGTAAGTAGTGAAGGTGATATTACAAACTCTTACAAAACAACACCAACAGAAACAACGTTTAATGCTGCTACAAACGTAAACGCTGATACAAATATTTTTACTATTACTAGTCATGGATTTACTAATGGACAAAAATTAATTTATGATTCTGATGGTAATACTCCTATTGTTGGACTTGATAACGAACAAACATATTATGTTAAAATTTTAGATGCAAACGAGTTTACTCTTACGTTTGACGAATCAGGAGATTTTGATGTTGATATTAGAGCAGTAGGTGCAAATACTCACAAGTTCTTCTCAAATGTTATTGAATTTTTTGTTGAAGAAGTTTTAAGTTCACATCAAACATATCAAACACTTATATTAGAATCGGGCGCAGAAAGTTATAACTTTGTTCCAGGTAGACAAATTTCAGGTACTACAGGTGCTAACAACAATAGTGCTCTTGTTTATGAATGGGAACCAAGAGATCGCAGACTTGTTGTAAGTGTTGAAGAAGTAAGTGTTGGTGCGTCTACATTACGAGTTCAATTTGACGAAACAAGTATTATTAGTAGTGACCATTCACCAAGTCCTAACAACACAATTTCAATTAACGAAGTTGCTGCTAAAACTGGTTTAGGTACAGCAACATTTAGTATTACAGCTACAGATGGTAGTGCAAGTTTAACTAATCTAGTTAACTTGCCAGAAAAACAATGTTGGTTCCATAGACCAAGTATTGTTAACTCATCATCGCATACTTGGGAATATGCAGGTTCGGGTACAGACTATAACGCTCTACCACAGAACGGTGGTAATACAAAAGAAGAATTTGAACAATTCGAAGAACTGCCAGGGCGTGTGTACTCATCAGGTACAAACGAACTTGGTGACTTTAAAGTTGGTGACTTTATTACAGCGTTCAACAGAACTGGTAACATTACATTTAGAAACAAAGTTCAGGTGGATGAACTTGATGCTTTGAGACTGAGCTTGTCAGATGTTGCTATTGAAGAAATCTCAACAAGTGTTAACTTAGGTGACGACGAACTTGGTGGCCCGAGTGATTCACGCATGGTTACTCAGCTTGCTGTTAGATCGTTTATTTCCAACAGACTAGGTGGCTTTGTTGATAAGTCAGTTTCAACTGCGGCTGTTCCTGGTGCTATTGTTCAATTGAATACAAACGGTCAGCTTAATCCTGACTTGATTCCAGCAACACGTCAGTTTACAAACACAAACTCAAATGGTTATTTAAGTAGACTACTATTGATTAACACTATTCCTGCAACAGACTTAAAAGCTGGTGATATTGGTACTGAAAATTATGAACAAGTTGAATTAATTCTTAGTGGAAACATCACAGCAGCTGATGGCGCCACAATCACACAACCTGGTGTTGACGGTGCAATTGGTTATGCTAAAGGTTCGTATAGTGCTAGTGGAAACATTCTTGTTGCAACAATCGGCGAAGCATGGGATGACAACGAAGATAGTACAGGCGATCCATGGGAAGTAAGCGCAGGAAACTTATTTGTGAATGGCGTAGACAGCGGTGTAAATATAAGTTCAAAAGGCGTTAGTAGTGAAATTATTGACAATTTCTTCTTACGTAGTAGTAATTCAAGTCAGTATCTAGTATTAGATGTAGACGACACATATAACTTTACTACAGGAGTTACTATCAGTAACTTGGCAAGAACTAGTAATGTTGTTACCGTAACAACTAGCACTGCTCATGGATTTAAAATTGGAAACGTGGCTAGAGTTTATACTAGCGACGACGAAACATTCATACAAAACGGAGAAGTTTTAACCGTTCCTACTAGTACTTCATTTACAATTGCAAATACAGGTATAGATGTTAGTAGTTTTGCAGTTACAGATGGAAAGGTTTACACAATTGTTACATCTGCTGATGGAAATGCTCAAGGTGCTGTTACAGAATCTAGATTTGGCGTATTAACTAATATTGATAATACAAGCATCACAGCTGGTAGTGGTTATCTACCATCTGGAGGTACTCTAGTGTACAAAGATGTTCCTTTGACTGCAAACACAGGCGTAGGAACTGGTGCTACAGCTGATATTACGGTTACAGCAGGAGCTGTTACAGATGTTGATATTGCAACTGGTGGTAGTGGATATGCAGTAGGAGATTTATTAAGTGCAAATAATTCTAATTTAGGAGGCGCAGGCTCTAGCTTCGAATGTGAAGTTGTAAGTGTAGAAAAACGTGCATATGTTGATATTTTAGGAGGTGAATTATTTGTTGCTAGTGCATCAAGTATTGACTTTGTTGAAGATAATGATAGTGTTGACACAAAGAAAACTATTAACCTAGATGATACAAGAGGATTTAATTTCTTAGCAGGTACTACAGGCGGCGGCGGTGCTGTTGACTATATTGATTACAGAATTAATATTCCAAATCATGGATTTACAAGCGGTGATCCTTTAAAATATGATACATTAGGCAATGTTGCAATTGGTGGGTTGTTGAATGGAAATGTATATTATGCAAAAAGTATCGACGCAAATAATATAGAATTATACGAAGGATTTTCTCTTTTAAACAAAGTTGAATTTACTAGTACACCTGCAAACAACAACCATAATTTGACTAGATATGTAGTTAATGTTGTTGATAATAGTATTTTAGTTGAAGGACATGGATTAACAACAGGCGATGCTATCAGAATTGAAAGTTTAGACGACGGTTCTAGTGCAAATGTTCTTCCTGATATCACAGGAGACGCAATTACTAGTGGTAGTAGATTCTTTGTAGGATCTGTAACAACTAATTCATTTACTTTGCACGAACTTAGAAGTGATGCATTGAGCAGTATTAATGACCTAGTAACAAACGCTAAAGATATCGACGATGTAGGTGTAGGTAGTGCAGATATTATTGCAAACAACGTTAGTGTACAGGCAGTTGTAAACACATCGAGTAAAACAAAAGATAACTGGAGTACACTTGCTGTCACAAACATTGATGCAGAAAATATTATTTCAGGTACTATTTCTCCATCACGCTTAGGTGCAAGTGGTACACCAAACAGCGATACAGCATTATTTGGTGATAGTGGATACAAGGTTGTTGTGCAAACACTGAAAAAAGCAACAACAACAGACAATCCAATTACACTTACAGGCTCAAGTATAGGTGCAGAATTCTATGGTGATCCTGTAAACATTGGTATTGCAAACGTTGATTTTGATGCACTTGCAACATTCTCAAAACTAGGTACAGCAAGATTCTTACAAACACAATTTGATGTTGCAAGTGATGGTAGCGGACAAGTGTTTATCAAAGACGGTGTAGTAGATGCTGGTACACTTGACGGACTTGATAGTAGTTATTTCTTAAACCCTGCTAACTTAACTAGCCTTGTACCAGTTACAAGAGGTGGTACTGCTATCGGTACATATGCTATAGGTGATATACTTTATGCACAATCTTCAGGTTCATTAAATACTCTAAATATAGGTAGAGCAAATAACTTCTTAAAGTCAAATGGTACTACACCAGAATGGGGTACAGCACTTGACTTGTCAGAAGGTTTGGACGTTGGATCTGCAAAACTAAGCTCAACTAGTACAGGTACAGGTAGCTTATATAATGAAAATGTAACAAGTTTAGATATTGGCGGCGCAGCAACAAATATTAAAATTGGTAGTGTTGATGTAACTAGAAACTTGTTACCATTTATTGATGGGTACGAAGCTACTATTTCTCAAAGTGTTGTTGTTAATTTAGGAAGTTTAACTGCTAACACAAATGATCCAGTAGCCAACGGTGAAACTGAAGTTCCAATGGCAGACACAAGCTCAATACTTGTTGGTATGCTTGTTACTGGCAGTGGTAGTATTCCTGCAAATACAACGGTTAGTGGTGTTACAGATGATTACATTTACTTGAGTGCAAATACAACAGGAACTATCTTTAGTGGTACTACACTAACCTTTACTTATACACCGTTTACAATTGGTGTACGTGATGGTGATACTATCAACTTAAACGGCACAACGGTAACTAATTTAGACGGTAGCTGGCCTGTAATTGGTGCAACAAGTATTGCTACATCATTTACAATTAGAACAACATCTAATGTGACAGCTGATCCTAATGATGTTGTACAAGGTACAGCTACTATTGATGCTAACATGGTTATTAAAACACCAAAAGTTATTATTGGTGCTGCTGAAGCAAGTACAAGTCCAACAAATGCATCACTAGAAGGTAGTGATGGTATTGGTACTGATGTTGCTGGCGGATCTATGACAATTGAAGCAGGTATCGGTACAGGTAATTCAACAGGCGCAGATATTATCTTTAAAACAGGTGAAGTTTCTACTACAAGCAATAATCCTCAAACATCAACAGAACGTTTGAGAATTGATACTAGTGGTAAAGCAACCTTCACTGGTGAAGTAGAAGTTAACAACACTATTAGTACAACTGAAACCACGGTTGCTCTTTTAGACGATACTGCAACTACAATTAATATGGGCGGCGCTGCAACTACCGTCGAAATTGGTGCAGCTACAGGTACAACTACAATCCATAACAATGTTGATATTGATTTAGATTTAAATGTAGATGGTAGTGATATAACAACTAATCAAACAGGTACATTTAATCTGATTAATACAAACGCTACAACACTTAACATAGGTGGTGCAGCTACAACAATTAACATGGGTACAGGTGGTGATGGCGGTGGTACTACTACTATTGGACATGATTTAGTTGTTACAGGCGATCTTACCGTAAACGGCAATACAACAACAATCAATAGTACAACATTGACCGTTGATGACTTGAATATCGTTATAGCAAGTGGTGCTGCAAGTGCAGCAGCAGCTAATGGTGCTGGATTAACAATTGATGGTGCAAATGTAACATTTACATATGACAGCGGTCAAGATAGAATGGATCTTAATGAAGATCTAAACTTAGAATCTGGTAACGCATTCTTTATAAATGATCAAAGTGTGTTAAATGCCACAACACTTGGTGCAGCAGTAGTAAACTCTAGTTTACAAACTCTAGGTACAATTAGTACAGGTATATGGCAAGGTACAATTATTTCTCCAACCTACGGTGGTACAGGAATAAACAATGGTACTAAAACTATTACTTTAGGCGGAAATTTAACAACAAGTGGTGCATTTAATAGTACATTTACTATGACAGGTGCAACAAGTGTTACATTCCCAACAAGCGGTACACTTGCAATTACAGGTAATCCGTTAAGTCAGTTTGCGTCTACAACAAGTGCTCAATTACGTGGAGTGTTAAGTGACGAAACAGGTACAGGTGTTGCAGTGTTTGGTACAAGTCCAACATTTACAACAGGTATTAATGCTGCAAGCACAACTATGGCATTGTTTGATACAACAGCAACTACATTAAACTTAGCTAGAGCTGCAACATCAATTACAATAGGTGCTACAACAGGTACTACAAACATTAGACATAACTTAAATGTTACAGGCGATCTAGACATAGATGGTGGTGACTTAACATTTAGTGATGCAAGTATTAATATTGCAAACACTACACCAACTACAATTACCATGGGTAATGCAGCAACAACATTTACATTAGGTGCTACAACAGGTACTTTAACCGTTAGAAATGCTACTACAACACTTAATGGTAATTTGAACGTTAACGGAAACACAATTGATACTGACGAAACAGGTACATTTAATCTTGTAAAAGATAACGTAACAACGTTAGCATTTGCACAAGCAGCAACTGAAATAGTTGTTGGCGAAACCAAAGCAGCAGCAGATCTTGCTGGTGCGCTAGGTGAAATGGTTGTTAGACTAGATTTACGAACCAATAACGACATGTACATTGATGGTGATCTATTTGTTAGCCAAATTAACAACACACCAATTGGTAACGTAACTCCGAGTACAGGTGCATTTACTACACTTGCTGCAAATAACTTTGTAACATTCACTGATGCAACAAATGCAACAGGTGCAACATTTGCAACAGGAACAGCAGCAGTAAAAATTACAGGCGGGTTGTACGTTGCAAAAGATATACGTGCAGATAATTTTATTGGTGATATGGATGCTAGTTACTTAACAAGTGGTATAATTCCAGATGCACGTATTCAATCAAGTGGTGTTACACAGCACCAATTGGATATCACAGGTACTGGTGCGCTAAACGCAGGTAGTATTACAAGTGGCTTTGGCAACATCAACATTGGTACAAGTATCTTCTCAGGTAATGGTAGTGGATTAACAACGCTAAATGCAAGCAACTTATCAAGTGGTACCGTTGCAGATGCACGTATTCAATCAAGCAGTATTACACAACACCAAGGAGATATCACAGGTACTGGCGCACTAAACAGCGGTAGTATTACAAATGGATTTGGTAGCATTGATATTGGTACTGACATATTTACTGGTAATGGTAGCGGACTTACAACTCTAAATGCAAGTAACTTGTCAAGCGGTACCGTAAGCGGTAGTAGACTTGGTGGAAATCAGTCAATGGCAGGTGTAAAAACATTTAGCGACACAACTGCTTCTACAAGTACTACAACAGGTGCAGTAAAAATTGCAGGCGGTTTAGGTGTTGCAGGCGACTTATATGCAGGTACACTTAACGGTAATGGTGCCGGATTAACCAGTCTAAATGCTTCTAATTTAGGTAGTGGAACCGTGCCTAACGCACGTATCAGTGGTACATACAGCAACATAACTGGTACAGGTGCTCTTAATGCAGGTGAGATTACAAGCGGCTTTGGTAACATCAATATTGGTACAAGTACATTTACTGGTAACGGTAGTGGATTGACCAGCGTTAATGCTGCTACACTTGATGGCATTGATAGTTTAAGTTTCCTACGTAGTGACCAAGCAGACACAATGACCGGACTACTTACACTTAATCATGCTGGTAATGAAATGTTACGTATGCAAGATACTGCTGCTGATGGATCGCCATATATTACATGGTATCAAGCAGGAACACGTAGAGGTTACATCCAATATGTTGACGGCGGTGATAGAATGTATATTGCTAACGAAGGTGGAAGTACTGCTATCGATCTTGACGGAGGTGTTAACGGACTTATCTTTAGAAATGGCGCAAATGCCTACACCGTTTGGCACAGCGGTAACGATGGTGCAGGTAGCGGACTAAGTGCTGATAACCTAGATGGTATTAGTTCAGGTAGTTTCTTACGCAGTGATGCTGATGATAGTTTCTCAGGAACACTTAGTGGTGCCGGTGCTATCAATATTACAGGTAACGTAACTGCTAATGCATTTAGTGGTGACGGTAGTGGACTTACTGGTATTAGTGCAGACGATGCTAATACACTAGACGGTATTGATAGCAGTCAGTTCTTACGTAGCGATCAAAATGACACAATGGATGCAGGAGTCAACACTACACTAACTATTTTGTCAGACGACACCGGTGCGTCAACTATTCAGTTGTACGGAAACAGCCAAGGTACTGGTAGAGTTTATGTAGGACAAAGTAGTGCATACGGTGGTGGTATTGAATACAACGGTGATAACTCTCCAGCAACAACTGGCGCTGGTAGTGATTACATCACACTATGGCGTAGAGATAACGGCACAGATAGTTGGACAGGTAGAAACCAGTATAACAGCAACAACTGGGAGTTTAGAGGCGAAGTTACAGCGTATGCGTCAGATGCTAGACTCAAAGATGTTACAGGCAATATTGATAATGCTATAGAAAAAGTCAAAGCACTAAACGGTGTAATTTATACTTGGAATGATACTGCATATGAAAAAGGTTTAAAAACTTACGCAGATGATAAAGCACCAGAAGCTGGTTTGCTTGCCCAAGAAGTTCAAAAAGTATTACCAGAAGTAGTTGTACCTGCTCCGTTTGATAAAGAATACCTAACTATCAAATATGAGCGTGTTGTACCACTACTTGTTGAAGCAATCAAAGAGCAACAAGCACAGATTGATGCTCAAGCAACGGAGATTGCAGAACTACGTGAAATGGTACAAAAACTACTGGATAAATAAAATTAAGATAGCCGGATTTTTCGGCTATCTATTTGACACAATGTAAATAGTATGTTATTATAGAGTAAATAGGAAATAATATGGCACTACCAGCAACTGGATCTACGATTAGTATGACAAACATCAACAATTATTTTGTTGCTGGTGGTTTTACATCTTCTTTTGTTTTAAGTGTATTAGGTACATACATCGGAATTTCTGCTGGTACTACAATAAGTATGAGTAGTTCGTTTGGTGGTTATTATTTCCCAGCAACTTAGGAGTTACAATGAAATCTTTATACGAAGTGTTAAACATTGATTTAGCACAAGAATATACTAAAACTAGAAAACTAGCAAAATTACAAACACTAGAAATCAGCGATGCTCAACTAGAAATTGAAGTTAAAAAAGCAATTGATAGCATGGATATTCCAGACGACGACGATCGTTATCATTGGATTCAAAAACTAGGTCACGCAGCAGGTGCAGATTTGCTTACTATTGGTAAAGTACAACCTGAAAATATGCTTGCAATGGCAGCATTAAATGCTGATGATTTTCAAGAAGCAGTAAAAGTAGCTACAGGTACTGCACGTAATTGGAACAAACAAACTATTGAAGCTGAAAAGCAACTAGCAGAAGAATCTATGCCAACAACTATCTTGTAATGAAACTAGCAATTTGTGTTCCAACAAGAGACACGGTACATACATTATTTGCAGTAAGTTTGTGTAATCTTACAAACACACTTACAAAAAACAATATAGATTTTAATGTCCATATTGTTGCAGGAAGTGTAATATGCAATAGTCGAACTAGATTAGCCAAAGAAGCATTAGAAACAGGTGCAACACATTTGCTTTGGTTAGATAGTGATATGGCTTTTGCATCAAATGTTGTAGAACAACTACTAAACCACAACAAAGACATAGTGGCTGCAAATTACAGCACACGGTATGCTCCTTATCAAAGTGTTGCTTTTGTAGACCCTGACGATATGGATTGTAGATTAAATGCAACCAATGGTTTACATAAAGTTTGGGCTGTAGGCATGGGTTGTATGCTTGTAAAATCACAAGTTTACAAAGATTTACCAAAGCCTTGGTTTGATCACGAATATAATAAAAAATTAGACAACTTCAGCGGCGAGGATATATATTTTTGTAATCAGGCGATGCATCACGGTTATGAAGTATATGTTGATGCAGATGTAAAATTATCGCATATAGGAATAAAGGCAAACACATTATGACAACAGCTTTTTCAGTTTTTGATAAATTTCAAACTAATCTTCACAATGGACAAGATTATTTAAAAAATCACATATTTGATAAATTTCCTATTTTATATACAGATAATCCAAATGATTTAACACAAGTTTGGGATAGAAATCTTGATACTGAATATGTTTGGCTTGTTGATAAAAACATAAAAATTTATGATAGTTTTCCTTGGTTTTTTAGACCAAAGCCTGATGCACAAGTAGCAATTCATGCCTATCCATATGTTTATAAAAAAAGTAGAGATGTTAAAGACTGGAACAGAGTAAGATTAGTTCCTACAAAACCAGGAGAATATGAAGTAACTCAACATCCTCACATTTGTGGACATTATGATCCATACAAAGGTGTTGACAAGTTTGATATCTTTTACATTGGAAAAAACAAAGACAATTTAAAGCAACTTGAAGAAAGAGGTTTGAGTATACAGGTTGTTGAAGACTATGAATCTGCTAGACAACAAAGTTATACTGATATGTTTTGGATTGTTTATGATGACACCGTTGTAAGAGAAACTTTTAAATTTAGTTATACACCTGACGAATGGAGCACAGATTTTGTTCATGTGTTTGGAAATGGTGATATTGATACATTAGATGGAATTGCTCTGTGTCCAAAAAGTTACAATCCTAGCAAAAAAGAATTAGACAATAGATTTTTTATTAATAAAAAAGAAATAAGAATTTTAGCAAGTAATCCAAGAAAATACGATAAGTTTGAAATGGACAACTATCAATCATATCTACATATGATGCGTCATAGTACCACAGATTTATTTTGGGGAATTCCTAAGGATATTGTAATTGATGATAATTTTAAATTTGATTTTTATATTCCATATCACAATGTTGCAGATAAAAAACAAAATCATGCTTGGCTAAATGGTAACAAATATGACGGAATTTATTTGTTCAGCAAAGAAGCAATCATTACAGAAAATGAATTTAACTATAGATTTTTAGTTAATAAAATTGAACATGATGTTGTAGCAAGTAAACCAAAAGACTTTGAAAGATTTACAATCGATACTTACGAACAATATAGAAGTGCAATTGAAAGCTGCGGTACAAGTATGTTTTGGGCTATCCCTAGTGACGTAAAAGTATCACCGGATTTTGCTTGGGATGAATATATTAACAATCTTGATAGTTTAGATAGAAGTACTAACCATGTATTTTTAAACGGTGATAGTTACGATGGTATTGTGTTAATGAACACAAAAGAATTTGTAAATGATAAAGAAATTAGACATAGATTTTATACCAATAAAAAAGAACATGAAGTAATTGCAAGTACACCAAAACCTTACGATAAATTTACAATTGATACATACGAAGATTACACTACAGCATTGTATCATACAGAATCTGAAATGTTTTGGGGTGTCCCTAGTGATGTTAATGTTGCTGAAGATTTTGACTTTAGTTTATATTTTAGCTATCATAATCAATACGATCGTAATATGAATCACGTGTTTTTAAATGGAGAAAATTATGATGGTATTGTTTTATATAGTAAAAACTTATTAGTTAGTGAAAAAGAAATTGAACATAGGTTCTACATTAAGAAAAAAGAATGGGAAGTAATTGCAAGTAATCCTAAACCTTTCCCTGTGTATACAATTAATGATTATGAAGATTATTTGAATGTAAAAAATGAAACTAGTGCTGATATGTTTTATATGATTAATGATAATATAAATTTGAAAGATGAATTTAATTTTGATTTGTATATTAGTCATCATAATCAGTACGAACGTAAAATTAATCATGTTTGGAAAAATGGAGAATTTTATGATGGTGTTGCACTTACAAGTAAACACATCAATTTAAGTCAAAGAGAAATTGATTATAGATTTTATGCTGTAAAAAAAGAATACGAAGAAATTGCAAGTTTACCTGTGCCTTATGATATTGTTTTTATTCAAAACGGTGAGCCAAATGCTGACGAAAACTATGCTACACTTTTACAAAGATTTCCCCGTGCTAAACGTGTTCAAAACATCAAAGGTATACACCAAGCACACCAACGAGCAGCAGAACTTGTTGACACTGAAATGTTTTGGGTTGTAGACGCAGATGCAGAAATATTAGAAGAATTTGATTTTAATTATTATGTTCCTGCATACGATATTGATGGTAAGGATACCGTACATGTATGGCGTAGTTTCAACCCTGTTAACGGATTGGTATACGGGTATGGTGGAGTTAAATTATTGCCAACAAGGCTAACACGTACAATGGATATGACTACAACTGACATGACTACAAGTATCAGTGATAAGTTTAAAAGTATTCCTGCAATGAGTAATGTTACAAACTTTAATACAGATGCCTATAGTGCATGGCGCAGCGGATTTAGAGAATGCGCAAAGTTAGCAAGTAAAACAATTGCAAGACAGGAAGACGACGAAACTGAATTTAGACTTAATGCTTGGTGTACCAGAGGCGACGATAAACCGTTTGGTAGAGCAGCAATTGCTGGTGCAAAAGCAGGTCGAGAATTTGGCGAAACTTACAAAGACAATAAAGAAGAATTAGAAAAAATTAACAATTTTCATTGGTTACACGACCAGTTTATAAAATTATATCAATCAACTTAAACAAATCTAATAATTTAGTTCTATTTCTTTTAACACGTAATGTATTTTGTAATCCGTGATGCAATGGCTTTGGCCACTTATCAAATGAAGTCCAAGCATATCCATCGTGTTCTCCGTTTAGCTTAGGCATAAATTCTTCTTGCACTATACACAAATATGTGTGAAAATGGAAGTGTTCGTCATTACTAATAAATGTTTCTAATGGAATAGTTTTTTTAATATTAGGTATAAAAGATATTTCTTCTTGTATTTCACGTTTCAATCCTTCCCAAGGTGTTTCGGTTCCTTCGTTAGTACCGCCAACTAATCCCCATAGGTTTTTTGCTTTACCCTGAGTACGATGTAAAAATAAAAAACGTTTTGTTTCTAATGAATAAAATAGTGCACCACTACAAATAATTTTCTGCATAAAAATAATTATTTTATAATTGTATACGCCATGTTCCTCTTGGATAATATCCATCTACACTGCTTTGCCAATAATATTGATTCCAATAATATTGTTGTCCATTATCTAAATTAGTAATATATGTTTTTCCAGATTCACTAGCATCAAAAACAATATTCCATTTTGATCCGTCCCATTCGATAATGTCATTCGCATCTGCTACAAAGTCAGAGTTGTCTAAATTTTTCCACGCATCTGCTCCATCTTCGTTTAAGTTTAAGATGTAAACAATTTTGTCATCAACTGATGGCATTTCGTCTAAGTCTATTACAAACTTATCATCAATATTACGTGACGTTGAAGAAACAGGAATATCATTAATAACAACTTGCCAACTTGTTACCGTGTCTGCTCTGCGTCCAGGAGTTGACCCTGATGCAGATTCAGCAACATAATAATCTATATCTGTATCAATTCTTGTTGATGCTGTTTCTACGGTAAAGCGTCTTTCAACTTTGAAACCAATTGGATCTAGTGTAAGTAATCTATAACCAGCAGTTTTTGTAGATGGATTGAATACTTTAGGATTAATAATTTTGTTAATACTTCCTGATGTAGTAACCGGACCTTCTATAATAGTGTCGCTAGGTAAAGTGTCAACATCCCATATTATATCAATTAGTTTATCATTATCAGCATTTAATGTAAATGTTCCTACAATTTCATTTATTAATTCAGCACGTTTTAATCTAAGCTGACTAATACCAGGTTGGTATCTTGCTGGCAATTCTGCTTCTAAAATATTAAGCCAACTAATATCTCCAACACGCAAACTTCTGTTTTTAGCAATTTTACCTGTTTCGTCTTCTACAATTAAGTCAAAATTTCTATAACTTACAACGATAGGATTATTCAAATCAAATCTGCCATCTTGTCCTGTTGCTACAATTGTATTCAATCTAATTCCATCTTCGTTTACTAGAGTTCCATCTGGTAATACGGTTACTCCACTTGCTGCCCCAACATTGTTATCTGTTGAAGGATTAAATCCTTCTAAACTAATTGTACCTGCGTCTTGGTTAAAAATACTTGTAATAATATCTGTAATGATTCCAAGTTTTTTAACTTTGACAGGTGGCGAAATGTAAACAGGCGCAGTAAATCCAAGTGTTGCAACATCAATTTCAGTTTCGGTTCCTGTAGGAATAGTTCTATTACTAAAGTTAATATTTTCTAATTGTAATACGCTTAAACTTGTCCAATCGATATAATTGTCTGTGGTTTGAAATTCTAAGTCAGGATTAAACAACATAAAAATTTGTTCAAGTATTTGTAGTTTTTGATCAGTACTTGTACTCCAAACATCTACATTGACACTTAATGTATATGGTGTTGGATGCAATCTTTCTACGGTATATCCTTTTGCTTGTTCGGTTGAATACTCACCTGTGGCAGTATCATAAGCTCTTTCTCTAAGATTAATTTTGCTTACATAACTGCTATCACTTAGTCTAGATCTATCCATCTGGAAGCCAGTAATATAAACACCCATACGCGGAGCACTTGGCAGTTTGTTTTCGCTGTTGTCTCTAATTATACTTGCTACTTGTCTAGTTATATCACCATACATAACAGGAACTTCACGTAAATCCCCATCAGCATCTTTGTAACTGAATTTACTAAATGCTCTTACAATTTGAGTTATATACCTACGTATTTGTCCGTCATAAAAATATTGCATTAATTATTAGCCTTTGCTCTAAGTGCTTTACTCAATGATTGTCTCTCGACAACTTCTTCTCCAGCAATGGTATTTACATTTGTATTGTTTATAAACGAACCTTTTAGAGTATCTTTGTCTTTTGTTGGTGTTAGTGTTGTTCTCACTTTATCCTCTACCTTTCTCCAACTATTTCCATCATATCTAAATAATCTATTTGGAGATAAATCTATACGTAAAAAATAATCACCCTCGCCTGCTTGCGATGGAAAGCCTGTTCCCTGTCCGTACAATGCACCATTTGGTGGAATACCGTCACCAACTAAATAACCAATATATCCTGTTCCGTTAGGACTTTCAAAAACTTGATCAGATGTTATAAGTTCGTCAGAAATTAATGTTTCTTGGTCAACGGTAACAATAGCCATTTCTCCATCTTCTGTAACACTTAATGTGTAAAATTGTGTTGTTTCATAACCACTGAGTCTTGCATTTTCTTCTGCTTGTTGGATGATAGCTTCGTTTATTTGCATTTCTTTTTCGTAAGTGCTTAAAACATCACGTAAAGTATTACTACTACCTTCTTCTGCAGGTAAATCTAAAATATCTTTGTATTCTTGTGAATCCATTATTTGTTTGCATTTTAGTCGATACAAATGCGGATACCAAGTTTGTGAAAATCCTTCTGCTGCTCGTGTAACATCTTCTACAACATAAAATCTTTTTAACGCAACACTGAAGTCATTTAAAGCATATTCATCAATCATATGTGGTAATTCTATAACATCGCCACTCATTATTTTTCTGCCTAAAGTTTTTACACTGCTGGCAATATGTATTGTCAAAAATATTGTATCATTTTGTAAAAATAAGCCAAATTGACTTAAATCAAAATCAGTATCTTGAACATTATAATGACCTCTGAGTGTGTAAATATCGTTGTCATATTTTCTATCTCTGTTTTCTAGAAATAACAAGTCTTGAATGTTTGTTTCTGAAATTACATCGTATATAGGTTGTTCGATAGTTGCATCATCTGCTGATACATTCTTTGGACCGATATATTTGTGTATATTTAAATCTGTACCGCCAACCGTGAATTGTTCATAGATAATACTATCTAAAAAGTCAAAGTCTTTGGATTTTTCCGGTCTATATAAACTTAATCTAGGCATATGTATATTTATCGTTACGATAAATACTAGTGGAGAACAATATGGCAGACTTGACTACTGAAAAACAAGAAATTTTTGATTACGTAAATGCATTCCTCGGCGGAGGCATGGTAGATGTTGAACTTGATCCAATACACTACGAAACAGCACTTGTAAAAAGTTTAAGTAAATTTAGACAAAGAAGTGAAAATAGTGTAGAAGAAAGTTATTTGGTAATTGCACTAAATCCAGATCAAAACGAATATACATTGCCAAATGAAGTTATCGAAGTTAGACAACTATTTAGACGCAATGTAGGTAGTAGATTAGGTGCTAGTGCTGATGGCGGCAGTTTGTTTGAACCATTTAACTTAGCTTACACAAATACATATTTGTTAGCAGGTAGCGGCATCGGTGGTCTAGCAACTTATGATTTCTTTGCACAACAACAAGAACTAGTAGGTCGTATGTTTGGTAGTTTTCTTGAATTTTATTGGAATACTAGTACAAAAAAATTAACTATATTACAACGTCCTAGAGCCGATGAAGAAATTTTAGCATATTGCTATAATCATAGACCTGACTTTGAACTATTCAAAGATTACAAAGCATATCAGTGGATTAAAGATTATACTTTAGCTAACTGCAAATATATGTTAGGTGAAGCACGTAGCAAATTTGCAACCATAGCTGGACCAGGAGGTGGTACTACACTGAATGGCGATACATTAAAAGCCGAAGCACAAGCCGAAATGGAAAAATTAGAAAAAGAACTAGATACAGCAGTTGCAGGCGGTACAGGTTATACGTTCTTAATTGGCTAAAGATCGTTATCGTGAATGTACAATTGAATTAATGCATAATGCAAAATTTTCATTAAATCTTTTCGAGCATCTTCTGCTGTACCTTTTTTTCCATAGCGATTAGAATACTTGTCAACATTGCCCATGCAAAAACCAGTTCCGTGTCCTCTATCAATAATTACTTCAGTTGATTGAAATTTATTGGTACTATAATGTCCATCATATGTTTTGTCAATGTATGCTTGGAATTCATCAATGTATTTTTTTTCGTCAAATTTATAATCAATGCTCATAGTAAATCCTTTTCTATTATAATACATGATACAAGTTGTAAAGTCAATAATAAAATGCGCACATAACGGCTAAAACCCCCTATTTTCTACCATAAGTAGATAAATATTATTGATAGACATAATCCATAGGAGAAATAAAAAATGGCATTAACATCACCAGGCGTAGAGGTCAGCGTAATTGACGAGAGTTTTTACACTCCGGCTGAACCAGGTACAACACCTATTATTTTTGTTGCAACAGCAGAAAATAAACTAAATGGTGCAGGCACAGGAATAGCACCAGGAACAACCGCAGCAAATGCGGGTAAAGTATATCTAATGACATCACAACGTGACTTAGTAGAAACATTTGGTGATCCATTATTTTATACAGATACAAATAATAATCCAATACATGGCGGAGAACAGAACGAATATGGCTTACAAGCCGCATATTCATATCTAGGTGTAAGTAACAGAGCATGGGTAGTTAGAGCTGATATTGATTTATCAGCATTGAATGCAAGTTCAACTGCAACAGCAGCAGATCCTGAAAATGGTACATACTGGTTAGATACACAAACTACATCATGGGGTGTATTTGAATGGAACGGAAGTGCGCTATCAACTTCAAATACATCAGGACAAACATTTACTAACAAGGCTCCTATTGTTATTACTGATTCAACAAAAGTTGCAGGTTCAAGTCCTTACACACCAAATGGTAGTGTAGGTCAGCCAGGTGAATATGCTATCGTTGCAATTTCAACAATACCACGTTTATGGTACAAAAACTCAAGTGGTACTTGGGTGCAAGTAGGAAGTGCAAACTGGAAGGCATCATGGCCTTCAGTAAGTAGTTCAGGTTCGACTGCACCAGGCGCAGGCGAAGACTTTACTCTAAATGGTGCAACTATCACAACATCTGGTACAACATTCACAACACTTGCTAGTGATATTGAAGGTGCAGGCGTTACCGGTGTAACAGCAGCAGTAGTAGATGGTGTATTAGAAATATACAATGACGGAACTGGAACTGATAGTATTATCCTTGTTGACGGTACAGGAACACCGTTAGCAGATGCAGGTATTTCAGCAGGCACATATTATGCTCCTAAGTTACAAGCATCAAAACATACTAGTGTTCCAGAATACAAAACATCAGATTCAAATCCTCGTCCAACTGGAAGTATTTGGGTTAAAACAACAGAACCAAACTCAGGCGCACGTTGGAGAACCAAAGTATGGAACGGCGATACAGCAACATGGGATGCAGTTGATGCACCAATTTTTGATAATGGCGCAAGTGCAATTTATGAATTAGACAAAGCAGGTGGTGGTGCTAACTTACTTCCAGCAAATCTTTATGTAAAAACAAACGTAACTGAAGCAGCAACTAATCTTGCTAATTTTACAATTTACAAAAGAGCAGCAGCAGGCCGCACAAAAATTGTAGGTACAGCAGTAAGTTCTGTTGCAGTAGCAACATATAGTGTAACAATCCAAGAAACTATTAAAAATTCAGCTGCTTATGCATCAGCACGTACGGTATCAATCACAACTACAGGTGCATCAACAGATGCGGAAGTAGTTGCAACACAAATTAACGCAGCAGGTTTTGCTAACATTGTTGCAAGTGTTGATAGCACAAACAGAGTTGTAATTGAACATACCTTAGGTGGAGAAATTCGTATTACTGATACAGATGGACTACTACCATTAATTGGTTTTACAAAATACAACTACTCAACTAAAGCTGGAACAGCAAACTTATATGCTTGGCCAGGTGCAAGTTCTAACCAATATGAAGCAAGTTTGTGGACTGAATTAACATACACAGCAAGCAATGATGCACCAACTGCTCTTGCAGCACAAGGAGCATTATGGTATAGTAGTGTTGTTGATGAAGTAGATATGCTTGTACACGATGGCACTAAGTGGGTTGGGCTATTACATAGCGATTCTCCATACTATGCAGGTGGTGTAGCAGCTGATCAACCAGATCCAAAAGGTCCAATTGTAAGTGCAACTGAGCCAGATGAGCAATCAGACGGTACAGCACTTAAAACAGGCGATATTTGGATTAGCACAGCAGATTTAGATAATTATCCAACAATTTATCGTTACAATGGTAACTTAGCATCTTGGATTTTACTAGACGCTACAGATCAAACAACTGAAAACGGTGTACTATTTGCAGATGCACGTTGGAGTATTAACGGCGGTTCATCGTCAGCACATGAAGCAGGAACTATTGCCGATCTGTTAACAAGTTCTTTTGTTGATCCAGATGCTCCAGATCCAGCACTATATCCAAAAGGTATGTTGTTATGGAACCTACGTAGAAGTGGCTTTAACGTAAAACGTTTTGAGCGCAACTATATTGATTTAACAGCTGACAACACACGCTTTGGCGACGAAGATATGTCAACATATTATCCACATCGTTGGGTAACAGAATCAGCTAACGAATCAGACGGTAAAGGTAGTTTTGGACGTAAGGCACAGCGTAAAGTTGTTGTACAAAAATTACAATCATTACTAAATGAAAATCAAGACATACGTGATGACGAATCAAGAACATTTAACTTGATTGCAACACCAGGTTATCCTGAACTAATTGGTGAAATGATCACACTTAACTATGACAGAGGCTTAACAGCATTTGTTGTTGGTGATTCGCCGATGCGTTTAACAAGCGATGCAACTTCATTAAACGAATGGGCAACAAACGTTAACACAGCAGTTGAAGACAACGATAATGGATTAGTAAGTAGAGATGAATATCTAGGCGTTTACTATCCAAGTGGTTTTACAAGTGACAACGCAGGTAACAATGTAGTTGTTCCGGCTTCACATATGGTGCTAAGAACTATTGCACTTAATGACCAAGTTGCTTATCCATGGTTTGCACCAGCAGGTACAAGACGTGGTGGCGTAACAAACGCAACTTCAACAGGTTACATTAACAGCGAAGGCGAATTTGTTGCAGCAGCACTTAACGAAGGCACAAGAGATACATTGTATCAAAACAATGTAAACCCAATTACATTCTTGAGCGGAGCAGGCTTAGTTGTGTTTGGACAGAAAACTCGTGCAAGAAATGCAAGTGCATTAGACAGAGTTAACGTAGCTAGACTTGTAATTTACTTACGTAGTCAACTTAACACACTAGCTAAACCATACTTGTTTGAACCAAATGATAAGATTACCCGTGATGAAATTAAACAACAGGTAGAAAGTTTAATGGTTGAACTAGTTGGTCTAAGAGCACTATATGACTTCCTAGTTGTATGTGACGAAACAAACAACACTCCTGCTAGAATTGATAGAAATGAGCTTTATGTAGATATTGCTATTGAACCAGTCAAAGCAGTTGAATTTATTTACATTCCGCTACGTATCAAGAACACAGGAGAGATCGCAGGTCTATAAAAATTGGGGTCAAGGAAACTTGGCCCTAATTTGATAAATACTTGTGTATTAAGGAGAACAATAGATGGCAATCTCAACACTATTAAATTTAACGGTACCATTAGCTAATGATACAACATCAAGCTCACAAGGCTTGTTGATGCCTAAGCTACAATATCGTTTCCGTGTTACATTAGAAAACTTTGGTATTTCAGGTGACACTCAAGAACTTACAAAACAAGTTATTGATGCTACTCGTCCTACTTTGAGTTTTGATCCAATTGTACTTGAAGTGTACAACTCAAAAATTCATATGGCGGGTAAACACACATGGAACACCGTGTCATTAAACTTACGTGATGATGTAAGTGGTAATGTGCAAAAACTAGTTGGTGAACAACTACAGAAACAATTTGACTTTTTTGAACAAGCAAGCGCAGCTACTGGCCAAGATTACAAATTCTTACAAAGAATTGAAGTCCTTGATGGTGGTAACGGTACAAACACTCCAGCAGTGCTTGAAACTTGGGAACTATATGGATGTTTCCTAACACAAGTTGATTACGGCAGCATGTCATATGGTGAATCAAACCCAATGACGGTTGCACTAACAATTCAATACGATAATGCAGTGCAACTTGATCAAGGTGTTGGTACACCAAATGGGTTCCAAGATAGAACCATTGATAGCGGCACTGGTGCAACAGGCGCAGCAGCTCTTTAATAATTAAATGAGATTGTCTTAAATAAGGAGTCTTTACGGCTCCTTATTTTTTTGGATAAATACTATATGGCAAGTAAACTTTATGATAATTTTAGTGGTAGAGGAAATCCTAAAGGTATTTTAGGAGACTTTCAACATGCTGCCGAGCTTTATAGAAAAAATAACTTTAGACTAAGTCCTAAAGTTAAATTTTTATATCACGTTGTATTGAATATAAATCCAATTGCACTTGCATCGTTAGGATCGAGTATACAAAGTGCTTTAAGTACAAGAGAGATAAATCTACTTGCACAAACCGTTGACTTGCCAACATATACAACTCAAATGGAAACAAAGAATCAATACAACAGAAAAAAACTTGTGCAAACAAAACTTAATTATGATCCTGTGTCTTTAATTTTCCATGATGATAATGCAGGATTAACTACACTACTCTGGGAAGCATATTACAGATATTATTTTCAAGATGGCAACTATTCTACTAGAACATCAACAGGTAGACCAAATTCCTATCGTGTTGGACTATATGATCCTGAACCATTAAACTTGTATAGGCACGGTCTTGATAGATATAATTTTACAGAAGCACCGTTTTTTGATAGCATAGTTATACATCAACTACATCCGCAAAATGAAATATCAAAATTTACAAGTTATACACTTGTTAATCCATTAATTGAAAGTCATAGACATGATACTTTAGATCAAACATCCGGAAGTGGATTAATGAAAAACACAATGTCTATTCAATATGAAACCGTGCTGTATAATAGAGGTACTACTACACAAGATAATCCTGCAGGATTTGGAGATGATGCACATTATGATACAACACCAAGTCCATATGCTTATAGCTCGGCTAACGAAAGCGATGTAACACCTTTTGAAAATAACAGCATAAGTTTAGAGGGTTGGGCAGGAATATTTTTTGATGCTGTGTTAAAAACAATTACACAATCTGATTTACAAAATCAACGTAGTGTAATTGACAAGCAAGCAATTACACCTCCTATAACAACTAATCAACCATTGAGTTTGTTTAATAATGTTATTGTTCCTAGACCAGATACAATAACAGGCACAACTCAAACATCTGCAACAAATACAAACTGGGCATCAGTACTTAATGGCATAGCAAAAGACAAAAACACTTTAACTAATCAGCAAAAATTAAATGATTTTAGTAGAGTAGCATTTGGACTAGCAGACAACGATAGCGGTAGAAGTATATTTGAAAGTAAACTTGCATATGATAATCTTTCAGACGCTGCTACTTTACAAGTTCAAACAGCAGTTACTTTAAATGCAAACGAAATTGCAAACGGTAATGTACAAGGACTTAGAAACGATTTACAAAAACTAGGAATATTATAATATGAGTTCAGTAACAGATGCAAGTATTAATCCATCAACAGATAGTGCAAGTGAAATAAAACAATTCTTTGATCAGTATTTTTCTAATCCAATACAATATTCTAGTAACGAAGTTGATAGTGTTGTAGGATTTTTTACAAAACGTGGTTTTGATCAACAAGCCAGTATCAGTGTAGCAACTACATTATTACAACAAGCAAAAGTAGAAAAGAAACCAATCTTTCAATTATTAGATACACTGAAAGGTTTAGATAGTATACAATTAAGTAAATTAATTGCAGCAATACTTAATAGTAATCGTAGTTATACAAGTGCTTTAGGATATGTTAATAATGAAAATGGTGAAACAACCGAAAGTAGGAACATTATTGTTTAATGGCACGCTTTGCACAAGGAAAGTATACTTTAAAAAATCCTTCTAAGTACATTGGTGGTAGAACACCGACTTATAGAAGTAGTTGGGAATTTGCTTTCATGCGTATGTGTGATACTAATGAAAGTATTACAAAATGGGCCAGTGAAGCAATAAAGATTCCATACAGAAATCCTTTAAGTGGAAAATTTACAATCTACGTTCCAGATTTTTTTGTTGTTTACACTGATAGAAATGGCAAGCAACATGTAGAACTTATAGAAGTAAAACCTAGTAATCACACTCTTAAAGAAAAAACTGGCCGCAGTAGAACTAACCAATTACATTTTGCAGTTAATCAAGCCAAATGGACTGCTGCTAGAGCATATTGTAAACAAAAAGGTATGACGTTTAGAATAGTTACTGAAAATGAAATGTTTCACCAAGGTAAAAGAAGATGAAAATAGCATTTGTTCATATTCCTAAAACAGGAGGTGCAAGTGTTTATCGTTGGTGGTATAAAAATTTAAGAAATTCTAACTTTCAATTTGTAAGAAACGGACATGAATTCATAGGAAACATAAAAGAAGATTACGATAAAAGTTTTACAATAACAAGAAATACATGGAATAGATTAATAAGTCTTTATGTATTTCAAGAACAAAAATGTTATCAAAAAATAAGAAAAAATCACAAAGTAGATTTTTATAAAGATATTTTAAATGCATGGAATAAAGGAATAGAATACTATATTGAATATAGTCTTGACAATAATTTTAATGGAACACATTGTCAAATAGAATATACAAAAGGTGTAGAACATATATTTTCAACTGAAAACTTGAAACAAGATTTTGCTACTATACAACAATGGGCCGATTGTTATATTCCTTTAGAAAAAAATGTGCATGTTGGAAAATATAATAAAAAAGAATTTATGACAAAAAAATTTATAGACTTTGTGGGTAATAAATTTCAAAAAGAAATAGAATACTTTTCCTATGCTCCTATACTAGATAAATAATAGTAGCATATAATGGATAACTACTATGACAAAAAAATTAGAAGAATTGTTAAATTTACCTGATAACCAAGACATTGTTGATGAACAACAAGAAAAAGCAGAAGCAGCAGTTATTTCACATGAAGATACATTCCGTGATATTGCAGAGTTTGACAAAATAGCAAGTGCATTGCCTGCTGTAAAAGGTTTAGGTGATTTGGCAGACAAAGAACTAAATGAAGTTGCTGACAAAGCAATGACTGCATATGACGACCTAATGGACTTGGGTATGAATGTTGAAAGTCGTTATAGTGGCAGAGTTTTTGAAGTTGCAGGTACTATGTTAAAAACCAGTCTTGATGCAAAAGTTGCAAAACTAGATAAAAAACTTAAAATGGTAGAACTACAACTTAAAAAAGAAAAAATGGATAGAGACAGCGGATCCGGTGATGGCGGTATTACTGAAGGCGAAGGGTTTGTAGTTACAGATAGAAATAGTCTTTTACAAAAGCTAAAAGGACTTGATAATGATAAATAGTAGTATAGTTTAGGATACGACAATGAAAAAATTTGCAGATTATTTAATTGAATCTAAAAAAACATATGAATTTAAAATCGGAGTTGCTGGCGAGCTGCCTGAAGATTTTGAAAACCGCATGGAAACTGCACTACAAAAGTTTGCTTGTACAAAGATGAGTGCAGGTAAAAAAACACCTATTCAAGAACGTCCGTTGGACTTTCCTCAATTACAAAATACAGACGTTACCTACTATGAAGTAGAATGTTCATATCCTACAACAATACAAGTTTTACAAGAATACATTGGTAGTTGCTGTGCTATTCCTCAAAGCCACATTATTGTACGTAATCCAAACGAACCACAAGAACTATATCAGCAAGAAGATACAAAAGACGAATATGTAGCAAAACTTACACAAGAAGACATGGGCGGAGAAAGCGCACAAGAAGATGCAGGCAGCGCTCGTGTTATGAATTTGTTGAAAGAATTAGAAACAGCCCGTAAAGAAAGATCAAACGATTATGTTGGTGAGGCTCCTGCAGGAGAGAGCAAAGATATCGGCGATGCTGAAAACAGCAAGGCAGTGTTATCATGAAACGTAAAGAAATCCTAACAGAAAATCCTCTAGCAATTGCACTTATGGGCGCACTAGTTGGTATGGGACTAGAAAAAGAAAAAGCAAAAAAAGCAGCAGCACAAGCTGTAAATCAAGCACAATCAGGTAAAGCAGCACCAGCAGCAGCAACAGCACCACAGGGTGCAGATTATAATCAAATTATGAAACGTGGCAGTAGAGGCGAAGGTGTTAAGCAACTACAAATAAACTTAGGTATGACAGGTCCAGAAGTTGATGGTATTTTTGGTCCTGCTACAGAAAAAGCAGTTAAAACATTTCAACAAAATTCAGGTGCAAAGGTTGATGGTATTGTTGGTCCAGAAACTAGAGGCATGATTGAAAAATATGCAGGTAATAATGATGAACCAGCAGCAAGTTCTCCTCCACAAAGTACAACCCCAAGTTCAACAAAGCCGTGGAGAGCTGTAAATCCTCAACCACCAGGTTATGGACGTCAAGTAAATAAAATTCTAATTACAGATGGTAGTAGATATTATTATGTAGGTGCCGAACCAGAAAATGGAAAATATACAGGCGGTGGACCAGTAAAGATAGGTGCCGACGGCAAACCAACTGGTATTGAAAATTTAAAAGGATTTCAAACTGATGCTGATAACGTAGACATGAGCGGGGTAAAGGAGTCAATTATGACAGACAAAAAACAATTAGACGAAGCAAGCATTAACATTAATGGTGCTGATGCAAGTGAAGTAGCAGAAATACTACGTATGATGCAACTAGCAGGAGCACCGGGTGCAAAAGTAGTTGAACCAGACGATATTAATCCAGGTCCAAAACCTTGCCCAATATGCGGAAAGATTCACGGTCCAAGTCAACCAATGGGCGGCTGTGGTGCAAAACCAAAAGAGCCAGGCATGGGCGATATGATCAAATTAATGGCCCCAGAAGAAGCAGTTGCAGAAGGCGAAGATAAAATAAACAATCCAGCATATTTAGATATAATAAAAAATTTACTAATGCGAGCAAAAAGCACTGAAGAATTTAAAGATTATCTAAACAATGAAATGGACGAAGATCCTAAATTTGGACAATGGATGAATTATTATGCAAAACACACTCCACTAGGTAAAAGAGCAATAAACGTTTATTTCGGTCGTGACGTAATAGGCGAAGAAGAAGATTATGACGGTGATTTTCAAGATGCTAGTACAGAGCCAGATGAAACATATATGAATGATGTTAGTGCTAGTATTCCAGCAGGAAATGACATGCACAAAGAAAAAGGATCATACCCAGCAACAGCAGGTGGTGACAATCCTATGAATACCAAAGAAAGCATCAAGGCAAGATTGTTACAAGCTCTTTCAGAAAAGAAAGCAAAACCAGATTATATTGATATTGACGGTGACGGTGACAAAAAAGAGCCAATGAAAAAAGCCATCAAAGATAAAGAGAAAAAGAAGGACTAATTCATCCCCCCAGAACTCAATAGCGCCTTAGGGCGCTATTTTTTTGGTTAAATACAACATGAGTAAAAGTTTAGACGGTGTATTAACAAAAAAAGCAAATCAGAAAGAAACATATACAGAAACACAAATTCAAGATCTATTGAATTGTATGGATCCTGATGAAGGTTACTTGTATTTTGCAAAACGATTTGCACACATTCAGCATCCAGTAAAAGGAAAACTTTTGTTTGATCCTTACGAATATCAGTTGAGGTTGATGCATTCGTATCATAATTTTAGATTTAATATTAATATGATGCCTAGACAAACAGGTAAAACTACATGTGCTAGTATATATTTGTGTTGGTATGCAATGTTCAATCCAGATCAAACTATTCTTATTGCAGCACACAAATACACAGGTGCGCAGGAGATTATGCAGCGTATACGCTATGTATATGAACTATGTCCTGATTACATAAGAGCAGGTGTAACTAGTTATAATAAAGGTAGTATTGAGTTTGAAAATGGGTCACGTATTATCAGTCAAACAACAACAGGCACTACTGGACGTGGTTTGTCTATCTCGCTACTATATTGTGACGAGTTTGCGTTTGTGCAACCAAACATTGCTGAAGAATTTTGGACTTCAATTTCGCCTACACTAGCAACAGGTGGTAGAGCTATTATTACAAGCACACCAAACTCAGACGAAGATACATTTGCAGTTATATGGAAACAAGCTGAACAAAAGTTTGATGAGCATGGAAATGAACAAGAAATTGGTATAAATGGTTTTCACGCTTATAGAGCTCATTGGAGTGAACACCCCGACCGTGACGACGAATGGAAAGTTAATGAAATAGGTCGTATTGGTGAAGAAATGTTTCGTAGAGAATATGGCTGTGAATTTTTAATCTTTGATGAAACACTGATCAATAGTATAAAACTTGCTGCAATGGAAGGCATTGAACCTACATTGCATATGGGTCAAGTGCGATGGTACAAAAAACCTGATGCAAAAAAATCTTATGTTATAGGATTAGATCCTGCTATGGGAACAGGTGGAGATTTTGCTGCTATACAAGTGATAGAACTGCCTACATATGAACAAGTTGCTGAGTGGCAACATAACACTACAGCTATTCCAGGACAAATTAGGGTTTTGCGAGATATTTGTAGTTATATTGCAGAAGAAACAAAAACTACTTCTAATATTTATTGGAGCGTTGAAAACAATGGTATAGGAGAAGCAGCACTACTTGTAATACAAGATTTTGGCGAAGAAAACATTCCTGGATTATTCATTAGTGAACCAATACGAAAAGGTCATGTAAGAAAATTTAGAAAAGGTTTTAATACTACACATGGAAGTAAAACTACAAGTTGTGCTAGATTAAAAACAATGATTGAAAATGATAAACTAATATTAAAAAGTAAGCCTTGTATTAGTGAACTTAAAGCATACATAGCAGCAGGTAGTAGTTTTCAAGCAAAACCAGGACATCATGATGATTTAATTAGCAGTTTAATTTTAACATTAAGAATAATGAGCGTTATGAAAGATTGGGATCCTACGGTTTATAATACGTTTAGCCAAATTGAAGCAGATGAAGAATATGAAATGCCCATGCCTATCTTCGTAAGTAGCAGTTATTGATAAATAGTATACAATGAGAAATTTAAATACCGTAGCAGAACAATTATTTAATGAAATTAGAGGACGTTATTCAAGCGTGTCAATCGGCGATGCTGATGGTAACATTACCAATGAACCTAAGCAAGCAAGATTTTATGAATTTGATTTTAAATCAGGAATGCAGGATTTAGGAAAAGTAAGTGTAACACTTGACGAAGAATCTGGTGTTACAATTATGTATAATAATAATTTTACAGAAAATGCACTAGTAAGTGAAAAACAAGATTGGTATAATTTTTTAAAAAATATTAGAATGTTTGCAAAAAAACGTTTATTAAATTTCGAAGTAAGAGATATTAATAAATCAAATCTAACTAAACGTGATTATTCTTATCTAGCTAAAAATCGTAGCGGAGATCAAACTATGGCTGAGTCTAAAATGTACGGCAGTAATAAAACAAGTTTTCAAAAAATTGGTAATGCAAAATTATCAATTAAACATACAAAACCTATGGAAGAAAGTGAAAGTAGAACAAAAAATATTGGTTCTATTTACATCGAAAATAACCAAGGTGAAAAATTTAAATATCCTTACAAACATCTTAGTGGTGCAAGAGCTTTAGCTATGCATGTTAGCGAAGGTGGCAATCCTTATGACGACTTTGGTAAACACATTACAGGTTTAAGTGAAGAACTATCTAATCTCCGCAAGTTCAAAACTTATATGGGCCGTAGCAGTGTAATGGCAGAAAGCCTTGCTGAACATATGGATATTGTTAATGAAAGAATTGCAACAATTAAAAAGTCTATACAAAATCTTCAAAAGGAATCTCATTACAAACAAGCATTTGAAGAATTTGTACCAATTGAAGACATAGAAGTACCAGAAGATATATCAGCTAATTGGATCGACCAATTAACCGTAAAACAATTTAATGAAGAATTAAAAGATGTATTTCCATACATTTACAATTTAGTTAGTGAAAATACAAAACCAGAAGAAATAACTTTTGAAGACATTTTTTATGAAGCAAAAGATACAATGATAAAAACACAACCTGGTGAAGATTCTGTATCGCAAGTTGCACAAAGATTCAGAGTGCCTGCAGAAAAAATGAAAGATTTTATTCAAGACGTCATCGAAGTTAATGGGTTAGATAGTGACAAACTACAACCAGGAATAGATTTGGTTATACCAGCAGGTTATATTCCTGGTAATGTATCATCGAGTCCAAGACCGCAAATGAGACCAACTAATAATACAAATATCGGCAGTACAGAAATAGCACCAAATGGTCAAGTTACAGGCAGCACAAGAGGCTTCAATACAGAGTCTGCAATTGATGCTGCATTTGATAAATTGTTAGGACAATTTGCAGATAATTTTAGTGCGCAAGTAGAAGGCGATACAGATGAAGGCAACGCATACGCACATGCTGTAAGACAAGCAAAAATGAATGGCGCTAAAAAAGGCGACAAAATAGATCATCCAGATTCAGACGAAGATGATATTGTAATTGAAAAAGACAAAACACCATTAGGCGAGTTTATACTAAGTTACTTTGATAGACAAACAGGCCAGTTTCCAAAAGGCGAAACAGCAGTATTGACCAGTGTAGAAAAAGACTATGGCGATCAATACGTCAAACCAGCAAGTCAGTTCATAGAACGTCTAGGTCAAGTATACGAAAAATATCAACAGAAAAAACTAGGACAAGTTAATTTAGACGAAGCAGGTGCCGGAGACTTTGAATCTCAATTCAGACGTATTCAACAAAGAGGTGGCAACGTAGCAGTTAGTATACATGGACTTCTTAAAGACTCTGGGTTAGATGCAGATCAAATTATGGGATTTGATCCTAATGTTCCGAGCAACCGTACTAAAGTTAACCAATTTCAACAAGGTAATCAAGAAGAAGTTTTACAAAAAGCACAGCAGGCATTGGGCAGCGCACAAGGCGGACAAGCACAGCCAGCAGCAGGTAGTGCGCAAGGCGGACAAGATTTAGGCAATGGCTTCCAAAAAATAAAACATCCACAATATGGTGATGCTATATTGGATACTCAAAGCGGAAGTGTTATTTTTGTAAATGCAGGAAAATTAAGATCTCCAGGCAAATATGCAGTTTTACAAAGAAATGGAAAAATTCAAACGACAAACCAATTAGGACCGATGTCTACACAAGCAATGCAAGATGCAGGTTTAGGCGAGTCACAAAATTTAAACAGAATTCAAGAGTTAGCCGGTTTAAGATAATCGGCTAACCATTTGAAAATATTGTCAAAAAAATAGTTGACAAGATAAATAACATTGTGTAGTATAGTAATTGTGCTGCACACTAAAGGCACATAGAACATAGGCAATATAAGGAGGCATAACTATGGCATCATTAGCAGAAATTAGAGCAAAGCTCAAAGAACAAGAAAATCGTTCAAGCGGTGGCAACACAGGCGGCGATAACGCAATTTACCCATTTTGGAATATGAAAGAAGGCGATCAGGCAACCCTGCGCTTCTTGCCTGACGGCGATGATTCAAACACTTTCTTTTGGAAAGAGCGTTTGATGATTAAACTTCCATTTGCTGGTGTAAAAGGCGAAACTGACTCACGTCCAGTACAAGTACAAGTACCATGCATGGAAATGTATGGCGAATCTTGCCCAATCTTGCAAGAAGTACGTGGCTGGTTTAAAGATCCAAGTTTAGAAGATATGGGTCGTAAGTATTGGAAGAAACGTAGTTATATCTTCCAAGGTTTTGTTGTAGATGATCCATTGAAAGAAGATTCACAACCAGAAAATCCTATTCGTAGATTTATTATTGGTCCGCAAATCTTCCAACTAATCAAAGCAGCACTAATGGACCCAGATATGGAAGAACTGCCAACAGATTATACTGCTGGTGTAGACTTCCGTCTTGCTAAAGGTTCAAAAGGTGGTTATGCAGATTACGGCGCAAGTAATTGGGCACGTAGAGAGCGTCCACTAGGTGATGCAGAGATGGCAGCAGTGAACACACACGGGTTGTTTAATCTAAATGATTTCCTTCCTAAAAAGCCAGGCGAAGTAGAACTTAAAGTTCTTACTGAAATGTTTGAAGCAAGTGTTGACGGTGAAGCATATGATGCAGAGCGTTGGAGTAATTACTTCCGTCCTGCAGGTATGGCAGCACGTACAGGTGATCCAAACACAGCACCTGCTCCGACACCTGCTCCACAACCAGCAGCACCTGCACCTGCACCAGCAGCAGTTGAAGATGATATTCCTTTTAAATCAAATGAGGAAGTAGCAGCTGAAGCAGCACCAGCAGAAAACGCCGGCGGCGGCGCACAAGACATCCTAGCGATGATTCGTGCTCGTCAAGGACAATAATAGAAAGGGCTTCGGCCCTTTCCTTTGCTTTTTAGAATAGGAGATATGTATGGCTACTAAAGCATTCGATCCTTCAAAGTTTCGAAACTCATTAACAAAATCTATTAAAGGTATGAGTGCAGGCTTTAATGATCCACAAGATTGGATCAGCACAGGCAACTATGCACTTAACTATCTGCTAAGTGGTGATTTCCGCAAAGGTATTCCGCTAGGTAAAGTAAGCGTGTTTGCAGGCGAATCAGGCGCAGGCAAGTCTTACATTGTGTCTGGTAATATTGTAAAGTCAGCACAAGAGCAAGACATCTTTGTGGTGCTTATTGACTCAGAAAACGCACTAGATCAAACATGGCTAGAAGCATTAGGTGTTGACTGCGATGACAGCAAACTACTAAAACTTAACATGGCAATGATTGACGATGTTGCTAAAACTATTAGCACATTTATGGATGATTATAAATCAATGAACGAAGAAGATCGTCCTAAAGTATTGTTTGTTGTTGACTCATTAGGTATGCTTATGTCACCAACTGAAGTAAATCAGTTTGAAGCAGGTGATATGAAGGGTGATATGGGTCGTAAGGCAAAAGCACTGAAGGCATTGGTTACTAACTGCGTAAATATGTTTGGTAGTTACAATGTTGGTATGTGTGTTACTAACCACACTTATGCATCGCAGGATATGTTTGATCCAGATGATAAGATTTCAGGTGGTAGTGGCTTTGTGTATGCAAGTTCAATGGTTGTAGCAATGAAAAAGCTGAAACTAAAAGAAGATGCAGACGGCAACAAAACATCACAAGTACACGGTATTAGAGCAGCGTGTAAGGTTATGAAAACACGTTACGCTAAACCGTTTGAAGCAGTACAAGTGAAGATTCCTTATGAAACAGGAATGGATCCATATTCAGGCATGTTTGATTTGCTTGAAGCAAAAGGACTGCTTGAAAAACAAGGTAATCGCTACAAGTATGTTGATAGCGAAGGAAATGAAACACTAGAATATCGTAAAAACTGGACAGGTGAACTACTCGAAATGATTATGGCCGATTTACCGGCAAAAGAAGCACAAATGGTAAATATCGCTAACGCAACCGACGAAGAAGTTGTGATTGATCATAACGAGGAGTTAGCTGAGAATGAATGAAGAATTTGTTTCTGATCTATGGAACTTGTTTAAAGAATATTTGGATAAAAAGCATATTGAATTAGCAGCAGAAAGATATGTAGATACTCTTATTGATTACGGAGTTTCGGATATTCAGTTGCAAGAAATGTTAGGCGGTGATAAAACACTTGATGCTGCAATTCAATATTACTTAGAGTTAGACGACGATAACGATGACGACGATTGGGATGAATAATGGGTTGGTACAGCCAAGTAAGCAGAGATATATCACAAATTCCTTCTGCTATACAATACTTTGAAACTGAACTAGTTCAAGCAAAACAAGAATGTAAGTTACACGGTAATGTTGAAAAACAAGCATCAATGATGCCAGGTATTGTCGAGCATAGATTTAATCAGTTACAAGAAATTGAAGCCATATTAGAATTCTTAAACATTGAACTGCGTAAACTACGCAGTTCTTTTTTCAAAAAATATCTTGAAAATTATCAAAGAGCATTATCAAGCCGAGATGTAGAAAAGTATGTTGATGGCGAACAAGATGTATGTGATTATGAAAAAATTATAAACGAATTTGCACTTATGCGTAACAAATGGTTAGGTGTGTTAAAAGCACTAGATCAGAAACAATGGCAGATAACTAATATTGTAAAACTAAGAGTAGCAGGTATGGAAGATGCAAGTTTATAAATAACTTACGGAGTATAAAATATATATGGGAAAATATCGTGTTTCTGGGGTACTTAATCCAACAGAAAGTATTAAAGCAAGTAACATTACTAAATGGCACAAAGGTGATAGAGTTGACTATTGGCCAAAAGATATGATGGCTGAAAATAATGTTAACGGAGTGTTAAATGAATTGTTTTCTGCATACGGACCTCCAAAACCTATTTTTAGACCACAAGATAAAGTTTTGACTATGGGAAGTTGCTTTGCATTACGCATTAGAGAATGGATGGAAAAGAACGGAAGAGGCACAGAAGCACTTTTTATTCCAGAAGGATTAAACAATAGTTTTGCAGTAAGACAATTTATAGAATGGGCATTAACAGGTAATCGTAGTCACGATGCTTATTGGTATGATGAATTAGCAGACGGTGTAGGTAAATGGGAATCTCCTGAAGAGCAAGAACAAATAAAAAAACATTTTATCAATCACAACGGATTTGTTATTACTTTTGGTTTAGCAGAAGTTTGGAAAGACAAAGAAACCGGAGGCGTATTTTGGAGAGGTGTGCCTAATGATATGTTTGATCCCAACAAACACGAATCTGTTGTTAGTACCGTAGAAGAAAATATTGCAAATATAAAAACAATTGTTGAGTTGTTAAGAAAATACTGCGGCAATAAACCTATTATTATTACACTAAGTCCTGTACCACTTAATGCTACATTTCAAGAAAGACCATGTGTAGTTAGTGATTGTGTAAGCAAAAGTATATTACGTGTTTCAATAGACGAAGCATTAAGAAACATTAATGATAAAAATGTATATTACTGGCCTAGTTTTGAATATGTTAAATGGATTCCTAGCCATATGCCAATTGTAACATTTGGTGGCAAAAAAGGAAAGAAAATTACTGATAGTAGACATGTAGCAGAGACTGCTGTATCAAACATTATTAGTAATTTTGCTAAAAAGTTTTTTATATAAGGTGTAAGAAATGGATACTGATCTCCTTTATGGTTGGCATGTATTACAAGGTGATAGTACTCTAGAGAGAGCTTTTAATAAATCTAAAATTTCAACTATTTTAGATTATCAAAAAGATCAATTAGATACAGCAATATCTTTTTGTAAAAACTTTAGACATACTATTGACATTGGAGCCAATTATGGACTAATGTCGGCTAATATGTCTAATATATTTAAAAAAGTTTCTGCATTTGAAATAGTTCCTGAAATTAATGCTTGCTTTAAAATGAATGCAAAAAAATTTAATTTACAAAATGTAGAAATATATGACTGCGGATTAGGCGACAAAAAAGAAAAAGTTTCTATAAATTTTAATCCTAAAAGTACCTTTTCAACTCATATTAGTACAAATCAAGAAAATACTACCAAGGTAAAAATTTCTACATTAGATTCATTTAATTTTACAAATGTAGATTTTATTAAAATTGATGCAGAAGGGTTTGAACCTTTTATTATCAAAGGTGGTTTAAAAACAATTTTAAAATATAAACCTGTAATTCTTTATGAAAGAAAAGGACATGAAAAAAGATATGGATTTCAAAAAAATTCAGTACTAGATATTTTATCTCGCCATGGATATACAGAGTTAGCTAATATAGGAAGCAAAAATGCTTTGATAGGTGTGAAATGAAAAAAGTATTTGAATACTGGATGCCAGATACAGATGAACACTTTGAAAGATTAATTGCAAAAAGAGTTAAAAATGGTGGCCCGCCGCAGTATCAAGATGATGTAAGAGATGAAGCATACAAGTATGTAAGTGACTTTAACATTGCAGTTGACATAGGTGCTAATGTTGGTCTGTGGTCTAAACCTCTTACAGAAAAGTTTAACCAAGTAATAGCTTACGAACCTCTTGAGCAAGTATATTCGTGCTTAGAAAGAAATGTAAGTGGACTGCCTGTACAAATTCATAAACACGCATTAGGCAGTGTTAATGATGTAGTTGAAATGGTATTTGACGAAGAAAACACAGGCGGCAGTTTTGTTAGTGAAATTGGCACCGGTAGTATTCAAATTAAAAGATTAGATGATTTAAATTTACCAAAGTTTGGATTATTAAAAATTGATTGTGAAAGACATGAATTAGAAGTGTTAAAAGGCGCAATGGATACTATCCTTAGATACAAACCAATTATAGTATGTGAACAGCAAGCTGACACAGATCAATGTGCAGGTATGTATTTGAAATCTTTTGGCGCCAGAGAAATAACAAACGTAAGGAAAGACTATATCTTTGGATGGTAAAATTTTATTAACTGGTTCACACGGATTTATTGGCAGTCATTACTACAAACATTTACAAAAACAAAATGCATATGTAGTACCTTACGATAAAAAAATCCGCGGTGAAGATTTATCAGATAAAAATACTACACAATTATTACCTGACTATGATATTGTAGTACACCTTGCTGCAACTAATGGCACTAAATTATTTTATGAACAGCCAACTGATGTACTAATAAATAATACACTACCAACAATAAATTTAATTGAACGTTATAAAAATACCAATACTAAATTTGTTTTTGCTAGTACTTGTGAAATATTTAATGGAGCAATTGATGCAGGTTATTACCATGTGCCAACTGATGAGCAAGTACCGGTTGTGTTTAACGACATTACGAATCCAAGATGGAGTTATAGCATTCCGAAAGCTCTAGGTGAAAACCTAGTAGCAAACAGCGGATTAGATTATTTAATTATTAGATATTTTAATGTTTATGGTCCAGGACAAGTAGATCATTTCGTCAACGAATTTGTAGAACGCTGTAAACGTGGCGAGTATTATATTAAAGGCGATGATACTAGAAGTTTTTGTTATATAGATGATGCAGTGCAAATGACTGACATTCTTATCAAAAAATCTTGTAGTAACATAGTGCATGTTGGAAATGACAACGAAGTAAAGATAAGCGTAGTAGCAAAACTTATTATGGGCTTTATGGGTATAAATCCTGACAAGTTACAAATACTACCAGGTCCAGAAGGCAGTGCAAAACGTAGATGTCCTGATACAACACTAGTACAAATGCTAACAGGATTTACTAATTATACTCCTTTAGACGTTGGACTTAAAAAAACAATAGAAAGTTTATTATGATTATAGGTGTAGTAGGTATAGGTGTTGTTGGAAAAGCAAATGTTAACGGCTTTAAAAGGTTAGGACACACCGTACTTGAGCACGATGTCAAATATAATACAGCTTTAAGAGATGTGTTGACTGCAGAAATTATTTTTATTTGCACTCCTGAAGACCAAGTTAATAATGTTGTAAAAGATATTAGCCTGTATGATTATAAAGGAGTAGTAGCAATTCGAAGCACAACTACTCCGGGTACTACAGATGAACTAATAAAAAAACATAACATAGATATTTGTTTTGTACCTGAATTTCTTAGACAAAATTATGCTGACAAAGATTTTGAACAATGTGATTTATTAGCTATTGGTACAAATAATTTAAAAATAGGACGTAAAGTAAGAAACGCTTTTGGTAAGTTACCTAAAAATGTAGATTATATGATGCCAGCAGAAGCAGAAATATTGAAATTATATAATAACTCTTATGCAGCACTTAGAGTTGTGTTTGCTAATATTATGTACGATATTGCCAACAAATATGATGCAGATTATAGTGTTATAAAAAATGCGTATAAAAAAACAAATAAAACAAGTGGAAATTATTTAGATGTAAATAAAAATTTACGTGGTTATAGCGGTGCCTGTTTACCTAAAGACACTTTAGCTCTTTCTAAATTAATTAATGATCTTAAATTAGATTACACACTTGTACAATCGATTCATAACGATAATTTAAAATTACCAAAAAATAAAACTTAGTAAAGTACGCATATAAATACTACATGAAAGTAGTACTAGTTACAGGTGGATTTGATCCTCTACATTCCGGGCACATTGCCTATTTTAAAGCAGCACGAGAACTTGGAGATCACTTAGTAGTTGGTCTTAATTCTGATGCTTGGCTTACACGCAAAAAGGGTCGTCCGTTTATGTCAATTGATGAACGGGCTGCCATTGTTAAAGAACTAGAATGTGTAGATGAAGTTATAGCATTTGACGATAACGACAACACAGCATGTCTTGCTATAGGGCAAGTTTTATCTACAAAGGCAAGTAGTTGGAAACTTATCTTTGCTAATGGCGGTGATAGAACAAATAAAACAACACCAGAATTTGAAACTTGGGGCAATCATCCTGATGTTGAATTTGCCTGGGGTGTTGGCGGTAAAGATAAGAAAAACTCAAGCAGTTGGATACTCAAAGATTGGAGTCAACCTACAACAGAACGTGCTTGGGGCAAATACACTATATTAGATAAAGGTGAAGGTTGGCAAGTTAAACAACTTGAGTTTGCAGCAGGTAAAGCACTTAGTGATCAACGACACTTTAAACGCAGCGAACACTGGCACGTTGTTAATGGCGTTATCAATATGTTCCTTGAAGATAAAATAGGAAGAAGAACTAGCACACTATTAACGCCAGGTGATAGTATTGACATTCCAATAGGCTATTGGCATAAGGCTGTAAATTTAGATAACAAAGCAGCAAAAGTTATAGAAGTCTGGATGGGTAAAGAATTAAGTGAAGAAGATATAGAAAGAAGAGATTAATGAAAGTATTTGTAGGATGGGATAGCAGAGAAGATATTGCTTATCAAGTTTGTAAAAGTAGTATTGAAGAAACAAGTAGTGTACCTGTAGAAATTATTCCATTGAAACAAAAGTCACTGAGAGGTGACGGTGTATACACTCGTGAAATAGATCAACTCGCAAGCACAGAATTTACATTTACAAGATTTTTAATTCCGCATTTGTGTAACTATGAAGGTTGGGCATTGTTTATTGACTGCGATTTTGTTTTTCTAGAAGATATTAAACTGCTTTGGGATCAACGTGACGAAAGCAAAGCTGTAATGTGTGCTCATCATGATTATACACCTAAACCTGGGTCAACTAAAATGGATGGACAAGTACAACACGCTTATCCAAGAAAAAATTGGTCGAGTATGATGCTAATAAATTGTGGTCATCCTGGTAATGCTAAATTAACTTTAGATGTAGTAAATGACATGGCAAGAACTGGTGCATACTTTCATAGATTTAGCTGGTTAAAAGACGAAGAAGTAGGTGAGCTTAGTCATGAATGGAATTGGCTAGTAGGTTGGTATGAAGAACCGGTTGATGGAAAGCCAAAAGCACTACATTACACAGAAGGCGGACCTTGGTTTGATGATTATGCTACCTGTGAATATAATATAGAATGGTATAGAGCTCATATTCAATATGCTAAAAAAATGGAGCAAAGTTATCAATATAAGTTATATAGGGAACGTAACAAAGAAATAGATGTCGACGATTTATCCTATACGGAGTCAAAAAAAAAATTAATTAAGCAATTTTTAAATAACTTAATTGATCCTAACCAAGTTTATTTTAAAAATGAAACAATAGAGAATGATGATGATATGGGAATAAAAACTGCTGCAATTGCTGTGCAAAAAGAAGAATTTAATTTAGAAAAAAAGGGATTAGAATACGATCCTTATCTGAAAGCATTTATAAATGGCAGCGGCGGTTTTATTAGCGACTTTGATAGAGAACAAGATACAGATAACACTCTTGTTATTAGAGGCTTAGGCGGCGGTGGACAAAAAGCAATAAAATATTGTTTAGAAAATAAAAGAGATTTCTACGCAATTGATACTGGTTATATCCAACCAGGAACAAAAAAAGAATACCATCGTATTACAAAAAATAGTTTACAAGCATTAAATTTTAAACCTATGGCAAGCGATCGTTTAGCAAAATTAAATTGGAAACCTGGCAAACCAAAAACTGGAAGTAAAATTTTAGTTGTTCCTCCGAGCGAAAAAGTTATGAAATTTTACGATCAAGATCTTGATGCTTGGATGAAATTAACAATTGAAAACATCAAAAAACATACTGATCGTCCTATTGAAGTTAGATTAAAACCAGGAAGATCAGAAAGAGTTACAAAAAACACAATTTGGGATGCTATGGCTAATGATGTGTATTGCCTAGTAACATTTAATAGTATTGCTGCATCAGAAGCATTCTTATTTGGATTGCCTGCTATTGCACTAGCACCAAATGCTGCTAGTGCATTTTGCAATACTAGTATTGCAGACATTGAAAACAATTTACGTATACCTCATAGATCAACACAAGTAGAACTTGCAAATTTTTTAAGTTATAATCAATTTACACAAGCAGAAATGAAAGACGGAACAGCATGGAGAATTCTCACAGAAAATTATGAAAGTAGTTAGTTATCTAAGTGTTGTTCCTACTAAAAACAGCAATCAACAAAAAACAGAATTACTAAGAAGGTATGTAGAAGGCGTTCAAAAAAATGGTGACACTGGTATACTACACACAGGCTATCAACTTATCCCTGCAGATGTAGCAGTAATTCAAGGATGGGTGTATGAAAATAAAGCACCTGTACATTTAAAGTTACGTAATGATGTTATAGAATATCAAAAATTGCGAGACAGGTATACGTGTGCTGCTGATGCAAATTTATTAAATTATGCAAACAAACAAAATCCATTAGGATATCTACGGTATAGTTTTAATGGAGTTTTCCCTCATACTGGAATATATTGTGATAATAACATAGATGTTCAACGATGGAATAAAATTTCTGCAAATTATAAGATAAAGATAGAACCAACAAAAAGAAAAGGTAAATGGATTATACTTATGCTCCAACGAAACGGAGGTTGGAGTATGCAAGGAGAAGATGTACAAGATTGGGCATTAAAAACTATAAAAAGAATACGCAAATACACAGATAGACCTATTCTAATAAGAGCACATCCTGGCGACCAAAAAGCACAGCATTATCTAAATGAAAGACGCACTAGACTAAAAAATTTACCAGGAGTAAAAATATCTCCAATTGGCAGAAGTTTAGAAGAAGATTTAACTAAATGTTGGGCAGTTGTAAATCATAATAGTAGTGCAGTAGTTGGTCCTATGATACAAGGCTATCATACATTTATTACAGATGCAGGAGCAAGTCAATGTAGAGACGCTGCAAATACCGAATTGCAGTATATCGAGAATCCTTTAGAATTTGATAGAGAAAAATGGGCTCAACGAATAAGTATGTTTACTTGGAACTTTGCAGAATTATCATCTGGTGAATGCTGGTCACATATGAAAAATTATTGCCAATAAGATTCATTGCGTTGCACAATTAAATCTTTAGGTTTGTTACTTTTACCTACTTCTTTTCTGTCACCTTTTAGGTGATCAAAATATTTTCCTAAATCGCTATTAATCATAGGATGTCCTTCACCGTTAATCAAGTTACCACTTATATTGTAATACTTGCTTTGAGGACTTTTACTTTGTATTGTTTTTCTAACTTCTTCAAATACATAACTATCGTGCCATTCTTCCATTTTGAAAATTCCGTTTTCTGCATCTTCGTAAACACGTTCAAATTCTTTTAAAAAGTTTTGCCCAATTTTAGTTTTCAAATTAATACCGTAGAAGCCGCACTCTGGCCATTTCTTACCTCTACCCAAATAGCTCATCCATGCTTGTTCTGGACAAAATCTTGCAATGTCGTTGTATGTTGCAGGTGAATGTACATATGTATCTGCATCTAACCAAATTAACCAATCTGTATTACAACGTTGTGCAGCATCAAACACAGCATACACTTTGTTAGCAAAACGTATGGCATGCCATTTAAATTCTTTATGCCAGTCTCTTGGTCTACGTGCTTTTATCTCAGGTGGACATTTACCATTTGCTTTTGGTACATTTTTCCATCGTTCCTTAAACGCAACAAGTTTTGGAAGTTCTGCTTTTTGATCTAAAATTATAATACGACTATCATTTGTTTGCGGTACGCAATCTTCTGCATATAAGTACAATGTAAATTGTTTATCAATGTTTTTACTAAAACTATCGATAAATCGTTGCCCGTACAAGTCAAGTACAGGTTTATGAAAAGTTGAAACAAATGAAATAGTTTGCACAATAAAGTCCTTGTTAAATAATACTGGAGTATTTACAAATGAGATTTAGTTTATTTCCGCAATTTGGTGCAATGAACAGCAAACCTGTCTTTGAAGCATTTGAACACAGCTTACGCAAAGCTGGCCATATGGTAGAATACGATAGTATGCACGCCGATGTAGCTGTTATATGGAGCGTGTTATTTCACGGCAGAATGGCTGCAAATAAACCTATTTGGGATTACTATACAAAGACAGGTAAAAAAGTTATTGTATTAGAAGTTGGCGGAATCAAAAGAGGAACAACATGGAAGGTAGGACTTAATGGTATTAATCGTGATGGTTATTTTGGCAATACTGGTGCCAGCGGTGATCGTGCTACTGCGCTCGAAATAAATCTTAAACAATGGAAAGACGAAGGCGAGTATATATTAATATGCGGCCAACATGATAAAAGTCTACAATGGCAGAATATGCCACGTATGAGTCATTGGATAATGAATATAATAGATGAAGTACAAAGGTATTGTGATAAACCAATTGTTTTTAGACCACATCCAAGATGTAGATTAGATCACATTGAAAGACAATACAAAAATGTTTATAGAGACGATCCTATAAAACTTGATAATACATACGACGACTATAATTTAAGTTTTAAAGATTGTCATGCTGTAATAAGTTGGAGTAGTAATCCAGGACCGCAAGCTATATTAGCAGGTGTTCCAGTTTTTTGTGGTCCAAGTAGTTTAGCATATGATGTAGGTAACAAAGATATTAGTACAATAAAATATCCATTAAAACCAAATAGAAAACAATGGCTTAACGATTACGCTTGGACTGAATTTACTATAGAAGAAATAGCCAACGGTATCCCTTTGAAAAGATTGACTTCTCGCTTATAATTTGTTATACTTAACGTATGGAATTTATAGAAGATTATCTACAACATATTTGTGAAAAAAAGCTAGATAGCTTTAACAGGGTTGATTCAATTTACTTTAGTATTTACAAACAAGTTACTAAAGGAATTGGATTGACAGATAGGCAATACAATCTTATACACAAAAAAATAAGTGAATATTTTGACATTAGCGTAGATGTACAAACAAAAATACCTATGCGCAAAATTGATAGAAGCAAGTATATAAAGTTAGTTGATACATCAGATGTCTATGGACACGATAATGTTTATGAAAGTTACAAATCTAAATGGACATGGATTAAAGTACGGTTTCCTTTTAGTAAAAAAGATATTTGTAAAATTGAAAAATTAAAATATGATGTTGGCATAAGTGAATACTATCATAGTAAAGGTTCTCACGAACACTATTTTAAATTGTCTTACATTAATGCATTTCATGTTTGTAAATATTTTAAAAATACAGAATTTGATATTGCAGATGATATTTTATTATATGCAGATGAAACAAAAAAAGTATTAGAAAACAGAGACAATCATGTTCCTATGCTTAGTGGAAATACAATAATCAATGTACATGATAACATTACTAATCTAACAAAAAATTTAACTTACATACAAAAAGTTGATCAACATATAAGATACGGTTATGAAATACAAAGAATTAAACCACGCTATCTTATAGAAAAAATTGCATATAGAAATAATCGTATTGTTCCTGTTGATCCAAATGAAAACAGCCTGTATGATATTGCAAAAGCAATAAATACTTTGCAAAGATTTCCTTTGCTTGTATTAATTGATACTGATTTACCAAATTCTAGTATGTATGAACAAATAGTAGAATGGCACACTGCTTTTTCTAATTTTGTTGAAGTTAAACAACAAAGTGTTTTGTTTAGAGTAGAAACAAAAGATATTGAAAATAATTCATTAAATGATTTTGTAAAAGATAAACAACTAAACAATTGGGTTGACGAAAACACAAAAGTAGTGTATATTAAAAAGAACAAATTACCTAAATTACTAATCGATAGTTTTAAACCAATTTGTGCTGTTAGTAAAACTGCTACAAGATGGGGTGGTAATTTAGGTGCGTATGTAGATCATAATTGTGATTGTGTTATTGTACATGAAACAATCGATTATGGATTTTACAAAGGAAGATTTAGTGACAACCTGTAAACTTATTATCGAGGATGAAGTAAACATCAAACTAGAAGGATTAGATGTAGATGTACGGAGAAAGTTATCAAATGCTCTCAAGTTCGATGTGCCATACGCACGATATATGCCGCAGTATAAACTTGGACGTTGGGACGGCAAAGTTGCTTTTTTTGGTATTGGGGGTACAGGCTATGTTAATCATCTTGACGTCATTGTGGATGTACTTGAAAAAAACAGAGTAAGCATTGTAGACATTGAAGACAATCGTCATCCTATTCAACTTGACTTTCCACAAGTAACTGAACGCTATTGGGCAGATCAAGGTGTATGTTGGCCTAAAGGACATCCAGCCGAAGGCGAAGAAATCATTCTGCGTGACTATCAAGTAGAAGCAATCAATAACTTTGCAAACAATCCACAGAGTCTACAACAGATTGCTACAGGTGCAGGCAAGACTATTACTACTGCTACACTATCACATATGAGTGAAAAGTATGGACGCAGTTTGGTTATTGTCCCCAATAAGTCGCTAGTTGAGCAAACTGAAGAAGACTATATTAACTGCGGCTTAGATGTAGGTGTATACTTTGGTGATAGAAAGATGTTAAACAAAACACATACTATTTGTACATGGCAAAGTTTAAACATACTTGACAAACGACACAAAGATGGCGAAGCAGTATTATCACTAGCAGAGTTTTTAGAAGGTGTTAGCACGGTAATTGTAGACGAGGTACACCAAGCAAAAGCAGAAGTATTAAAAAACTTACTAACACGCAACTTGCGTAATGCTCCAATACGTTGGGGATTAACTGGCACCATACCTAAAGAGAAGTTTGAATTTGAATCAATACATGCAAGTTTAGGTCCAGTTATTGGAGAAATTACAGCAAAAGAATTACAAGACAAAGGTGTACTATCGCAATGTCATGTTAATATTGTACAACTTATTGATACGGTAGCACATAATAATTATCAAGAAGAATTAAAATACTTAACAACAAATAAAGCAAGAATTGAATATATAGGCAAATTATTAAACACGGTAAAACAATCAGGCAATACTCTAATACTTGTTGATAGGATTTCAGCAGGCGAGATCCTACAAGAACTTATTCCAGGATCTACTTTTGTTAAAGGTGATGTTAAACTAAAGGATAGAAAAGATGCATATGACGAAATTAACACGGCAGATAATCAAGTGGTTATTGCCACTTATGGTGTTGCTGCTGTTGGTATTAATATCCCTCGCATCTTTAATTTGGTTCTTATTGAACCCGGAAAATCTTTTGTTAGAGTTATTCAAAGTATAGGCAGAGGCGTAAGAAAGGCAAAGGACAAAGACTTCGTACAAATATGGGATCTTACAAGCACTTGTAAGTTTGCGAAGCGGCACCTTACTCAACGTAAAAAGTTTTACAAAGAGGCGCAGTATCCATTTACAATAGAAAAAGTAGATTGGAATTAAATGAATATACTTACACTAGAAAACAAAAGTTTTAATTTAAATCAATTACCGGACGAAGTTGACGATACAATGAGGTTTAGTGTACTAGATAATAGCAATCCTCAAGATCCTGATTTCTTTTTTAATCCATTAATATTTTTAGAAAGTTTTAACTCACCAGCAGCAGTAATTGAAATCAACGGTAATGAAATTGTAATGCCTTTAGATTGGTGTATTGCAGTTGGTTGTAGTCATGCAGGAAGTGACTTAGAAGTACTACCTTTAACAAGTTTAAATGAAAGAGGTTTTGAAGCATTCCTTTTTAATCCACTTACAGGTTATCAACCAAAATTTGGTACAATTGAAATAGTTAATTTTTATAATGATGTTAAATGGTATTTTCCAAAAATGAAAAACGGGCAATTGTTAAGTGTGCCAATTACAGAAGGTGAAAATCCTTTCTGTGCATACTTTGTTAAAGATATTAGTAGACAATGCGAAATTGTTGACTTTGGTAAATTATTATAGGAGAACAAAATGAAAGCAGGAAAGATTTGGGGACAAACTGAACTTATCCACGCTAACGGTGTGTTAGAGTTTCACCGTATTGAATTCAAAGGTGGCTACAAGTGTAGCGAACACGAACACAGATTCAAGTGGAATGGTTTCTTTGTTGAATCAGGCAAAATGCTAGTGCGTGTATGGCAAAAGGATTATAATCTAGTTGATGAAACTATTTTAGGCCCAGGCGATTTTACACAAGTAAAGCCAGGTGTTATTCATCAGTTTGAAGGACTTGAAGACGGTGTAGCATTTGAACTATACTGGGCAGAGTTTAACCATAATGATATAGTGAGAAGGACCGTTGGATCTGCAACATGAGAGCACCAGATCTGATACCCGGCCAGCCACTAATATATGAACGTGCTGATGGCGTAGTTTACGCTAGGTATCGAGATCCTCCATACAATGAGCTATATGACAGATGGATAATCGGCGGAGATGCAGATGCTGTAAGTAGAGCAACAGGTAACCTATTTAGTTATGCAGATTGGCAAGAAATGATGGAACTAGCAAAAGAATATCCAACATTAAAAAAACAAATGCAGAAACTAGTAACAACATATTATATGGTAAAGGAAAATAAATGAACAATTACATTTTTACTAGCGAAAGTGTTAGTGATGGTCACCCAGATAAGGTTGCAGACCAAATCTCAGATGCACTAGTTGATGCTGGGTTGAAAGCAGGAGACGAGACAACTCGTGTTGCTGTTGAAACACTTGTAACTACCAATCATGTAACATTGGCGGGCGAAGTAAAAAACTTTAATGTGAGCAAAGAAGAAGTCAAAGAAATTGTGCGCAATAAAGTTAAAGAGATTGGTTATGAGCAGAGAGGTTTTCATTGGGACAAATTAAATATTTACAATGAGATCCACAGCCAAAGTGCTGACATTGCACTAGGAACTGATGACTTCGGTGCAGGCGACCAAGGCATTATGTTTGGCTATGCTTGTAATGATAATGAAGCATATCTGCCTGCACCTATTTACTACGCTCACGAAATACTAAAAAAACTTAAAAACTTTTCTCCTTGCTTGCGTCCAGATGCAAAATCTCAAGTTAGTGTCGAATACGAAGGTGGCAAAGTTAAGCGCATTGATCAAGTTGTGATAAGTACACAGCACGAACTAGATAAAAACACACAAGCAAAAAATTGTGCAAGACATGTGGCAAAAGAAGTACTAGGAGACTTAGTTGATAAAGATACTATATGGCATCTTAATCCTACTGGCAACTTTGTTATTGGTGGGCCTGATGGTGACGCTGGTGTTACTGGACGTAAGATTATCGTTGATACTTATGGCGGTTTTGCTCCTCACGGCGGCGGTGCTTTTAGTGGCAAAGATCCCACCAAAGTAGATAGAAGTGCAGCCTATATGGCTCGTTGGTTAGCAAAGAATGTTGTAGCAGATGATATGGCAGACTGGTGTCAAATTCAGTTATCGTATGCTATCGGTGTAAAAGAACCTACTAGTATCTATGTTGATTCAAATGGACACAATCGTAGTATACAACGTTTTATTCGTGAAAACATTGATCTAACACCAAAAGGCATTATTGATAGATTTGACTTGTTTAACTTTCACCAGTATAGTAGTAATTGTACATACGGACACTTTGGCAACAAAGATGTACCTTGGGAAAGGATTGGTTGGTAATGCGTATTATTGCAGGACCGTGTCAACACGAAACACTAGAACAAAGTTTAGAGATTGCATCGGAGTGCAAACGTGTATGTGACTTGTTTGACATTGAATATATTTTTAAAGCAAGTTTTGACAAAGCAAATAGAACAAGCATAGCAGGCAAACGTGGAGTAGGAATGCCTGCAACTATGCAAGACTTTATTGATATTAAAGAAAAAATAAATGTTAAAACATTAACAGACGTACATGATGTTATGCAGATAAAAGCAATATGTAATCAATTCAATTATGCAATCGACGTGTTACAGATTCCTGCATTTTTGTGTAGACAAACAGATTTAATTCAAGCAGCATGTAAAACAAATAAAATTGTAAATATCAAAAAAGGGCAATTCTTGGCACCTTGGGATGTTAAAGGTATACTAAGTAAAACTGAAGGTGCTAGAGAAGTTTGGATAACCGAAAGGGGTACTAGTTTTGGGTATAATACTTTGGTCACTGATTTTACTGGCATCCAGTATATGCGTGACAATTTTTCTGTTCCTGTGGTATTTGACGTCACACACTCAGTCCAGAAGCCAGGAGGCCAAGGTGACAGCAGTGGTGGGAATAGGGATTATGTTCCAGCTCTTGCTCGTGCTGCTGCTGGCATGGGCGTTGATAACTTTTTCTTAGAAGTACATGTTGATCCAGATAACGCTCCAAGTGATGGACCTAATATGTTACGCTTAGAAGACTTTGTCGAAACCGTACGACAATTATATCATATCAATAAAACCGTAAAAGGATTCGAATGACAACAGCAATACTAATACCTGCACGATATGCCAGTAGTAGATTTCCTGGTAAAATGATGGCCAAATTAAATGGCGTGCCACTAGTAGAACACGTTTATAACAAGTGTGCTGCTACAGGACTAGATACATATGTACTTACAGATCATCAAGACATTTACAACTATATGGGTGCTAATAGATGTCTTATGACAGGTGAAGCAGAAAATGGCACAGAACGTTGTATGCAGGTTATTGACAAAGTACTACAATATGATAGATATATTAACGTACAAGGTGACATGCCTGATATCACTGAAGATATCATACGTGCAGTAGAAGGCGAACTACAACGTAGTGATATTGCAACCGCATATACGCCCATGGATTTTAACTTGCGAAATGATCCAAATAGTGTTAAAATGATACATAGTAGAGGTAGAGCACATTGGTTTTTACGTGCAAGTCTTACATACGGTGATCACCACTTAGGTGTGTATGGCTACAACAGAGAAGCAAAGATTGTTTATACCACAAGCATTAAATACACAGAGGAAGATATCGAACAACTAGAACAACTGCGTTGGATACAAAACGGACATAAAATTGGTGTAGTAGAAGTTGAGTTTGACGGTATTGAAATTAACACGCCAGAGGATTTAGAAAAGTGGGAAAAAAATAATGGCTAGAGAACTAATAGACAATAAAGATAAAAAGTTAATCGAACAATGGTTAAAAAATAATAAAATTACAATTTGTGAAGCAGGTGCTATCACCGAAGATATTGTATATACATTTGGTTCAAAGAAAAAGAAAAAAACAACAAATGCCAAATAAAGAACTAGACTTGTTTAAAGAACTTATCCCTGCTATCGATATGGGCATCAAAGAGTTGTATGACGCTGCTGGAGATGATGGCAAGAAGGATATAAAACTTGACTTATGGAACTTGAACCGTTATATTAGTAGTGTAAAAGGCAACTATGAAAAAACTGCACTAGCAGTGTTCAAGGTTAATGAATACTACAACAAGAACTGGAATGTGCTAGGCGGCACTAATCATGTAAAACTGCAATGGCAATTATTATGTGTTGCTGGCAAAACAGGTAAAACACAATTCCATCCGTGGATTGGACTAAAAAAGAAAAAAGACGATAGCAGCAAAGCAGTAAATTTGTTATCACAAATATATCCAGATATGAAAATGGACGAGGTAGAAACACTTGCTAGAATATCTACAAAAAAAGAAATTAAAGAACTCGCCCGAGAACACGGTTACGAAAAAGTTGACATCTAAATACACTTGTGAATATTGTTCAAAAAGTTATATGAAAGAAAGTACATTGTTAGCGCATATGTGCGAGCCAAAGAGACGTTGGCTACAAAAAGATGAAAAACGTGTACAGGTTGGCTTTTATGCATTTCAAAGATTTTACAAGCTGAGTGCAGGACACAAGAAAGATAAGACATATGAAGAATTTGTTAAGTCATCCTTCTACAATGCGTTTGTTAAGTTTGGTAGTTTTGTTAACAATGTACGGCCTCTCTATCCTGACAAGTATATTGATTACGTAGTTACTAGCAACGTAAAACTAGATCACTGGTGTAGAGAAGAAATGTATGAAAAATACGCCATTGAACTTATTCGCAAAGAAGGTGTAGAAACTGCATTAGAGCGTTCAATAAATACAATGACCGAATGGGCTAAAGAAAAGAATAGTATGTATAATCATTATTTCTTGTATGCTTCACCAAATAGAATTACATGGGATATTAAAGATGGAAAAATTTCGCCTTGGTTAGTATTGAATTGTACAAGTGGAAAAACTGCATTAAGTAATTTTAATGACGAACAATTAAGCATGTTGAATGCTGTTTTAGATCCAAGTCATTGGGCATTACGTTTTAAAAGACAACCGAAAGATGTTGAATTAGTTAAAACAATAGTCGAGAAAGCAAATATATGAATTTTAGAAAATTGCAAGATGATGTACAAGTTTACGAACTTGATGAACCTGTTGAACTGATTGTTAAAACCAAAGCACCAGCAAAGTGGTTATTGATTGACAGAGAGACAGGAGAGCAGTATATTGGTGCTACGCCTAAAGAAGGCGAAAAGCATTGGAATCGTGTACCTGATAGTGAAATGTGGAGATATGCAATGGAGCGTGAAGATGCCTGATATTGACATCGACTTTGCTGATCGCAGTGTTATATTAGACAAGATACAACACCGTGTAGCAAAATTAGATACAGGTAAAAAACACAATACTGGTGTGTATGTAACCGAGTGTCCGCACAACCCTGTTGACAACTTGGCTACTATTGATTACAAGACAGCAGAAGATAGAGGCTACTTCAAACTAGACTTTCTTAATGTTAGCATTTACAATGATGTTAAGGACGAAGAACATTTACAACGTTTAATGAACAAGGAACCAGAATGGAGTCTTTTACAACACGACGATTTCACCGATCTTATCTTTCATATCTCCGGACACGGAGAAATATTACGCAAAACAAAGCCGACAAACGTAGAACAATTAGCAGCAGTACTAGCGATGATACGGCCGGCCAAACGCCATCTTGTTAACGAAACTTGGCCAACGATATTAGAAAAAGTGTGGGTCGCTCCCACTGACGGTGGTTACTATTTTAAGAAAGCACATGCTATTGCATATGCTGTTAGTGTTGTAGTTCATATGAATTTAATTTGTGAACAACTTAACGAACAGCAGACCGTCTCATAACTTGCACACTTTTACGTTTTACTCTTTTTATTGTCAAGTTATTTAAATTAACACAATGACCCATTACTACTTTAACATCTTTAGAATTCATAGTCATCATACTATAACTTAATTCATGAATCTCACTACGTAGAAAAATGTTTATAGGAATCATTCTATTAGATTCCCACCACCAAATTTCACCTAGTTCTAATAATAAACATTTGTGTTCTTCGGTACGTAATTTGGTGTAAACATACATAGTTGTTACAATACTATCTTGATTTACAATAATACCCACGTATTCGTTGCCGCCATAGGCGACTACGCTCAAATAAGGAAATTTTGTTTCAATATCTTTTAATAACATATTACCATAAATACTTATATAAAAAGGTTCCAGCCAATGCAAAAAATGTATAGATATTTAGCAAATAACAAAGTTGTTGTTCTAGCCAATTTGGCAGGTTACGTGACGGAGTATAGACCAGTGTATCAAAAAAATTTACAAGTATATAGAGGCATTGATAATGTAGTACATTTTGAAGTACGTAATCATGATCAAAAGCCTATAAATTTAAGTGGGTATACACCAAAGATTATGGTGTTTACTGAAAACAATGTTCTTGTATTAGAAAAAGAAGGCAACGTTTTAGACGATGCAATTACAAGAACAACTAGTGCAGTAGAAACTGCACCCGATAAAACATTAACATTTTCAAGTACAAGTAATATTACAGCAGGTATGTTTGTAAGTGGAACCTACATCAAAAATAACACACTGGTAACTGATGTAACTGACAACACCGTGACTATGAATAAATCTGCTACTGACGCTGTTCCTACTGGAACTGAAATTACTTTCCAAACAAAAAGTAAAAAAGGCGTGTTTACAATTACATTAACAGAAAATGAATTGTTAGATCTAAAACAACAATATTTAAAATATGCAATTTATCTAGTTAACAGCACTGGAGAAAAAGTTTTAACATACAGCAGTGACCATTTTGAAGCAAAAGGAACTATGTACTTAGATGGAATGACATTTCCTGGACCTTTAGCAAGTTATAATTTACAATCGTTTACAGCAGACAACGATGTTTGGTATACTGAATCAATTGATGCTCAACCAGGAATAAACGGAAATAGTGCATTACACACAGCAGCATTTTATACAGATACTTTTTCTGGTGATATAGTTGTTGAAGGTACATTAGAAAATTTAGTTACATTGGATACAAACTGGGCAGAAGTTGCTACTCTTACACTTACAGGATCTGAATCAGAGCCAACTCCTTTAAATTTTAACGGCGTATTTACTTTTTTAAGATTTAAAACTGCAACTGATCCTACGGACAAAATATCAAAAATATTAATTAGAAATTAAGGTAAATACGTTATGGCATTTAGTGAAACAATATTATCAAATCAAACTCATCCAGGTGATAGTACAACAGAAACCGTAACAGGTGACAAGTACAAAGGCGACGGCTATTATGGACGTAGCGATGGATTTCACACGGTGCAATATTCAGTAAATGGCTTTATAGGATCAATTGACATGGAAGCAACACTTGCAGTAGAACCTACTGCTGATGATTGGTTTACTTTAAACACAAATCTAACAAGTGCAGATGATTCTAGTAGTTATGCAACAGGAAGTTTTATATACAACTTCACAGGTAACTATGTTTGGGTAAGAGCTAAAGTTACAAACTGGACTGATGGCGACATAACACGTATACAATTAAACCATTGACAATACTATAATACGATGCTAATATATATGTATGAGCATCGTATCTGACACCTTGACACTATATCTGCCTGCAAAGCGCAAAACTACTCCTAGTGGGTGGACCAGTTTCAATGCGCCTTGTTGTGTTCACAATAATGAAAATGCAGATACAAGAGGCAGAGGCGGTATCATATATGAAGGCGAAGTTATTTCATATCATTGTTTTAACTGCGGCTTCAAAGCAAGTTGGCAACCAGGACGTAATCTTAGTTACAAACTCAAAAAACTTTTGGAATGGTTAAACGTTCCTGATCAAGATATTACAAAACTTGCACTGGATGTAATGCGTGAAAACGAAGGCGTCGAAGTTCAAAAATATTCTGTTGAACTGCCAGAGTTTGCAACTACACAATTACCAGAAGGTGCAGAGCCATTGTCCAAACACATGTGGGCAGAGGCTGGTCATTTAGACGAAAGAATCACACGTTGCTTTCAATATATGTTAGAACGTGATTTAAGTATCGAGGACATAGATTATCACTGGTCGCCAACACTTGCTTATCGTGACAGACTTATTATACCTTTCTACTACGAGGGTCGTATAGTTGGATATACAGCCCGTACAATTAAGGATAACAAGGTTAAGTATCTAACTGACTCGCAACCTGGGTATGTGTTTAACTTAGACGCACAAGGTCCTAATAAAGTGTTTTGTATAGTATGCGAAGGTCCTATTGATGCACTGCACGTAGAAGGTTGCGCACTTACAGGAAGCGATATTAATGACGCACAAGCACTATTACTTAACAGGCTTAACAAAGATATATATGTTGTTCCAGACAGAGATAAAGCCGGAAGCAAGTTGGTGGAGCAGGCTATCGATAGAGGTTGGCATGTTAGTTTACCAGACTGGGATACAGAAGTAAATGACATCGGTGATGCAGTAGCAAAATATGGAAGGCTATATACATTGTATAGTATTGCAAGTGCTGCTGAAAGCAGCCCATTAAAAATAAGATTAAAGGCGAAAAAATGGTTTGGTTAAAAAGACTATGGAGTTGGATTTTATATCCGTATAGATATATCAAAGAAGAACGTGAATTCAAAAAGCGTATAAAAAAACTTAGAGAACAGGACCCGTTTATCTACAAATGAAGAAATGGTTAATGGGTACAAAGTTGTTTTGGCGACTATACTTTTGGTGGGGTATTCGTCAAGCACGTAAACGTAGAATAGCACGAGAAGCAGAACTAGCAAAGCGTCCACTAATGACAAATGATGAGTATTGGGAGAAAGTTCACAATGATAGAACTAATAATCTATAACATTCTATTTTGGGTACCGTATATTTGGTTATGCAGTTTACCAGAAAAACTAATGCAGGCGGCCATTGACGCAGCATGATATCAATAATTCAACACCCAAGTAATTTAGAAGGTACTAATGAATTTTGGCTGTCTAGTTATTTAGGTATGCAAAAGATTAAGTACGAATTAATATCATTTGAAGATATAAAAAATAATCTTGTTTTATATGAAATAAGTTGTAATGGAAATATTAAAAAGTATCATTCTAAAGTTTTGCCAACTATTCCAAATAATGTTATTCAACAACTTGTTGAAAACAAAAACTTTTATTTGATACTAGGTGCTGCAACCGAGGGTTACAACACTGACATAAATCTATTAGAGAAATTTTGTAATGACAAAAATATATCTCATCACAAAGTGATTTTACTTACTGGTAATTGTAGACACATTGATTACTACAAAACTTCGATACCTGTGATATATATTCCTTGGTTTGAAAAAAAATCTAAGAACGAAGCAATACAAACTTTAAATGTTCCGTTTGATTTAAAAAGGCAGTATACATGGCTTAGTTTAAATCGTATTCCTCGTCCTCATCGTGTTGTGCATGTAAGTCATTTACTTAATAACAATCTAGCAGATAAATTCCTATGGAGTTTAGATAATCATCCAAAAGGTTTAAAATTTATTTTTGAGTCTACAAAGAATGCGTTTAATAATGAATTAACAAAAGACATCGGAGTGTTACGTAAACATCCTTTGCCTAAAGTTTTAGATATACCAGATTTTAATTTATTTACATCAACTAACCCTAACCTATATCACTTATACAAACAAGCATATTTTAGTGTTGTAACTGAAACAAGTGTAGCAAATGACACTACTTTTATATCAGAAAAAACATTTAAACCAATTATAAATGGTCATCCTTTTATTATTATTGGCAATCCAAAAACACTTGATACTTTGCATAATTGGGGATATAAAACCTATCATGGGTTATTCAATGAAGCATATGATAAGATAGAAGATAAAAATGCACGTATACAATTTATTAATAATGAAATAGAAAGAATAAGTGCATTATCTTTAGACGAAATACACGAGCTGTACAACAACGTAAAAGACATAATTGTGTATAATCAACAAAGATTCTTTATGGAAAAAACATTCAAAGAAGATAAAATATTTTTAAGTAGTATAGGATATACAACATGATTACATGGGGTATAAGTGCTAACAGCCACGATGCAGCGTTAGCTGTATTTTATCATAGACCGTGGGCTAATGGTAGTATAGAGCTACTATTTGCCAGTCATAGCGAACGCTATAGTGGTGTAAAAAACGATGCACATTTAAATGATAAATTAATAAGTGAAGCAAAAAAATATGGAGAGCCAGATGAAATTATTTGGTATGAAAGACCCTTTGTCAAAACTCTTAGACAACTTAGAGCAGGGCAAGGATTCAAATACTTGGGTAAAAACAACATTAGTCGGTATCTTCGATCTTATGGTATATCTGCTCCTATTCGCTATACTGATCATCACCTTGCCCATGCTGCTGCCGGTTATTATACTTCGCCTTTTACTGACGCCAGCGTTGTTGTTATCGACAGCATTGGAGAATTTGATACACTCACTATCTGGAATGCGTCAGAAGAAAAAGGCCTTAAGCGTGTATTTTGTCAACGGTATCCCCATTCAATCGGACTCTGGTACTCGGCGTTTACGCAAAGAATAGGCCTAAAGCCACAGGAGGATGAATACATACTTATGGGTATGGCAGCGTATGGTGACCCCCTACGTTTTTTTGACGAAATAATGAAAGAATTTATTCACGTTGTTGATCAGGATAACAGCCCACGTATAAAATTTAAACATAACTTACATAGGGGCTGCATGTGGTGGCGACCAGAACTTAATAGCCCCCAGGATCTTATGGACATAGCGGCTGCTGTACAAGCAATATATGCGTACTTATTGAAAGTGATAAGTAACTGGGCTAGGTGGAAATCGCCATCGGGTAACCTTGTGTTAATGGGTGGGTGTGCTTTAAATTGTGCAGCTAATAGTACAATCTACAAAGATTGGAATGATGTTTGGATTATGCCCAACCCGGGTGATGCAGGCAGTGCTATAGGTGCTCCTCTTGCTCATTGGCGTCAACACATTTCGTGGCCGGGTCCATATTTAGGACATACTATTCAAGGAGACTATCCAGTTGAAGAAGCATTACAGGAACTACTTACTACTGGTATTGTTGGTGTTGCCAATGGGGCTGCTGAATTCGGCCCCAGAGCACTTGGACACCGTTCCCTCCTTGCAGACCCTAGAGGACCCGACATCAAAGACCGAGTCAACAACATCAAAAAGAGACAGCTTTTCAGACCTTTTGCTCCAGCGGTCCTTGCCGAACATGCCCGAGATTACTTTGACGGACCAACAGGACCCTTTATGCAATACACTTCTACTTGCACAGATCCTGGACTACCTGCAATCGTCCACGGGGACGGCACCTCTCGGGTACAGGCAGTTTCTGCAGATCAAAGCGTGGGCTTTAGAAAATTGCTAGAACGTTGGTACGAAGAAACAGGTTGTCCTATACTGCTAAACACTAGCCTAAACATCAAAGGCAAACCTATTGTAAATACCGTTGAAGACGCACAAGAATTTGAAAAACAATATGGAGTTAGAGTATGTACGGCTGCTGCAAAAACGTAATACAAGAGCAACATAAAGAAATAATTGAAATTGACAACCACAAGTTTTGTGTTATAATTAGATATTGCAAGACATGCGGACAAGTAAAAGCACAATCTCATATCACGGAAGTAAAGAATGGCAACTAGACAAAATACAGATTATGGATATGATATACAAAAAGTATATTTAGAAATGTTTATGACAGACGCAGAAAGTTTTGTGCGCTGTCAAGGTGTGTTTGATCCGCAAACATTTGATAGACGCTTACAAGATCCAGCAAAATTTGTAAAGGATTATGTGGAAGAACACAATGCACTTCCAACATTTGATATGGTTAATGCTGCTACTAACAGCGACTTAAAAGATCCAGGGCAACTGCAAGAGAATCATTATGATTGGTTGTTGCAGGACTTTGAAACATTTAGCAAACATAAAGCATTAGAAGCAGCTATTCTTAAAAGTGCAGACTTGTTGGAAAAAGGGCAGTATGGTGCGTGTGAGGACTTGGTTAAACAGGCTGTACAAATTGGGTTGCAAAAAGACTTGGGCACAGATTACTTTGCAGATCCAAGGGCTAGACTAGAAGGTATTAAAGACAAAAACGGACAAGTTAGCACAGGCTGGCCAGCACTAGATAAGAAATTGTTTGGTGGATTTAACAGAGGCGAACTAAACATTTTTGCAGGTGGTTCGGGTTCAGGTAAGAGTTTGTTCTTGGCTAATTTGGGTGTGAACTGGTGCTTGCTAGGTATGAACGTGTTGTATCTAACATTTGAACTTAGTGAAGCATTGGTTAGTATGCGTGTAGATTCAATGACAACTGATATTGCAAGTCGTGACATTTTTAAAAGCATTGACGATGTTGAAATGAAAGTCAAGATGATTGGCAAGAAAGCAGGTGCATTCCAAGTCAAGTATATGCCCACAGGTAAGAACGCAAACGATTTAAGAGCATACATCAAAGAGTATGAAATCAAAACAGGACGCAAACTTGATGTTGTGCTAGTAGACTATTTGGATTTGATGCATCCAAATGCTGTTAAGATTTCAGCAGAGAACTTGTTTGTTAAGGACAAGTATGTATCAGAAGAACTGCGTAACTTGGCTATGGAACTTAATACGGTGTTTGTTACAGCATCGCAGTTGAACAGAAGTTCAGTTGAAGAAATTGAATTTGACCATAGTCACATATCTGGTGGTATTTCAAAGATCAATACAGCAGATAATTTGATTGGTATCTTTACAAGTAGAGCAATGCGTGAGCGTGGACGCTATCAAATACAACTTATGAAAACACGTAGTAGTAGTGGTGTTGGACAAAAGATTGATTTAGAATTTGATGTAGATAGTTTACGTATACGTGATTTAGGCGAGGATGAAGAATACAAAGAATTTGAGAAACGCAAGTCAACCGTATTTGATCAAATCAAGCGCAATAATACACCCGCAGTTGAAAAAGAAGATCCCAGCGAAGGCGACACGGTAGGCAAAATTCGTGCAGAAGCAGACAGCACACAATTAAGAAACTTTTTGAGTAATTTAGGATCTTAATCAAAAATTATTTTTGCCAACGAATCTTGAGACTAAATAACTTGCGTTTAAAAAACGCTAGGCAAAATATTTAGACTACAAGAGGCTAACATGAAAACAGATTTAGAAAACATACAAAGGCTTTATGACAGATTTAAAAGGCCAGTACCTGAAGGTACAGAATATCAAGAGAGACTAGTTGAAGAGTTTGAGTTAATACTAGACCTACGCTTCACAGAATACTTCCTACAAATTTGTGACATTATAGATCTTACCACTGATATCAAACACATGACACGTGGATCAGCGGGCAGTAGTCTAGTGTGTTACTTGCTTGGGATTACAGACGTGGATCCCATCAAGTGGAAGATACCTGTGGCGAGGTTTATGAACCCACTGCGTGATGACCTACCGGATGTTGATATCGATTTTGAACATTGGCGACAAGGTGAAGTTATGAATCGCATATTCAAAAAGTGGCCCGGCATGACGGCAAGGTTGAGCAACTATGTCACGTACAAACCAAAAAGTGCCAAACGTGAGGCAGCCAAACGATTGGGCGCCACAGGTAGACTTCCTAGAAACTTTACATATGAATCAGTAGGTGTAGATCCTACAGAAGCAAAACGCATAGAGCGTAAATTACTAGGCAAAAAAAGAGCAATATCAAAACATTGTGGAGGCATCGTTATGTTCACTAGAAAACTACCTAAATCACTTATCTCAGAAGACAACCAAATATTATTAGACAAACACGAAGTTGAGGATCTTGAACACCTCAAAGTTGACATACTGGCCAATAGAGGCTTGAGTCAACTACTGGAAATAGACCCGCATACAGCATTAGAAGACTATCCTGAAGAGGATGCAGCAACAGCAGCATTGCTTGCTAGAGGCGATGTACTAGGTGTTACACAAGGGGAAAGCCCTGCTATGCGTAGACTATTCCGTGCAATACAACCTACCTGTGTACAGGATTGTGTGTTTGCTACAGCCCTTGTACGACCTGTTGCTATGAGCGGAAGACAAAAAGCAGCAGTGTTCCAAGACTGGTCGCAAGAAGCAACACAAGACAGCATTGTATTTGAAGACGATGCTATAGAAATTATAAGTAGCATTATAGGAGTAGATGCATATGAAGCTGATTCATACCGTAGGGCGTTTGCCAAAAAGAATGATGAAAAGATTTTGGAGTTTGTGGAACGCTTGGGAAACAACCCTCAACGAGCACAGGCCATGGCTGCACTACAGGAGTTATCCGGTTTCGGACTATGCCGCGCTCATGCTGTTAATCTCGGAAGACTCATCTGGGCACTGGCATACCAAAAAGCACACAACCCAGAAGCCTTCTGGAGAGCCAACCTCCGTCACTGCCAAGGAAGCTATAGAAGCTGGGTGTATCAAACAGAAGCACACAGACGAAACATACTAACTGAACCTGGTTGGTGGCACAGAGGATTTCCACGTGGACTAGGTGTACAACAGCGTTTCTTAGAACGTGTAAACTTTGCTGGTGTTATTGCCAACGGTAGAACATTCCGTGGCCGCAACGGACGCTATGTTACATTCCTCACACTGGGCACCAACTATGGTGAATACGTAGATGTAACCATACAAAAGCCGTTTCAGTATAGAGACGGCGACATAGTCAGTGGTAGCGGAGTTGTTAGACACCAAAACAACTCAGATTACATCAATTGTACAGATGCAAGATTGTTTACTTTTGCGCAATGGCGACAGGAGACATATGACGTCTAATACCAATTGCTCTGTGAGGATCAAACAAATCATAACGCACACGGTTTTCTTGATTGCCTCCTAGTATTACCCAGTATTCTCGATCGTTGTGTGTTTGTGTTTTGACATAAAATCCAACATGTCCTTGCCAACCTTGATTTCCTCGAGGAAAAACAACTACATCTCCACGCTGTATATCAACACGTTCTACACGAGTTCCCCAATACAGAAAACTACGTGCCATCAACGGTGGATAACGTGTTTGATCATTTAAACTGGGAATACCGTCTAGTTCTAGTACAGCATTGGCAAAGGCTGCACACCATTCTGTACGCACAGGATCAACGCCTACAAATGCACGTATCTCTGATCTATCTGCACGTTCTTCTAATCCTATATACGGTTGCGCTGTTACAACCGAGTCTTTTGTGTCAATGGTCCCACAGGCACCCAAGAACACGAATATTGCAATCGAACCCCTCATGTAATATTTAGTCGTCGTATATCCTGGTAAATGTTTGCCCCACAAGAGGATGTCGCAACTGCCAAGTTGTGCCCCAATTATCCGTGCCTACAGCAGTGTATTGTATAGTAAAGAAATTGGTATTCAACAACACAGCTTGTAAACCTGCATGATCATCAGTGACGCATCTATTGACTAGATCCAAGTGTATGCTGTGTTGATTGGGCAAAGCACACAATTCATCAATGCCTTCCCACCAACTATGATGTGTATCAGGTGGTTTGAACAGATCGTTAACTGCATGTAATACCTGTGCATCTCCTGGTCTCAAATGTTGTCGCAACAAATCCCATTGCCAAAAATGCCCACACTTGAAGTCTATGTACACAGGATCTGGTATATCCCATGTGCGTTCCACATGACCTACTTCACTGCAAAGTCTATTGTAACCTTGTTCAGCAGTGTATTGATCTATAACTATACAATGATCTGGTGAATAATCACATGGCAGCAAACCTGTGGCCATCCAAGCGGGTAATACGTTCATCACGATATTTATAATACACGAGTGAAACAGCCCAAAAGCCTGAAAGGTCTGCGCCGCCAAAAAGCCGCTTGCGGTAAACGCATTTTCCTAACAGCAGCGTAGCTGCTTGCGGTTTTAGCACCCACACTACTATTTGGATATATAAAATAAAAAAATCCCTTACCGTGTCATACGGTGCCTAACGACACGTCATATGGTATCTAACGAAGCGGTGAAGTGTTTTACTGGTATACAGCGTAGATCTCACAATGCTTTTATAATAACATAGCGACTATATCCTACGCAAAAAGACTATACCGTCCATTGGGTCTATAACGCTGTATACCTAAAGGTATTTATAAGAAAAATCAACATCCGTATACTTTAATGCTACATAACTTATCATTGACCGTTTACTATGTAATGCTATGAATCTTGCTCTATATGGTCCTGGAAAGTCTGGATGCTCTATCAATCGAAATCCATGATATATTAACTCTACTTTGAAATACTGAACCTTACCCAAATGTGGGTAATTGAATGGATCTAGCGATGCTCTGTGTACTTGAACAAAGTATTGATTCATACAAATATTTATACACGTTGAATGTCCAGCATACGCTGTACAGCTCGAGCACTCCGTGAACTCGCAGTAGATCGGATCGAGTACGTTAATACAATATGATATCACTCTTCTGATCGAAATGGGTCTACAGGGT
>Ga0208427_1000005_pt1 | contig 133318 bp, 80 predicted proteins | sample DEB08_DNA_FD_184532 | JGI IMG/M metagenome (GOLD analysis project Ga0208427, IMG submission 184532) | Aqueous microbial communities from the Delaware River and Bay under freshwater to marine salinity gradient to study organic matter... | ecosystem: Environmental > Aquatic > Marine > Coastal ...
CCCATGGTTCATCTGATGATTTTCCCATCCAGTCAAATGCATATATGAAGTCACCATTTTTTAAAGATTCAGGATTATCGGGTGTACCTCGAAATCTGTTAAAAGTAGTCCACCCAGCTTTTAATGGATTGTTATCATAACTTTCAAAACGCATAGCAGGTTGTTTAAAGTTTCCTGTTTGTGCAATAAGTATACCTGTGCTAGTTGTGTTTATTGTTATAGGGACCGGATAACTAAAATCTGTTCCTCCGGAAAGCCACCAAGGTTTTGATTTATCACGTTGCGCCACACTATTAAGAGTGTGTTCTATTATAATTCCTTTTGGTTTAATAATACCTTTAGAATTTATTGTAACAAAGTCTCCTGTTGCAACACTGTTAATAGATCCTAATAAAAGTTCTGCATCTATAGTTTTTTGCCCAAAACTAGGAGTTTCACTTGCTATTGCACTTATAAATGCAGCATTTCCATAAGGTTCGCCAGCAGCGCCTGTATATGCGTTAAACTTTAAAGTACCTAATTGATCTCCTTGCTGTACTATCTGGGGATTTTCATGAGTGCCGCGGGCTGCTCCAATTTTTATACTAGGTTGATTTTTCTTAAACCCACTAGTAAGTCCTTTTACGAAAAGAGGTGTATTGTTACCATCTGTTTCTATAATATGTTCTATCATAATTCTCCCCAGACTATTATCATTCCAAAACCATCTAATGCAGAAGGTTGATATTCAACATTTAAGTCTAAACCAAGATTATATAATTGTCCTTGTACTTCTTCTTTAGTAAATGCAGCATGTAAACTATTATAAAAGTCATTTTGAAAATATCTCGATTCGTTACTACTATAATATTCTACAACTTTACTCGGACTTGTTTTAGGTCTTGCTAAATCAATTACTAGTACACTTGTGCCTTTTTTAGAATGATGTTTTAAGGTAATCCAAAAGTCCTTAGGATTGTGAAAATGATGCAAACTATTTACGCATACTATAAGATCATATTTTTTATCAGTGATAAAAGGTAAATGTAAATTATGCAGTTGAATACAATGATCTAAACCGCTTTCTTCTATATTTGTTTTTGCAATATCTAGCATAGGAGACGAACCATCAATTGCATCAATTTGACAGTATAACATTTCTGCTAGGTCTATTGTGTACTGGGCAGGCCCGCAACACAAATCTAAAACATTATTAAACGTTTTAGGACTAAAATAGTCGTCTAGTAATTTTAAAAATAATTTTCGTGTAGGAGTTTTATCTGCTTCTGCAAATGCTTTTACACTATAATCTTTAAGCATCAATTGGGGTTCTAAACGCCGCTGCATATATTTGCACCAATCATTATTCGTTGTTCAGTTGATTTATTAGGAAGCGTTTTATGATTTAACCATCCTGGAAATAATACAATATCACCTGTTTCTGCATTTATTTCATTTTCAAAAAGTGTATGATATGTTTCTTTATCAATGCTATAAGGTTGGTGTTTGAGTAACGTAGATAAAGGATTTTCAAATACAAGATTACTATTGTTTAATTGTTTTTTTATATAAAAACTACAAGTTGTAACCATAGGAGAGTGATTATGTAAATCTATATGGCTATCCGTGTTGTAAATGTTAAACCACATTTCTTTTATAATAGGAATATATTTTGAATTAAATCCGCAATTTTTCCAATATTCTTTACAACTATTTGTAATAAATTCTACTACATCAGAAAACCTTGGATCGTATTGTAAATCTCTTTTATGGACGTAAGAACATATACCATTGCCTCTCATTGATCCTTGATTGTTCTTTAATACTTGATCGAAATTCACTACTTCAAAGAGCACACTTTCTATATCTTTTATACTTTTATTGTATCTTGCTTTATATATTTTAGTTGCAAAGATGTCAATGTCGAATGTCTCGGATTGTAGGTTCATATAAATATTTATATGACGGAAATATCTCTCTATGCTAGGATTGGCAGTTTATGAGCCACGGTCTATTATTCAGTATTACAAGTTTACCAACAGTTAGGAGAATGTTAGGTCCTCATCGTGTTGCTTCTTTCTTGCGAGAACAAGAATGGGATATAGAAGTTTTAGATTTTGTAGAGCAATTTAGCATCGAAGAAATAAAAGAATACTGTGCTTTACGAATAACCTCGGCAACAAAATTTTGCGGATTTAGTGCATTTTTTGGCGTTTGGACAAAAACTTACGAGTCTATTACTACCTGGATTAAGGAAACATATCCTGATGTAAAGATAATTTGGGGTAGTCATTCTTATCCTTGGTTTGACTCTAATAGTATAGATTACTATGTTGTAGGTTACGGAGAAAATGCAATAGTAAAACTTTTATCAAATAGCGAAGTAAAATTTGATGAAAGATTTAAAGATAAAAAAGTTGTTTCTGCATTAGATGTTTACACATCATACCCAATGAAGTCTCTTAATGTTATATACCAAGATAGAGATTTTATAGAATCCTGGGAGTGGTTAAGTATAGAACTATCTCGTGGATGCAAATTTAAATGTAAATTTTGTAATTTTCCTATACTAGGAGTCAGAAGCGATTATAGTAGGGATGCCGAAGACTTTGGTGTGCAACTAAAGGATGCCTACGAAAGATTTGGTGTAACTAATTATTATGTTGCTGACGAAACTTTTAATGATAGTACAGACAAATTAGAAAAATTTGCAAGTGTTGCCGATACACTAAAATTTAAACCTAGAATGCACGGATTTATAAGAGCTGATTTATTAGTAGCGCAAAAGCAACAGTGGGAACCTTTAAATAGGTTAGGGTTTTATGGCCACTACTACGGGGTTGAAACATTTAATCAAAAATCTGGTAGTAGTATTGGCAAAGGAATGCATCCTGATAAATTAAAAAATGGCTTGCTAGAAGCACGGGAATGGTTTAAGTCGAATGACACTTATCGAGGAGTAATAAGTTTAATATGCGGATTGCCACATGAAAGCATAGACTCATTTAATGCAGGAGTAGATTGGTGCTACGATAATTGGAAGGGAGAAAATACAACTATATTTTCTTTAGATATTCCTACTGACGATAAGGATGTAAAATTGTCGTACATATCTCTTAACTATGAAAAATTAGGCTATAGAGAAGCAACAGTACCTTATCATAAAAATATAGAACAAAACTTTGGGTACGGTCGATCTTTACTAAATTGGGAAAACGATTATATGAATTTAGAAACTGCCGATGAAATTGTTAGTATAGCAAATAAAAGAATTTCATCAGTAAATGGTATAAATATGTGGCAGTTCGGAGATTACGGATTAGTTACAGATGATCTAAATAAGATATCAAAATTAAATAAAAGTTCTAACCCTAGTCCGAATAGAGAATTAGAATCATTTTACGAAAGATATAAACGGAATAAAATAAACTTATGAATAAATGTATAATTTTTAGCGTTCATCGTGCCGGAACACATCGTCCTTTAGGTCCTCATAGAATATGTACATTTCTAAGACAAGAAGGATGGGATGCAGAAGTTGTAGATTATTCTTACTATTTTACTTTAGACGAACTAAAAAGTTTAGTTGAAAATAGAATGGACGAAAACATAAAGTTTTTTGGTTTCGGAGCATGGTTCGGAACATGGCCCGATGAAATAGTAACATTTACAGTATGGCTTAAAGAAACTTACCCGCACATTCCTTTAGTATATGGTAGTATGTCTTCTCCTCACACAAGAGAATCACCTATAGATTATTATAGTGTAGGATACGGCGAAGAGTCTATATTAGAAATTGTAAAGGACATTTTAGGAAAACCATGTAATTTAAAATTTTCTCCTAGATGGAAAGGCAAAGAAGTTATTGACGCTAATGAAGACTATCCTGCATGGCCTAGGAAGACGTATGCAGCATACTACGAAGATAGAGACTTTTTAGAGGAATGGGAATGGCTTACTATAGAGTTGTCAAGAGGTTGTAAATTTAAATGTCAATTCTGTAATTTTCCCATTCTAGGTATTAAAGAAGATCATAGTATAAGTGCAGAAAATTTTAGAAAACAAATTGAAGATGCTTATAATAGATTTGGCATTACGAATTATTACATTGCTGACGAAACAATAAATCAAGATAAAGAAATGATGAGAAAGTTTGCAAATGTTGCAAACACTTGGGATTTTAAATTACAAGCACATGGATTTATGCGAGCTGATTTAATGATTGCACAACCCGATACTTGGCAAATGATGGTTGATACTGGAATTACCGGTCATCATTATGGCATAGAAACTTTTAATCGAAAGTCAGGTGCTACTATAGGTAAAGGAATGAAAACTGAAAAATTACAAGAAGGCTTAATAAAAATTAAAGATTATTTTAGGGCTAATAGTATTTATAGAGGTCATATTAGTATGATTGTTGGACTACCGTATGAATCTAAAGAAACTTTTTGGAAAGGTGTAGACTGGTTAAAAGAGAATTGGGCAGGTGAATTCTCTGCATTTAACAGACTAGAAATTCCTTTACCTACTGGTGATGCAAAGCCGAGTTTATTTACACGAAGTTGGAAGGATATGGGTTACCGAGATAGAAAGACAAAGTTACAAAGCGGAACTGAACAAAAGAAGTTACTGACTATGGGCGGTGGTATGTTTACTGAAGACTTGTTAGACTGGGAAAATGATTATATGGATATAGAATGGGCTATATGGGCAATGGGGGAAGCATACCGTGTTTTAAAACCCACAAACGGTGTAGGTTCTTGGCACTTTAGCGATTATAGTTTACTTTTGAAAAATGATAATAGGGCTATATCTAAAATAATAAAATCAGATTTACACCATAACCAAAACGGTGTTGTTGATGCATTTTACGAAAGATATAAAAAGAAAAAAATAGCCTGGGGAACATAATGGACCATGCATTAATATTCGGTGTACACGATATGATGCCCCATCGATTCCTAGGACCGCATCGTATTGCACATTACCTTAGGAATAATGGATGGGATATAGAAGTTGTAGACTTTGCTAGTTTTTGGACTTTAGAACAACTAAAAAATTTTATTAAATCACGAATACATAAAAAAACAAAGTTTATAGGATTTGGGTGTTGGTTTGGTAACTGGCCAGAGAATATAGATATGTTATCACATTGGATCAAAGATTATTATCCAGAAATAAAAATTATTTACGGCAGTCATACATATCCTAAATTTAATAACGAATCAATAGATTATTATACTGTAGGTTATGCAGAAAAAGCAATAATACAATTAGCTAATTATTTTCAAAACAACGGAACTATCAAGTTTGACACAAGATGGGAAAATAAAAAAATTATTCTTGCTAATGACACTTACCCTGCATTTCCGATGAACGAACTAGGTGTTATATACGAACATAGAGATCTTATAGAACCTTGGGAGTGGCTTACCATAGAATTTACAAGAGGTTGTAAATTTTCCTGCAAATTTTGCAATTATCCTATATTAGGCGTAAAAGACGATCACTCAACTGCTGCTTCTGACTTTGAGTACACTGTTAGAGATGCTTATGATAAATTTGGTGTGACAAATTATTATACAGCAGACGAAACATTAAATCAAGATAAATCTATGATAGAAAAATATGCAAATGTAGCTGATACATTAAATTTTAAATTAAGAATGCACGGATTTATGAGAGCAGATTTATTAATTGCTAATAAAGATACATGGGATCCATTGTCTCGGTTAGGTGTATTTGGGCATATGTATGGTATAGAAACGTTTAATAAAAAAACTGGCTCTAGTGTAGGGAAAGGAATGGATCCATTAAAAGTAAAAGAAGGCTTACTCGAAATACGAGAATGGTTTGATGCAATAGAACCATATCGAGGCAATATTAATATGGTGTGTGGATTACCGTTTGAAACTAAAGAAACTTGGGAAAGTGGCATTGAATGGCTTATGAAAAATTGGACATCTAAAGGAGACATAAGTGCTACTTATGCATTAGAAATACCGTTAAGTAGTATGGATTCAAAATTAAGTTTTATAAGTAATAATTGGAAAGCATTAGGATACAGAAGAAGAAAAACACCTTCTGAATCTTTACATGCTGTGAGTTCTCTAAAATATGCTGACGAATTATTAGATTGGGAAAATGATTACATGGATCTTGACTGGGCAGTAAAAAGTTGTAATACAATATATAAACAGTATAAAGTTGATATGGGCGTTAGTGTTTGGCACTGGGGAGATCATGGATTAATGAATTTAAGTTTTAAAGATCTTCAAAAAAAACAAAAACATTATAATCAATGGCCTAACAAAGAACTGGAAGATTTTTTACAACGCTATATTAAAAAGAAAATAGAATTATGAGTATATATACAAACTGGGATCCTTTAGAATTATGTATTGTTGGAAATTGTCTAACTGAAGTGCCAGACACTTGGAGTATCGATCCTAAGGCAAAACCATTATTAGAAAAAATATTAAAAGAAACAAAAGAAGACTTAGACAATTTAGCAGCACTAATTTCATCATTTAACACAAAAGTTTTGAGACCAACACCTAAAATATTTCCACAAAAGTCTAATTTACATAATTTTAGTATTTTAAACGCAACTAATCCTATTGTCCCGAGAGATCAATATTTTGTATACGATAAAACTATATATCAAACATACACTAGTTTACCAGATAGGTACTTTGACGGATTTAATTACTATAGCCTATTTAAAGATTTGTTTAAGCAAGGGCATAATTGGTTAAGTCTTCCGCCGCCGATTTTAAACAATCTAAATAATAACGAAAAATGGTATCTAGACGGGCAGGACATTTACCATAATCGTTTAAACTACACATTATTATGGCATACTGCTACAATGTTTAAAGCAGGCAAAGATATTATTGTAAATAATCAAGGTCCGGGCACTCAGTTAGGGTTAGAATGGATAAAACGTAACGTTGATGCTGAATTTATACACAATGAAGATACATATGTCGATAGTTGGGGTCATATAGATCACGGATTTTACATGCCTAACGATAACACTGTAATATGTATGGACGAACATTGGGTTCCGCAATGCCTACGTAATAAAGAATTAATATTACTAGATGGATTATTTGAAAGATTCGATTATAAAAATTTTATAGAAGAAACTAACAATAAAGTAGATCCGTTTTCTTATAATTGGTTAGAAGATTGGTTTGATCAATGGACAGGATATTGTCAAGAAGTAGCGTTTGAAGCAAATGTTTTAGTAGTAGATCCAAATAATATTATATTTGCAACCGAACAGCCAGAAGTGTTTGCTAAATTAGGAGAATATAATATTAACTGTCACGTAAGTAAACTACGTCACGGAATGTTTTGGGCAGGAGGAATACATTGTATGACATTAGATATTAAACGTAGTGGTCTAAAGCGTTGCGTAATCTAGTATCTAATTGATTAAAATATTCATTGTCTGCGGTCAATGGAATTACAACACGTAAACCTTTCCATTCGTAGTTTTGTATACCTACATTTAAACCGTTTTCAAAGAATTTTTTTTGTGCTAACGGTATGTTATCTACAGGAAAAAATTTTAAGTTATAATATAAACCGTACGAAGTATAACTTTCAACAATACCGTCTTCTACTAGTTGACTAAACATAAGATTGCTTTTTGGTTTTAAATACTTATAGTTTTCAAATATACTTTCTTTTTCGATAATTTCTAAATATTTTAATGTGCTATATATACCAGTTAAACTAAAACTATATGTGAAGCCATGACTCCAAAATTCATCTTTTACTGTATTAAAAACTTCTTTAGTCATTAAACACGAACTAAGAGGAAAGTAACCACCACTCAAACTTTTCCCCATTACAAATATATCAGGGTCTACATTAAATCCTTTTAGTTTTCCTAATTTTCCAGCACACATAGCAATATCATCAATAATTAACAAAATATCTTTTGACTTACATAACAATTTAAGAGATTTCCAAAAGTTGTCACTGTATGGTGTTACACCTCCAAGCCAACTACAACTTTCCATAACAACACAACTTATGTCATCTGCATCTAATGCATTTTGTAAATTATTAAATAAAATGTTTTCATTATCATCTCTATATACACTTTTACAAAATTGATTGCGTCCTAGTGTGCGAGTCATAAAACTACCGCCACTTATACTAGAACTAAGATAAGTGCTACCATGATAACTTTCTGTTACTCCGATAATCTTATTTTTTTGCATATTACCGTTACATTGATGATATAATGCTGCTAATTTTACAGCACCCTCAACTGCATCACTACCTGATAAACTATAAAAACTGTAATATCCATCTGTCATATCGTATAACTTTTGTGAAAGTTCTAACACTGCATCAGTTGTACTTAGGTATTCCCCACTTACAAATGGTATTTCTTTTGAACGGTTGGATACATAATCAATAATGTCAGTTCTATCAAATCCTAACATAAAACTACCACAACTACCAAGACTTGTGTCTAAGAAGTCCTTTCCGTCTTTAATATAACCAAACTTTGTATATCTCGAAACAATATTATAGTCAGAATTATTGTTATTTTCTGTAAAGGGAAAAAATATTTTTGGGGTCATATATAATATCTCCAACGTATTTAACACTAAATACTGTTGATGAAAAAAAATGTTTATCTATTTCAACCAGAAATATCTTCAGGCACACGACCCGAACATTACTTACCGTATAGTGTAGGATGTATTTGGGCGTATTGTAATCAATTTGAAGATATACAGAATAATTACGAGTTAAAAGATGTAATATGGAAACGTGAGCGACAAAAAGACGTACTGGATAGAATAGAAGATCCGGTAGTGTGTGCTTTTAGTTGTTATGTATGGAATGAAAATTGGAATCTTACTTGTGCTAAAAGAATTAAAGAACGCTGGCCCGAATGTATCATTGTATTTGGTGGTCCAAGTGTAAACGAAAATTGGACAAAACACGAATTTATCGATGTAGCAATGTTCGGTGAGGGCGAAGAAAAATGGGCAGAGTTGTTACATAAAATTTTAAACAACGAAGCTCTAGATAGATATTGGAATAATCCGAGACAAAAAGAAATTGAAGATTATCCTAGTCCGTATGTTACTGGATTTTTTGATAAAATAATTGCTGACAATCCTGGCGTGTTTTGGTTTATGATGTTAGAAACAAATAGAGGATGTCCTTATCATTGTACGTTCTGCGGATGGGGTGCATCTTATTTAAATAAATTAAAAACTTTTGCCTTTGAAAGAGTACAAGCAGATATAGAATGGGCAATAACTCATAATATACATTGGATCTTTCCTATTGATGCAAATAGCGGTATATTACGAGAACGTGATGTAGAGATAGCACATCTAATACGTAAAGCAATATTAGATCCAAGAAGTAACATTCGACGTGTAACATTTAACCATGCAAAAAATCTTAATCCAGCGTGTTTTGAAATGGAAAAAATAATTCAAGAATGGACTTATGGTTTAGAAGTTGCTATACAAAGTTTAAACGTTGACACACTAAAGGCTGTTAAAAGATTTAATATGGGTCTAAATAATATCGAAAAAACCTATGCTGAATGTAATAAACACGGAATACGTCATTATACCGAACTAGTTCTAGGATTACCCTATGAAACTAAAGATACATATATTAATGGTCTTATGAAACTTTTAGAGTTAGGACAACATAACAGTGTAAAAACATATCTAGCAACTGTTATACCTAATAGCGAAATGGATGACCCTGCATATCAAGAAAAATACGGAATAAAGCTTATACATCCTAAAGACCTATATAGACGTCCTGAAGAAAGGATTTGGGACGAAGAAGACGGTAGTGAAGAAGTAATTGCAATGGTTAGTGCTACTAATACAGCATCTTCACAAGATCTTGCAGATTGTTTAAGTTTTAGTTGGGTTTTAACTCAATTTCATTATGCAGGATATAGTCAAATAGTTGCACAATATCTTAACAATATTGCAGGTGTTTCTTATAGAGAATTTTACGATTTTATGTACGAAGAAATAAAATCAGACGAATGGATCGGAGGTTTACAAAAAGATGTGGAAGAAATAATGCTTGCATATCTAGTAAACGGAGAAATTCCTCCAGAGAGTAAGTGGGGAAATATTGTAGCCCTTACGTTACCAGAAAGTTATGGTACTCAAGAGTTCTTTGCTCATAAAGATTATGTGATTAATTTAGTAATTAAGATTGCAAATAAATTAATTCAGTTACCTAAGTGTATAGAAGATTTACAATATGCATTTATGAAAGACGAAAATAAAGAGTATCCGTACTTTGTAAATAGTACCGTTGATATTGATAGATGGACTGAATATGATTGCGTATACGAAGTTAGAGATAGATCAAAAGTAAGCCATCAAACAGATCAAATGTATAAAAAGTTTTTACATAAGACCGATCTATATAATACCACCAATCCCTATAAGCACATAAGTACAAGTGAGATTACTAAAGAACAAGAAAAATCATTACAGCCAGTAAGTTTAGTAGACAGTAAGGTAGAGGAAGGTAGTTTTCATTGACACAATTTACAGAACAAGCCATTGATCAAATCTTTAAGTACATTGGTAACAGAAAAATATTAGATCCTACAGTTTCACTTTGTCATCATTGCCATAGTCATATTCCTGCCTATAGGATGGAAGAAGACGGAATGATTTATCTAGTTAAATATTGTAATGAACATGGGGTTCAAAAATATATAATAGAAACTAGTGCAGAATTTTATTATGGTTTGATGAAATCTATGGAAGATCCTAGGTTTAATATGTCTGGAGGTTTATTAATAGAAACAACAGACAGATGTAATTTAGATTGTCCCCATTGCTATCATTTGCCTGATAACGATTCAGCAGATGTAAATAGACAAATATTAATAGATACAATTAAAACATTTCCCATAGATAAACCAGGAGACGGTATACATAGAATTATATTAGCAGGAGCTGAACCTACTTTACGTCCAGACTTTCCACAACTGTGTGCAGAAGTAAGCGAAATACACGAAACTCTGCATCCGGCTGTAATGACCAATGGCATTCGATTTAATAATACAAGATGGCTTAAAGAATCAAAAGCAGCAGGATTAGTTTCTGTAAACGTAGGATTAAATCATCCTTCATACCATAATCATAAAGTAATTAGAAATAAACAAGAAACTGCAATTAACAATATCTTTGAACAAGATTTAGATATGGGGTACATTAGTTATACAATGATAGAAATGAACGAATTACCTGATATCCTACAAGAAATTATTAATTCACCGTGGCATCCCCAAACTTTCAGAGTGCGCTTAGGAAGCGAAATAGGCAGAAATGCAACACAGAATGTTTATAGACTAAGCACCTTATATTATGCTGCTAAGGAATGGTGCGAAAAAAACAATAAAAGCTTTATTGATATAAACCCTGCAGATAACAATATCTACCATATGATGGTAGACATTGAAGGAAAAATAGTAAGACTAATACAATGGTGTGACGAAACTAATATAGATATGGAAGAATTACGCACAGGGCCTTGGAATTATTTTGTTCCACATGATGGTATAACAAATTTCCTACATCAAATAATACGTAGAGATACTGCAACTAACAAAGGTTTAGAACTTCCAGATAAAGTTCCTGCTAGATATAATTATAAACCTAACATCGAATACGATAAGTCAAAACCTGATTTACTAAAATTGTATTAACCATAATATAAATATTTTATGATGGAAAAAATAGTCATTTCAGGTTGCAGCGTAACTGCTGGTATAGAACTTTGGGAAGAAAAAAATATTCCAGAATATTCTAAATTATCAACACCTGAAAATCAAAAAGTAAATTTTTCACACAAAAAAGGTAGTGTTGTATTTGACAAATTAAATGCATTTAATACTAAAAATATTAAACAGAATGTACCTCGAGAAGAAATTGTTGCGTATAACAAAAAATTTGCATATCCGTCATTGTTAAGTAAAAACTTACAAGTACCAGTCGATAATATTGCTGAGCAAGGAATTTCTAACAAAGAAATTGCTCTTCGAACATTAAAATATTTTCCTAAAGATTATTACACAAATACTATAGCAATTATACAAATAACAACCCATAATCGAATGTTGTTGACTTATTCTCAAACTGAAGCTGGAAGTGTTGTTTTACAACCTACTCAACCTATTCATTTTTTATCTAGAACGCAAAATAATATTTTGCAAGAATACTTTTTTGAGTTTTTTAGCGAATCTCTAACTATGCAAGAAGACTATATGTCTATACTTTACACAATACATAAATTAAATTTAAAAAATATAATTTGTTATGTATTGCCGATTTCATCGTCTAAACTAAATCAACCACATGGCGAATATCATTATAAAGTTAACGACAATATTACAATAACACATACAGATAATTCTTTTGATTTAAGTTCAGTAGAAAATATGTTACTTAATGATATGAATCATTTTAAATTATCAGAGCAGTCTTTAGAAGAAATTAGTAATTATTGCTATTTGCCTCATTACCATTTTTCACATAATGCTCATAAGTTAATAAGCGAACACATATCTGAAAGAATAAAATGTTTGCATTTTTAAAATCAATATATTTAAGAATTAAATATAGAAAAAAAATTAAATCTCTTAAGAAAAGAACAAGATATATTTATAAATAGACTTGTTAAATTTAAAGGAAAAGAATTGTTTAACAATATTGCATACTTGCCAATCGACATAGAAGTTGATTTACCTAACGAATCTGAAATATTAGAACATTTTCATGCAATAGGAGCTATTTCAGATCACATGCCGTGTGCTAGTGGATTATGGAAAACTTATCCTATATTTGGAAGAATGCTAAGAGACGAATGGAATGACGTCGATATATATCAATACCATAAAAAACATTCAAGTGTATTAATGGATAGCATTGGACAATACTACGATAGTTTTGATACTAAATTTCCGCAAATTGCTTCCGTTATAGATCAATTACCGTATAAACAACTAAGTTTAGTAATGGCATTAGAACAAACAAGTGATGTACCGATTCATAAAGATAGAGAAGATTTTGAAATAGTCGACGATGATACAAAATTATTAGACCCAAAGCGTTATAATATACTACTTACAAAACACGAATACAAAAGTTTTTTTCTTTCTGAAAATGATAACGGTGATAAAATTTATCCTAAAATAGATAAAGGTAATCCTGTGTTTTGTTTATCACACGACAAATACTATCACGGTGCTACAATGGCTGGGCCAGGAAAGGTCATGGTAGCAATCGGTGGAATAATTGATGTGGAAAAACATAATGCGCTATTAGAACAAAGTTTTAACAAATTTAAAGATCAATCTATTACTTTTTGACCAATAAGCATAAATCTTTTATACTTTTCAGTTTGCAACTCTGCTTTCCATGTAACATAAATCTTACTCATTTCTACGAAGTCTTCTAAGTCAGTAGCACATCTTATATGCTCATCTAAATCAAAATAGTCGTTACTCTGTAATACTATCATAGCCTGTTCTGGTATGTTACTTAACCAAGTTTCATACTGCTGTTGATTAATATGTTCACAACTTGTGTTGATTACTAAATGTGCATCGTACTTGTAGTTGCACATGTCAGCGGTTACTGCTTTGAATTTGCCTTCCATTTCATAACGCTTGTTTACAGTGTTTGCAATTTCTTCGCAAGTAGGATCTATATCAACGCTAATAATACTTTTAATATCCGGACGAGCATTAAAAAGAATACTTGCCAACACTCCGTTCCACCCTCCGAATATTACTATATCTTTTAAACCTATGTACCAATTGTTTAAATGATCACTAAGCCAAACTTTACTTCGAACTTGTCCTTTCCAAAAACTTTCGAGTGTGCGATATCTATCTTCGCTATTACGGATTGCATCCATCCAAAACAATACATCTTCTATTTCAACTTTCATATTTTTACCTTAGGAATCTTTGAGTCAGCACTGCTTACACAAGTATCAGTAACACATTTAGATGGTGCCTTAAACAGCGTAAAACCGTCTTGTAGTGTGCCTAACGGTTCTTCACTACAACTATAACTCCGCTTTACTTCATTACCTCTTATAACGCATCCTTGATATCCTGCATTACAAGTCCATCCTTTAAACTTATTAAAACCAAAGGCATTGAATCGCTCGGCTTGATCAACATTATATATGTTACCTGCATCATCTTGTAATTCTACTTGGTATAAAGGAATTATTTTTTTATATCTATCTGGGATTCTTTGGGGGAATCCTGTTTGCATCTGTCTAAGTTGGCTTGGTGTATATCCATGTACCACGAAGGAGGCAGTGGGGTCGGATTGTGGTTTGAGAGTGACATTAATACCTCGGGCGGCAAATCGTTCACAGCGTTCGTAAAGTTCCTCAAACCTTTCTGGCACCATGACTTGATTGATTGTAACAAATACTTCATTATCAGCTAATAAGAGACACTTATCTCCAAACTCCTGTTCATTAGCAAACTCAGCGTGGTAACTCGCTGTGATGCTTTTTCTTTGCAGTGTGTCTGTGTTAAGTATCCACTTGTTCCACCATTTCACACCTGGTGATAGATTTGTGGTCATATGAATACTTTGGTATTCGGGTGCTGTATCCCTACAGTAATGATCTATGATCTCCCCAAAGTATTTATACGCTGTAGGCTCGCCTCCGCTGAACGAAAAATGAAAATCTGTAAAACCGTTGTCTCTTGCCTGTGCCTTGATACTATCTAGTGTGTGTAAGTACAATTCTAGATCTTGGTGGTCAGGGGTACTAGATCTAGCGTATGGCCAGCAATAACTGCATGAATAATTACAAAATCTAGCCAGTATCCAAGAAACTGTGAAAAGATGGCTCTTTAGGAGTGTCTTCTGTCCAAATTGGGTAATTTTATCCCAGGGTATTGTTTGAAAATTGTTCATACAACCAATCAAAATCATTTATTCTACGCAAATCTTGCGGTGATTGTGCGTGTTTTTCTCCGTATTCTCTGCCTTCTTGGGCGCCGCGTTTTGCTTCATTTCTATAAAGTGCATCTGAAATAGGATTTAGCCACGCCGCCAATCGGTCTTCAGTTTCAATATTAAGTTGTCCTTGTATAGACTTACTTGATAATTTTGCACATTCTCTAAATGCACTTTTCCAAGTGTTAAACGGATCTGTATTAAATGCAGTAATGTTACTTATTTCGTTCATTACTCGAAAATTGTCGCTAATACTTGTAGTCATGTCAGGCTTACTTGTATCCATGTTTATTGTCATACGTCTAGGAAAAAGTTTTACACCGCCGTAGCCGTACTCTAAACCATTTATAGGATTCTTACTGCGCCAAACGTGTACATGATCTAACTGATGATCTGGAACTTCATAATCAAAATTAAAGGAATCTAAAACCTGTGCATCACCGTCAACAATCCAAAACATTTTAGTAAAACATTTCTTTGCAGCAGCAATGTGTGCCTGATGTATTCCTTTTACTCCGTCAACAGGCTTAGTCATAGGAAATCGTTCTTTTAGTGCAGCATAATTTTCAGCAGCATTAGGTTCTTTATAACTTATAAAAACAATGTCATACATCAAATATCCAGTCAGCTTTGTCGTCTACCCACACATCATAATGAGGTTTTTGCATCCACAAATTATGATACTTAACTCCCCAAGAAAACAACTGTTCTTTAGTTAATGCTGTCCAGTCTATACCTGAATTAGCTCCTCGGGCTGTCCAATAAACTATTGTATGTCCGTCCATATATAATTCGTTAATCTTAGTTATATGTTCGTAGTTAGGTTTTGAGTTATAGTAATCACTGTCTTTAGTGTAGCATATTGTTCCGTCAATGTCAACTACATATTTCATTTTTGACTATCTCCTTTGGCAACTCTGTAATTATCTTCAACACTGTCTGGTGTACTAACCTCTACTAGTGTACCTGCTTCTAAACAAATTATTTGATGCGGTAGCAATGGAGGATTATGCCACGAATCTCCTACACGTAATTCATGTACCTCTATATCAGCTGTTCTAGTATCAATCGTACGGACTTCAAAATGTCCTGATAGTACATGCCAAGTTTCGTCCTTTTCTCGATGAAAATGCATACTAAACTTTGCACCTGTGTTAAAATTTAATAACTTACCGCAGTATAAGTCGTTAGTAGCAAATATTAATTCACTACCCCAACCCTTTTCTACATGTCCTTTTAGTCTTTGCATATTTCTTCCAATCTCGGAGCATATACGCCTCTATGTTGTACAGAAATTTGGCTAGACTTTATTGCAAATTCTATTGCCTTTTCTTTATTATCAGTTAACATATAATATGTAACAAAGGCTGCAAAAAAACTATCTCCTGCACCGGTTACATCGGCTATTTCTATTGGTTCTACATGATGAGTAGATGTTGTTTTACCATTTTCTATAACAAGCACATCTTTGTCAGCTCGGGTTACAACTAAACTTTCTGCTTCTGATATAGCATCATTATACTCATGTTCGTTTATTTTTACTATACAATTTCTAAATCTTGCAAGATCAGGTTTCTTAGTATCAATAAATATCGGAACAGTTGCATTATTAGTTATTTCTTCTATTAAATCATAAGGAACTAACCCTTTGTCATAATCTGGTATTACTATACAGTCATATACGCCAGCATACGACAACTTTACTTCTTGACTCTTAACCTTTTCATCAACTCTGTAAACTTGCCTATAGGATCCTTTTTCAATATACCTATGTTTGTTTTCTACAACATAAGTTTGCAAATTAATATTCTTTACGCCCAATGCTTTAAAGTTTTCTGCAACATTGTAACTCATGCCGTATGCACTTTCAGTATACATAAGATCAAAAATAGGCACAGGTGCTTCTTGGCTTATACGAGTTACTTTGCCGTAATGATTTAGATCACAACAACCGTCACCTATTATTAATACGTTCAATGACCTTTGTTGAAGAATATCTTGCATCTCTTTCAAAGAAAAACAGTTCTTTTGCATATTCGCTTCCTATAACTCTTTTATTTACATAGTCTGATCCAACTATCATTAAATCTGGACCATATTCTTTTACAGTACTTATGAGCTCGTCGTCTGTTCCAAACAAACTAACTTCGTCAATGAATTTAATGCATTCTAGCATACGCCTGCGTATGTCTTGGTTATTAACAGGTCTGTCGAAACCTTTGTTTACTTTTATCCTCTCGTCAGTATCTATTGCTACTTTTAAATAGTCGCCTTGGGATTTTGCATATTCAAATAATGCCATGTGTCCCGGATGCAGTATATCAAAAGTTCCGTTTACAAAAATTTTCATACAGAATATAATTGCGGATATTCTAACATTAGATGCATGCCGCCCTTCTCGTATGCGTTTTTATATACATCAAATATCTGTTCGCTAGATGTAAATTCATAAAATGTTGTGTTTGGACATAACGACTTAAATTGTTCAAAATAATTACCCTTATGTTGATGTCCGGGATCTAATGGCTCATCGGCGCCTTTGCCTACTCTAATAATAACCGTAGCTGTGCTTCCTGTCATCAGTTCATACTTATCTATATGGTTAACAAGTTGATTTGTTGCACTTATTAAGAAGTCCCATCTAGGATAAATGGTAACTACTTTCATTCCGGTCATTGCCATACCTAGACTTATCCCCATTTGAACTTCTTCCATTACTGGAGTTTCTATCATTTTATCTTTGTTGACATTATCGAGTGTAGCACTCATTGGATTACCAGGAAAAACAATTTGTTGTCCGATAAACTTTGTATCATTTTTATCACCTAAAAAGGTCATTGCCTTTGTTAGTTCTTCTTTATAACTCATTTTGATAAATTCCTTGTTTTATGTTAACATGTAGTAACGGCGAAAACGACGGTAAATTAGTAAACGGCTGTAACAAATTTCTATCTTCTATAGTTTTAATAACGTTTTCAGCCATTACATGATGGCACAACATTGATGGATGGTCATCTAAGGGCGGTTGATTAAAATAGTCATAATCGGATCTTATTGTTAATTCTTGATTACCAGGTTGATGTTCGTCCATCATGTCTGCCATGCTTTGGTATTCTATTCCTTTATAAGTCAATGTCATTAACCGTTCATTCATCCAAGGATTATTTCTAATCCATTCTAAATTTTCATTTGGCCATGATAGTAACAGTGTAGGTATACCCTTATCTTCACAAGTGCGTAAAAAATGTTCTATAGGTCTTAGACTATAATCAATATACCATTTTACATAATCATCAGGTGTTTTGATATCATGTATCTTCATAAAACGTTTTAATTTAGGAATATCATTGTACAATTCATTAAAAGCAATACCCGGTCCTTCAAAAGCAATACAATCTCTATGAGGTTGAGTAAGTTGCATTACTACTAAACCAATATCTTCTAAAGGAATATCTGTCCTTCCGTGTCCATCCACAAAATTAGTATCACTAAAAAAACAGGTATTCCACCACTTTAAAATACTCTGATGACTGCCGCCGTTAACTCTATCTACTATTTCTGATGTATTAAAGTAATTTGCAACCAGTCTTGGAAATCTCATTCTTGCAGCGTGTTCAATTTGTGTGTGATTTACTAGTCGGTGATCGTAGGTGTTCCACGGTTGTTCAACTATGCTAGGAAGTCCTGTATAATAATACAGACCTTGTCCCCAAGTAAAACTACATCCTGCAAATAAAATAGATTTATTTACTTTTTCTGTTTTTCGTTTTATCACTTTGTCCTCCTTTCGGCCAACTTATTTCCCAGTCTTTAAAATCTGCTGCTAAACAGTCTACTTTATAATCTTTTCTTCCACCAATTAGTTCTTGTATAATATTCTTACTTGTATTTCTAATTCCGTTCAGACCATGAGTAAGTTCAAGATTTCCTTCTTTTTCGCCTCTACGAAACTTTGATTCATTTTGCCAGATATGCAAATTCATTTGTGCGCAAACTATTATAGCTCTAATAGTTTTTGCATCAACTACTGAATTATTTTCATCTAGTATAAGTTGTATGTCGTGTACAATATCATCAATCTCTTGTGCGTACTCGTCTTTGTATTCTGGTATAAAGACTTCTTTTAATTGTACAATAGAAAGTCTATCAATTAATTCACTTAGTGTTTGTAAATATCTTCTTTCTGATTTGTATGTCATAGGTTCGTAAAACTCCTGTTGTTGTGCGTAACTACAATACTATATGCTTCAATAAGTTGTTTTATACCATAATCTAAATCATACAAAGGTTTCCAACCTAGTGATTCTATTTTATCATTACTTACAATATAGTTTCGTTTATCAAAGTCTTGTTTAAATTCGTCCTGCTTAATAACTAAACCAGGTATGTGTTCTTTTATTTTTTCTGCAAGTTCCATTTTACTTAGATTAGCAGTAGACAATCCTACATTAAATGCTTCGCCTGAACATTTTTCATAGTTTTCTATTACAAACTCAAATGCTCTTGCAATGTCTTGTACATGTATATAGTTGCGTTTAAAATGCGCTTCAAACAAAACGAGATATCCATCCGTAAAAGATTTATAAACAAAATCATTTACTAACAGGTCTTGGCGCATTCTAGGACTAATTCCAAAAACAGTAGCAAGTCTTAGTGCAACACCGCCGCTAGCAATAACTGTATCTTCTGCGTCACACTTTGTTTTAGCATACAAACTAAGAGGTTTGAATGGACTTTCTTCTGTGATAATTTCTTCACTAGAACCATACTGGCTGTTTGTGTTAGGCATAATCAATTTCTGTTTTGCTGTTAACACTTGTGCAATGTGCTTTATCTGTTCGTAGTTAACTTCTACTGTAAGTTGAGGATTATCTTTACATGCTGGCATTCCTACAATAGCAGCTAAGGGAATTATTACATCGTGATCTTTAACTAATTCTTGCAATAGTTCTTTGTTGCGTACATCGCCTTTTACAAAACAAAAGTTGTCGTTTTTAAATAGATGCAAAAGAGACAATTGCTTGTACATAAGATTGTCTAATACTGTAACAGCATATCCTTTAGATAACAAATATTCTGCTGCTGTAGAACCTAAGTATCCGGCTCCGCCTGTGATTAATATTTTCATATATTTTATCCCTTTAAAGCATTTATAAACTTTGATGTTAATACCATATCGTCATCTTGTGTAATCATACGAATTAATTTTTCATAATTTTTTTCTATTTTTTCACCATAATTGTCTAGTAAATATTTTTGAACATTATGATTAGTTTTATATTTTTCTTTTAGATCGATTAGATATTTGCAAGTGCTATATATAGAATTTTGTGCGTCATCTTGTGTAATCTCATTTAAATTTTCAGGAAGAAATTTAAAATTTAGTAACCAAAATCCATTGTCAATAAGCCATTTATATTGATCTTGAGTCGTATATAGCATAAAAAATATTTTTGCTTTACCATATAACAAACATTTTAATGTTTTTTCCGATATATGTTGTCTGTGAAATCTACTGTCTGTATCGACACCATCAGCCCAATTGTGACCTACATCGTTACCTATTGTTTCCCATAACATATTAACAACACTAGTTTGGTAATCTGTATAAGATGATATGTGATTATGTTCCCAAACTCCGAATATTTCATAACTATTAATAACATCAGAAATATTACTACTATGCGATTTGTAAATTTTAAGATCTTCTTTTAATATTTCTTTCATATTATCATAGATCATATGTCTAGTCTGAGACAATTTTCCGTTTATATGGAAAGGTCTGTGATAACATCCAACAAGATTATTTTTTATGTCAGATGGATAAAAATTTAAAAATTCATGACCAAAATAATAATAAAAATAAAATAAAGTTAATCTATAATCATTTATAGCATTTTTATGATCAAAAGAATATTTTGCGCCAGAAAGATATATATTACCGTTATCTAAAAATCTTTTTATATCATTATCTGAAAAGCTAGGACCTATCTTTTCGCCAGGAGTTGATAAAACTATTTTACTTTTATTTTCTTGATTAATAAGATCAATGCTGTTAGAACATTCTAAGTATTTTTTTTTAGGCCAAGATTTGCCAAAATAGAACAAATCATTGTTAAGTTTAACACTAAAGCTACCTCGCTCTCCTACATTAACCTTGCCATTTTTTAAAAAATACATAATGTACCCTATTTCATTCCAACGGCTATACTTAAAATAATACTTGGACATCAATCACCTAATAATTTTCTTTTTAAAGTTTTCTTTCTTGTATTACGCAATTGCTCTACTGCATGAAATCCAAATCTTTTTTCTAATAGTCTCTCATATTCTGGTAAGCTATTGTATCTATCCCATGCATAATCTCTAAATCTTAAAACTTCTGCTGCTGACAAATAATCTGTTGGCAAGTTTTGTGTTTCATATGCGTGTTGCGAGTAACCTATATACTGGTCAGGAAGTTTTACTCCATTTGCTTTTGACTGTCTATATAACGGCGATCCTGGATAAGCCATAGCACAGTAAAAACTAGCCATTTCAGTTAAGTTTTCTTTAGCAAACTGTAAGGTATTTTCCATACTTTTCTGCGTGTCTCCTGGTAATCCAAATATGTAATTTCCTGCTACTGCAATACCATGCGATTGAATATTTGCAATCAATGTAGTAATGTTTACATCTTCAAACCCTTCTTTGTATATAATTTTTCTAGCTTCTATATCAGGATTCTCAATTCCTAATGCGAGCCATTTAACACCTGCACGTCTTAGTATTTCTAAATGCTCTGGTTTACAAGTGTCTACTCTAGCATATGCCCATATGTTAAAGTCATAGCCTCGTTCAATGATTAACTCACATATTCTTACAAAATGTCTAGGATTAAGAACAAACAGTTCATCTGCAAATTTAATATTTTTAACACCTTTAGCTGCTAGTATACCAAGTTGATTAACTGTAAATTCCGGAGACCAAAATCTAAAGCCATTCATATGAGATGCGTCGAGTTGATCATTGCTAGATCTATTAATAATATTAATCATACAAAAGGAACACTTATACGGACATCCTAAACTAGTATATATAGATGCAAAAGGTTCTTTTATTGAATTATTAGTCCAACTATGCCAGCCAGCTGTTCTATACCCACTGTTAGGATCTATTTTATTCCAATTTATTCCAGGCAAGATAATATCAAGGTTGCTTCTAGAAACAGGAATAGATGCTTCATTTAAATGTACACCTTCTGCATCCCTATATGCTATACCTTTGATGTAGGACAAGGACTTTGTTAAGTCCGAAGCTTGACTTAAATCGTGTAATGCTTGTACACCTTCATTTGTAAATGCAATGTCAATAAAAGAATGTAACTCAAGTGTTTCGACAGGCAATGCACTTACATGCCCGCCTACGAATCCTATTTTAATATTAGCATCTAATTGTTTTACAAGTTCTGCAACTTCTATTGCTCCGGTCATATTTTGCGAAGAAGCGCTCGGTTGTGCTCCATAGACAATAAAAACTGCCATTTCACATCTAGAGTCTTGTATCCTTGCCGCTGACTGTTCTGCAGTCAATCCTAAGACTTCGCAATCTAATATTTCTGTTCCTATACCTGCTGTTGATAGACTATTTTCTAAGAGTCCTGCCCAAATAGGTGTCTCTATAGCACTATCGGATGATGCTAAAGACTGAAATACTCTTTTTGCAGAATTTGCATGAATAAGCAAAAATTTCATTACCGATATAGTTCCTCAATTTTTTCAAACAACTCTATATAAGGATTAGTATCTATAAAAGTTTTAAGATGTTCTTGATTATATAAAAGTATATCCTTACAATTATAATACAGATCATGCATGGTGTCAAGAGACATATTACCCAGTCTTCTAATTTCTTTCATCATTAATTGAACACGCTTCTTCTTGTTATCTTCTCTAGTATATGCTTCGTCAATATACGGTTCAAAAGTTTTAAAACCTAACTCGTGCAACAGTTGTATTGCACCAATATTTCCGTAGTGTATAAACGGATGTAAATTTACAAATGGTCTAAACGTTTTTTCAGAATTAAAAGGATAATCGTTATTGATAAAATCTGTTTCAGATACAATACTTACATAACTATCAGTATACCACTGTTTATTAGTTTGGTTTGATGGAAATCCTGTTTTGTCATCAAAATGATTAGTGTCAAGTTCTATTGGAATCATTGCATTAGCTTTATCAATTACGTCCTTAGGCATATCAGCACCGTAATGTTCATAAAGCCAATTTTGTACAATGTCTGTTTCTTCCTGCATAGGTGAAATAAAACTTGCTAAACTTTTTTCTAATAAACCTGTACGCACTAATTCGTATAATAGATAATATCTATGCTTTCGATTTGCCCTATTTAAAGTTAAAAAGTGCTTACTACGTTTAGATCCATCTAGGTCTGCCTCTCTTACTATATCAGCAGTATAATTTAGACTACCAACAAACGGAAAGTTCATCATTTCTTTTGCACTTTCGTGTGCAAAGAACGTCGAACTTTCGATAACATGCATTTCTGTATTTTTTTGAATATTGCCAGCAACCATAATTAAATTTTTTAAATCCATTCCATAAGATCTAAAATAGTCTTCTATTTTTCGTATACCGTCTAACATAATCGGATCATGCGTAAGATTAATTATAATCTTAACCTTTCCTGATAGAATTAAATTACGCATCTTAGTTGACAGTGTATCCATAAGAGAATAATGAATATTAGTATTTTTTGTATAACTGCCCTTCCATAAAACTTCAAAATGCAAAATCTCTAAAGGAAATAAGTAAGTTTCATTATCGTTAACATCTACTTCATCTGGACTTACTTGTTTTAATAGTCCTGGTTTAATTGTATATCGATGAAAATTATCGTGCCATCTAAAAGATACACCGACAGTCTCTTCTATTCTTTTTCTAATTTCTTCTTCATTAAAAAGATTAGAAGTTTCATATAAACAGGACTGATGTAACCCATTAGGTAATGCAATTCCATTTACCCATTTATCAAAAACAACTTTCATTTAGAAAACTACCCATTTACCAGTACCGTAATGAGGATATTTAGATTTATAGTTATAATGTATAACATCATTAGGTAAATCTCTTGTTTTATTCCATGTTGCTACAGTCGGAGTTCTTGTACTAACTTCGTTATCTTCTACTACAAAGTATAATGGTAGATCGAAATTACGTGCGTACTTATGGACTTCATAAAATAGCCCAGTTTCAAAACACATATCTCCTATAAAGCACCAAACTTTATCATCAGTTCCGTTATCTTTGATAGACTTAGCAACACCTAATGCTATTGAAAGAGGTCCACCGACGATTGCACTACTATAGAATTTTTCATCGATGTTACAAACTGTAATAGATTTACCATCAAGTATTTCTTGTTCTAACCAATTAGGACTTAGACCTTTTAACAAAGCATGATAATGACTACGCCATGTAGAAAATACCCAGTCGCTTGTTTTAATTCTTTTAAATATTTCTATCAACGAATCTTCATTACCGTTACTTAAATGAACAGGTCCTCTAATCTTAGCACTTTCCCAATGTTCTATTATTTTATTTTCAAACTCAATTAGATCTTGTGCTGTAAAAATGCTTTCTCTCACCTGAGGATACTGTTCTAAATTTTTAATCATAATATTTTCCTAAATGACTATGTATGTGTTCTGCTACTACTCTGTGACCATCGACTGAAAAATGTGAATCATCTATAGGATAATTTGGTAAGTCTAATAATCTATATTTATTAGTTGAAATATATCGACATAAATCAATGTTGTAATGAATGTTATCAAATGTCATCATGGTTTTACTTTCATCAGGCACTTCGTCTGCATCGTACAGAATCCACAATACATCAATTTTTTTGTTTTGTAGATATACAGTATATAAGTCAATATTTTTCATAAGGGTATTGAATTCGACTGTTCTGTTGTAAAAATATTTTTGATACAAGGTGTAGTATCGCTTGATATTTTTATCGTCAATTTCTAAATTGTTAACTGTAACAAAATCTTCTATTTGATTTGAGTAAATCATTATACGTGGCAACAGAGTTGTTTGCATAGTAACTAGAATATTGCTACCATCCTTAATATCTTTTGTGTGCTCATATACGTTCTTAAAAATTAAATCGTTCGATGCTCTTGGAACTCCGTGATTTTCTACTTCACAATTTAGCATTTTTGCTAGTTGTGTAGGATATGCATTGGCATACATATAATTTCCATATTCATTAGGAGGATGCTTTTTTAACCACCTATGATACTCTGGTGAATTAAGGCCTGCGCCTTGTGTAAAACTACAACCAAAAGATAAAAGTTTATCGTATTGTTTCATCTATCTCTTTCTTGTAAAATAGGATCTGTTGTAGGCCACTCTATTCTAAATCGAGGATCGTTCCACTTAATAACACCTTGATTCTTTTCGTCTACATAGTCGCCTTCGTAGAACATATTATAATGGAATATACAATCTGTTAGTGCATAGTGACCGTTAGCGTACCCAGGAGGTATTAAAACTTGATCTCTAGTCTTTTCTGATAGTATATAAGATTCCCACTTACCTGTTTTAAGATCAAGAACAACTAAATAGATATCACCTACAAGAGCTTGTACAAGTTTATAAGTCTTATCATCATAATGCAAGCCTCTTAATACACCTTTGTAAGACTTACTAAATCTTCCGTGAACTTCGCTGTCTTTAGAAATAATTTCTGTTACAGGATGGTCGCTAGAATGATAAGTTGTAAAAATTTCTCCTCTGTATTCACGATATACAGAAGGTTTATAAATTGGAACTTGTTTGCCAAACGTATTAAGATGCGAAACTATCCATTCGTTCCATTTTTGATTTTTATAGCTCATTTGCTTTTGCTTCCAAGAAATTTACAAAGTCTTTAGTTAAAGGCTCTGACTCGTAAATCTTTATTAAGTGCTCTCTATTGTGTTCTAAAATATCTTGCATTTCCCAATACCATGTATATATTTCATCTTCGGACATTTCGCATAATCGTTTGACTTCTGAAACTATCATTTTTAAACGCTTGTGTGCAACTTTTTCATTATCATACGACTCGTCTATCCAAGGACTAAAAGTTTTAAATCCTAAATCTCTTAAATGCTGTAATGCACCCTTGAAAGAAAAGAAAAAGAAAGGATGATAGTTTCCTATCGGTTTAAAAACTTTTTCAGTTAATGATTTATGATCTCCATGATAGTATGTTTCTGTGCATATATAAAAATAACTATTTCTATAAGGTTCTCGTGTTCGATCAGTCCATGCACTTACAGTATTCATAGTAGTATCGGGCTCGTCGGCAAGTTTTTTTGGAAATAAATTAACCAATGACTCTGTTTCGACATCGTAATCTAAACTCCATTCAATCTTAACATGTTTTAACATTTGATCATTTAGCGAGGTTTTTTCAGATAGATAACTCCAATCACCGCGATCTAAAATTTGTTCACAATATAAAGAATACAGAAGTGCTTGTCGATGATTTCTAGGACTTTTTATTTTCATTAAAAATCTAAAAGGACGTTTTCTACTTTTTTCTAACTCTGAATCCCATCGACCAGTTTTTGAATAATATTTACTACTGTTCCACATAACAAACGGCCAATCACGCACTTGAATCTTTCGTTCATGGGGTTCAAACCATTCATCGTATATCTTATGGCCATTATGTGTATTAAACACTAAAATAATTTGACTCGGTGGAATATAGGACGATTCTAAACATTTATGTAAATTTTCATATTCATGTTTTTCGATATAATTTTCCTGAGCTAAATCTAGAATTATAGTACATTTTTTGTTTTGAGCATCTTCTAATGCTTCTTGCGACATATACTTCCAAAAATAATTACCATTAAGTTTTGAAAATTGCCTAACTCCATGTGCTGCAAACTGATCTAAATGAGGACTTATCTTAACAACATAAAAATAATGACTACACTTTTGTTTTCCTTCGAATAATGAAGTATGTTTTATACTAGTTACTTCTTCTAAAGCATTTAAATTTGTTACTGTCCAACTGTTAGGCCAGTCTCCTAACTGATTATTAAATATCTGTCTACTAATATTAGATTCGCTAGGGTCAGTATAGGCGTTAAATCCGTTGCTTATATTATGTTGAGAGTGCATGTAATTCAACACAGCATGATTACTTTCTAAAGCATTAGGTAAAAAATATCCCGGAAAAACATAGTCATATAAAAAGTATATCATATAGTATTTTTCCATTTATGATATTCTTCTTCCATTTCAGGAAACGTTTTAAGAAAATTAGTTCCACGTCTTCTATCATGCTCATCAACAAATCTAATTAAATTTTTTCTATGATTAATTACATGGGGTTTTGTTTCGTGTTCTTCGTCGATGTATGTTGTTATTTCATATATACGTCTAAACTTTTCGGCTTCCCAATTAAAGAATTTCCTATTAGCTGATTCGTACCAGCCGTTGTTTTCTATGTTATCGTATACTAAAGAAACCTGATCATATATATATCTTCTAAACTTTGCAGGCATAATATCAACTGCTTGATATCCAGGATGTCTCAAATAAGGAACATCAAGTATCATAGGCATGTGCTTAGCCTGCCAACCGCCGTATGTATCTTTAATTTCTAATATATCTTTAATAAGATTTTTAAAACTAAACAAACTTAAAAAGTTATATGTTGCCATATTAGTAAATGTACAATTTGGAACTTCAGTTAATACTTTGTTTATATTATCTAACCATTTGTTGTAGTCTAGTCCGTGTCTAATGTATTCTGCTTGTGCTCCTGTAGCTTCAGCACTTGTAAATATTTTAAATTTCTTAACCTTGCCTTCGCTACAGATTATTTTAATTTTTTCCATAAAGCGATTAAACACTCCGTCTGGAACACACATATTACTGTTGACAGCAAACTCTAGGTCTGGTCTAGGATTTTCTATAAGATCGTCTAGTACTCGAAATGTATCTTTAGAAAGTAATGGCTCGCCGCCTGTAATACGGAAATGTTTGAGATCCTTTGATACATCGGGCCACCATTTCCAAAATGCTTCTACATAAGGATTGTAATCTTTATTTGGAATAGGCATAACACCTTGATCTTTAAGCCAATCAATACCGCCATGCGCAGTTGTAGTTGGATACGGTCCGTATTTCTGAACTTCTTCCATCCATTTACTACTAACTTGTGGTGAACAGTATGAGCATTTGAAATTACACACACTACTAAAACTTACTTCTAAATAACTAGGATTAACATTATCATCCCAAGGTTTTTGAATAATTTCTGGAATATAAGATTCAGCCCAGGGTTCTTTGGACTTATATGTTCTATCACTTATTTCGTTATTGTCTTCTACACGCCAACAATAGTCACACTCTTTAGGCCTATCACCTTCGAGCATTTGCTTACGTTGTAACTTCTTAAATTTTGTATTATGTAATGCACTAGAATTACCTTCTAATTCTTCAACAGGTATTTTGTGAGGTACTGGATGATGACAACTATGCGTCTGTCCGGTATGTAGGTGTAGTGTAACTTGTTTCCACTTAGCTACACAAAAACTGCAACTAACAGGATCTAGATTTTCTTTTTTCCATACTTCAGGTGTCATTATTATCCTCAATTAAAAATGGTTCTTTGTTTATTCTTTTTGGCACTTGATAAACTGTTTTAAAAAATTTACTTTGTTGATCACTTAGTGGAGATATTGATATCGGAATATTTAATTCTTTTATCAAAGTTTTACCTAAATCCTGTATTGTAGACATTAGTGTTTCATCAGTAACTTCTAATTGGTTCCAAAAATTATTCAAATACGAAAAGTCACGTACATTTATAAAGTTCCAGTCTGTACACATTGTCATATACAACCCCTGTCTTGCACCAAATATCGCCCATAGTCCGTTTTCTACATCTGCACCGATCATTTGCCAAATATAAAGTCTATGTAAATTTTGCCAATATCCGTCATACAGTTTACTTGTATCAGGCTTCATTCCCTGATCAAGTGACATCTTAACACCTTCACGAAAACCAGCACGCCATGCTTGCTGTGGAGTTGCATTATTATACACATCACTAAAAGTAGTATTCATTTGGATATAGCGCATGTCCCAACAAAAGTCAACTTGACCTTGCGGATTTCCTGGTTCAGCATTTTCATGTGTACGCATATTGAGAACATAACTCTTTGGCCAACATTTAAGTCCGCCATTTCCATATACTAATCCGTTTATAACATTTTTTCCACACCAGCTAACAACACTATGATCTAACTGTGCTTCAGGTTTAAAATTTATAATTTGTTGTATATAATTAGCATATACTATATTGTCAGCATCTACAGTTATAAATCTATCAGTTTCGCTTAATTCTGCGCAAGCCTTGTGTGCAGCATCCGAGCCTTCTACTCCGTGGACACGTTTAGCCCATGGTATTTTACTACACAAGTCTGCATAGTTTTTTTCTGCGTTGGGCTCGTCGTAACTTAAAAAGATAACATCATAGTCTGCTACTTTAATTGAATTCATTTTACTACCTCATATCTATAATTACGATAAAGTCGTGGTGTAAATATCGAAAGATTTTCTTCTTCTGATTTGTACATGTACGGAAATATGCACTTTGTCTTGTCTATTAAATCTTTAATTGGTATTTCAATAGTCCGAATTAGTATGTTAGGATCATCGGGCTCAGTGATAAAAAACATAACAACCTTATCAGTAATTTCCTTGTCTAACAATTTTTCATTTACAACAATATCTTTAGTGCTATAAAATTGCCATTGTTTTGCAATATCATTTTTAAAAATATATACACTAGTGTCATCAGACGAATTTATCATATACAACTGATTGTCAACTAAAACTTTATGTCCTTTTCTATTTTTTCGTGCCATTAAAGGAATAGATTTTTTATCTACTGATACTATATTTTCAAGAAATAGTTCAGCAGTGTCTAACGTATCTTCAACAGTAAAATCTTTATGAAGTTTGTATACATTATTATTAGCCCAAACGTGATCGCCTTTATAAAACAAATCAGTTGCGTTATGTTTTCTAAAATCTATACCAACGTATATCTTTTCTAGGTTGTCAAATGTATTACCTTTAAATGGAATTTGATAAAGGTAATCTTCAACTGATTTTAAAAAACTAGTTGCAACCTCTCTAGCGATTACGTATTCTCTAAGTTGATGATTATATTTTACTACATATTCGCTAATTTTTGCTCTACCTAAAAAATATTCTTTTACTTCGTCATGATTAACTTCAATAACATCATAATCGCTATCTATAGGGTTATTTGTAATGTCAAAGACTTCGCCATGTGTTTTTTCAAAATACACATAACTTATATCTCCTTGTGCTATTAAACTGTTTAATTTTGTTATTGCATTAATTAAATTAGACATAAGTTATTTCCTTGTATTTGTTAAATACTTTTTCGACAAAGTCTTTTTCGGTATAATGCAATATACCATTTTGTACAAAATTTCCTAACTTTAAATTACAATTGTCATCTAAATATACGCCTAATTTATCTTGCCACCTATCTGGCGGATTGTTCCAGCCTTGTATCATCGGCTTTAAGTGTGTAAATGTAAGAATATTGTTTTTCTTATTTGTAACTTCTTCTTCTATATTAAGTATTTTTATTGCAATTGCTGCTGCGACATCTATACTCAAATGTCCGGGTGTTTGATTAGGTAGAAACTCTTTCCAAAACTCTTTCCAATTCTTACAAATAATTTCTAGTAAATTATAAAAGTTTTTTGCTAGATCTGATTGTTTAAAATAATGTACCCCAACGTATGTGTTAGGCAAATAGTTTTCGGTAAATGTCTTTCGGTAAAAATCATTTTCAATTACGTTATTATTAAATGTTCTTACTTCAGATGTAAAGAATAAATCTGAATCACTTAACATATTCCACGTACTAGTAAGATCATTAAACACCATCATATCAGTGTCCATTACAATTGTTTCATCATACGGACTACAGTGATAGATTTTCCATCTATTTTCAACTTTCCAAATAGTTGTTTCAGCATCATCACCAAAGGGAATAGGAATAATTTTGTCAAACAATATCTCATAATCTGCAGGAACAATATCGTTAGTAATAATTGATATTTTTTCATTAGGACTATTTTTACTTAGAGACAGTGCTAATAACACAGCCTGTTTAACATAGTCTACTTGTAGTACAGGATCAACTGTATATAAATTATTATAATAACACACTAAATTGCCCGGCCGTGGGTTTTCGAATACTAAACTTTTGTTACTGTCTGCATACAATTTAACTTCTTGATCAATAATAGGCTCGTAATCGTCTTCAGTAAACTCACTATTTGCTGGTACGTCAACTAAAGCACGCCACACTCTGTTATTATGCCAAACATGTTGACCTGCTAAATGTAAAACTTCTTTATACCAAATATCAATGTTAACTCCTTCAAATTGAGGAGTCAGTGTATATAATTGTGTTTCATCTTCTTTACGCACTTCGTAAATATTATTATCAGATAATACAATATTATTCTTTTTACACAAGTGATGTACAACAAGATCGTTTTTGTCATAGTGTATATAGACTTCAGGTATTACTAATTTTACATCATCATAATTAAATGTTTTAGACTGTAAACAAGTATTAACAAATCTAAAGACTTTATTATCATACCAAACATGCTGACCAGATATATAGTCGAGATCCGGATACCATATATCTACATGAATACCTCTGTATTGCTCTTCGAGGAAATGATTAGGTATTTGTCTCGATACTCTTTCATAACTATTTTGTGCTAAAACTATTATACCTCTATTGCTCATTAATTACTCTTTCTAGACTAAATTTATTCATTATATGAACACTTTTTCCTTTAGTACTTAATGCTAGATATTCTCCTAAGTATTTTGGTCGTTCAACCAAAAATTGCATATAATCATCATTAATTTCTAAACATATATCTTTATCAATTGTATAATAATGCGTACCTGGTAATTCTTGTACACAACTATCAAGTCCATCAAAACCATTAAGAATATGTGCTGCAATACTAAATGCAAAGTCATTTCTAAATAACGGAGAGTCAATTTGATACACTCGCCTGTAATGAGGCCAATTATCTTGTATGTGTGAAATTAGATCAAAGAATATTTTATTTGATTCAGTCTTTGTAAAATATACTACAGTTGCCCAATAAAAATCAACACCACACTCACTTATGTACTTAAACTCTGCTTCACTACGTGTTCCTGATAAATCTTTTGCATTTTTAAACATCATTAAATCATATTGACTGTCAAAACAGGATTTAAATAAATCATTAGAAATAATATAATCTGTATCTAATAACAATGTGCTATCGTATGGAGATAGATCATATGCTTGTGCTCTGCCTGCATTTTTAAAAGGAAGTTTTTTGTGTGTTAAAGTACCATCAAAGTAAAATCTATTATTCTGGACAACTTCCCATGCTGTAGGAATAATCTTATCAAATATTCCTCGGTCAAAACTTTCTACTAAGTAGTCTGGAGAATCAGTAACTATACTAGTAGGAATATTTAAATACTTCTGTATACGTTTTGCTAAAAATTGTGCTTGATTTACATAATCAAGCGATCCGTTATTTCTTGCAAATAGTAATGCGCCTTTAGTCATTTTCTATTAATTTTTCTACCGAACGTTTTTTACCCAATGCTACATAACTGTTATGATAATCGTTAGAAGCTTCAAAGTAAATATCTAAAATATCTTCTAAAAACTTAGACAAGTCTGGTATCATTACTGGACGATCGTTGTCATCAGTCAAAACAACGTCAGTATCTGCACCTTGCTTTACTAGTAAATCTATAAATGTAATTAACTCTCGTGTAATAGTAAACTGAGAACCTTCAGTAAAATATATTAAACTTTCTTTAAACTTTTCTTGAAGAATACGTTTTTGATTATTGATCGTAACCATATACTTGCTAAAGTCAAGGGCTTTTTCTAATCTTTCGTCCATACTACCTCCTGTTAGTGTTAAGTATAACACAGATTGTTTAGTAAGTCAATATGAATATACTTATTATTACAGGTTGCTTGTAGAGTTGTAAGTTGGTGCTGCTACACTTACAGTGGTGACTGTGTTAGACCCTATTACCATTGTACCATTTGCTCTCAGTACAGACGGTTGTACTGTTAACGTGCCCTGGACGTCTTCGTCAACATCAGTACCTTGTCCATCAACGCCGCCTGTATTAACATCGTCAAACACTACGTTAAATCTAATTCTAGAAGTGTTATCTTCTTTTGCTTGAATATAAAAAATGTTACCTGTATACGTTGATGCTGTTTTTTGCCATATAGTTTGGTAAGTACTAGTAAGATCATAGTTACCAATACTCGAAGCAGTACCATAGCCTGTGCTGTGTATAGTGCTTGTATAACCAAACTCAACGTGTCCAGTTCCGATTATACCCGACCATTCTTGACCCTTTGTAGAGTTATCGCCTGTTTGTGTAGAATCTATTTTCACTCTACTACCTGCATTAAAAAATTCTCTACGTGCAGCAGCGTCTGCAAATGTTAGTGTGAATTCATGATTTACAGCACCATTCCATGGAGTTGTTCTGCTATTACTCGAATATGAAGTTTCAGAACGTTGACTAGTATGTAGGTCAAATCTATTATTTTCGCAATCAGTCATTAAACCTTCAAGATATATTATGTGAGCTTCTTCAATTTTATCAGTATTAGTTGTGTTTGCAAGGTAATCACCAGTTACATAAGGACTTTCAATTGTCCCAAAAGCGGTTGTTCCAATCTGGTGTACTCTTGCTCTTACAATATCGCTATAAATATCTAAATACTGTTGTTCACTAATCAAATCACCGCTAGATGTTGCTGCTACTGTTGTAGAATCAATACTGTTTCCGTAGCCATATGTTTCGTTAGCACCTGAAGAAGAATCTCCCATTACTGATAATATTCGAGAACGTAGATTGTTATATCGCGTGGCTGTAATAAAGGTAGGCATTGGGACTCCTGTCAAACTATATCATTATATATAGTTTATTTACTTTACAGTGTTGTTATGTTTTGGTAAACTGGTGCAGGAACTTCGATATAAAAGTCAATTAAATCATCACCAGTTAGAGTACTTTTTGCTCTTAAATGATTTACACTACTCTTTAAAGTTCCGTCAATTAAATCATCTTCTGCGCCGCTTTCCAAATCATCAAATACAATTTTAAATTGTATTTCAGAATCAGAAACTTCTTTTGCATATATTTCCATTAAATTTTGATTATATGTAGGATATATTCCACCATTGCTTAATTTAGTATAAATTAATTGATAAGAAGTTGTTAAATCATAGTTGCCGATTGCAGAAGGTGTTCCCTGGTCAGTTGTACTAGTATCACTATGGTTAAACTTAACTATACCTGCTCGTTGTAATAGAACACTCCAGTCATTGCCTTTAGGGGTTGCATAACCTAAATTAGATGTTTCTATTCTAAGTTCACCGCCTGAGTTAAAAAAATGTCTACGATGACCAGAATTATTAAAAGAAACTTTTACTTCATGTATAAGTTGTCCATTCCATTGAGAAGTTCTAGTGGAAGAAGTACCCAATTCGACTACTGACTGAGTCGAATCAACTAAGAATTTATCAGTTTCGATTCTATCCATCATTCTTTCTAGATCAGCAATACCTTTAAATTCAGCATCAGCTCCTGTGCCAGTTGACTCTTCGCCTATAATATCAATTCCGGCTACAAATTCAAGATTTTTTATTTGATCAGTTATTTCAGAACTTAATAACCCAATTTGGTGTAATCTTGCTCTTATCAAGTCTTTGTATAAATTATTAAAAGACTGTGCAGTAACATTAACTTGCATATTGCCGCCTGGGATGTTTGTTACTTCTTCACTACTTATAGCACCACCATAACCTGAAGCACCTTGTCCATATCCAGTTTGTCCAGCGCCAGTTCCTAAAACTGCTGCTATTCTGTTTTGCAATAGGTTAAACCTTGATGCTGTAATTAAATCTCCGACGGCCATTTATCTTTCCTTTATACCTTAAGAACACATTCTACTAATTTTTCGCCCTCATCGTTATTTGTTTCTAGTGCTATGCCTACCATTGCCGTTGAAGCAATAGTTGTACATACACCTTCTGCCCAAGCATACACTGCCATACCCTTTGAAACTGGACCTTTTACTCTTACTGGTAAACGTCCTTTAAGTCCAATATATTGCCCTTCTGCTTCTGAATTCATCATAAGCGCAGGATCTGTTGATACAACACCAATACAGAATGAACTTGCGCTTGCTGGCTCTACTTCATGATCCGGATGTCCACATACTGCAACTGCTGTGCCTGCTGGTAATTCTTCAGCAGTGGTATATTTCTCTGCAAGGTCAGCAAATTGTGCTTGTGTTGCTGTACCATGAAAAACATTTGCTGTAATGTCACCGCTTGCATCTCTTGCGGCAATTGTATTTCCGCCAGCAGTGACTGTTGCTGTTTGGTGACTAGGTGCGCCTGCTGCAGGATCATTTACTTTAAGATTAGTTGCTTTATCAGATTCGCCTCTAAAGTTTACAGCATGTACTTCTGCCCATTGTAATGTAGGCGATCCTAAATCAGTTACATTGTCTAATACCGGAACTACTGCTGGGTGTGTAATTTTTGCTACATCAGTTAGTGTACCTGAAGCGTTTGTTGTTTTAAAAATTATTTCACTGTTACTACCATTATTGTTTGATAGTACACCAGCACCGCTTTGTGTAGATAGACCAAAAATTCCATCTATAGTTGCACTAGGTGCTGTTAGTGTTGCAGAAAAGTTAGCTGCGGCACTTAGTGCATATGCACTTGCTGCAACGCCACCTAGTTTTTCTGCATTAGAAGCAGTACCATGGTAAACATAATCATTTCCGGCTACATTAGTACTATTTGTAACACCGTTGTCTGAATCTAAAGTATATTTTAGGGTTGTACCTTTTTTAATTTTATCAAAGCCGGCAATAGGATTAAGTGATCCTAAAGTAAATTCTTCGTTACTTATAATATACGAAGTTTGATCATTAATTACAGCTTTAATAATAGTTTTTGTAGCACCTAACGTATCAATTACTTGTTCACTTACCATGTTAGTAATACCTGAACCAGCAGACTGAGGACCAACTAGGGTATATTGATTATCTCCTGCTGTACCGTTATGCACATATAACTGATTGTTTACTTCGTCCCACCAAAAATCACCTTTAACAAGTGTACTAGGTGCACTTGATGCGATCTCAGAACCGCCTGTTGATTTCCAATATCCAATACCTGGTAATGCGCCAGGAGTAGCAACAAAATATTTTAGTTTACTATTTGTAGAATCGTACCATAACTGCCCTCTAATTGCTCTAGTTGGTGCGTTTCCGCCTGCAAAGTTTTCTAACAAGAACAATAAGTTCTCGTTTTGGATCTCTCCGTACCCTGCGTAGTTTTTACCAATAAATTTGATATTGGTTGTTTGATCTATAGTTCCATCTTCTACTGTTGTTAACAGTGAATTGTCGAATCTATCAATTTGATAAGCCATATTCTGTACCCCTAAATGCTATTATTATTTATCGTATCTTTATAAACTTTCAAGACCTATGTTTACCCATTCAATTGTTGTAATATTAGTGACAGGATCAGTATTTGCCTGCACTTCATAAGTTAAAAGTTGTCTGTTTGGATTTGTGAATTCGATATTGTTAAACGCAATATCTCGAACCACTGGTTGATTTTCTGTACCATTTTTGTCAACAGCAACCGTTGAAATATTCTTTGCTGTTTCAATATTAATTGTAACACTACTATAACTAGTTGTATGTATTCTTGCTATTTTACCAACGTTAACAGATTCAACTGGAAACAGTCCTGCTAAGTAAGAAGCAACAATTTCTAGATATGCTAAGTTAGTATCGATACCTGTAACGTCTAATGCCATAGCTAATGGCTGTGTTAATGTTGTATTATCGACATATACTTTGTTAGCAGCATCACCTGGATTCTGTGGTGTAGCAATACCACTTATTCTAGCAACAGGGTTAATTTGTAACTGGCCGCCTGTAGTAAATGTAATATTACCTGTAGCTTGTAAATTTAAATTACCTGTTGCTAAAACAGTATTGCCGTCTATGTTAATGTTATCTACATCTAAATACACCAATGTACCTAGTCTAACTAAATCATCTGCAAAGTTAATGTTTTGTAAACTGTTTTCTGTTAATTTAATACTACCGTTAATTCTATAACTTAGCGATTCACTTGTTAAATTTAAATCTTTGTTTGATTCCCAAGCGTTTGAATCGTATTCCCATAAGAACGTTTTATCGCCCTGTGTAGATCTAACAATAATACCACCGCCGTCTGCAAATAAATCGTCTTGTGCTGTACCGTCAGCAGTAACAGCAAGTTTTATCGATTTATCCAAAACTTGCAAGGTTGTAACTTCAACGCTTAATTGCTCACCTTCAACAATTAAGTTGCCTGTTATTCGTGTATCACCTTCAACATCTAGCGTATATAACGGAAGTCGATCAATATTCATTATACCAACTCTACCTTCACTAGCATCAATGTATACAGCGTTAGTTAAGTTACCTAAGTTAGCCCCAGACACAACTCTTAATGCAAGGTCACTATTTGAGATAGGATTTTCGATAAAGAAATTAGCACCCTGTGGACGCATACTCATAATCGTGTTAGTAGTATTTGAGAATATTAAACCGTTTGTGTTTCTTATTTCTAATCTACCAGTTGTTAAACTATCAATATCAGATCTAATAAACTGATCAGCATTGAGTAATTGTCCGTCAGTTGTTGCTAAGTTTGAAGTACTTTCAGCAGTACCAATAAACTTAAAATTTACTTTATCGTATACGTTAAACCCTTTGAATATAATACCATTAGGATTACTTGCTGATACAAGTGCTGGAATTCTAGCCACTACAGCAGGTGTAAATTCTATGTTACTAAATAAACCAACTTCTTCGTTATTGATGTATAGTTTTGCAATTGTAATCTCAACTTCTGTAATACTTTTAATAGTTTCAACGAAGAAACCTGTTTTACCTTGGTTTTTAGTAAAACTCGGTCCAATTAATAATGGATCGCCGCCGCCATCAAAAAAGTATAACTGGTCATCACTATTGTTAAACCAAAAGTCACCAGCTGCTAATCCAATAGGCTGTGTTGACTGAATAAACGGTTCGCCTGTTGATTTCCATTCTACACCAGTATAAATTTTTAACTGGTTGTTTGCGCTATCCCACCATAACTGCCCTGTCAACGGATTGCTTGGTGCAGCAGTATTCGAAAAGTTTTCAAGCAATTTGATAAAGTTTTCATTAAAAACTTCACCGTAGCCCCTATACCCTCTACCTACAAGCGTTAAGTTTGTACTTGTAGTATCAATCTTTCCGTCAATTAAGTCTACTAGTACTGTACCGTTTGTTTTATTTAATTGATAGCTCATGTTGATGTTCCTGCGTATATAATATAATTTAATGCCAAGTAGGGGTTCATAACATTAAGTGGTGAACCTAAGGCACCGCCTGTTTCTATACCTCCTGTAGTTGTTTTTCCTTGATAACCCGAGGCACCTGCTTCTATAGATATAGGAATACCGTCTGGATCGGTTAATAACTGCCCCGGGTTATCTGGATCCTGTGCTTTCTGACTGATAGCATAGAATTGAGATTCGTCACCTTCTAAAGTATGATCATGGTCTGGTAAATTCTGTGTATTAATTGCATATGATTGATTTCCTTGTGATTGACCTATTGTATCTGGGCCGCCGCCTTCAAATGCAATACCTGTAAAGCTAAATGTAGCAATTCCACCTACAGTTAATGAGTTAATTGTAATTACTAGATCATGAGTAGGTGTAGCGCCGCCGAATATAACTCCAGAAATTGTAACTTTTTCTGCAACTGTATATCCAGTACCTGGATTAGTAACTTGTACATTATAATTTCCAGCATTAAGTTGTACACTGAATACAGCGCCAGAACCAGTACCCGTTGTTGATGTTTGCTGAACGTTTGTAAAACTTGCAACTGATCCAGTAACACGGTTTGCTGCTTGGCCGCCCATATTATCAACACCTAAAGGAAATCTACCTCTTAAATCAGGTAATCCGAATTTTAAATCTCCGCCATCGCTAACTAAACTTGCTGATTTAAAGTTATGTCCTATCACTTGCCATAGTTCGTTGTAGTCAGTTTTAAATACTTCTTGCCCTGTGCATAGTAACCAACCTGCAGGCGCTGTAACACCTGCATATGGCATAATACTACCGACCGGTGTAATAGGCACAGATGACAATAAATCAACTTTGTTTACTTTATACAGTCCTGAATCTGCTCCTGTAGTTTTGTTAATTAACAGTTCGTCTGTGTTACTGATTAAATCAGCTCTAAGTCTTGTTTTACTAGCAACGATATCGTTTGATATTGAAACTTCAAATACCTTTTCAGATCCTGACTGTCCGTCAAACTCAAAACTATTACTTGTAAAATCGCCTTGCATTCTAAATGTAGTTGCATTAGTTAATTTATCAGCAGTAGTTGATCTACCAGTAACATTACCAGTAACATTACCAGTAACATTTCCTAAAAATGATTCTGCATACATTCTCTTAAAAGGAGCATCTGACGATCCTATATCGTAAGAGTTAATTTCTAGTGCAGGCAATATATGGGCATTTACTATAGTGCTTCCTGCAATGTTTATACTGCCGCCGATATGTAAATCTTGAGCAATCCCAGCGCCGCCTTTTACTACAAGAGAGCCTGAACTAAAGTTAATAGCATTTTCAGTATTACTAGCTTCTATTTTACCTGTGTTAGTAGGATCTGTTGTATCAACTGTTGCTTTAATATTACCTATAACATCAAGTGCCTGACTTGGTGCAAGGTTATTAATGCCTACCCTTTCTTCACTATTGACTCTTAAAACAGTATTAAAAGATTGATCTACATCTTTAAGTATTAAATCGATTGAAGATATTTGGTTATTGTTTTTTAATTCAACTGACGTACCATTTACACCTATCTGGAATTGGCTATCTGTTCCAAGTTTAAATCCAGAGTTATTATTGATTGTAAGTTGTTCGTTTAAAATTGCACGAGAATCAGTTCTTATAAATTTTTCAGCAGCAACTTCAACTGCGCCGCTACTTTCAACAACTATTAGTCCTTTAGCACTTTCAGCTACACCAATAAATTTTATAGGATTATCTATACTACCTTCATTACGTAAATTAAAACCTTTCTTAAGAGTACCAAACCCACTGATAGCAGTTTTAGGTGTAAATTCTTCTGCACTTACAATAGCATATGGTATATCCTGTATATACATAATGAATATACTTTTGCTTAGATTATCAATGTCTAAAACAGTTTGTGCTCTGCCGCCTGTAAGTAGTCCTGTTCCTGCTTCAGGTCCAATTAACAACCAAGTATTTCCTGAAAAGATATATAATTGTTGGTTAACTGTATCAACCCATAAGTCGCCCGGTGACGACTGATTAGATAATGGCTGTGAAGCTGCTTTTACAAATCCACTTGCCGTGCGCCATTGAGCACTATCATATATTTTTAATTGATCAATGCCGGCTGAAGTATCATACCATAATTGTCCTTCAACAGGGTTACTAGGTTCAGATGCACCTGCAAAGTTTTCTAGTAAATGTAGAAAATTATCAGCAATTGCTTGGCCATAACCAATTGCACCTTTACCTGGAAATTTTAAACTAGTATCGATTAAGTTAATTTCTCCGTCACTGATTTCAATAGATCCCTTATTTACAAAGTCTGTAAATCTAACTATATAAGGCATTATGCATTACCTCCTGACAAACTCTGTATTCTCACTGTATAGTCAATTTGTATTAGTCTGTTTAATGATTTTTGTACAGGGTGAAAAATAACATGTGTAATCAGTTTACCTGATTCATTTGGATCACTTGATTTACTACGCAACCCTAATTCATCAAATATATAATCACTAGACAAATTAGTAGCATTATCAAATGCTTCCTGTGCAACAGGCTCTGAATAGTCTAGTAAACAACTTACAAGTATGTCTGTATAATTTGTTCCTGTAACGTGTCTAATTTCTAAATAATTGCTTTCTGGATTATTATTAAGCAGTCCGTCGTCAACTACAACTTTTGAATATGTTTGATTATAAAGACTTGCATTTGCGCCTGTACTGTTTGGTGTTAGATATGTAATAATACCTGTTGGATCAACACTTGTGCCGCCGTTGCCGAAGCTCATTTCGTATATAAATCCTTTACCCAAGTTTGCCATACTTTCTGCAAGAGCAACACTCATATTTTCGTAGTGTATTGCATTACGCTTTTGTACAAAAACTTCGCCATTGCTAGGATCGTATATCTTAATATGGCCCTGTACTGCTATTCCGTTTAAATCTGTTATACTGTTCATGTTGTCTTCCTATACAATGTATTTATTAGTTTCCGGATCTCAGAAAGAACCCGATACTTGTTTCTGTTTCAGTTATTGATTCGCCTATTACGTTCCACATTGAGCCTTTTTTCCTAGTTACTACAATGTTTCTAGTAGCAAACTCTAGCAATGACGAATTAGTAATATCAATTATTGCTTGTACTGGTGTGTCGTTTTCAATTACATACGATAATGTAAAATCTGCTGCTACATCTTCATCACCTTCAGGCGAGTCTTGTGCTATATTAGGATTATATAATTTAGACGTTTTACCAGTTAGTCTAATACCATTAATAAAGATTTCAAACTCATCGACAGAATTAGGTATAAACCCTAATTCAAATGTACTTGCAACTGAAGATACATCTGCACTATCAACTGTTTGTGTTTGCGTTACATCTTCATATGTAATATTTTTTGTTCTACTTTGATCATACACTGGTGTACCTAGTGGATGTACATCACGCACTCCTGTACCAAGCGTTCCTCGACGTATTAGTCTAAGTCTATTTTCATCCTTAACTAGGTATTCAATACGCTCCTTACCTATCCAAAGCACCCCAGGTAAATTTAATTCTCTATCTGGTTCTGGTAAGTTAGTTGCATCTTTAACTTCAATTTGTAAATCATACTGCGTAAGTTCTTTTGAAAGTTTAGTTGTTGGGCTATCAATACGCTTATAAGTTGTATTATTTGTTATGTCTTTAAAGATTCTATAACTATATACTGCACTATCTTCTCCTTTAGTAGTAACTTGCATATCGAGTGTATCTTGCACTTGTCCTGGAACTAGTTCTTCAACACTTTTTGCACTTTCAGGAGTAACAAAGTTATCACCATCAATTATAATGTCTTCAGGTCTTTGTCCACTTGCATTTAAATAGTTTAAATCACCACCACTAATATCAGTATCATAAGTTGCACCGTAAGGTAAAATACTACCATCGCTTGTAACTTTTCTTACAACAATCTTTACATATGATTCTCCTTCTCTAATTGCAGTCATTATTCCTAAGTCATTTAGATTAATTACCTGTGTTTCACCGTCGCCGACTAATGTTTGACAAGTTGCGTTTAGATTAGATTGTTGGGCAGTACCAAAGTTTTCGTCATCGTGTCTAATGTTACTAAAGATATTATCATTAGAATCTATACCAATCCTGTAAATGTTATATGACACATCTAATTCTAGTGCTCTAGGTAATATTATACTTGTACTAGAACCGTCAAGTTCTACAATTAGATCTTCTAATTCTTCATCAGTATCATAGTCAAAATCAGTCCATTCGCCGTTGCCCCAGCCACGTGCTGTTCCAAAATCTAAAGTATCAATTTGTACACCAGCATAATCAATACCATCCATTAATTGTGCTGCATCTTTACTAATCATATTATCATTTGGATTATACGCAAACTTAATTCTATCAATAGCATTTAATATTTCTAAACTTTTGTTATAGACAATAGTAACAGTATCGCCTACACCAGCCGGTGTACTTAATACAACTCGACCTTTATATCTTGTATAACCTTTGGACATATCTTGAATATTAGTTACTGAATATTGTCCTGATAATACCTCGGTATTGTTAATGTATACTACATAAGTACTATTTAAAACTTGCATCGGCCATTCTAAATCAAACACTGTTTGTGTTCCTGTTCCGGTAAACGATTGTGTGTGCTCTAATGTATTTACAGATTGGGTTAGTACTGGCCAATTTCTATCAAATTTAATTGTAGATCTAATTGTTCTAGGTTTACTTCTACCTAAGACAGGGTAAGCTGTTGCTTGAACTCCTTCTGAATTAGGAGGAGGTGCTATTTGAATAGTTGGTATTGATGTATAGCCTTCACCTGGATATACAATTTTTAATCCGGTAATATTCCCGTACCCAATAAATGCTTCTATTACTGCGCCGCTGCCGCCGCCGCCGATAACTTCGACTGCTGGCTTTGTTGTATATTCTGTGCCGCTATTTGTAATTTTAATATCGGTAATTTCAAAGCCAACATTATCTAACCAATTACGTCTTGGATATTCTGTAATATTATCATCGGTTGTTACTATTTCTCCGTTTGTAATTTTAACATTATTAGGAACTATCTTTTCTTTTATATCATCATAGTAAGTAGGTAAATCAAAATCAGTAACGGAAGTATTTGTTTCTTCTGTTTTTGTATGATTACTAATAAATTCTCTTAATACAGTTTTAAAAGGTTTTACTTCTTCTATATAAGACTTATAATTATCCAAATTATCAACATTAAATGTTATATCTTGTTCTAATGTACTTGCATGATGCTTTACTTTAACAAAACTTGTTTTAAAGAACCAGTCCACTGAACGCTGTTCGTTCAAGATATATCTTAATGACGAAATAAACAACTGGTTATATTCATTTTGCAAGTTTCCGACAAATATATCGTCTCTAATTGCTTCTAATATTATTCTTAATTCAATTCTAGGATCTTTATCAAAACTAAAATTATCAAAACTTCTATTATCAAATCCTGTGCTAGAATTTACGCCATAAAGCGAAGGTAAAAGTTTAATTGTACCATTCTGTCTGCCAATAGTATCGTAAACTTGTGTAAAATCTTCATTATCTGTTGTAGACTTTCTTTTAAGCAATAACCAGCCCCCTGTGCCTACATTTTCAACTTTTATAATTTGACCTAATTTTGCATTAGTTCCTTCTATTTGATATGTGCCCTTTATGTAATGGTCAACCTTTGATAATGCATTATATCCAGCTGCATACCAATCAATATACTGCCAATATCTCGGAACAGAATAACTTTGTACTCTTGTTTTTTGCCATGTTTCTTCAGTAGAATTATATCTATAAATAGCCCAAGAATTATCAGATAGTGTATTATCAGTTATAACAAGAGCGCTATATGCTCTTACTGTAATACTAGTATTATTATCATAGTTTGATCCATTGTTAGTAAGATTTACACGGGTTATTTGTCCTAGATTATTAATTTCTATTTCAAAATTAGCATCTTGTCCTATGCCGTTTATTGTATAAGTAGGAGGCACTTTATATCCTCTACCAGGATCTAATATCTGTACGTTAGTTATTTTACCGTTGGTTATAACTGGTTTTAAAATTGGTGTTTTTATTTTCGAGTTAATAGAAGTAAGTTCAGTTTCATTATTAAATGTAACATCAAATAATCCAGAATTAATAGTAGGTAATTCGTCAACTAAATTTAAACGTTGCATATCAATATTGTCAACTATATTATTGTTTTCTAGAACTATATTAACCCTATCAACAAGATTTTTTAAAGCCTCTACTCTATTTTTAAACATGCCTTGACGTGGATTATTTTGTATACCGTATCTGTTTTTCTCTAATAGTGCAGGATCGGGTATAGTCCTATCTGATTTATCAAAACCAATTAGACTATCAAACCATTTTGTTTCGATAATTGGATGCGGTGCACTATTTTTTAAACCATCTGAAAGAATTTGATAAGCATCATGTTCATTTTGATTACGATTATCCTGTATGTGATACCTAATATTTAAAACTATATCATCATTTGTAATTAAACTATCGCAATTATTTAAAGATATACCATTAGAACTTAAGAAACTTATAAATCTATACCCCTGCTCTCTCGGTGTTGCAATTAATCTTGCAATATCTAAAGCGGAAATTGTTCTGTTAGTATCTGTTTTAGGAACACTATTTTTATTGCGCACCCAGTAGTAGTAAATTTCACTAAATGTCTGACTGTCATTGTCGTATATAAAGCGTTTACTAAACTGTGTATCGCCGTATAATGTTGTTCCAGAAATGCCGAGTGTCGAACCTTCTGGTAAATTTGATAATTCGTCCCATGTGCTAGGCAAATAAACAGATTCTACCCATTCATAAACATCTACTGATGCGTCAGGCTGTAATTCATTCCAATTATCTTTTTGGTATTGTATAGACTTTTGATATGGATATGTAAATTTACATTTAGATATATCCCACCAAATTTTTCCAACATGGTCATCTGACCAAAATACTGTATCAGCAGCATCACCGACATTATACGATGCAGGATCATAAGGTGTTTTATAAGTAATATTCTTTTCTGCAGGTCCTGCAATCTTTCCTTGTATTGGATCAATAAAGTCTAGGTAAGAAACAATTTCATCACGGGTTTTATTATACAAAAATGCACTCTTAATTTTTTTAATATCTACAGGATCTGATATTTGTCTAGTTACTGTCCAAGTCTTTGCATCGTAGGTTTTCCTATAATTAAAAAACTCACCTTGATACTGATTATTATCTTGAGCCGATGCACCAATATACAAATGATTTCCATTAATCTTTACATTTTGTTCAGCATTATCGTCGATTACTCCGTAGGTAATTCTTTCTGCAAAAATTAAGTTATTGTTAACTTCTTCATAATAATATACTACTCCTTGATCGTAAACTTCAGGAGTAAATATTCCGTTTACTATAAAATCAGTACTATCGTCAATAAACACCCTAGCATCTAAACTACCAATGGCTAAATTTTCTTCGCCAAAGGACAAAGTATATCCAAACTTTTTGGTTGTAAACACAGACGGTGGTGTAATAATTTGTGGATTGTTTACATCAAACTGTCCGCTAACAAAATTATATATGTGTACTGAACCAATTCCATCTAAAGTTCTCGAGACTGCTAATTTATTCCCTTGTGGATTTAATTTAAAACTAGTTGCAAACCCTACATTGCCATCGGTATCATCTATAGTTTGTTGATATCTATACCTTCCATTATCAAGCACATAAACTACCAACGCAATAGAATTTCCTGTTTGTGAAATTTTTGTTATTAAAATATTTGCATTTTCACTAACAATAAAGTCATCACTAAACAATACTATATCAGTGTTATCAAACTGCGCATCGCCAGTTATTAGACTTGACGTTATCCAAGGAATATATCCAATATATTCCACGTTGTTATCAACTGCTGTCCAACTTGCATCAGTTGAAAGATCTCCGATAGTTGCCGAGGTAATTATATTTGTTTTTGCTTTATATAATCCATTGTTATACAGTACAACACTTCCTTTTCCATATTCTGAATTTATTGCGATAGTACCTCGGTATTTTTCATCAGTAGTTCTCCTCCAACTAATATCTTCCCAACTATTGCTATCATCAATGTCATTATCAGAAGTTAATGTTGTTCTTGCTCTATAATATCTTCCTTCGTTGCTTACTGTTTCACCTATGACATAATTTTCATTAGAATTATATTTTCCTCTATAATTCGTTACATCTATAGGTCCATGTTCAAAGAAAGTTATTATTCCTGAATTTTCTTCTGTGCCCGAACCTTTACTCGAAACACACAACTTATAACCATTATTAGAATTTAATATTTTAACCTTTTTACCAAAATTTTCATTTAATACGTTAAAGTTAAATTCACTTACTAAAACTTGATTAAGAACATAATTATTGATGCCTGACTTACTATAGATAGCCACGGCTCCTACACCATTTAAACTAGGATTACCTGCTTCGTTTGTTTCAATATGATAGATTTGAGACCAGTCTAAGTTTAAAGAACTCGGAGCGCTTGCAGTAATTTCTGAAGCAAGTGTCTGAGTAAGTACAGTATAAAAATAATATTCTTGATCAAAAATTTCGCTATATTGAGAATAAGCAAAATCATTATCAGCTTCGAATACTAAAAACTTTCCGGCATCGCCTGATGGTACAACAGTGTCTGCATTAAAATCGTTTATTTCACCTATAAGCCTGTTTACTTCTCTTACTGTGCCGTCAGTTGTTGTACCTGCTAGTCTAAGTATTTGAACTTGTGCAATATTTGGCTCTAAGTCCCACAATCCACTATTAATTTTAATATATACTCTTACCTTTTGAAAGTCAACACCTGTATTTCTTTTTATATAGACAATAGTAGCTTCATGATCTGTTGGTGTTGGATTTGTGCTAGGTTGACCATTTATGTCTAGTGGTCGTTGCACATCTTGTATTACATCACCAACCTTTAAACCGTATATTGTTCCTTCAAAATTAGTGTATCCAGAAAAATCAATATCAATGTACCCATCCCATACATCATATACAGTTTGAGTTTTATTAGTAATAGCATGTGTAATTCCGCTTGCAGATACATCAATAGCATTTTCATAATTATACATATAAAATTCGTATGACGGATTTGAACTACTACCGATACCTACTAGATTACTACTTACACTGTTTGACAAATTAGTAGGTACTCGTACAATCCATTTATCTGATAAAACTATTCCGTTATCAGGATCGTTGTATGTTAATTGATCAATTATATTAACTCTATCTCTAGCTAGATTAACTTCTCCTATACTGTTTACTGTATCTAAGACATTAACATAGTCAATTCTTGTCTGAGTACCTGCATTGTAATTACTTGCTTCTAATACATCAAGATATACTAATCCTTTTCCAGTTTCAAACGGAGTATTAGTAGAAGTGTATACTGGCGAGTCAATTAACCATAAGCCAAATTCTTCAGAAGTTTCACCTAACGTAACTTCAGTATATGTACCAATCGGTGCAGTTAGATCGTTTGCAAAATCATATAAATTTAAAAAATCAGTAGTATCAAAAGTTCCCTTTTCGTCTTTTAAATAAATCATAAGATCAGTTGACGTTGCTTTAACTTTTGCTACAGTTGCAGATCCAGTACTAGATTGTACTATATCACCAGTATCAACTGTTCTTAAATAATCATTAATTATTATAATTCTAGTAATTTTTTCTTGTATGCGATGCCATCCAGAAACAAAGTCTGTAGATATACCAAATGTACTTAATGTATCATTCCATGGTTTATATACTGAAGTTAGTGAACCGTTAACGTATGATAATTCATTCCATTTTAGTCTTATATAGTCTCCAGTTGTGGTGGCAATATGCTGAGCAAGAGGAGCTCTTACAAGAATATGATCATTACCGGACGTTGAGCCTAGTCCAGGATATGCTTGAGAAAGTAACGTTAAGTTTGTACTATCTTGATCTATTCTAGATTCTATGTTAATATAACTATCATATGTTTCAAAAGTCTGTGTTGTTCCTTCTTGTACAATATTTCTATTTGCACGCCATAACGACTCTTTATATTTTACAATATCTCTTTTAGAATACAATACATTAGATACATAGTCGCCTTTATATTTTGTTTTAATTTGACTAGCCCCAGGAATACCTATTGCTAAAAATTCTCCATCATCACTAACAGATACAGACTTACCGTATTTGGCATTTTCTGTACTAAAAGGCAATTCTAAACTTGTAAAAGTTTGTACAAATTCATGTGCAGTATCTTCTCTATTTCGTGTATAGTAAAATACTTTACCATTACCGCTTTCAGGCGATGACAAAAATAAATCTTTATTATTGCTACTTATAGCAAAGTCACTTGCATAGTCTGTAAAAACTTCTAAGTTAGTGCTGTCTTCAGGATCTTCAGGATTAACAATTGACCCTAACACCTTATAAGATGGTGTATTTTCTAATACTGCCCAGCGATTTTCTCCTGCATAGTTATCTATCCATACTCGCTGACTTTCAAACTTAGACTCTCTAGCAATAGTATTAAATTCTTCAAAGTTACTAGCTCTTACTTTTTTAATTGTATAAATGTCAAAGTTTTCTGAATCAAAGTCAATTATGTTGTTGTCTTCAGATACTCTGATAAAAATTTGATTATCTATGTAACTTATTACTTCATAAAAAGAAAATACATTATAAAGTTGTGCACCTACAATAGCAACGTAGTCTCCTGATTCTAAATTAAATCCTTGATTCTCTGTAAGAGTTATAGTTGCATAATATTGATTAGATTCATCAGGAGTTGCAAATACAGAAAGACTAGCGGAGTTAACTTCAAGATCTATAATTTGATATACATTCCAGTTATTTGGATTTTCGAATGTAACCCATATGTATTGTTCGATGTTCATTTGATTAATGTCAACATCTTTTAGGTCAGTTATTGCTGCTGTTTTAAAATCAATATCATCTTCATGAACATAACCACCAGATAAAATATATTCTTTATTAGTAGTAGTTGGGAATGTGTTTACATTAAAATCCTGCGGTTTATCTAAAAGATCAAACGGTCTTACTCTGTAAGTTTTGTCAAATGTTTCTTCAGGTAGATATTCTACAAATTCAATCGATTGCGGAGACTCTCTTAAATTGCTTTGTGTTATAGGTATTTCTATCTGTTTAATATTATCTGTCGAACCGTACTTTCCTACCTGTAGTGCCCATTCTTCGTAAAACTCTAAACCTTGTCCTCTAATAGAATTAAACAATTTATCAAGAGCATTCATAGTTCCTTTATCTTGGATATAACCTTGATAAAATTTATATTGACTTACATCATCTTGTATAATATTTGACAAGTATTCTCTTTTTTGGTAGCCAATTAAATGCTGTGCCATCTTTTGTTGTTCTAAATCAAAGTTATCAGTATCGAGATCATAGAAGTCAGCAAACTGATTAATTTTGTATTCAAAGTTAGCTATTAGTTTTGATTCAGGTTTTTCATTTAACCTTACCCAATTAGTAAATTCAAAATTATACGACCCTGCTACTTCATTATTAGCAACATAATAGTACTCTTTGTATTTTACAACACTTCCGATGTTATAGTCTTGCCATCTTGTCCATTCAGTAACGTGAGTATCGTCGTATATAAATCCAGGTATATTTAATCCGCCTAACCAGTTGTCACTGCGATAACCTAGAACCTTTAAACGTTCTTGTCTATATCCAGTTCTCGGTTGATAAATTTTATCATTAAACACTGTTTCGTTATCAATTATTACAACATGTTCTTTTTGCACTAATGGCAGTGCTAAATTATAAATTCCGCTGTCAGTATTTTTTGTTTTTAAACTAAAACTATTGTTGTCTCTTAAAATACTACTAAATTTTTGCCTTAACGGTAAACCTTGTTCTGATAATAACGAATAGTCGTAAAACTCATCATATATATCATCTACTACTGCAAAATCTTTCTTAAATTCTAATGCATATGCTCCCGGGCTTAACGAAAGTATTGTACCAGAAGCCCAGCCTTCAGACGTCCAAATAACAAACTCTTGAAGTGCATTATTCCAATTTTCTATAGTATTAAATTTATCATTAAAATAGTCAAAAGTAAACCCTGTTGATTTTAAATATTCTTGATATCCTAACAAGAAATCACAAACTTCCTGAGTACTTGTAAGTTTTGTGCCGTAGTTTAAATTAGAAATCTTTGTTTCAAACGTGGATTTAATAACTACAGACTTTCCTCCGTTTACCGGTAGATTGTCTAGTTTAAAATGAACATTAGTATCAAAGACGCTATCACTAGTATAATTAGACGACACTCTATAATATTCGTTTTTATACTTGACTACTTGTCCTTTTATATATTTTTTATTTTCAGTCCAATCTGTACTTGGCTCTGGATCACCACCAAATGTAAACTCTCTATCGCCCTGTCTAGTTAATGGTTTAAAATATTTAAAATTAGGATTATTAAAGTTGTATCCTTTAACAATATATCCATCTGTTGCTTTTTCTATTATTACACCACTATACACAATTACATCTATAGGTGAACTAGTATTTAAAAATACATCATAATTTTCTTGGGGAATAAAAATACCCGACGGTTGATCATTTGTAGGTGATTTACTATCTAATATAATGCTTAGTTTGTCTTTGTCTGTAAATCCTGCTAATTTAAATCCTAACTGATTGTTTATATTTTTTAAATCATACTGATAATCATCATACAATGCATATACATTTGATCCGATTAAATTATGCACAAAATTTACAAGTCCACTAGTAAACACACGTGAATTTTGATTTACTGTATTTGGTAATGATAACGATGCTAAATTAACTTGTTTTTGAGTACTTAGATATACGTTTTGATTTGCATTATTTTTTACTGTTCTTGATGTATCAAAAGCCATAGACATAAAATGTGCAGGTTTATTAAGTAGCATTGCTTTTACTAATGCAAAACAATAAGAACTACTTCTACGCCATGCAGTTTCTACTGGAGAATGATCACCAAATTTGAAAGGTTTGCCTAAATCTCTAAACACAATATTTTCAATATGACCTGATTCAGCCGGTGACTTTAATTTACCTTGAGAATCTACTGGTACAAAATTAAGTAGTCCGGGTCTAGCATATAAAGGATTTATTTTAGTACCATTAGGATCTTTTATAGTGCCTGTTTCTAAATCTTTCCACAATACTATGTTATCAGATGTATAAGGTGATGCACCATATTGTGTTTCCCACCATTCTGGCTTAATACTAAATCCTAACATTTCCCACGGATGTGTATGTGGACGGTCAGTGTCATATGCATTTATGTAAACGCCTCTCCAAAATCCCTCTACCGACTTTCCATTTTGATTTACAGATGTGCTATAATTGTATGTAAACGTATTATCTACATTATAAAAGTCATTTTTAGTATAATCGGATATATTAGATCCTTGCATCCATTGAATAAAATCTTTTATCAGTATGTCGTTAACTTTATCTGAATTAATATAACTGTTTCTATATGATCCTGATATAAAATTGTGTATATTAACTAAGGTTTTAGTATAATCGATCTTAATATTATTATAGATACGTTTTTCAAAATCTAATAACAAGTTATCTCTAAAGTCTTTATATGCTCTAATAAAACTACCGTCGTGACCTCTTATTAATGCAATTACAGGATATTCTTCATAATCGGTATTTGGTGCTACGCCCTTTTTAACTAAAGACTTTGGTGCATAAAAGTATACTGGTAGACCGTTTAACTTTATTGTTTCTACTTCGCCATTGGCATCAGCATCTCTTGCTGTACTTCTATCAATATATAACGGATAAAACCATCCTTGTGTAGTATGATTATTTTCTAATTGTCCATAACATGTATAGGCTAAAGTTGTATTAATTTCATCATCATTAACAAATGTATCATCAATTGTAATTTCTGGATGATAACGAGGATACATTCCTAATTTTGTAGGTGTTGGCGGAACAAATGCTCCATCAGTATTGTCGTATTCATATATTTCTAATATATCACCTGTTTGCTGAACAGAATCTAGATTAATAAATCCTTCATCTGTAAAATTATAATCGAGATTATAAATTAATTGTTTTCCGTTAAGATAAACATTAACTGATTTTTCTGATAGATTCGATAAATTAAATTTCTTAGATAATCCGTAAAACTTATCATCTTTATCAAATATAGTATGTACAATTTTATTTGTTGTATTATATCCTAACATGTCTGAGAAATAGAAAGGCTGTGTTTCAGTTTTATCTTTATTAATTTCTTGTAAAACTTTATCTAAATGAAGTTTTGTTTCGCCGTCAAAGCCTAAATTAGTTGCAGTATTAATAACCTCTCTTTTAAACTTCTCATATTCTTTTGCATTATATTCTATAGCATTAACAATATTAAATTTCTTACTAGTTAAGTGATATAGCGGTAAATTTAAAGGACCTGTATGTTTAATAAATCTTTTTCCAAATTTATCAATATCTCCTAAATCTCGCAGATTACTGTTACCTGGAAACACACCGTCAAATTCTTGCAAATCTTCTACCATTGATAAAACTTGATCAGCAACTTCGCCAAATGTAAAACTTGTAATTTCTTCATTTAACGGATTTTTTTCTAAATTTAAAGGTATTTCATAAAATCCATTGTCATTTTTATCAGCAGCAGAAGTAGTCTTTATTACAACACTGTCATTTTCGTTTAAGTCGTTAGTAAATATTACCGTTGCTTTAGAATCCTGTCTATAAATTGTATAATCGGTAATTTCTTTTTGTATATTATTATTAACAAATACACTTACAACTAAATCATTTAAATCACCAGGAGCATTGTAAACATCAATAGCAAAATTATTTGCAGCATTAAGTGTAGCAATATAATGTCTAACTACTTTCTGACGTGTTTCCATAGGTGTACTTGACCAACCATTTGCATATTCAAATTTGTCTAAAGCAGAATATTTTTTAAGGAAAGATGTATCTGTACTAAGTGTTACAACCGATTCACCGTCCTCGTAACTAAAGGTGTCTGTTAGTAGATTAAAATCAAATACAATATCGCCGCTATTTTCTATGTTACGATATGTAAGAGGAAATCCTAACTCTGGGTCTGCTGTTCCTCTACCTTCTTTATATGAGAATATTTTTGTTCCTTGGAATGTACTACTATTAAATAATTCTAAGTCACCATAATACTTTCCATCAGCATCATATAGACAGAATAAAGGTTGTTGGTTAGTTTTTGTTTTTTGTTGTGTTTTAATCCAATCTGTTCCATTATAATAGTAAACAATACCCTTGTTATTACTTCCAGATTTTATAAGTACATTTTCATCTAATAAAGGTGCAGTATCTTCTGATTCTATAAGTGTAATCAAAACATCATTATCTATCTTAACTTTTTTAACTTCAAATATTTTGTCTTTTACTAGTTTGTCTGTATCTTTTGTAAAGATAATTCTCATACCCTCTACAATATTCACACCATCAATATTATATCCTAATGAACCTTCAACCTCGCTAAAAACATCAGTAGTAAACGTATCTATTAGATCTACATCTTTTTTAATTTTTGTGCCAAATTTAAATAATCTTAGCCCTGGCTCAAATTCGATGATAGGTCTTTTTGCTTTACCCGACTCGTCGATTGCTTCATTAGAATGATTGTATTCGTTTGTCTTTTGTAAAACGGTCTTATGAAACCATCTGTTTGCTCTTGACCAACTGTTTCCGTCAATACTTTGTCTGCCAATTACAATATAATCTTTTGTTGTTGAATAATTTTCAGCATTATCGAACGGTAACTCATCAAAATCGTTTTTATCAAAGTCTAAAGGACGATCTGTAGAATTTGTTTGAATTACATTAAGAGACTCCTGTGGTACTAGCTTAATTGCAGAACCTACTCCTTCTACATAATAATTGCCTTCAGCGTATTTTTCAGGACTAGTTTGTCCTCTAAAATTAACTTTTAATCCGTTTGTAAATTCTATTCCATTGGCACTAGTGTATTTTCTTGTGCCGATAATATCATCTTCAACATCTAAGAATGTGTTTTCCTCAATGTCGTAAATTCTTATTACACCACTTACATTTATATCATTTTTTGATATGTAGTAAAGTCTATCAGGAGAGTTAAACGGAATTGTAAATTCTATTTTACCTTTTTCAAGATAAACGTTTGCAACTTCTTCGCCATTTTCTCCTAACTTACGAATACCGTCAGGGTATAATGTTGAAACACTTTCGTCATCTTCAAACGTTACACTACCTTCATTTGGTAATACTAACCAATCGCCGGTGTCATATGTTGATCCGAATAAATCAACTCCAAATTTACCATCATCTTTGATGCCTTCTGTTGTAGCAACTACAACTGCTTCACCTGGCTTAAAACTTTTTGTTAGAGCAAATGCTAACGGATGTCCTTCTGTATCTATTTCAAAAGTATATTTTTGACCTCTATATAATCTTAGTGTAGGATTTCTTTCCAACTTAGTATTAAACTGAAACGATGCATCACCGTCAGCATCATCAACTGTAATAGTATATGTACTTTGAACTTCTCTAGACTGGCCTTGTACAGCAACCGAATTTGGTCCATCAGGTAACCAGTAGTATTCTCTAAAATTAACAAATTTGTCCCAATCAATATTTGGGTTCCACGGATAACTTACTTGTGCATTAATATTACTGTGATTACTAGTATCTACATTATAATATTTTAGTTGGTTTATATAGTCATTATAATCTTTATAAAAAGTTACATTATCTAAACTGTCTTTGATAACAGTTGCTGGTTCTAATTGGTAGTTTTCTCTATCTTTACTAGCAGGATCGCCGATGTAATTATCTGTAGATAAAAAACTTTTAGCAACTTTACGTCCAAAGTATCCACTAATCTTTTCTGCAACTCCAGGTTGTATAAGTTGATCCACAGTAGATTGTAAAAACTTTTGATTTGCTTCTGAACGAAAAAATCTAGGTAAAAATCTAGCACTCTGTCTTTTATCGTCATCTGGAGTAGGTAGTCCAAATTCTCCTTGTATATCGGCCATTAGTAACTATATCCTCCGCCATTTGAATTATTCGAACTTCCAGAGTTAGGCGAACTTACACTACTACTCGAACTTGAATTACCGGTGCTTGTTGCACTTGTGTTTGCTGTATTTGATGTAGTAGATACAGTTCTACTTTGTACTTCAGATGTTGACGTAGTAATAGTTGTTACTACATTTCCTGATGCTTGTAAATTATCAGCTGTTAGTTTGTCAACAATTTCTATATTATCAACTGTGGCAGCACTAATAAATATTTCGTCTGATTCGGCACTTATTTCAAATAAACTACCAAATGTCTGTGTCGATCTTTTTGGTACAACAACTATACTCAACAAAGTTGGACTTAACACATTCATTATATAAGAACTAAGTTCTTGGAAGTAAAATGTGTCTCCAAAATCCCAATTTTCAATTTGAAAAAATTGATTTATTAAATCAATAATTTTACTCTTTAGTTCATTGTTGTTAATGGCAATTCTATCATTTTTTACAATTTTAAATGTTACTTGAAGATCTTCGTTAGCTTTATCGCCAAACAGCATTTTATACTTTACTGGATGAAATACAACTTCGTCACTTATACTTTTTATTTGATAAATTTCAGACCCGTAGTTTCTAAATAACTCGTCAGTGCTAGGTGGTAAAGGCTTTACACTAAGACCACCGTTAATATATGCTCGCATTGCTTGATCATACGATTTAACAAGCAAAAACGTATCTAAAATATTAGAAGTTGCTGGATCAATTCTATAATTAGAATCAGAAACATGTACATAATGAAATTTTAAATTATCTCTACCTATAAATGCTTTATAGTCATTTATAATACTAAGATTATTTTGAGTTTTATTTAATACCTTAAATAAATCAAAATCAGAAAAGTAAAAAATCTGTCCATCATCAAAATTTACATAAGAACCTAATTCTGAGTCATTAGCAAATTCAGTATTAATAGTACCATTGCTATTATCAAAATATCGTTGTGAAATGATGTTATCTTTTTTAGTAATTTTCTGGAATATATATTTGTCATTGCCGATAATATCATTGAACACTCCTAGATTATCAGCTATACCATCCGAATCACTGTCAACAAATTTTAACTGTATTTTAGTATTATCAACGTAGCCAAACGAGTCAGTATATGAATCAGAAATATGCCAAACAAAATCGTTATTAAATGCTATATTGTTTAATTGATCAGGTTGTGTGTTAATATTTAAAACAGTAATTTTGTCTTGTTGTACTTGATTAGTCTTAGGATCGTATACTTTGTTATTACCATCATAGAAGAATTTTATTTCGTCTTTGCTTTCAAAAATATATCTTATGTTTCTATAATTAACTGTATATTGTTGTCCGTTAGTTTTAAAATAAAATATCCAGCTCGAATCTAAGTTAGATGAAAGAGTACTACCGGCGTTTTGCAAACCAAATTTAGAAGTTGTATTAATGTCTTCTGATTTTATAAGTTTCCATTGAGCACTATTTTGATCATATCGTATGCCAAAATCTTTGTAAGAAAATGCTCTATCTATTATTTGAGTTTTTAAATCTGCAGATAATGCTAATGCATATTTTGGCAGTATTTCTACTAATAAAGAACCATTAGGAATTACGTCATTAAATGTAATAGGTCCTTGACCTGTTATTGTGTTTAGCGTCCCGTCAGCATCGACTGATTGTACCGAAACCCATTTATATGTAGAGGAACCTGGATGGTCAGCTGTACCTGCCATTATTGTATCGCCCATAAAGTGATACCCTGTAGGTGCTTCAAATTTACACAATGCTCCTGCTTGTAAATTTTTAAGTGCATTTACTGTGTAAGTTCCTACTGGGTAAATGTTATCATTGTCGACGTTGTTTCCGCTAGGTGTAGAAAATATTTCGCCGCTGTCAAGAGTCTTTTCAAAATAACCAGTAGATGCATTTGTAGTTGATGTAACTTGTTTCCAATATGCTTGTAAATCGATTGTGCTTTGTTTAAAGAAATTTGCAATATAAAAATTTCTTATATTTGGAGACTTAATCCTAGGTTCAATGTCACTATATAATATGCCTTCAATATCAGATTGTGTTACAAACGAAAAATTAAAACTATCTGTGAATTCTTCTTTATATAATACTCCGTCATTACCGTATAAATTTGTTGCTGAGTACTTACCGCTTGGATCTCGTAAATCTAAATACCTACTTATTCCACTTGATATTCTATTTACAGTTCGTGTTTTAATAATATCCTGATCAATCCCTAAAGGACCAATATTATAGTCTTCAGCAGTTATTAGTCTGTTTTGTGTATAGTAAGTTGCTGGAGCATTTTGTTTTATATCTGCATCTGTTTCAGACGGTCTTGCATTAGTTACAGAAGTTTTTAATCCTAGTGTAATTGTCAGTGTTTCTTGTCTATTAATTTTACTTACGTAAGGAATTTCGATTGTTACATTACTAATAGTGTTAGGGTTAATTACCATATTTCTATTATCACTAGTTCTATAATACAAACGAAATTTACCTGCAGGTAAATTACCAAATACACCATCACTAAACACAAGATTTACTCTGTCATTTACTCGAGTAGTAACTGCATAAACATTTTTGTTATTAGCAAATAAACTGTTATAAATTATGTTGTTACCTTCAACCGAATCAAGTTTTGTCCATAAATCAAGTTCAAAACCATTGGTGTCAATACCATATAGCCATAAATCAGAATTATTAATATTTGAATTATCAATAGCAACAGTTTGATTTGGAATTGGGTTAGTAATATCAAACACAGCACTATCCATTGTACCTTGTCTAAAGTGCATAAAAAATCCTGTATTTGAACTTCCGGCGCCTTGACCGTCATTTCTATACACAAACGATGGACTAACTCCAGGTAATGGTGGTTCTTCAATTATTGAATCTTCGCTTATAATTGTACTTGTAACTTCGAATTTAGTAGATATACCCTCTACTACAGCTTCAAAATTATATATCGGAACATCTGCATTTAACGCATTAAATGTATATTGCTCAGTAGTAATATTTTGTAAATTTGCAATGTTAGATGGATTTCCAATAGAGTTTTCACCTGGCAATGCAGAATTTAAAATTTTATTAAATTGTTCAAAATAATTAGGATTTGATCTGTCATTCCATACTACAGTTTTATTGGCTAAATTATTACCGTTAGTATCAATAATACCTTCAGTAGTTGATACACTATCAAACTTTAATAGTCCGTTGGCTGCTTTGTTCCTTGTAGGATTATACGAAATTAATCTAGCTAATCTTAGAACACTTTCTCGACGTTCTGCTGTTTCTAAAAAGTTTTCTCTAGCATTTAAGTCAATTCTGAAGGATAAGTTTTGTCCTAAAAATGCAATTAAATCGATTAGCGCAAGATATTCTGAACTTTCAATATAATCATTAAAGTCTTCTGGGTAATTTTGACGTAGGTAATTAATCATTGTCCTACGTAAGTTGTCAAAGTCGTAACTTTGAAAGTCTGCATTACGAAAAGACTGATAAACTCGTTTCCAATCTTCTGTTGCTAATAATCGCGATTGCCTATCAGTTGATGACATAAAAATTTCCTTCAATAATGTTTATATTTATGCAAGGAAATAATAGTATCTGTTATTAATCTTTAGTACTTTGTTGATCAAATCGAAACAATAATTGCTCTGAAATATTGTAAGGCAGATAGGATAATAAACAACTTACTTCAATACCTGATTCATAAGTATCAACAAATACATTCTCAACTTGAACTCTCGGATCATAGTTTACAATATTTGTAACATTCTCTAATATAGCATCTCGCACATCATCAGTAAATGGTTCCCATAATAGATCCCAAATTACACATCCAAAATACGGATCACTTAGTTTTTCGCCACGTTGTATATGGAAATGATTAATAATGTCTTGTTTAATAAGCTCAAAATCATATAATGCAAATCCTTCGGTATTTTCGTTAATACTAGAGAATCCTCTATAAGATCTTCCAACTGATGATGGCGTCGGTTTACCTTGTACAGTAACCCTTTTGTATAGATTTTTTTCTAATGAACTCATACTGTATTTACCTTATGCAAATGCTGATCGAATACGAGTATTTTGCTGAGCTCTACCACTAGATATTTTAGAAGCCCATGTTGCTGTTTGATTATACCAAGAAAAGCCGCCGCCTCTGTCATTTCCAACAATATCTACGTGTATATTACTAGGCCAAGACATATAAGGTCTACCATTCTTTTTGTAGCCACCTACAGCACTACTTCCGCCGTATTTAATAAACAGTCTTCCAAATTCTGCACCTAACGCAGTATTCCATAATATTTGATTTTCTGGACTTACTGAGTTTTCATAAATTCTAATATCAGCAGCAGATCCAAAATTGTGTCTAGGCGAACCCGTGCCTACTAATATGTCAGGTTCAGATGGATGTATCCAGCCTTTTTGACCGCCGATATACCCTTCCCAGCCGCCTTCTGATAGGCACTGATCTTTTGGCATTTGCCCGCCGCTAAAGATTTCTACTTTTACATCTAATTCTAGTGCAACTTTAATTAATAAATCTTCAAGTCGTTGTTCGCATCTAAGCCTGCGAGCCTTACCTTTACAATCATAGTATAACGGATCTCTGTTTACTCCTTCTTCACCGTACTTTACTTTGCCGTATGCTTTTCCAGTTCCCGAATATGGACGATAATCAGGATCAGTTGCAGGTGGAGTTTGTGAACTTGGTGTTCGATCAATCGGCATAGTATCAGCATCGTCGTTTTCGCCACTGTTAGGTATAGTACTGCTAGTAATATTACCGCCTGTGCCTAATACTCTGATAGAACTAGCAGATGATTTACCTTTATCAAACGCATCAGGAGAAACAAACACATCAGTACTTGTAAGTGTACCAATCGATTCTCTGTCTGTTTTGTCTCTTTTAAATTCTACAGGGTTTAAATTCTCATGATGTGGCCAAGGCTCGTGCTGCGGTGCTCTTGGTACAATAGTTTGGTACGGAACTGGAGTAGGATTACCTGGAAATACATATGGAAGTGTATGAGTACTTAAAGGCGTAACGTTACCATATCCTCCGCTATCTCCATTAGCCTTACCTCCATTATCTCCTCCAGATGATAATCCAGGATTTGCGTTTACTAACGCACCTGATGCAGTTTTATTAGGTAACGGTAACTTCGTATTTTTTGCTAACGCCGCAGGTATTGATGTTGGTTCTGATCCTGAAAAACTAAAACTATGCGAATTTAATTTTTGATCATCGCCGGATCCAGTATCAGACCATACACCGCCGGCAGTTGTTCCGTTAACACTACCTGCTGTTAGGGCTGAAACATCTGTTGTTAATTTAACTTGTAAATTTCCATCAATATAACTATCAGTTGCTTTTATATTAACTAGACTAGATTCTATATCTAATTCGCCTATACTTTTATGATGAATTGTTCCTGCTGACAGATTGCTAATCTTAGAAGTATCAGCAGTTAATGTTTCGTTAACAATATTCTTTTGTGCAACATTTTGTATATCACCAACTATAGTTTTGTTTAATATATTTTGTCCAGCTGTTGTGTTTATAGTGTTACCAACTTTGGTGTTTATATCCTCGCCAATATTAAAGTTTGCAAATTCACCGTCTAAGTGATAAATTCCTTCTACAAAATCATACATATTAGACCCAGATGTTCTATAAAAACTATTCGCTGACTTTAAATGTATGTCGCCTTCAGACTCTAAATAAATATGTTTTGCTTTAATACTTAATATTTCATTTTGTGAGAAATTATTAGCGCCGCCTGCAGAAGTATTGTTATTACCTTTTACAGCAACATTGTAATCTCGTTCTGCAAGAATATTTGTATCGAATAAACTTTCAATTTGCACTCGGCCACTTTCAATACCGGCTTCACTTGCCTTATAATCACTCCAACGTGCAGACGCTTTAACATTTACATTTCTACCTGCTTCCATATTGATATCACGTTCGGCAGTAAAATTCAAGTCAGTATCTGTCATTATCGAAATACTGTCTTGAGCATGTATATCTATTTTACCGTCTGACGATAATTCAATCCAAGCAGTACCTCTTGAATTAGCAATATAGATTAAATCTTCTGAATTATGTAATAAAATCTGATGTCCGGTTCTAGTTCTAAAACGCATTAATTCATTATGAGGAATAGTTTCGTCGCCGCCTTCTTCTAGTCGCTGTCTATTAATATATATAGGCGGTCCATCCTCAGCATGTGTTGCTCTTATTAACTTATCGTCTCCGTCATCCATTACAAAACTACTACCACCGAGTCTATTAAACGGTACTTCAACGCCCCCGTCGGTTTCGCCATAATGAGATTTAGGACTACCCTGACGCTTATCCATCGGTCCTGGAGTAGAAAGTCCAAATACCATACTTGGTACTTCTCTTACTGCGCTTGTTGTAGTTGTTCCTCTTGCTTCGTCTTCAAGTAATCCCTGAATCTGTAAAACACTTGTAAAATCTTTATTATATGGTCTAGCAAACTGTGACGGATTTGTCTTTTCACCTGTTTCAAACGCTTTATTATATTCGCCTACAGGTAGTTTTTTACCTCTTAATTCTTTTGGAGTTCTTTCTGTAGTATTTTTTGTGCTAGGACGTCCGTCTGGTATTGAAAAATTCATATTTTGATCAGGTATACATCCAATCCAATAACCATTACTAGAATTTCCTTCTGCAAATATAACCAATACTCTAGTTCCATAATCTGGTGGAACTGCCCACATACCATAACTTTTTTGAGAATTTTCAAAACCGTCTTTAGCCTTTAAATTATTTACTGGTGTTACTCCATAAAAAGGAGATAGGTATTTTACCTTTACTAGTTGTCCACTACGTTGCGGTGTATTACTGGCTGCATTATGTCGTAAAATTTCAACCTCTAACGACCCTTGATAATGAGGATCTAAATGGTTTATAATTATGGCTTCAAACGGGCCAGGGCCTCGTAGATTTGCATTTTTTAAAAGTCTAGTTCTTTTATAACTTAACATTTTTACTACCTATATTTGTCATTATTTAAAATGTAATTAATTCTGTTGTGCCGTCTGCTCTTAATATTTCATAATTTATATATACATTTGATTCAGTAAGATAACCTGTAAACAAATCTCCTTCATTTAAATTATTTTCTACATCAGGAAAGTCTGCTGGTACATAAAAACCAGTTATTGTACGGCCTGGAGCATTTATTTGTGCTCTGCCATCGGAGTTAGTAGAAATACTAGATACTAATTCATCATAATCTGATGAAGTGAATCGAATGTTTTCTGCTAGACGCTTTTTAGCTTCAACTTTGTTGCTGTATGTGTTTCTTTTTATCTTTTCAAAAGAATTTTCCATAGCGCCAGAACCGTTATACATAAATTCATACCCTGGTTTAGTAACTATAACCTCTCCCGTGTTTGAATATGATATGTCAGTATCTTTAGGTGCTTCGCCTATTACTGCACCTGTTGTTGCATCGATAATTTGTCCGTCACTTTCTACTGTTTCGTAAGATGCTAAAGCTTCGAGGAATTCGTCGTCGTTTGCTGGAGGCAAATAACCCGATGACTGTTTCTTAGACACTATATCACGTTTCCATTCTGTAATTGAAGTGGAAGATCTACTAATAGTTTTTGTTGTTGGTAAAGGTTTTTCAGACAACCCTACGGTACCGGCTGGCCTGTTATTAAATGTTTCGCTATAATAAGAAACTGGATTAGACAAGTTTGTCTCAATAGTATTCTGTCTATCGGGTGAATAAAATTCGTCTTTAAATTTATCAGATCGTTTTTTTAAATTGTTAATATTCTCTATTTCCCTAGGATCATTTAGGTCAATTCCTTTTGTTGCAACATAAGTGTTTCTCATACTTGTAAGATCATATACACTAGATGCTTCTTTATAATAACTAGCAGTAATTTTAGCACCTATCGTAGGGTCATATACAAGGTCAGGCGTTGATACTAAATCTACGCCGATTTTGTCTGACATTTTTCTATAATTATCTTCTCCGGCTAACCCAATAAATCCTCTAGGTTTAAATGCAGAGCCGCCAGCGTATGCATAAATTTCATCAAAGAATAAATCAGGATCTCCTTTTATAGCATCTAAAGTTGAATCAGTAATATTTTCTGCTAATGGTCCGTATTCGTATCTTATTTGTTCATTTGAGAAACCTGCAACACTTTTAGTTGCGTTAGGGTTCAATGCACTTTGCTGTTCTACCATTGCTATAATATTAGATTTTACAGTATTATCTGTAATTCCTATATTTTCTAATTCTGAATTTATACTATTTGCCGAGCTCAATGCTTGCCCTGTTGTTGTTACTGCAGGAAGTTGAGTTGTAGAGTCTATTACACCTCGGCCTCTTTCTTCAAAGCTAGGGTATCCTTTGTATATACTAGTAAAATCGTCTTCAACTTTATCTGCTTTGCCTATCGATTCGTTCTTTGACATATGGTTTGAATCAATTGTTCCGTTGTTTACTCTAAGATCTCTAACCATTCTTCCTAATCTAAAATCGTAGCGAGTGTAATGAGGTTCCATAGTCTTATATTCGTAAACATTACTATTAGCAGATGGTAACTCGAGCGATTTATTTGGATGAGCAGTTGTGCTGCGCCCTGCTGTCATAATATTATTATTACCAGTAGCAAAATCTGTAGTACGTTTTAGACTAGCGCCACTTTCAGGATCAGCAACACTTGTTCCATCTGTGTTTATAACTGATTTAGTAATTTTTCCTGTGCCGCCGGTTCTAATATCTTTAAGAGCTTGTGTAAAATTAGAGCCTTTGTGTCCTACACCATTTATTCCGTCACCGTCGTAGAAACCCTGTCCTTTGGAAAGATTAGTATTCGGGATAGGAACTCCTTTATACTCTCCTATTGCTCCTTTTGATACATCAAACGGCACTGGTACACTTGCAAACTCCATAGCTAATTGTAGTTGAAAATCTTGATCTGATAATTTTCCAGCCTTCCATTTTTTTAGTTTTCGAAATCCTTCTAGTCTTATAATTATAAGAGCATCTTGCACTTCAGGAGTAAATCTAATAATATCTTTTTTATCGTTTAGTCCTGCATTCTTAATACAGTAATCTAGTGTTACTTTGATAAATTGATATCTGCCAACTGCTGACGATTTACCTGGTTTACCTTCTCTACTGACTAATTCATTTTGTTTTTCTTTCACATCATCTAAGGTCATACTGCATAGTCGATTATCAGTTTCTCCCATCCAATGTGCATTATAACCTAGAGGACCTGATTCGTATTTTGCAATTAAATCAAGTAACTTTTTATCTTGCTCAGTAATAGTAATGTACTCTTTGCCGTCTTCGTCTGCACTTTCAGATATGTCTGAAATTTTGTCTCTATTATTATATGTTTCCCCACTAGTAGATTGACTAGAAATCACACTTGTGCCATTGTTTAAGTTTATCTTTTTTGCGTTAAAGTCACCTATAATAGTTGCTTCGGGATATTGGTTCTTTATCTCTAGTGCCTTTTCTGTTGTAAGTTTAAGAGAGGCTCCTGCTTCCATAAAATCAGTAGCAGAAACAAGAGGTATAATTGTTGCTCCTTCTGCACTAGCTGCACTTTCAATTGCACTCTTATAAGAAGGTAACCCATTTTCAGGATCATCATTGGGCGGAACCACAACTATAGTTTCGTATCCTTTTAACTTTAAATCTTTAATAATTTTAGTAAGATTTTCGCCTGTGGTTGCAGCAGGTAAATTTTGATCATTATTGCCAATAGATATTATTGCAGTTTTTTTACTCATGGCTCGTCTGGCCTTCTCAATATAGTTCTACCACTTACGTCATTACCATCAGTTCGATTTTCTCGATAAAGGTTACCATAATAGTGTCCCGATGATCCTTCGCCTTCAGTAGTTTGATTAGCTCGTCTAATTAATTTTAAATTTTGTTTAAACTCGCCGCCACTAAAACTATTTGACACCCCAAGTATTTGAAATAGTCCACTAAACGGTCTTACAAGCTCAGGCATATTCATTACAAAATTTCCCATTTCTTTAGGATAATCAATCGGTGTTTTAAAATTGATAATACATAGTACTTCGTTATTTAAATATTCAACAGTGCCATCCTTAGACACATTTGGTGATAAAAATCCTGACTTATAATTTCCTTGATCTGTAGGTAGATAGAACGGATCTCCCCAAATTTCCATTGTAGCAGATATCATTTCTATTTCACTGTTAATAATTCTATTATGAAAAGTTTCAGCAATACGTCTAGCAGTAGTTTTTGAATAACTGCCATTTAAAAATTGATGATCATTCCTTGCTATTAGAGATATAGCTCTTGAGTCATAATCATCGTTATTTTCGGTTCCTGAATCATTTTCCGCTATCCGAGGATTGCTAACTATACCAGGTGCTATTGCTAATTTATTTGTGTTGTCATAACCAGATCCTACGTCACTAAGAACATTACTAACAAATGCATTATTAAAATTAATATTAAAATCTATAATATCTTCATTTTTTCCTGTATATATGTAATCATATTCTTTTACAGCAGAATCCTTTAACTTTTTTGTATTCATTGGAGATTCACCAGGTGCTAATGTCTTTGCTTCGTCTGGTAAATACGGATGTACACAATAAACATACGTCATTCTATGCCTACCAATAGATTTTTCGATATCTGTGTCATATTCAATAAAAACCATAGGCTCAATTATAAACCATTTCTTTTTACCGTTATTTGTTTTTTGTGGGGCTTTTTGACAATAGTCTGTATCTAACATTACATCTTCAATTATTTGTGTAATTTTTGATTGCTGAGGATACGTAAAAAGGTTAGAAGTTACGGCAGTTTCTAATTCTGCAGAATTCTGAAACATAATAGACTTTTCTTTTGCGGCGTTAGGATCGTTTGGTCCAACAGACACTGCTGCCGGTGAAGCATTAGACGAATCATTAGATTTAGTAGGGTCTCCTAAAATTTTTGATCTACCTAGTTCGTTTACATTGTCTTCGTTCAGTCCCCATGCTCTTAAAGAACTATATATCGGAGGAGCATTAAAAAATTTAACATCCGATTTTACTGTTGCAACTTTTTCTGGTGCATTAGGATTGTTATCTTGTCCGCCTCTTTCTGTTTGATATTGGGTTTCTGCATCTATCATTAGTGCATTATGGTTTGTTTTAAAACCGTTATAATTATTATACGCCTGTATTACACTATCTTTCTCTTTAGGAAATAAAATTAAATATCTATCATATCCTTTTACTTTTTTAGATTCTTCTAGTTTTTCTATATGTTCATTAATATTTCTTGTTATACTTTTATTTGATGTTTCTAATACTTCTGCAGCAGTTCTTCCTGAAGCATTTACATCAGTTTTTATAGTATTAATAGAATCTTCAAAAACTATTTCAGAGTATGCTACTGCTTTAACACCGTAAACGCTTCCTGATTCTGTAACGTCAAAATCTGTGTTTATTATCATAATAGGGATATATTTGTCAATTACGCCAGGAGCTTTTATTTTTTCGCCTGTCGGTCCGTATCCTTCAAATGATATTTTTAAACAAAAAGGTATTTTGTTAAAACTTGAATATTGCTTTTCTTCAGCAGTAATTTTTAATGCTTCTAAAAATTTACCCATACTATAAGGTTCAGTTACTGTAAAATTTATAGTAGTTCCTAAAGATACTCCGGTTTTTGAATTTGGGGCTATTACACTGTCAATTTCCAAATCATCTATAAAATACTCTGCGTGGCCTTTTAATTGTTCAACCTCAGCAGTAGTAAGTACTCGTCTATCTGTGCCGCCGCCTGATCTAATTATTACACTTTCAAATCCGTCAGTTTTATATTTTGATGCATTGTTATATTCTTCAGGAGATAAAACTCCTAAAGTAATTCTATAATTATATATACTATGTACTCTTAACGGATTTTTAAGTTTATTACCTTGCATAGGTATTCCGAGATTTGCAAGATCGTCAGTTATAGACATAGGGTCATTAAATAACTCTATAAACGAATCTGCACCTTCTATAATATCAGTAAGTCCTGTAAAAAATTTATTACTTCTATCAATTTGTAAAAGGTCTGATAATGGCTGTTGTAAATTTCCTGTTAGATTAGATAATTGTCCTGCAAAATTTGAAATTTGACCGATTGTATTTGTAAGATTTGTTAGTTTTGCATTTTTTGAGCCAAAAACACCAGCAATATTATTAGCCGATATTAGTGCATTATTAACATTAGAAAGATTAGATATGCTGCTGCCTGGTTTTAGATTTCCGAGGCTAGAATTAATACGATTTAAATTGCCTACGATAGAACTCGAACCTCCTAGAAGATTACCTGTTACACTATTAACTTGTTTTGAAAGATCATTGTTTAAGTTTACTCCTAGTATTCTAGCAGTATCAGAAAGTGGATTTTTTATTGCTCCAATGTTTCCTGCAAAATTTCCAGATAGTCCAGTTATCGAACTTATTTTACCAGCTGTTTCTAAAACACTAAGTCCAGATAACGACGTAGATAGTATACTATCAAGAGCAGGTATTTTTCCTGCTATACTTCCAAGCCCACCACCGGTTGCTTGACTTAAAGAATTAAGACTTGCAATTGTACCACGCAATGCAGGATTAATTGTACTAAGTGAATTAGAAATATTTGCAGCAACTTTATTTCGTTGAGGATCTAATGCTACAGTTGTTGCATCTGCAAAAGTAGTAATCGAATCTGTTAATTCACCAGGGAGTAAACTAGGGTTACTTAACGGTGACGAAGTTATATTTTTTGGTGCAACATTACTATCAACGTTTGCTGACGAACTTCTCGGCGTTTGTGTTACTGGTTGATAATAAGACTTCGGTGCCATATATTATCCTATGCTCTTTGTTAAATATTGCTCTTGCGGTAGATAAATTTTTGTACCTGCAATAAAATCAAAAATAGGATCTTTTAATATATCAGTATTTCTCTGAGCAAATACCCACCATAAATCTTTTGATCCATATAATGCCATTGCAAGTAAGTCAGGTCTATATGTATACGCTGCTGGAATTTCAAACAATATATCGTCAGACGCTCTTGGAACTGGTCTAGGAACAAATAAGTCTAAATATCCTTGATTATTAATTGGTGTATTTTCGTATAACTTCATTAGATAAATCCTTTATCACTAAGTTTACCTTCAGCAAAATCTTTAAGTGTAAATTGCGATACTAACGCTCTTGCGTATGTTGGTGATGCTGTAACTGTAATAGTCGATGATACAGGAACATAATTATCCTTGCCATCTACTTCGCATTTTATATAATCATTATCACCTAACAAATCAGTAGTAAAGTTTGTTATTACAACTGGTACTCTGTCAAATACATGTCTGCCATAACCACTTAATCTAGATATCGGAGGCGGGGCACCTGTATCGCCGTAAAACATTTTTGTCATTGTTCTTAAAAAATGTACTGCTGCTAACCAATATTTTGCATCTTCTGCATTTTCGCTTATAAATTCACCAGTAATAGTAATTTGTTGAATTTCACTATTTCTATAGGACTGGAATGGATAGTTAGAATGTGTTGGTGCTATTTGTGTATAATTTGCACTATGTCCTAAAATAATTGTAGGAGTAAAAGGAAAAATCATATGACTGCCTAATGGTTTTAATATTTCACTATCTTTAAATTGGCTAGGTACTGCAAGTCTAACCCTCCAGTCATTTATAACTTCTCCATTATTTGTGGATGCTTGTGCAATTGTCTGTTTTTGTGCATTTGATTCGAATCCATTCAGCGCTTTCATCCATGACGGTGAAAGATTATACTCATAAAATTTATCCATTAGTTATTCTCCTATAGTATTTAGTTGACAAATTTAACTACATAGTTTATAATAGTAATAAAGTTTCTAGGAGAAATTATGCGCAAAAAGAATTATCTTAACAATAGAGATCTATTGTTAGAAATACACAAATCTAAAAATACATTTAATAGTTACATTGAACCGATATATTCTGAGTTTGATATAATACTGACTGATATCGACCGTATTAACATTCGTACAATAGCAGAAGCAAAGCGCAATAAAGCAAAACGCTTATCTACTAAAGATTACGAAACTCGGAAAATGGCAGGTGAGAAAGTAAAACAAGCAGATTGTGAAGTTGATTATAAATCTATTACAAAAGAAGAATTAGTTTTTCGAGTAATGACATTTGACCACATTCCAGACGAGCCTGGTCGCAAAAAGAATCCAAAGACTACAGCTGACACAAAAACTAAACTTAACTTTCCTCCGTTTCAACATTATAAATTTGACGATGAAGGTAATTTATTTTGCATTGGTAAAAGTCATTGGATAGGCGGTATGGAAAACGGTACTTTTTCAAAAACACACGGCAAAGCAACAAACAAACTTGCTATGATGTGGCTAAAACTTGTAGATAGATATGCTACAAGAGGTAATGTTCGTGGCTATACTTACAATGACGAAATGAAAGGTCAAGCAATCTTACAACTTTCACAAATTGGATTACAGTTTGACGAATCTAAGTCAAACAATCCGTTTGCATATTATACAGCAGCCGTTACTAACTCATTTGTGCGTGTAATTAACTTAGAAAAACGTAATCAAAACATCCGAGACGACATCTTAGAAATGAATAACTTAAACCCAAGTCATACAAGACAACACGCAGGTGAATGGGAGGCAGCAATAAAACGTAATGAAGAAGCAAGTGCCACTATTTTTACTAATAAGAAAAGTTGATTGACATCTCAATACTTTCCTGTTATAATTAAAAGAAAAGCGGAGTCTATAGTTGTTTAAAAAAGCGGCAGTATTTACTGACATACATTTTGGCCTAAAAAGTAACAGTAAAATGCATAATCAAGACTGTGAAGATTACATCGATTGGTATATAAAAACTGCAAAAGAGCATGGTTGTGAAACTGCTCTTTTTTGTGGTGATTGGAATCACAATCGAAACAGCCTAAACTTAACTACTATGGATGCAGGCATCCGCAGTTTAGAAAAAATCGGTGCAGCGTTTGACAACTTTTACATGTTTGCTGGTAATCACGACTTGTATTACAAAGATAAACGTGATGTAAAGTCTACTGAATTTGCAAAACACATACCGGGTGTTACTGTTATTGACGAAATATGGGAGCAAGACGATGTTGCGTTAGTTCCTTGGTTAGTCGGTGACGAGTGGAAGAAAATGTCTAAGATTAAAAGCAAATATTTGTTCGGACATTTTGAACTACCCAGTTTCTATATGAATGCTATGGTGCAAATGCCCGATCACGGTGAACTAAAGTCGGAACACTTTGTAAACCAAGAATATGTGTTTTCAGGACACTTTCATAAAAGACAGAAACAAGGACATATACACTATATAGGAAACGCATTTCCACACAATTATGCAGATGCTAGTGACGATGCACGTGGCATGATGATTCTTGACAAAGAAAACAACGCCGAGCCTTTGTACATCGATTGGGAAGATTGTCCAAAATATAGAAATACAACACTTAGTAAACTACTCGATCCTAAGAGCAGTCTTATTAAACCTAAAATGCATCTACGTGTTACACTAGATATTCCTATTAGTTTTGAAGAAGCAGGGTTCTTAAAAGAAACGTATATTAAACAATATAACTGTAGAGAGATTACACTTATTAGCCAACGTCAAACTGAAGAAATTAATACAGATTTAGACATCAGCCAATTTGCAAGTGTTGATCAAATTGTGTCAAACGAAATTTCACAACTAGATACTGAAAACTATAGCAAGAAAACGCTATTAGATATTTACAACGGGTTACAATGATAAAGATTAAGGATTTAACAGTAAAAAACTTTATGAGTGTAGGTAATGTAAGTCAAGGTGTTGACTTTGATCAACAAAGCCTTACACTCGTGCTCGGCGAAAACTTAGATCAAGGAGGTGACGATTCGGGTTCCCGTAACGGTACAGGTAAAACAACAATCATTAATGCATTGTCATACGCTTTATATGGCCAGGCTCTGACCAACATTAAGAGAAACAACCTTATTAATAAAACTAATTCAAAAGGTATGCTAGTTACACTTAGTTTTGAAAAGAATAATATAAATTATAGAATTGAACGTGGACGTTCTCCTAATATTCTTAAGTTTTATGTAGATAATACCGAACAAGTTGAAGAAGACGAGTCACAAGGCGATAGTCGCAAAACACAAGAAAGTATACAAGAACTATTGGGCATGAGTCATGATATGTTTAAACATATTTTAGCACTTAATACATATTCTGAACCATTTTTAAGTATGCGAGCTAATGATCAACGTGCTATTATCGAACAGTTATTAGGTATTACATTACTAAGTGAAAAAGCCGATTCGTTAAAAGACGAAATTAAGCGTACTAAAGAGGCTATTACAGAAGAAACATTTAAATTAAACGCAATCGAAAGTGCTAATCAAAAAATACAAACTACAATTGACAGTTTAGGTAAAAATCAACGTGCATGGGTTGCAAAACGCAGTTCTGACGAAGAAAAACTAGTAACTGCTATCGAAGAATTAGAAAAACTAGACATTGATGCTGAATTAGATGCACACGAAAAATTAGCAAACTGGACAGAACATAATAATTCTATTTTGGCTCTTAGAAAAGAATTAAGCACACTAGAACCTGCACTAATACGTGCTGACAAAAGTGTAACCAAAGCAGAAAAAGATATTGCAGAACTAGAAGATGCTACTTGTTATACTTGTGGACAAGAACTTCATGCAGACAAAAAAGCAGAGATTGCAGAACGCAAAGGAAAAGAACTAGAAGATGCTATTGCTTATCAAACAGAAATTACTGGAAAAGTAAAAGATGTTGCACTTGCTCTTAAAGAAATTGGTGATATTAATGGTCGTCCTACTACATTCTACGAAACTGCAAAAGAAGCATACGAACATAGAAACAATGTTAAAAACTTGCAAAATGCATTAGTAAACAAACAAGCAGAAGTTGATCCGTATGAAGTACAAATTAACGAACTAACAAGTACTGCACTACAAGATCTTGACTGGAGTATCATAAACAATCTTACAGAGTTTAAAGAGCATCAAGAGTTTCTATTAAAATTATTAACTAACAAAGATTCGTTTATACGTAAGAAAATTATTGATCAGAATTTAGCATATCTCAACAATAGGCTAACTTATTACTTAGATGTATTAGGATTACCACATCAAGTACAATTTTTAAACGACTTAAATGTTGAAATTACACAACTAGGACAAGATCTAGACTTTGATAATTTGTCAAGAGGTGAACGCAATAGACTTATACTCGGACTATCGTTTGCATTCCGTGATGTTTGGGAAAGTTTATACCAAGGAATTAATTTATTGTTCATTGACGAACTTATCGATTCAGGAATGGATAGTGCAGGTGTTGAAAACTCAATCAGTGTACTTAAAAAAATGACTAGAGAACGCAAGAAAAACATTTTCCTCATATCTCACAAAGATGAACTAGTTGGAAGGGTAAACAATGTATTAAAGGTTGTAAAAGAAAACGGATTTACTTCTTATGCAAACGATTTGGAGATTGTAGAATGATTAAAATTGGTGTAAGAGGTAGTAAATTAGCACTTGCATATGCCGATATTGTTGTTAACAGAATAAAAACAAACTTTAAACCAATTGTAGATATACAAATTGTTCCTATTAAAACAGATGGCGACATTTATGCTAAAAAAAATATAGCAGAAATAGGCGGAAAGGGTGTTTTTGTCACAAAAATCGAACAAGAGTTGTTAGCAGGCAATATTGATTTAGCAGTTCATAGTTTTAAAGATCTTCCTAAGGACTTAGACGATAGAACAGAAATTCGTGCAGTAATGCCAAGGCATGATCCGCGTGATGCTGTTATCGGAAATCTAGTCGACGGTTGTAAAATAGGCACAAGTAGTCCTAGACGTAAATTACAACTTGCAAAAATGTTTCCTAACAGTGAAATACTTCCAATAAGAGGTAATATTGACACAAGAATACAAAAAGTTCGTGACAACGAGTACGATGCTACAATTTTAGCAATGGCAGGACTTGATACAATGAACTTAGGTCACGAAATAAACAAGATACTAGCATTAGAAGAATTAGTACCAGCTGTAGGACAAGGAGTTATTGCTGTACAGTCATTAAAAAATCAAAATACAGTATTATTAGAGAAAATTAATCACTTAGAAACATATCAGTGTGCAATGGCAGAACGTAACATGCTTCAAATGGTTGACGGTGATTGTGATACCGCTATTGGATCAATTACAAGTATCATTGGCGATATAATTTCGCTCGAAGCATACAATTACGAAAATAATAAATCTGTAAAAATGCAATCTAAAGCAATTGATTATCTTAATCTAGGCGAATTAGCTGGTAATAGAATAAAATGAACAACGAAGACGACTTACATACACAATTAGTTCAAGCATACTTAGAATATTTTAAGGCAAATGAATGGTGGGAAAGGAAAAACTCAGTTAGAGCATATTCCGCAGTTCAAAAGGCAACAAGAGAAATACGTAGAATAGCAAGAGAACGAAATACTGAAATAAAAGAGATACAAAAAGACTATAAAATCAAGTTTAAAGGCAAACAATACAAGGATTGATAAACATTGTATGAATTGGACATATAATGGCGACGAAGTTACAGAAATACCAGATGAGTATGAAGGTTTTGTTTACATTATTACTAATTTAACAGATGATCGCAAATACATAGGCAAAAAACTAGCAAAATTTAAAACTACTAAGCCACCCTTAAAAGGCAAAAAAAATAAAAGACGCGGATACAAAGAATCAGACTGGAAAGACTATTGGGGATCTTCAGATAAACTATTAGCAGACGTAGAAAAATTAGGCAAAGACAAGTTCACAAGAGAAATACTATATTTTTGTAAAAGCAGAGGCGAAATGTCTTACTTAGAGGCAAGAGAACAGTTTAGTAGGCGAGTATTAGAGACGGACGAGTATTATAACGGTATAATAAACGTGCGTGTAGGCGGATCAAACATACTTAGAGAAAATTTAAAGGCACATCAGGACACTATTTAAAAGCCAAAATCCAGCCGAGGTAATGCTCGTCGCCGGTGGAGTGGTAAAGTCCAACAGGCTGTATGCTACGAAAACCCCTTAGCACTAGGAACGAAGCGGGGGATAGCGCATTTTGCGTGATGTCGACGTAGGTTGGGAAAGGTCAGAGCCCAGTAGCAAAGTCAAATACCTACTTCCAATGTCTCGACTATGATACTCACATGAAGATATCTTCGAGGACGACGGGACCCTGCAAGGTTCCGTCTGACTAATTAATCTACATGAAACTATTACTTCACATTCGTTCAGTTAAAAAGAAGAAATATAGTTTGAGCGATAGCGAAAACTTATATCTACGAAGTAGATATACTAAATATATACATGAAGCTTAATGATATATTAACAGAATCACAATTAGATGAATTTATTCCTTTAACTAAACAAGGAAGAATGATTCGACGTGCTGAAAAAGCAGGAGCAGCTGATCTACAAGCTACTGCAAATAAATTATTACAGCAATATGCAGCACATCTTGGAACACAAGAAAAAAAAGTTAAGACATCTGACTATAATGATTTGTTTGATTTCTTAAAAAGAAAAAATGTTGATACATCTGATATAGATACAACACCTCCGATTAATGCAAAACGGTTAAAAACTATATTTTTAGCAAAATCTAAACAAGCTATGACTCCTACTCAGTCATCTGGACAAAAAACGCCTAGCAAAGAACCTAAACAACCTGCAACAAAAGTAAGTAGTGCATATATGTCAACAAAAAATGCTGCGCTAAAGTTAAATTCAAAAGAAAAACGTAGATTAATAGCACAATTACAAAAATCTGTTGATAATACTGCAAGACCTAAAAAACAACCTACTATAGTTGATAAGAACTTTGATAAAAGTCAACGTTTAAGCCAATATGGTAAAGTTGGCAAGTGATTAGAAGAATGGCAGTCCGCTTTTCTTAGTAGTTTCCATATTATTTTTAACAATACCGCTAATTATTTCTCTATCTTCAGGTGATAATGAAAATGCTTCTTCAAGATTACAACCTCCTCGCATAAACCATGCTAATTGTATGACTTCATGCTTTAGTTGTTTTTGTTCTTCTTTTAATTTCTTATCTTCTGCTAGAATTTCAGTCAGATTCATTGAAAGAAGTTTTATCCGAAAAAATTTGATTGGTCAAATGTAATAGGAATTTGAAAAGTTTTTGGAGCACCAGCGTTTTGTTCATCTTCTGTAGTGTTTACTGTCATAGGCTCTAATTCAAACTGTGATCTTTGAATTTCTAAATGTTCTTTAACTCCAGTATAGAAGGTTTTATCTGAATTTTTAATAAATTCTTCTATATGACCTCTATTTGTTACAGTTTGATCTTCAACTCGTATGCTTACTACACTTTTGCACAACATATCGATGGTTAGTGCAGTTAATTTTGAGAAACTTTCATTAAACTTTGACATTTTTTCACTATCAGGAACAGTATCGTCGTTAACTAGATTAAAGATACGCTGTTCTTCAAACGTTTTTAAACTACTTTCAGTAAACTCTCTATAAGTTAATGGTCGAATTGTTACTCCTAGTCCATTAATTGTACTTTCAGAGTGAAACTCATTAGATAAAAGTTTATTAAGTAACTGTCTAAGGTCAACAGTATAGTCTTTCTCTATACCTGCACCTGGAATTTTAGTAGTTAGTGTTAGTTCTTCGCCATATGTTGCAACTCGAATGCCTACAAGTACTGCATCAAGATCGATACTTGGCATATGCCATGGATCAATTATAGCAGGAATACAACTCTTAATTACATCAACAGTTGCTTGTCCGTTTAACAACGCATCTGGTGTTTTAATAGTAATTTCGTCTTTAGCAGTCATTGGAAATACCGGAAGTTCACCGTTATCGGGTAATTCGAGTGTGCCTTCTGGGTAAAAATTACCTTTACTAGGCAATGTTATGTATACTTTAGGTTGTCTAAAGTATTTTTGCAGCGGGTTAGGCTGAAAATCTTGATTATTTCCCTGAAATGCATTAGGGTCGAACTCTGGCATGGTAATCTCCATATAAATACAATGTAAAGTATATATCTATATTTATTAAGTGCGCAGTTTATAGGAATTAGGGTTGGCTGAAGAAATTGAAATTGGTAATTTTGGTAAAGGCGGTGTTGCTAGTGAAGAAACCTTAAAAGATCTTCTCAAAGCAATTGAACACCTTGCTAAAAAAGAAGGATTTGATCCTAAAAAGTCAGCTGACAAAGCAAAAAAACTTGCAGATGCTTTTGATAAAGGCATTGATGTTGTAACTGACCATAGAGATGCACTAAATGAAAATACAAAGTCTGTAAAGCGTAATACAAATGTATTAAGCAAGAGTTTAGGCGTACTTGGAGTTGGTATTGTTGCTATAGGTACAAGTTTAAGTAATTTTACTAAAGAACTTATCGACGGCGGCAGTAGTTTAACTGATTTTACAAAGCATATACCGATATTTGGTAGTACTATTGCAGGTTTAACTGGATATTTTGATGACACGCTAGAAAGTTTTAGAGAAATATCTCGTGTAGGCGGTTCAATGGGCAACAGTTTAGAAGAAGTAAGGCGTAGTTCGGCTCAATTGTTTATGACTTTAGACGAGTTTACAGGATTTGTTAAAGGAAATTCTAAAGAATTATCAACATTTGGCGGAACTGTTACACAAGGTGTTCGTAGAGTTGCTGATTTACAAAAAGCACTAGATAAAACTACACGTAATCAACTTTTAAATATGGGTTTGACATTTGAAGACATTAACGAGTCACTTATGAGATATGCTGTACTTGACAGAGCAGGATCAAGGACAAGACAAATAAATGATGCCCAGCTTGCTTTAAATGCAGCAAGTTACGCTAAAAGTTTAAGTACACTGTCAAAATTAACAGGTGAAGAAATAGATTCACTTGAAGCAAAGGCTGCTGCTAATCAAAATGATATTGCTTACCAAATGGCAATGTCTAAAATGGATGAAACTGAAAGAGAAAAAGTTCGTTCTGGTATGGCTGAAGTTACTGCACTATACGGCGAAACTGGAGCAGAGTTTTATAAACAACAAATATTAGGTATAGGTCCTGTAACTGATGCAACTGCTATGTTAGCAGCAGGGCTTCCGGGAATTGCAGAACAAATAAAACTTACAGCCGCACTAACAAAAGATGCAAATACTGACCTGAAAGCGTTTGAAGGAGGATCTATTGATAGATTTGTAGAAGGCGTTAAAGCAGCAGCAGCATCGTCAGATGATTTAGAAGGTTTATTAACAGTTGCAGCCGCAGGCATGGACGGGCCTGGTAAAGAATTAGCATTAATTTTACAATCTATGGGCAAGAACTTTACTGATTATATGGATAACGGTATTTTTGACGAAAAAAGATTAAGAGATGATCTCGAAAAAGCTAAAAAAGAATCTGATTCTAGAGACAGTACAACAAATGCATTAGTTACTTTTAATCAGGCTATCAAGAATGCAAGAAAAGAAATTACAGATAACTTTATTGACAGCGGAGTGTTCAGAGTAATATCACAATCAGTAGAAAGTATTGCAAATATGTTAGGTTCGGAAGGATTTATTACTCTTCTAAAAGATGCAATAGTAACTATTACCGATTGGACTGAAAGTTTTATTACTACTTTAAGTGTTGACGGATTTAAATCAGCAATGAATATGTTGTGGACAGACATTACACAAGTAATCAAAGATTTCTTTATGGGTGTTACTGCTGAAGAACAAAAACAAAGGGCATTAGATGACAAAGCCACAGTTGAATCTCAACTTTCAAAAGTTTTAGCCAAACAATTTGAACAAGAGATGTTAGCCGCTTCTAGTCCAGATGAGGAAACAAGATCGAAAGCTGTAAAAGAACTTGCAAGATTAGAAGAACAATACAAAATACTTGAAGAAAAGAAAGCATCTCTAGATAAAGAACTTCAAAAAAATGACTATGTAGACAAGACTGGTACTTTGTCTACAGTTGGTAGTGCAATTACTAAAGCAATTACTGATAAAATAGATGGAAGTTTACTCGATCTTAAACCATTTAAACCAAATGAAGCCGGTCAACTAGAAGATGGGTTATTTCTTAGTGCTGAGACTAAGAAAGCTATTAATGACCTGTTTGGTGAAAACGGTACACTAATGGATGAAATTGGAACAGTTATTGTAGCTGGGTTTACTGGTTTATTTTTACTTCCTGCTGTAACCGCAGGTGTAGCAACAGCAATTGCAACAGGAATTGGAACAGCATTAACAACTGCATTCTCAGGAAGCGGAGGACTACCTTCCGATTTAGAAGAATTTACAGGCAAGGATGGAAAAACAAGAGTAAGAAATAAAACATCTAAAAAAATAGCAGCAGATCCAAGAAAACTTAAAGCACCAGCAGGCACTAAATTTGTAGAAGGACTTGGCAAAGGCGGCAAAGGAGAAGGCGGCTTATTAGGAGGCGCAGCTAGAGGACTAGCAGTTTGGGGAAGTCCTGTTGGAGCTAAGGCAGTATTAGGCGCTGCTGCTCTTGGAACAGCAATAGGTGCAATTGCAACGGGAATAGGCGTCGGTGTATGGGTACTAGGAGAAAGTTTTGGTACTTTTTCTGAAAATATGAAAGAGTTTGAAAACTTAGACGGAGAAAAATTAAAATCAGTAGGTCAAGGTATGAGAGCTGTAGGTTTAGGTATAGGCACACTCGGAGTAGGTAAAGTAGCAGACGGTTTAGGAAACTTTATACAGGGCATCGGTGGCTTTTTAGGAAATCTATTTTCGATTGCTAGTGGCAAAGGCAAACAAAAATCAACTTATGAATTACTAGAAGAATTCCAAGGTATGGAAATCGATACTGCTACTATTAAACTAAAAGCAGAAGCTTTACAAGCATTTGCAACAGGTATGAATACGTTAGGAGCAGGTTTAAAATACGAAGGTTTAGCAAACTTTTGGAACGGGGTAGCAGATTTCTTTTTTGGAGAAGATACAGATCCATTTAAAGAAATTAAAGAATTTGGATCTACAAAATTTGAAAGCGAATTTCTTGAAAACAATTTAAAAGTACTAGAAGCATTTGCAACAGGCATGAGCACATTGGCTCAAGTTAACAACGGCGAAACAGTAAGTTATGGTAGCATCTCTTCATTAAAAATAAATCTACAGAAGTTAGGCCAAGTAAAAGGATTAAAAGGAACAGCAGAAGGAATTGCTGAACTTGCTAATATTACTAATGTAAAAACTAAATTAAATGATTTAGCATCTGCAGATATTGAAGGAATAACAAATACAGCTGAAGCAATTAAAAAATTAGCTGATTCATTTATTGAATTAAACAAAGCACTTGCAGATAAAAACAGCGGCATCCGCGAAAGCGGAGTTAGCACTGCATCACTTCTTAATGAAGGTAAATTTAATTTAGGCAGCGGATCAGGTCTAACTGAGGAAACAGTAAAAGAGTTAAATAGTATATTAGCGAAAATAGAAGAACATACTATGTGGTCTAGCAGATATAATAAGACAATGTCTAAGAACATAGCAGGTATAGCCAATAATAATCTTGCTGACGGAAATATAACGAGCCCGTAAGGAAAACAAAAAATGTCTTGGAAAAAATATTTTACACCAGTACCAACTGTAAATAACCCTAGTGGAAGCTATAGTCCATTTAGTAATCGCAACTCTGGTAGTATGCCTGGTCCTGCTAGATCAAACTATTCGAGTTATTTGCCTGATGTATATGTTGGTACACCTAATCGTGTTGAACGTTATGGCCAGTACAACACAATGGATCTTGATTCAGAGGTTAATGCTGCTTTAGATATCCTTGCAGAGTTTTGTTCTCAACTTAATGATCAAAACGGTACACATTTTATAACTGAATTTAATAAAAAGGCAACAAATACTGAAGTTACAATACTTGCCCAGTATCTAAAGCAATGGTGTAAGATACAAAAATTTGATACACGTATGTTTAGAATACTAAGAAATGTATTCAAGTACGGTGACCAAATTTTTATTAGAGATCCAGAAACTAGAAAATGGTTTCATACTGATCCATCTAATGTAACAAAAATTATTGTTAACGAATCAGAAGGCAAAGTGCCTGAACAGTATGTTGTAAAAAACTTTAATGTAAATTTTGTAGATATGGTTGCAACAACTCCGTTTGATACTAACGGTAATGTAACAGGCGGCGGCAGTGGACATTTAACTGGCGGTGTTAGAGGAATGGTTGGTAATAACCCAATTAACAACGGCAACCGTTGGCAAAATGAAGAAAATGAAATTACAGTTGATGCAAAACATGTAGTGCATTTAAGTTTATCAGAAGGCTTAGATAAAAATTATCCGTTTGGTAATTCACTATTAGAAACTGTATTTAAAGTATACAAACAAAAAGAATTACTTGAAGATGCGATTATTATCTATCGTGTTCAACGTGCTCCTGAGCGCAGAGTATTCTACGTTGATGTGGGTAACATGCCATCACACCTTGCTATGCAGTTTGTGGAGCGTGTAAAGACCGAAATTCACCAAAGAAGAATCCCATCGGCGACTGGAGGAGGGCAAAATGTCATAGACAGTTCTTATAATCCTCTGTCAATTAACGAAGACTACTTCTTTCCACAAACGGCTGAGGGCCGTGGATCTAAAGTTGAGACATTGCCAGGTGGAACTAATCTAGGAGAAATTGATGACCTTAGATATTTTACTAACAAGTTAGTTCGCGGCTTGCGTATTCCGTCAAGTTATCTACCTACTGGTGCAGATGATGCAAGTAGCCAATATAATGACGGTAGAGTAGGAACAGCATACATTCAAGAATTAAGATTTAATACATATTGTGAACGTTTACAAGGATTAGTTGCTGAGCAGTTTGATACTGAGTTTAAACGTTATGTATTAGAAAAAGGTGTAAACATAGATACAAATATGTTTCAACTTAAATTCCAACCACCGCAGAACTTTGCAAGTTATAGACAGAGTGAAATTGATAATGCACGAGTGCCTACGTATACACAAATGGCAGCACTGCCTTACATTTCAAATAGATTTGCTCTTGATAGATTCTTAGGTTTATCAGCTGAAGAGATTGCAGAAAATGAACGCTTATGGCGTGAAGAAAATGAAGAAACACTTGAGCCAACAGCAACTGACGCAGGCGGCGAAATGCGTAGTGCTGGTATAAGTAGTGCTGGTATAGAAAGTGACTTAGGCGGGATTGAAGATGTAGATGATACAGGTGAAGCACCAATACAAGGCTCGGAAGGCGATTCACCCGAAACTGCAACAGGCGATTCGCCTATGCCAGGCGGCGGAGCAAATGCTGAGCAAACGATATAAATAATACTATGATACTGAGAGAAATATTTTATTTTGATAAAGAAACTGTAGAGCCTGTAGAAGATGATCGCTACGAGCCTGAAAACGATGTGTCACCTATTGACTATGACGACACAAGAAAAACTAGACTAACTCTTAAACAAATTAATAGAATTAGAAAAGCATCTGATTTACACGCAGAAGAAAAGAAAAAAGATCTTCAATTTGTAAGACAAATGTACGGAATGGCAGCAAACGCAGCAGCTGAAGGTGTCTAATGGCCAAGATAGACAAGTCAAAGTATTCTAAAGAAGAATACAGACGTCTCAAAGAACAACGTAAAATTGATAAAGCTAGAGAGCGTATTGCAAAGCAAAGTGCAATAGAACGTAGTAAGCCACAACCTAACCCTACGTTAATAAAAATACAAGAACATGCACAAGAACTTGTTGAAGAAAATGTTTCAGGAATGCGGAAAGCATTTATAATAGGCAATGGCATGAGTCGAAAGGGCATTCCTTTAGAACCTTTGAGAGCCTTTGGTAAAATGTACGGATGTAATGCAATTTATAGAACATTCGATCCTGATTATTTAATTGCAGTAGATACTAGAATGGTTTTTGAAATTACAAAAACAGGATGGCATTTAACACGACCTTTATGGACAAACCCTAATCGTAGTTATCGCAACATAACACATCTTAATTTGTTTGATCCAAGCAAAGGCTGGAGCAGCGGTCCGACGGCATTATGGTTAGCTAGTCAGCATAAGCATAAAATAATTTATATATTAGGTTTTGATTATAAAGGTTTAGATGACGGTAGATTTGTAAATAATATTTTTTCGAGTACACCGAATTATAAAAAATCTGGTGACAGGGCAACATTTTATGGCAATTGGCTTAAACAAACAGTGATTACTGTAAAAGAAAACCCTAATATTCAATATATAAGAGTAATTGACAAAGAAGGCTTTATTCCTCCTGATTTGGTAAATATTGATAACATAAAACACATTACCGTTGAAGATTTTAAAAATCGACACGGATTAATGTAGTCAGATAACTGAAAATCTTGCAAATAATAGCCGTTTCAGGACTATTTCGTGTAAATAAAGTAAATAATATTGACAGCCCATACCGAGTAAACGGTATTTATTTTATTGCAGGAGAAAACAATGGCAGATCGTAGTAAATTTGAAGAAATGCTCGAGCTACTTGTCAACGAAGACAAAGAGCGAGCACAAGAACTATTCCACGAGATTGTGGTAGAAAAATCAAGAGATATTTATGAGTCACTACTAGAAGACGAAGAAGTTGATGAAGCATCTGATGAAGAAGTAGATGAGTCAGAAGAAGTAGATGAGTCAGAAGAAGATCTAGACGAAGCAGACGAAGAAGTAGATGAGTCTGATGATGAACTAGAAGAAGGTTTTGATCTAGACGAGTTTGAAGTAGAAGCAGACCCAATGATGATGGGTGGCGATGCTGGCGACGACATGGAGATGGATATGGATCCAGACATGGACGACGAAGACGGCGACGACATGGACATGGACGACGAAGGTGACATGGCCGATCGTGTTGAAGATCTAGAAGATGAATTAGAAAAACTAAAAGCAGAATTTGATTCAATGATGAACGATGATGACGCAGGCGACGAAGAAGAAGCAGGCGACGACATGGACATGGACATGGATGACAAAGAGCCAGAAGAAGGTTATGCATTTGAAGCAGCAGACGAAGAAGTTGAAGAAGCAGCAGACGAAGAAGTTGAAGAGTCAGACGAAGATCTAGACGAAGCAGCAGACGAAGAAGTTGAAGAAGGCGATAAGTCAGCAGCGGAACAAATGCGTGAGTATGTAGAAAAAGTTGCTCCGGCTAAAATGGGCGACAATGGCGCAAACACAAAATCATCTGTAGCAGGTCCAAATAATATGGGCGGAACAAGCGCAAACATTTTACGTAGCGATACTGAAAACAGTGGAGAAGCTGGCGCAGGATCAAAAATAAAAGGTTCAGCACTTAATGACCAAAACCCAAAAGACATGAACACTAAGAACATTAACGTTCCTGGTGGTAAAGCTGGCAAAACAGGATTTAAAAAATCTGAGCCAGGACACGGCGCTGAGAAAAAAGGTAAGCCGGAAACTGCTGACAAAGCCGCAGGTCCAACACTTAACAAGTTGAGCAAGCGAGCAAAGTAAGCAAGACAGGGCATTAGATGAACAACTACTTACGAGAGCATTTGACATTCGATCAAGCACAAATTGTGCTTGAGAATGCCAACGAAGGCAAAGATCTTTATATGAAAGGTATTTGCATTCAAGGTGACGTCCGTAACGCTAATCAGCGAGTATATCCTGTAAACGAAATTGGCAGGGCTGTCAAAACGCTCAACGATCAAATCCAAAACGGATTTACCCCTCTCGGAGAGGTTGATCATCCAGATGGCTTAAATATTAACCTAGACCGTGTATGTCTCATGATTGAAAGCATGTGGATGGACGGTGCAAATGGTTATGGAAAACTAAAAATATTACCAACTCCAATGGGACAATTAGTTAAAACTATGCTTGAAGCAGATGTTAAACTAGGCGTTTCTTCAAGAGGAGCAGGTGAAGTTGACAACAACGGTAATGTTGCTGACTTTGAAATTATCACTGTGGACGTTGTGGCTCAGCCCAGCGCCCCCGGTGCTTACCCAACACCAATCTACGAACAATTATTAAATGCTCGTGGGGGTATGAAGGCATATGAACTAGCACAGGCAACAAAACACGATAACAAGGCACAAAAATATCTTAAGGAATCGCTGATTAACATAATCAGCAAACTCCAATAATAGGAGGACAATTAATGTTGGACGCACTGAAAACACTTTTTGAAAACGATGTTGTTTCGGAAGAAATCAGAGCTGAAGTTGAGGAAGCTTGGAATGCGAAGATCGTCGAGAATCGCCAACAAGTAACCGCTGAACTACGTGAAGAGTTCGCACAGAAGTACGAGCACGATAAAAATACAATGGTGGAAGCTATTGATCAGATGTTATCAGAAGGATTAGCAAGTGAAATTGCTGAGTTTGCTGAAGATAGAAAGCAATTAGCAGAAGCTAAAGCAAAATATGCTGTAGCAATGCGTGAAAATGCTGATCTATTAAAAACATTTGTTGTAGATCAGTTACAAGGAGAAATTCAAGAACTTAGAGCAGACAAAGCAGCAATGGCTGAGTCTTATGCTAAACTTGAAGAGTTCGTTGTAGAACAGTTAGCTTCAGAGATAACAGAGTTTCATGAAGACAAAAAAGATTTAGCAGAAACAAAAGTACGTTTAGTACGTGAGGCTAAATCACACTTGGCTAAAGTTAAAACTGACTTTATCCAAAGAAGTGCTACACTAGTATCTGAAACAGTTGCAAAGACTCTTACTAAAGAGATTAGCGCACTAAAAGAAGATATCAATGTCGCACGTAGAAACGACTTTGGTCGTAAAATATTTGAAGCATATGCAGCTGAATACACTAATTCATATTTGAATGAAAAAACTGAAACTGCAAAGCTACTAAAAGTTCTTGATACTAAAAATCAACAACTAGCAGAAGCTAAAAAGTATGCTGCAAAAGCAATTGCTATTGCAGAATCTAAAGAAGCAGAAAAACAAAGACTTCAAGAATCAGCAATAAGAGCAGAAAAAATGAATAATCTTCTTGGACCTTTAAGTAAGGACCAAAGAGAAATTATGACAGACTTACTGGAATCAGTACAAACATCAAGACTAGAATCTTCGTTTGAAAAGTACCTACCATCAGTTATTGATAGTAATACTCCAGCAAAGCAAAAGGCACCACTAATAGAGGCAAAAGAAGTAACAGGCAACCGTGAGCAATCACAAACAAGTAGTAAACAAGCAGACGACGGAAATGTTATTGACATCAAGCGTCTTGCTGGATTAAATTAAGGAGATTATTATGTCGGAACTACTAGAAAGTCGCTGGCAGGATACGAAAACAGCACTTCTTGAAGGCCTAAATGGCAACAAGAAAAGCGTAATGGCAGCAACATTAGAAAATACTCGCAAGTATCTTTCAGAAACTGCTACAGCTGGTGCTACATCTGCCGGTAATGTCGCAACACTAAACCGTGTAATCCTTCCAGTGATTAGACGTGTTATGCCAACAGTTATAGCTAATGAGCTAGTTGGTGTTCAACCTATGACTGGACCAGTTGGTCAAATCCACACACTAAGAGTACGTTATGCAGATAGCATTTCTACAAGTGGTGGCACAGACGTAACAGCTGGCGAAGAGGCTCTAAGCCCATTCAAAATTGCTGAAGCTTATTCAGGAAACGAAGGCAACCCAGGTACTGCTGATGTAACAGCAGCTATGGAAGGTGTTGCTGGTAACAGAATGAGTATTCAGATCTTGAAACAAACTGTGGAAGCAAAGTCACGCAAGCTATCAGCTCGTTGGACTTTCGAAGCAGCTCAAGATGCTCAGTCACAGCATGGTATTGATGTTGAAGCAGAAATAATGGCTGCTCTAGCACAAGAAATTACTGCTGAGATTGACCAAGAAGTTTTAGCTTCTTTAACTTCGCTAGCCGGTACTGCGGTTGAAACATACAACCAAGCAGCAGTATCAGGTACAGCTACATTTGTTGGTGACGAACATGCAGCACTTGCAGTTCAAATCAACCGCGCATCAAACCTAATCGCTCAGCGTACACGTCGCGGCGCAGGTAACTGGGCAGTTGTTTCACCATTCACACTTACACTTCTACAGTCAGCAACTACTTCGGCATTTGCTCGTACTACAGAAGGTACTTTTGAAGCACCAACAAACACTAAAATGGTTGGTACACTAAACAACGCAATGAAAGTATATGTAAACACATATGCATCAGATGCATCACCAGTACTTATTGGGTACAAAGGTACAAGCGAATCAGACGCAGCAGCGTTTTATTGCCCGTACATCCCACTAATGAGTTCAGGTGTTGTTCTAGATCCAGGCACATTTGAGCCAACAGTATCATTCATGACTCGTTATGGATATGTTGAGCTAACAAATACTGCTTCGTCTCTAGGTAACGCAGCTGATTATCTAGCAAAAGTTGCAATTGATAATTCAAATGTAAGCTTTAGCTAAGTTATAGTTAATACAGATAAAAGATAGGCGCTACGGCGCCTATTTTTTTGACTTTTTTTCTAATAAAATGGTTGACATTGTCTGTATAGATGTTATATTAGTTACATAACAAAGACGACGGTCTGAGTTAGATAGTGCAAGGAAGAGGAGTAGCAGGCTCCGAACTTGGCTCACACACTGTAGTGGTGCTAGTAGACTGTGGAGACACGGAGTGCTAGAAAAAGTAAACCTAACTAGTTTACTGTGAGGCGCCTAAGTTATTTTCGAGCGACTGTACGCTTGGGTTGTTGGTATTCGCAAGTCCAACCTATCCATATTATAAAAAAGGCCTGTTATTAACTTAGCAGGTCTTTTTTTTATAAATACATCATGCAGGATGAATATGTATCTGCATTTTATGATGTAGTACAAGAAACTAGACAACATACTGGTATTGAATTACCAGAAACTATTGAGCACTATGTTGTAGTCTTACTGGCATCTCATATTGATAAATCAAATTTTTTACCTTCTCATTCGTTTGCAAAATCGTTTTTACAATTAAAACAAGCAAGTGATGCAAAAACATTAGGCGATACATGTTTATTTGTAACGGGTATATTTCCAGATTACGGAATTGATATAGATTATTATTCAGATATAGGTAAAACTAGTTATAGTACCGTTGCTAATACACTAAATGGCGAATTATTTTCTACTTTAAGCGTACATTTTGACATTGTTAGAGATTTTATAAATTGTATTCCTAACAAACGAGATAAATACTTAGTCTAAAAGTGCTTCGTAAGAAGACTTATGCGGACCCACCGCGTAGACCTAGAACGTCAAGGAGAAAACAATGGGAAGACCATTAAACAAACGATTATTTGCAGATGCTACTACAGGCCCAGGTGCAGGAGATGAAATTAAAGTAAACTTTCACGATGGCGCAGGCGTAAAAGAAGGTTTTATTGTAAAGCAAAAAGGATCTAAAAGATTTGTATGTTCAGAAGCAGGAGCATCTGATACTGTACATACATGTGTACTAACAACTGGAAAACTACCATCAGCATTAGCAGCAGGCGAAATGTCAATATCATTTAAGATGGATGATGAAGAAACTTACACAGTAAGTAAAATTTCTGGACGTAAAGCTACATTGTCAGCACCGAGTGCAACAGGATCAAACGCCTATGACGGCGCAAGTGTAGCATGGAACTTTGCAACATCACTAGTAGACGGCGCAGCACAGGTTGAAGAAGCTGGTGCAGATGACGTTGCTAACACAGATGACGATGATTTTACTGAAGACGCATAAGGATTGAGTAATGACTAGACCTATTAATGTTTTTGGAACAGTAGTAAACTATCTAAAAGATTTAATAGTAACAGTCAAGATTGGTTGTGCTAAGGTTTCACCTTTTGGTGTTATCTTAGCACAAATAACAGATACAACATTCAAAGTCCAAGATGATCTTGGAAATGAAGGAATATGTACACTTGTTAATAAAAGAAACAGTAACGATTTAGAAGAAAATGAAATGACAATAAAAGGGTTAGTAACAGATAATGTTAGTTTTGTTTTAATATCAAAGGTAATAAAGGATATTATGTTTGATTTTAAAAATATAAGATATTATTTTACTATAGATCACGACTCAACGTCTAATATTCTTTTATTGACAGAAAGAGGGTAATTTATGTCAAAGTTTTTAAAAGTAATAGACGGAGATTACAAAATATCAGTTGAGCCTGGTAGAGAAATATCTCTTAATACAGGTTTAGAAACTGGTACAGTAAGGATTAGTGGTGACTTAATAGTCGAAGGTAATACGGTTACTGTTCAATCTGAAAATTTAACTGTTAAAGATAATGTTATTGTAGTTAACCAAGGCGAAACAGGATCTGGAGTTACAGGTAGTGCTACTGCTGGTGCTCCAAACTCAAGTGGTATAAGTATTGACCGTGGCGGATTTAGTGATGCTTACATTTTATTTGATGAAAATGTAACTTGGTTAGATCCAGGTGATGATGAAAATCCTGATATTGATGTAACACCTAGAAGTGGTGCATTTATATTACGTGACGATATTGGAAACTTAATAGGTTTAAAAACAAACAGTATTGTTACAGGTGGCGGAAATTTATTTTTAATCAGCCAAGGTTCAGGAGTACTAAGTGTTGAAGGTACTGTTAACTATGAAAGTAATGTTACACAAGACGATCACATACCAAATAAAAAATATGTCGACGATGCTGTTTTAGGTTTCGTTGGTATTAGACGTATTGCGTCAGGTGACGAGTTTATCGGAAGCGGTATTACATACGTTGAAGCACTATCAAAAGATGTTGCTATTGGTAATCTTGAAAGTTTTGTTGAATTTAAGATTGATAATGTATCTTTAGCATATTTTTACGATGATAGAGCAGAGATTGATGATATAAAAATTCAAGATAATCAAATTACTACTGTATCATCAGGTATTGACTTAGTTCTTAAACATACAAGTAACCAAAGTGTATTAGTTGATAACAATCTTGCAATTAAAGAACTTCCAAATCCATTACTTGTTCCAGCAACACCAACTGATGGCGTAAAGATTTATGCAAGTGATCAGTCAATTGGTGGTACAGGTATATACTTTGTTAACAAAGAACAAACAAGAGACGAGTTAGTGAGTAGAAGTAAATCTATTCTATACGGAATTATATTTTAAAAAGGTAAAAGACAATGGCAATTAAAAGCGTTCAAATTGGAGTAGAAGATACAGAATTACTAGAAGTACCAGCAGGATTAAGATTTGCTGTTACTGTAATTATGATTTGTAATACATCCGAACCAGATCCAGCAGATCCAGATGCAAATGCAGCATCATTTACAATGCATTTTGTAAAAACTGGTGACCCAATTAGTGATCTAAACACAGTAATTAAAAGTTTACCGTTACCAGCGGGTGAAACATTTACTTTTGATACAGAAAAAATAATTATGGAGCAATTTGATAAAATTGTTATCAATGGTGATTATCCAGCAGGCGGAGATTCTTCTTCTAATTATCTTTCAGCAACAACAAGCTTCTTGGAACTATAATGAAATATTTAAAACGACAATCTACAAGTAATAAAACACCATTAGGAAACGCAGTTGTGTTCGACGTTAACGAACAGGTTGTAATGGACACAAGACGAGTAATGCTTATACCAAAAGGTACAGAAGCAGAGAGACCTGTGACTCCTAATAATGGTCATATGAGATATAATACAACTTCGGAAGAATTTGAATCATATCAAGATAGTGCTTGGAGAAAAGTTCGTTTTAAAGAACCAAGAGAAATTGTTCAACAAACATTTAGTGGACACGATGGTACTGAAACAACCTTTGGTCCACTCGATAACCAAGATGCAGACTTTACTGCACCTGACAGTGCGCAAGCAATGCTAGTTCTAATTGAAAATGTATTTCAGTTAGCAACAACGAATTATACACTTACACAGAGTGATGGTACATTAACAGGACCAAATGGCCCATATGCGGCAGGCTGGTATATTGTATTTTCATCACCTGTTCCAATTGGCAAAGATGTAACTGTACTACATAACTTTAACAAGTAACTTATTTTTTTTAATAATACGATAAATAATATTAATGAGGCGTAGCTATGAGGGCTAATCTTCAGGACAAACTGTGGTCAACCCGCAAAGAACCGTAACCAAGCGGATGAGAAAGTGGTTGGTGGGACAGGATCCCCGGGGGAAGAGTAATGGCTGTAGGTCGTATTTCAGGTCAGGTCTTGAAGAGTGAGTTATCACGAGACGGAGTTGACATATTTTTTAATAACGAGAACGGCGACCCCGCAATATTATATCTATCAGTAGACGACAACAGAGTTGGAATTAACAACAGTTCCCCAACCTCTGATTTTGATATCACCGGAGAACTAAGAAGTACAACTGCAATATTTCAAACTAGTTTACAAGTAGCTGACATTTTTATGGATACTACAACTATTAGTACTACTAGCGGAAATTTAGTTCTTACTCCTGCAACTGCAACAGACGAAATACAACTTAATAGTGATGTAACTACATCAGCAAACTTAACAGTAGATAACAATATAACTTCTACTAACGGAACTATTACTGCACCTAATATTGACATTGGTCAAGTTAGTATAACCGAAGATGCCGGCGGCAATACAACCATTACGGCTGACGCTGGCGGTATTATTGTTACAGCCGGAGCCGGCGAAAGTATAGATTTAAATAACGATGTAAACATTGACGGAGATTTATCTGTAACAGGAAGCACACAAATTGATGTTAATCTAAACGTTGATGGCATAATAAGTACTCCACAAGTAGATACGGGCAGAGTTGAGATTGACGAAAACATGTTGCTCAATCAAAACACTATACAGATACTTTCTAACGATACTGATTTAAGATTACAAGCAGGCCCAATAGGTACAGACCCATTTGGAAACCCGAATGCTGACACGCAAATTAGACTTTTAAGTAAAACAACAATTATTAAAGGACTAAACATTCTTGGTACTGATGCTTTTATTAATATTGATGATAAACTTTTAATCGATGATAATACTATTTCCAGTGTTACTAACGACATTGATATATCCGCTGGCGCAGGTGATAGTACATCAGTTGCTAATTTAAATTTAACATCAGCAATTGATACAAATATTACTGCTACTGACGGAGATGTTAATATTAGTACAGCAGGTGATGACAGTACTGTACACTCAATTAACTTTTTAGGAACAACTATAACTTCAGAGACCGCTGTGTTTAGAGATTCAATTAAAGCTGAAGTTGAAGTTGATGTTCCTGATTTAAGAGTAGAACGAATTGGTAACAGACCTAATGATGGAGACATACAAGTAACATCTAGAGATAGACTTGGCGTTGAAACAACATTTATTGATTTAGTTGGTAGAACAGAACTTATAGGCGACTTTACTCAAGCCGATGGCTTTGATATGTTCTTAGACAGACTTGACGTAAACAATATAAGAATTGATGATAATAGTATTACTACTATAAACGGAAATCTGTTTATTAATCCTACTGATGGAAGTATTGTTGACATAGGAAAAGATGTTAACATTGCTACACAAGTTACAGTACCAGATGTAATTTCAACAAACAGTATCCAAGGTGTACTAATGGATATCGATAATATCCAAATAGACGGTAATGAAATTAAATCTACTAGTGGACACATAAATGTTTATACTCCAAATCCTGCTACTGACTTTGTAAATATTTTTACTAATTTAGAAGTAGACGGTAACATTCACGCTACCGGATCGATTACTGCTGACGGTGATTTAGTTTTAGGTGACCAAAATACAGACAATATTACTTTTAATGCAGATGTAAACAGTGATGTTCTTCCAAATATAAATGCAATTTCTTCTTCTCCTGATTCAACTGCTGTAATAGGTTTTGATTTAGGATCTGAAACAAAATACTGGGATACAATGTATCTTAGACACTTTGACTTAAATGGATATGAAGTAAGAGATATCAACAACGACCATTCTACATATTCTGCATCAGCAGCCAAGGATGTAAACTTAATCACCGAAGGCGGCATGATTAGATATTTTGAAGAAAATCTTGCTACTAACCGAGGCGATAACATTCCAATGGGCTTTCCGGAGGATAGTGTTTATAACGATGGTGCATTCTTTCTAAGCGCAAATACAGATCAAAACGGTGCACCTAAAGAAGATATTATCGACGACAAAACTTTTATTGCAGAAGCAATCGACTTATTAAATGAGTCTATGAATAATATTAGAAACAATACATTTATTAGAGATATTGATGCTGCTACACCGTCACCGGCAGCAGCAGGTAGTGGCCAAACATTTACACTTAATCTAAATGTAGACGGTGAATATAATAGAGTAGAAGTTGACTGGGATGTAAACAATAGATTTGAATATATTAAATCTCTTATAGAAGGCGCCGGCGGAACATATAATGTACCTTCAGGTGCACACGATAGTGTATATGTAGGAACTAATCCGTCTACTGTATCCTTTGTTTATGATGCTCCGCTAGGAGGCTTGTTTACTGTAAAAGTTACAGTAAGAAATACAAATGCTCAAGTTCCTGGCAGTGCAGGAACCGATAGTGATTTATTACAAGAAAATTTAATTCTAGTTTACACACAAGATCCAGTAATGGGATATAATTTATACAGAAGTACAAGTGGCGGCAGTATACTTTCAGGAAATGATTTATATGTTATAGAAGGTAATTCTTTAGCATTAGAAAACATAACAACTAACACAGGTCCTGACTATGGTTTAGATAACACAGTTACATATACTATAAACTGGGGTGACGGAATTACTGAAACGATTACACCAGACGATACCGAAGATGGTGGATCAGGAGGTCCTAGACTTGCACACACATGGCTAGACGGAACACAAACAGGAACTGGTAATAGCACTGTAACATTAACTATGACAGATCACCAATCATGTGATCCAACTATTCTTCCTCTAAGTACATCTAAAACTTTAAAAGTATATGAAAATGACCCAGTTGACCCTGACGGCCTAAGTACTAAAACTATTTCATTCACTGGAGGCACTGGTAATGCTAGTCTTTGTGCAAACTTTACTAATAATGATGTAAATTTAGCAACTAGTTCTGTTGCAGGCACTATATTGCCAAGAACAGTATCAACGTCTGGTACAATTAAAACAACTACATTTACAAATTACGCTTATGCAGAAACAGGGCTAGAATCAGATTTTGGCGATGGATTAATTTCTGCTCCAGTATTAACTGCTGAAGTAAATGGGGTTACTGCTGGTACAAGGACTTTTACAAATCCGTTTAGCACAAATAGTGGAAGCAATAATGCTTTGAAGATTGATGCACAAAGCGACTATAATTTATTAAACTCATCAGGCGGCTCGTTGTCTTTCTCAAATAGTATATTTTATCCAGATGCATTTTTTGGTTATAGAGCTCACGTAGAAGAAACGGCAAGTGTAGTTCCGTTTGGTTTATGCACATTCCAGTTGCGCCATGATGTAAATGGTGATACAAACTTAGTTGAATTTGTAAAGGATGATGTAAACTCAGTTCCGGTTATTACAGCAGGAACAGTTATCGAAAATAACGCTGGAACATACAGATATATTTCTGGTATACCGTATTATAACTCAGGAAATCCAACACTAACATTAACAGGCGTAACAGTACAAAACTGGATAGGACAAGCATACTTAAATAGTTCTCAAATTGTTCAAGCAAATTCAGATACATCTACTAGTCCAGAAGGCCAAACTGGACAGGCTATTACACAAACATATTACAACTATTCAACAATTGAAGGCACTGTACCTTTATTAGACGGCAGCGGAAATCCTTTTGCTGATAGTGGAAAAACAACAGGTTATGTATTAGATGATCTTACACTACCTATTGTTACAAGCAGTAGAAGGACTATTGATTCAGTGCGTTATAGAATTCAAAATTTAAATGGTTATTCGTCGTATAGACAGGAAACTAGTATACCAATTGCATTACATACATCTAACCAGTTTGGTATTAGTGAAATTGCAATTGATGTTGCAAGTAGTTTAGGAAATGGCGTTTACACGGATGATGCAATTAGAATACATGATTTTGATACTGACCCTGTAGACAATCCAGTATACACTAGTTCGACAAATTTTTATACAAATGATGTTTATACAGAAGGTACAGATTCAGGGATATCAGCAGCAGGCGGAATTGCAAATATTAGAGAAGCAATTATTAGACTAGGCGAAATCGAACACAATGTAGAAGACTATACAAATTATCTTCCATTAGGTCCTAATCTTAATACTGCAACAAGAGCAAATACACAATACTTTACAATGGCATTCCGTAGACGAGTTGTTGCTAACTTTGCAATTAATATTACAGCACCTAGTGGTGTTGCCGGCGTATGGATAGCAGCACCAGGTACAGCAATTGACAATGGTAGTAGTCTAAACGGCTGGTTAGATTGTTCTACACAATATGCTGGTGCAGGTGTTCCGGGTGCAATAGATGGAAATTCAGGCGGTACTGGTAACGGATCAGATGGTTGTGCAATCACAGGTGCTGATAGAATAATACCAAATCAATCATTATCAGGTGGTTATGATATGACACTAGGTAGCGAAAATATGAGTAACGCTCAAGACAATGTTGTTCTTGTAAGAATAGCATTATCAGCAGGGCAAAGCGTTACATCGTTAAACATAGGGCAGACATAAGATGGCAATTGCAGACGAACAGAAGTTAGACTTTCTTTGGAAAAAGATTGGTTATGGTTTTTCAAAGACTGACGTAAATGGTATTAAAGCAGCGGTCAACGAAAGTATACCTAGTCCATTATTACTTAGAGGTGATACTATTTGGGTTGACTCAGATATTATCCCAAGTAGTATCCCAGTTGTTAATATTGAAAATCTTGTTGACGTTTATAGTGATGCAGGTGCTAACGTTGATGATACAGTTGAATGTGAAGAAGATATTACTGCATCACCGAGACGTACTTGGAGAACAGTTGAACCTGATAGCACTCCGATAATAAATTGGATACCTCCGGAGTTTGGATCTACATATCAAATCAAAGTTTATATCGATAACCCAGGAGCAGCAAATCCACAAACTACTGGTACACAAATATTTGCTGCTGGTAGTGGTAATAATGACGAATGGTTCTTTGACTATAAATCAGGAATCTTAAATTTTATTGGAGATAATTTACCTAGTCAACTTACTAGTAGTAAAGTAGTTTATATATCTGGAGCAAATTATGTAGGAGAGTTTGGAGTCAAAGGTGACAGAGCTGTCCTTGGTAATATTGAAATAGAGAATAACGAAATATCTGCACTTAACCTAAACGGTGACATTAACTTAATTGCTAATGGACCTGAAGGTGCAGTACAAGTTCAACAAAGTAATTTAAATGTTGAAGAAAATTTTAATGTTGAAGGAATTGCAAACTTTAACAATACCACAGATTCTACTGGCGCAACTTCTGGATCGGTTGTAGTAGATGGAGGAGTAGGCATCGCAAAGAAATTATATGTAGGAGACGATGCCTACTTCTCTCGTAGATTAGAAGCAAAACATGTTATGCTTTACAGTTTATCTGTTTATGATGAAAGTGTAGATAGAGATATTTTGTTTGGCATTGAACAACTACGTGATGCAATTAATAATAACGAAAATTTAGCACTTGGCGAGGGATCACTTGTAAACTCTGCACTAGACGGAGAGTTGAATATTGCTATTGGTAACAATACCGGTAGTGGACTTACTGAAGGTTGGTTTAATGTAATCATTGGACACAATTCTGGAAACAGTTTGACAGTAGGTAGTAACAACATAATAATTGGTAACTATACAAACCCTTCTTCAAAAAGTGCTAATAACGAAGTTACAATAGGTAATGAATTAATAAGCAAAGTAAGAATACCTGGAGTTGATTTTGAAATCGACGAAGGCAAGGTTGTTATCGGTAACGAGGGTACAGATTTTGAAGAAAATCTAGTTGTCAATGGCGATGCAACTGTAACTAACTTGTTTACAGCAAGAAGAATTGAGGGTGATATTGACGGAGGAAGTTTCTAAAAACCATTATTAGCCACTATTATAGATCGAAATCTCTAAAAAACTATATATACATGTAATTGCTAGTTAAATTAGCATAAAACTAACCAAAAAATGTCGCATTTGATAAATAGAATTGTGTTTATAAACTACATACATAATACACAGTCTGCATAGGGGAACGATTATATGTCAACAATAAGACTCAAGAGAAGTGCTGAGCCGGGTAAAATCCCATCGATTGAACAACTAGAACTAGGCGAAGTAGCTGTCAATACACATGACGGCAAAATGTTTATGAAAAGAGACCAAAGTGGTAACTTTGCTATAAAAGAATTTGGCGCAAGAGACGCCGCAAGTAATGTGTTTTACGTAACACAAGACGGATCTAATACTAACGATGGTAAAACAATAGGAGACGCATTTGCGACTATTGATTACGCTTTAAAAAATATTCCAGAGGGATCAACACTATATGTAAAGGCTGGACAGCACACAGTTGACAATCCAGTTAAACTTCCGGCATTTGTTGCTATTGTTGGTGACTCACTTAGAACTACATTTGTACAACCAAAAAATCCAGCAGAAGATATATTTTGGGTTAACAACGGTTGTTTCCTTAAAGATATGCGCTTTAATAACTACATTGCACCTAGTGCAGCAGTTTCGTTCCCCCCAGATGGAAGCGCCGGATCAATTATGTGTTCACCGTATGTACAAAACTGTACATCATATACTACAACTGGTACAGGTATGCGAGTTGACGGATCAGTTGTTACTGGCCTACGCTCAATGGTTGTTGACGCCTATACACAGTATAACCAGGGTGGTATCGGTGTGCATCACCTTAACAGAGGTAACACACAGCTTGTTTCGATCTTTACAATCTCATGTGATATTTCAATTATGTGTGAAAGCGGAGGCTTTTGCTCACTAACTAACTCAAACACATCATTTGGTAACTACGGACTTATTTCCGATGGTTATAGTGAAGCACTATTTGGTGCGTCTGCTGGTGCTAACATTAGTAGAAACTCGATGTTTATGAATGACCTAGTAACGGTTCCATTTATTCAAAACGCATCTGTGTTTAGTGGCACTGGTGAAGTTTATACAATTTCAGAAGCTACTCCGATTAAAGTCGGTCAAGGTGTTGTAACTGGACCAACACTAACCCAAGAAGACAGTGATTTATTATTTGCTAGAGAAAGAATTTTAGCCAATAGAGAAGTAATTCAAAGATCAACAGTTAACTTTGTGAAAGATAATTATCAAACAGGCGGCGAATTTGACGAAGCTAAATGTGCTAGAGATAGTCAACTTATACTTGATGGTGTAGGTTTTGATGTTGCACTAGATACAAACTTTAACAGTGTTTATAATGGTATTTCGTATCAAAGAGCAAATGCTAAATTTGTTATTAATACCCAGTTTGAAGCAACAAAAGGCGCAATTGATTTCTTAAAAGCCGAAACAGCAGCTTTACTAAGTGGTACTTCATTAACTAGAGCTAATGCAGGATTTGACGATGTAAAAGGAATTCTTGACGGTGGTGTAATAAGCACTACAGTTCCAGGAGATGGTGTAGCCGACGCACTTACATTTAGTTCAACACTAGGTGTAACAGATGGTATAAATGCTAGAACAATTTTACAAGCGAATATTGCATTCTTACAAGCAGAAGTACTTGCATTTAACGATGATTATAATGCAACGGCGATTGCTGCTGACGCTACCGGTGCAACTACAGTAGTTTATGATAGAGAAAAGTGTCAAAGAGATGTACAATACATTGTAGACGCTCTTTCATATGACGCACAGTATGGTGGCAATAGCGCAACAGTATCGGCTATGAATTCTTATATTGTTGGTACAGGAATTGATCAACTTCCAGCAGATCAAAGAGATCTTACTGCTGATTCATATGCTCACTTAGCAGATATGGTTGCAGCAATTTTAACTGATCCGTCAGTTGATCCTGGTACAAAATTAAGTGCTGGTAGTCCAGACAATTCCGCAGCGGTTACTGCTGCATCTCTTTCAGGTACAATCGAAGCACTTGTAGATACATTTGCAGGAGTATTAATTGAAGATGCAACGCCGGCTGGCACACCAACTGCAACTATTCCAGCAGTAGTAACTCCAAATGTTACAACATTGGGTGTAGCAGCAGAGTTTACAACATCGCAAACTGCAATCACAAATGCGTCTGCACAAATTGTAGATGATGTAATTGCATTTGTTAATCAAGAATATAATTTCTCTTTCAACCAAGAAAAATGTGCAAGAGATTTACAAGAAATAATTGATGCAGCTAAAATAGATGCTGTTACAAACTCTTTGTACAATCAAACTGTAGTTGGTTTAACATACACAATGGAAAGTAGTGCTTATCTACTTAACTTACAAAAAACACAAACCGCAGCAGGTATTCAATATGCTAGAGATTTAGTTACAGCAGACGGTAATTTTACAGATACTACAGACAGAACTGAATTTATTAATGCTGTAAACGAAGTAATTAACATATTAAATACAGGAACTCCAACATCTGACTTAACAACTGGTACTTTTGCAACTAATTTTCCAACAAGCACTGATTATTCTAATGCAGCAAGTCGTGCAGCCGCAGCTGAAGCAATAATAAACGGTATTCCTTCTTTACAGACTGATGCTCTAACTTTCCTACAGAATGGGAACGCAGGTGGTGGTTTTGATTTTTCAGCCCAAGCCGGAGAATTTTCAAGTTTAGCTAGTGGAGGTACTGTTTCATCAGATGAACTAAAATCAGTATACCAAGATATGGTAAGAGATGGAACATTTACCAAGTGTCAAAGAGACGTGGCTTACTTAGCACAAGCAGTAGCATTTGATACAATGTATGGTGGTAATAGTGCAACTTTGCGTGTAGCAAAATCATACTTTGTAGGTGCAATTGCAGGTGACGACGATACTGAAATATCACAACTAGGTGGCGGACAAAAGAATGCAACACTTGCACTATATGCCTTCTTGGCAGTACAAATTGCGGCAGCTGTTAGCGCTGCGTCAGCAAATGCAGGGTTAGGTTCGGGCTCTGGTGCATCAAAAACAATTAATCAATTAGTTGCAGTTGTTACTGATCATATTGACGCAGACGGTGTAGCATTAGCTTCTTTAGATACAGTTATACTTGCCAGCCCTGCCGACGACGATGAAATTCTAACAGTATCTGAAATTGAAGCAGTTGACGACGAAGCAATTAATGATACAATATTCTATCTACAAGATGCATTTGTACTACTAGACTTTAACGAGTCTAAGTGCTACAGAGATACAGGTATTATTATTGATGCTGTTGTAGATGACATGGTACTAGGAACAAATTATAAATCAGTAGTTTCTGGTAGAACATATTCAATGGATTCAGCGGCACTTGTTATTGCGGATCAAAAAGTAGAAACATTAGCAGCAATAAATCATGCAAGAGACGAAGCACTAGGATTTATCAATGACTTTTCGTCTAATGCTTCAAAAGTTACAGCATATAATAGAGTACAGTCAAACTTTAATTTGATCTCTGATTTAATTAGTAAGTCAGAGTATGCATTTAAATCATATACAGTAGTAGACGCAGATTACAATCCGACGGCTGCTGGTAACTATGGTAGTACTTCTACTCCTGCAAACAGAGTTATGACATTAACAATTGGCCAGCATAGTTTTACAACATCAGATACAGTTGTAATTGCTCCTAATAGTTTAACATTCCAGTGTTATTCAAGTGGTGATAATGAGTTCCAAACTATTACACATCCAAGAGAAGTAGCAGGTCAAAGTGCAGATCCAAATGCAGTATCTCCAGGTTCAGATCCAGCATTTGAAACTCCAGTAGATATTGTTGCAGTTACAGACACTACAATTACAGTAGACGTTGGTGTAAATACTGGTGCTGGTAATGTTGAGCATACATTTATTAGTGCTACAGAAAATGGTATAACATATGGTAATTCGTTTATTAATTATCCAATGCCAACAAATGTTCTACCAGAAATAAACAGAGCGTTTACAAACATCAAGAAAAACAAAGCATATTTGATTGAAGAAGCAGTTGCTCATATCGATCAAAACTATCCGTTACTAGGATACGACAGAGGAACATGCGAAAGAGATATCGGACTTATAATTGATGCTGTGTCATACGATGCAATGTTTGACTCAAACTTCCGTTCAATTACAGCTGGTAAAGCATATCTAAGAGGTGTTATACAAGTTATAACAGGTGATGTACTTGTAGATGAAACAACTACTACAACAGGTATTACTGGTACACTATTAACAATGGATCCAACTAAAACAGTAGTAAATCCAGGTGACGAGTTAACAGTTCTACCAACTGAGCAAAAAATTGCAACACTAGAATCATTTAGAAAACTAAGAGATTTACTTGTTCAGATTACATTTGATAATGATACAAAGGCACGTGTAGTAGACCGTATGGATCTTATTATAGATATTGTACAAGATGGCGAATCAGTAATTCCAGCAGTAAGTATTCCTACAGCAAACATTACAACTAACGACACAGTAAACTATACAGAAAACTTTAATGCAACTGGTGTTCCAGAAACAATTACAAACATTGAAAATTCGAGAGAATTTATTATTGCAGAAACAAAGGCATTTATTGATACTAACTTCCCAGCATTATTATCAACTGATGCTAACGGTAATATTGTCCGAGACTATAATGCAAACGACAAGTGTGAAAGAGACGTAGGTCTTATATTAGATGCACTAAAATATGACTTAACATATGGCGGTAATATGGAAACCTTAATAGCTGGTAAAGCATACTTCTCAGATGTTGTTGCATCAGCAGATGGACCAGTTGATTTATTAGGTTCACGTTCAGTAAACATAGATATTGTTAATGCTGGTGGTATTCAACTGATTAATCCAATTACAATTACAACATCTATTAAACATGGCTTAGTTGATGGATCACAAGTAACACTACTAGATATTAGTGGCGTTGTTGAACTAACAGGTAAAACTTTCTTTGTTAAGAAAGTAAGCGACACAGTGTTTGAATTATATGATGATGCAGCCCTAACAATCCCATTAGACGGTACTACTGGATTTACAGCATATGCTAACTTAGGTGGTACTGTAAGAGTTAATGCAGCAGAAGTAATTGCTACTGTAGAGTCTTATAACTTCCTAGCAGATCTAATATTGACACTAGGTAATGGTGTTGCTCCAGTTAATCCACAGCAAACAATTGTTACAGCAGGAGCACTGACAACAACTAACAGTCCAAATGGTACTAGAGCAAAATCACTTGTTGACGATATTATTACTATAATTGAAAACGATAGCTCTGTTCCAGTTGAGTTGCTTGCAGATCCAAGTTGGGTCACTGGCTACAATGCAACCGAAACATATCCGTTAGAATTAAATGGCACCGATCTTTATTCAGACTTCTTGATTATGCAAGGTGAAAAAGATGATATACAATCAGAAATTACAAGATTTATTGAAGCAAACTTTGCTTATGATAAAAAAGTATGCCGTAGAGATATGGGATACATTATTGATGCTACATTATTTGATGGACTATACAACGGTAACAGTGCAAGTTATGATGCAGCAAGACAATACTATACACAAGGTAAACTAGTTATTCCAGCAATCCAGCGTAAAGCAACAGGTGACGCAATGGAACTTCTTAGAAAGCGTATAGGTGATGTACTACGTTCAAACAGAGTTGTTGCAGAACAACTTCCAACATCGCCGACATTAGTGCTACAAGATACAACTACTCCAGCAGCCACAATTACTGAAATTCTAAGAATTCAGAAAAACTTTGATGTACTTGAAAGTCAAATACGTAGAGATTATTTCATCAATGACTTTATTGATGTAATTGATCCTGACTTTAATCTTCAAACAGAAACAGCAAACAAAATTAGAAATAAGATACTTGCTGAAAAAGAAAACCTACAGGTTAAAACAATTAAATTTATCGATACAACATTTAGAGAATTCCGTTTTGATAGAGAAGTTTGCTCAAGAGATGTAGGACTTATTTTAGATGCAGTTGCAATGGATGTTGCACTAGGTACTAACTATAATTCAATTATTGCAGGTCTATCATATCAAAGAGGTAGTTTGTCAATTGGTACTGTTAAAGATGAGCAGAAGCCACAAACAATAGCAGCTATTGAATTCCTAAAAACAGAAACACTAGCAATTTCAGGACTGTCAGCAACAGGTATTGCAAGAGCAACAGCAGCATTTGATGAAATTATAGACATCTTTACAAATGGTGAAACAAGTACTAGAACAGCAGCAGATGCAATTACATATCCAGTTCCGACAGGTGTTGATACTAACAAACAAAACTCACATGACTTGTTACGTGCTAACAGAGACTTTATATCTGAAGAGATTATTGAATGGATTGAAGATAACTTTACAAACTTTGAATATGATGAGTTTAAGTGTGAAAGAGACACAAGAATTATACTAGATGCAATTGCACTAGACGCAGCTCTAAATACAAACTATAACACAATTACAGTAGCACTTGCATACAAGCGTGTAAATGCACAACTAGTAATTACAGATCAGTTGATACAAACTGTAGCAGCTATGGATTATCTACGCAAATTAGTAGACGAAAACAAAGATCTAAGTGTTATTGGTCGTGCAAGAATGACACGTTTAATCGATGATATTATAGAAATTGTACAATCAGATACAACTGACTTAGATGTATTTGACAGTACAAACTTTGATAGTACACTACTTAACGCATACGAAAACATTGAAATGAATGCACCTAAAAATGCAACACAAGATGAAATCGATGCCAAAGAGCAGTTAAAACTTAACAAAGAATTCTTAGCAAGTGAAGTATTAGCGTTTATCAACTTAAACAATCCGACACTAGACTATGTTGAAGCTAAGTGTAAAAGAGACGTTAAATTCTTACTTGATGCAGCAGCATTTGACTTACTATACGGTGGTAACTCAGCAACTGTACAAGCGGCTAATAGCTACTTTGTAGGAACAGCTAACCAGTTAGGTGATGACGAAGTACAAGCAACAATCGATGCTTATAACCATTTAAAAACTGTTATTGAACCAGTTGTACTTGCAACTAGTGAAGATAACAATCCAGTATATGTACCAACAGCTGGTAATAGTATGCGTCAAATTATCGAAAGTGATCCAGGAACAGCTACTGAAGTTGCAGCTATTCAAGCATCGCTTGATATTGTTATTGCTAGAATACAAGGCACACCGACACCAACACTAGTTAAGCCAAGTTTAACAGGTGCTGATGCTAACTTAATTAAAGACTTTAATGAAATATCAGAGACTGCTTCAGTAGAAGCACAGAAAGTTGTAGATTATGTAAATGATCAATTTGCAAACTTTACATATGATATTGACAAGTGTGCAAGAGATGTTAAACTAGTTGTACTAGGCGCAGCAATTGACTTAGAGTATTCAACTAACTATAACAGTGTAACTAATGGTCTTTCATACCTAAGAGGAAATGCTAAGAAAGTTTCAAACGCATTCCAAAAAGCAATTACACTAGCCGCACTTGATAAACTAAAAACACTAGCAGCTACAACTATCGGAACAGGTACAGGTTATGCAGCAGCAGTAACAGCAGTTAATGCAAGTATTGATACAGTAAAAACAATATTTGATGAAGGTTTAGTTGGCATAACACCAACAAACGCTGTATATGATCCAACAACAGGTGTTATGGATCTTACAATTGGCGAGCATACATTCATACAAGGTGATACAATTACACTAGAGCCAGGCAGCTTGAAATTTACTTGTGCAAGTGACGGAAACAACGTTGTACAAGCATACCCAAGAACAAGTGATCCGGCATTTAATTATACACTAAAAATTATTGACACTGGTAAACTAACAATAAGTGTAAACGTTGGAGTATCATCAGAAACATCAGCGCACACATTTATTACAGCAGATGAAAAAGCAATTAAAACTGGTGCTCTTCCAAATGCAGTTCCGGCGCTAACATTTGCAGGTATAGATGCAACAAATGACTCGGCTTATGCAGCAAAAGCAATACTTGCTAACAAAGCGTTTATTGCAGCAGAGATGTCAGCATATGTTGTAAATGATCCTAACTTTATACTAGTTGGTAACTACGATGAAACAAAATGTCGTAGAGATTCAAATAATATATTAGATGCAGTTGCATTAGATTTGCGTACAGGTTCAAACTATAACTCACTATATGCAGGTATTGCATACACAAGAGCAAATAGTGATTATGTAATTAGTGCCCAAAAATCAGCAACAATAGCAGCTATTGAATTCTTAAGAGATACTGTAAAAGCACTATCAAATGTTGATGCAGCAGCAGACACAAGAATTGATTCACTATTTGCAATTATTATCGCAGCAATTAACAGTGGCGCTACAAGCACGTTGCTTCCAGGAGGCGCTACAGGCGTTCCACTATTAAGTCTTCCAACTCCGAATACTCCAATTGCAGGCGGCGCAGATGCAGCAGCACGTTTAACATATAACAGAGATGCGTTAGCAGAAGAAGTACTAGAACACATTAACCAAAATGCAAATGCTATATACCTATCTATGGATCAAGCTAAATGTTCAAGAGATGTAAAATACATTGTTGAAGGACTAGCACATGATGCAGTATATGGTGGTAACATTGGTGCTAAACTAAATGGCGAAGCATACTTTGTAGGTAACGATACTGAACAGTTAGGCATTGGTCAAAGATCTGCAACAGTAGCAGCATATCAACATCTTGCACAAGTAATAGAGCAGTTAGTCGGCGCAGGTGTAGCTGATGCTGGATTCACTAGCGTAATATTAGTAGCTAACCCAACTCAAGCGTGGAGTGATAATTCAGTACCTAATGCAGCAACAATAGCAACTTACTTAGCAGACAGTTCAACTGGGTTAATTGAAACTTGCATAGTTGCACCTATTAATGCAAACAAATTGGCTAACTTCTACACACCAACAGCGGCATCATATGTTCCAACTACAGGTGTACTAACACTTACTGTAACTGGTAATCCGTTCTCAAATGGTGATACAATTAGACTAGCAGAACGTAGCATTGGATTTAAATGTCAAAGTGATGGATTTAGAAAAGTATTCTACTATCCAAGAACAACTGATCCAGCACTTAACTCAGACTTAACAATAAGTAACGTAGTAGGTGATAGTTTTGACGTCCAGATTGGTGTATCATCAGAAGAAAGTACACATCAGTTCGTAGGACCAGCTACAAATGCAATCATTGATAGCACATTACCAGATGATGTACAACCAGCAAGTGCTCAGTATGTAACAACTGTATCGTTCACAGATGCAGCAACAGCAATTGTTGCAGGATCAGGAACAGCAGTAGATTCAACAATATCTTATATCAATTCAGATCTAAGCTTTAACCAAACTAAGTGTGAAAGAGACACAGGTTACATTGTTGAAGCATTAACACATGATACATTGTACGGCGGCAATTATGCAACTACACAAGCAGCTCTAGCTTATAGAGTTGGTGTCGCAGGACAGTTAGGTAGTAATTCACCTGAAACTACAGCAACAGTAGCAGCATATGGTACACGTTTACCAGCAGTAGTACAAGCAATTGTTCAAGGCGATGCACTAACACCGTCAACAGGCAATTCAGTGACTCAAGTTGCAAATGCAAATACAGTAAGCCCGTGGACTAATGCTAATGCAACTATTGCAGCAGATATTCAAAATATTGTAGATGTTATTGAGCATGGCGGTGATCCACTATCAGTTGATGCTTCGATGATAGCAGAAACTAACATAACTGAAGGTACAATATATGATGCAGAATCAGGTGTACTAACACTAACACTTAGCGGCACATCTACAGGACTAGTAGCAGGTACAAGCACAATTAGACTAGCACGTAATAGTTTAACATTTACTTGTGCAAGTGATTCACATGCTACTTCATTAACATATCCAGACAAAGATAGTTTTGGTTATGATAGAGAATTAAGAGTATTAAGTGTTGCAGAAGCAGGTAACACAACTATTACTGTTAACATAGGTAATGCACGTAAACTAGGTGCTACTTCAGCAGATAGAATACACAGATTTGTAAGTGCAGCAGCTAATGCAGTTGTATTACCAATTTCACCAACAAGACCAACTATAGCAAACACATTTGCTACATCACTTGTAACAAAAGCCGATGCAGCAAGCGATAACTTTGGTGATTTGATAAATGCATATCTACTATCAGACTTCCCAACAAGCACATACGATAGAACACGTTGTAAGCGTGATGTAGGATTTATTGTAGACGCTCTATCATACGATGTACTATATGGCGGTAACAGCGCAATGCGTGAAGTTGCAAGAAGCTACTTTAGCTTTGGTCTAAACTTACTAGGTGATGATTCTAAAGAAACAGATGCAACAATATTTGCATATGAGCACCTAAGTAGTATTATTGGAGAGATTGTACAAGGTGTACAAGTAGGAAAAGCTACAGGTAACTTATTAGTACAAACATATGATACAGCAAGTACACTAGCAGAAGCAGCAGTTGCTCAAACACTACTAAAACTAGTTACAGATACAATTAGAGATAGAAGTGTTAATAAGCTAGATGAGCAAGAGCTACCAGATATTACTTGGGCAGCGTCAGAATTCCAAAATGACTTTGCAAGCATTACTTTTAACAAGTCAGTAGCACAAGCTGATACACTACAGTTTATTGACGATAGATACACAACATTTAGTTACGATCAGTTTAAGTGTTCAAGAGACGTTGGATTGATCTTAGATGCTGTTTTAGCTGATATGGTAATGGGTGGTAACTACCAGTCATTACTAGCAGGAAGCAGTTATTACAGAGCAAGTGCGTTTATTGTAAAAGGCGATCAGCTACCAGAAACAATTGAATCAATCAAATTCTTGAAGAAAGAAGTTGAGAAAATCTTAACAGATCCATTGTTTACAGCAACAGTTGTTCCAGGTACATATCCTAACCCAACTATAAGAGCTATTACTCCGTTAGAAGCTATTGAAAATGCTAAAACACTAACTGAAGTATTTGGTGATACGCAAGAGTATGCAGATCTTATTGCAAGATTTAATGATGTTCTTAGAGTTATGGAAAATGGACTAACTAACGCAGCTGAAGATCAAATACAATTTGTTGCTCCAACTGGAATTACAGGAACAAGAACTAATGCTAAAGACATATTACTTGCAAACAAAGAATTCTTTGTTGAAGAGTCAGTGGCGTTTATCAAAGAAAACTTCCCACTAATTGGATATGACAGACAGACTTGTGAAAGAGATGTAGGACTAGTTCTTGATGCTCTAGGGTTTGACTTAATGTTTGGTTCAAATATGCGTAGTATTACAGCAGGTAGATCTTACTTTAGAGAAGGCGCTGCTGTTGTAAGTGCAGATCAAAAGAAAGCAACACTAGCAGCATTTGAATTCTTAAAAGTTAAAGCAGCAGAAGTTGTAAGCAGTGCAATACTATCAAATGGTTCTTACGTAGCACCAGGCGGAAATAAAGAATTTATCATAACAGTAGGTGCTGACTCATATGAACAAAAACCAACTGGTGTATTCTACTTAGATGGTATAGAGCAGCCGATAATAGAACTAGATCCGGGTGCAGTATATACCTTTAATCAAGATGATCCAACTAACGCTTACTTTGGCGATAATCGTCATCCTCTAGTGTTTAGCACAACAAGAGATGGTGATAATGCAGGTGGTACAACTTATGACACTGGTATTGCTTACTACTTAGACGGTGTATCAGTTGACGAAGCACAGTACGAAAGAGGATTTGCTAGAGCAACACTACGTAGAGTAGAACTTGATCTTAGAGGCAAGTATACAACAGAACTATACTATGCAGGCGGCGCCCGCAAAGGTATGGGTAACTTAATCTACGTAAAAGCAAAAACAACAGGTGAACCGATTAAAAAGTCTATACAAGATAATATGAATGTTATTCTTGCACTTCTTGATAGAGGTAATGTTACTTGGCAGCCATATGATGCAGAATATAAAACAGTAGGCACAGATACAAGTGGTAATCTAAAACTTTACATTAGAGAAAATCCATTTAAGGTCGGAGATAAAATTAAACTAAAACCAAATAGTTTGACATTTACATGTGCATATGATACTACTACTCCGTTATCATATCCAGATTATAACGGCGGAACTGGTGCAGCTCCAGCATGGCAAGCAGATTTAGAAATCACAGCAGCAGATGATGTTAGTATTACTGTTAACGTTGGAGATGCCGCAGGCGCAGCAGCAACTAGTGTTCATACATTTGTAAGTGCAGATATTGATACTATTAGTTTAGTTCCAGGATATGTAACACCAAGCCCAACTGGTTATGATGCAGGAACTTACCTAAGTACATATAAACAAGCTAGAGATAATATCGAAGCTAACAGAGAGTTTATAATTGCAGACGTAATCGGATTCATTGAAACTGATGATACATTACTAGGATTTGACAGAGATACTTGTGCAAGAGATACTGGACTAATAATTGATGCAATATCATGGGATTTAGTATTTGATTCAAACCAACAAAGTATTACAGCAGGTAGAGGATATCTAAGACAAGATGTAGGAGTTCTTCCAGCAACTCAAACAGCAGCTACAACAGCAGGATTTGATAGACTAAGAGACTTACTTTTGGCTCTAGTAATTCAAACTGGTGCAGATGCAGAAAGAGCAAAAGAAAGTATTTCGGCTAACATTGGTCTAATAAATGATATCATTACTAATGGTGATAGTCAAACAATTCCATCTAGAAAACTTCCAGCACCAACAACAGGCGCAGCAATTGTTCCAACTGCTATTACATATACTCCAGCTGATGGTTTAATGGTTATTACATCAGAAGCGCATGGTTTAAATGTAGGCGATTATGTAATGATTGCAGACGAGAGTTTAACATTTACTTGTGAAAGTTCTCTAGGAAGTGGTATACTAGAAAAAATTAGTCATCCAAGATCAAACGAGTATGCAAGCCGTAGAGCAATTATTGTTTCAGCAGTAGCTGATGCCAATACATACACTATTAACATTGATCCAAATCTTGAAAACAGTGGCGACGGTAATGTTGCTCATACATTTGTAAGTGCAAGCGCAAATGCAATTAAGAAAGCAGAAGATGCTAATGGTAAATTAGATGTATTCTTTAACATTAGCGCACAGCGTACATGGATTATCGATGCAGTAGAAGACTATATTGAAGATGCTACCGGATTAAATCAACCAGCTGGTAGTTGGAATACCAAGTGTAAAGAAGACATAGGTCTAATAATTGACGCAGCATTGTATGACTTAATGTACGGTACCAATCTTGAAACACGCACAGCAGCACAAGCATATACAACCGATGCAGGTGTATTACTACTAGGTGCAGACCCAACTGAAAGATCTAACACTATTGCAGCATATGTATATCTAGCAGACTTGCTTGAGCAAGTTGGTAATGATGTAGTTACAGAAACTTTATATGGCGATACAGCAACAGCTGGATTTACAGCAACTGGTACAGTACCAGGCGGCAACGGATCTCCTGCACTAGCAGCTCATGATAGTGTTGAAGTTGTTAGAGCTTACCTAGATGCATATGTTACAAGTGCAACTGATAATGCAACTGACAAAGCAGCAGCAGAAGCTACACTTCCTGCAGTTGCTTATGGTTCGAGAACTTGGTCTTCAACTACACAACAAGCTATATTCAACCAATTCCAAAGTGAACGTCAAGAATTGCAAGATGCAGTTACAGCGTTTATTGAAGAGAACTTTGCTTATGTGCAAGAAAAATGTAAGAGAGATGTAGGCTATATTCTAGATGCAGTTTATTACGATATGACATATGGTGGTAATAGCGAAACGTTTACAGTTGGTAAGAGTTACTTCTCCGACGAAGGTGTAAATCAATTAAGAACACTAAGAGAAGTAAATGCAACTCAAGCAGCATACGGACACTTAAGAGACTTAGTAGAAGCAGTTGCCATTGGTGATGACACCGTGGCGTTGATTGCAACTCCTAAACAGACAGATATTGCTTATAATTCAACAGCAGTTGATCAGGGAGGCAGCAATGCTGGTAGTACCCAGGCTAAATTACTAATAAGCAATGTGTTAAGTTTCTTAGATGATACTATTAATAGAACAAATGTAATACCAACTGTAGCTGAAACTACTCCATCTACATCATGGGTAGCAGCTGATCTAGTAACAGCCGCAACTGCACTAACTGATGCAAAGCGTACAGTACAAGATGAAACAACTGTATTCATTGAAGAAAATTATGCTTACATTAAATCTAAGTGTGAAAGAGATATTAGATACATTGTAGATGCAGTTGCATACGACATATTCTATGGTGGTAACTCACAAGCACATCTAGCAGCAGAGCAATATTTTGACGGAGGTAATTATCAAATACCAGTTCCAACAAAGAATGCTACAGTACAGACATTTAAATATCTACTAGAAATAATGTCAGATGCTGTACGTAACATTACTGTGTCTGCATTACAAAATAGAGTAATCCAAACTACAACTGGCGCATCTGCAACAACGTTTGAAGCAGATCGTATTAAGGACTTGTTAACAATTATTGTTAATCTAGTACAGCATGGTTACTCAAGTCAAGTTACATTTGATGTTAATATCACAACAATACCGAGAATTAACGAAAGTGTAACATTCCACCAAACAAGTTTGATTACAGCAAGTGGACAAACATTTGAGTGGGTTGGATCCGGAACTAATATTCAATCAGCGGTTCCATACAAAGGCGGACAACCAGTTGAAGCACAACAGGTAGTGGAAAGTAACGAAGGTAAAGTTTACTTTACAAGTACTGACCAAAAAGGTGACTTCAAAATTGGTAACAGCTTAACTATTGAACGTGCGTCTGGTACGATTACTGGACAGACTTTTGATAGATCACTATTCGCGGTGTTAACACCATACATCTTGTCACTACAGTAAGAGGAAATAAATCATGGCCGAACCATTAAACGTATTTAAGACAATAACAGCAGACTTAACAACTGGGAACGAAATTGTATATACTGCCCCAGACGGAAAAACTGCAATCATATTGATGGCACAAATATCAAATGTAACAACTACAGCAGCAGCTACTAGTTTTTTACACTTTGATGCTTTCACTGCTGATCAAACAGAACTACTATCTAATTTTGTAGTTCCAGGTAACGATGCTACAAGTCCTATCACAGGTAAACTTGTGGTAGAAGAAAATAACTCGTTACGGGCACAAGCATCAGTAAACGATGCACTAGTGTTAACATTAAGCTTATTGGAGTCACTAAATGCATAATATAGGATTATTAAGTAACAGAGTCAAAAAGACTCCAGCGTTAAACGCTGAGAGTTACAGATATACATATCTTGACTTGGAAAATGCTGAACCGGATTGGGGTGTACCTGATACCGCTAAAGCAGATAACAAAGGTATTAACATTAATCGAGGCCTTGCTGCTTCGGATACACAAGGTACTAGAAACTGGGTTGTAATTGGTCCAGGTCTTAGAATTAATGGTGATGATGTTTTACTCGTTGACGAGGAAGCATTTGTTAGTTTGACAGGGGACCAAGAATTTAGCGGTACAAAGACATTCCTTGATCAAATAGTTATTGGGTCAACTGACTCTACTGACTTAGGTGAAAGATTACGTGTAGACGGTACTATATCGGTCAATAATATCACTACACAGAATCCTGCTTTTAATTTAGTAGATACAGTTGCTGAAATTATTAACTTTGGCGGACAGGGTACTGACATTAATATCGGTTCTAGCTTTGGTACAACTACAATTAATAATGATTTAATTATTAAAGGTAACGTAACAATCGAAGGTACCGAACAAAATATGGACGGTGGTTATTATTAATAATTTAGCAAGGTTCACATATAGAAACCTTGCTAATTTTATTAACTAAATATCATAGTGATAAAAGGACGCACAGATGCCAAATAATAGTTTTAAATCTGTTAACACAGTAATAACTACAGTTAATGAAGTAATCTATACAGCCCCTCCGGGATTTACAACAATTGTGATTAACGCACAATTAGCAAACACAGCAGAAACAGACGTCAATTGTACATTTAGTTATGTTGAAAGTTCTTCAGGAAGTGAAACAAATCTTATAAGAGATTTTCGTGTTAGAGGTAACCAATCGCAGTCTGCGATTATGGGACGTCTAGTTATTAACGAAAACGACTCAATTAAGTGTCGATCAAATATCGATGCACCAATAAGATTAAGTTTAAGCTTGCTGGAGACTGAGGATGTCTAGAGGAATAGGGTTACTCAGTGGTAGAGTAACTAAGACACCGCCAACAGAAGTTGAATCTGTTGCGCCGGATAGATTTACGTTTATTGATGTTTCAACTGCTGAGGCAGACCTAGGCGTACCTCCTGGCAACGACTACTTTCTTACCTCTGATACAGTCGGTAACAGATCATGGTTACCTCCGGGGTCACTAGGATTAAACGGTGAAGAAAACGAACTTGTTTTTATTAAAAACGGCGTAAGTGCATCAACTACTAATATAGAATACGACGAAGTTACTGATAGTATAAAATTTCATAATTCTTATCAGCAACGAGGTACTGCTAAAGTAATATCAGATGACAGTTCTTTTACTGACGGAGTAATTGCAACGTTTGATAAAAACTCTTTTGGCAGTGCAAAATATATTGTGCAGGCTGACACACCTTCACGTAAAAGACAAATAAGTGAACTACTTTTAGTTCATGACGGTACCAATGCTTCGGCAACAGAATTCGGTGTTATACACACTACAGACCTTCCTATTGCTGAATTTGATGTAGATATTGAAGGTGATTTAGTAAGATTATTAGCAACAAATGCTATAGATGATTCTACCGAAAATGTAAGTTTTCGTATAGTAGAAATGCTGATGCTAATCTAATAAAACAGTACATTATTATCCGCTTAAGCTTCAATTGGCATAAATACCTTACAGCATGCCAATTAGGGGAGAGTGAACCGGATGGCTAATAATAAAAAGTTCGTAGTCAAAAATGGACTACGCACCCATAACATTGACTTTACAACAACAGATTTGACAAAAACCATTCTTATGGATATTGACAATCTAGGTGATCTAAATGTTATCGGTGAGGGCAAAATCGTAGTAGGCGATTATGATGACAGTAGTAGTGTCATCGATCCTACAACTAAAATTGAGGTAATAGGTAATATTACAGCTTTTAAAGTAAAAGCTGATTTCCAGGGGGATGTGTTTGGGCAAGACTCTTCTCGACTTGTGGACTCTAATAACGGAGAGTTTAACGGATTTTTAAATGGGCAAGTAAGTAGTTTAGATAATCATACAACTGATGATCTAGATGAGGGCACACAAAATCTTTACTTTACGAAACAGAGAGCAAGACGTGAAGCAAGAATAATGGCACTGATCTTTGGGAGTAACTAATATATGTCTTTTATAAGCACGACAAGAGTAATAGAGAACAATCAAGAGGTTTTATTCGAAGGCCCATTAGATAAAGAAAGTAATGTACACACAGTTGCCGTACTGAATGAAGGTGTTTCGCCTAATTCTACAACCGATCCAATTAAAGTTACATTAAGTCTTTATGATGCATCTGAGCCCGCGACAAGACCTTTTGCGATACTAGAAGTTGCTCCAGGTACTGATGCACAGTATACTAAAGTTATAAACATACGTCCTGGAGATCAACTAAGAGCCGAAACTGATGGTGGTGAAGTCACTATTATGATCGGCGCTTTCGTTGATGAAGATACTCTAGTAACAAGTATTTTTAATATAACAGGGCAGTATGATCATACAGTTACATATCAACCATATGATGTTGCATATTATCTTGGGTCAACATATGTTAATACAACAGTAGACCAAACTGCTGTATATCCTACACAAGTTAATGGCGGTTGGACACCTTTAGGTTCTGGATTTAACGCATATGGTGAATTTGATCCACTTGTATTATATCCGCCGTTGTCTGTTGTTAAGTGGGCTAACAATGTTTATGTTACAGTTACAGGATCTCCTGTTGGAGTTTATCCGAATGATTATAACAGTACGTGGATTTCTTTTACATCATTAACAAGTGACGAAATTCCAGATACGTCTGGTGTAAGTGCAAACGTTGCCGCAAGTATTACAATACTTAATAACAGATTAAACACACTTACTACAACTGAAGTCCCAGAAGCATCTGATGCCGATTTAGAAGCAGCATCAGGATTTGAAAATGCTTACTTTACTAGAGCTAGAGCTCGTGAATCTATTAGTGTAACAGGTGACTTAATTTATGATGTTAACACTGGTGTATTATCGGCTCAAACATTAACACAAGATGATGTTAATATATTCATTGACAATAGAGTGTCAAAATCATTTGTTGATGCATTAGGAGTTGATGCAGATACAGTTGATGGAATTGAAGGCACAGTATTAGCACGAACTGATATATCTCCAACATTTAGTCAAAACATTATAGTTTCAGGAGAAATGCGTGGCGACCTACGTGGTAATGTATTAGCTGACGATAGTAGTATTATAATCAATCATGCTACAAAAGAAATTAACGGACGTTTCGAAGGTACACTAATTGCAGCAAATAGTGATGTTATTTTAAATACAGGTATAGATGGTTTTGACGCTACGTTCACTGGTACTACATTTGGTGAACATAGAGGTGATGTTTTATCAGACGATTCGAATGTAATCATTGATGCTAGTTCAGGATTAATAAGCGGTGACTTAGAAGGTAACGTCACTGCAACCTTTGGTGTGTCACGATTTAATGATATTATTACTGATAACATTATTGTTCAAGAAGAATTACAAGTTGCTAACATTTTAGGTAACATTACGTCAACAGGTGTTAGTACATTTAATAACGTTGATATTAATGGCGGTTATATTGATAACGCTGTTATAAACACAACTAATATTACAGGTACAACTATTGTAGGTACCTATATAGAAGCACAAACTGGTGGATTTAGAGGTGATATTCTATCTACAGGTACATCACGTTTCAACGACTTGATCGTTACAGGTGATCTAACATTTAACACATTAGAGGTACAAGCACTTGCTGACTTTAAATCTCTTGTAAATATCGACGGCGGACTTACAGTTGGCGGAACACTTAACGTTACTGGTGGAACTACATTTGGTAATATTAATGTTACTGGTGGACAAATTAGTGGCGTTACTTTGGGTAGTGGATCTTATCCAGTTGATATCGTTGCAGATGATGTAACAATTTTAAATTCATTTACTGCTACAGATGTTACTGCTGAATTTTCGACATTAATAGTTACAGACGAAATGACAGGTGATGTCAGCGGTAACTTGAGAGGAAATGTATTATCACAAGATGGTACAACTGTTATAATAGATGCATTTGCTGGAATTATCAGAGGCGACTTAGTCGGCGACACAGTAGGACAACATACTGGTAATGTTGACGGTAATGTTGTAGGTAATGTAACAGGTAATGTTACTGCTGCTGCTGGACTATCGTCATTCTCTAGTATGAATGCACAAATTGGTGACATTGCTGCTCTTGAAGCAGGCTCATTAACAGTTACTGGTGCAGCAAGTTTTACAGGTGATCTAACATTTGACACACTACAAATTGCTTCATTAGCAGTTAATAACACATTGACAGTTTCTGGTATTTCAACCCTTGGATCAGTAGACATCGGCGGCGGCACAATGGATGCTGTAACAATCGGTGGCAATGTGCCTGCAAGTGTTACTGGTACAATTTTTACCGGTGACAAAATGTTTGCTGATTTATTTACAGGTAGCCTAAAGGGTGTCGTAGAAGGATCAGTTGAAGGTGACTTATACGGTAATGTCCTAGGATTAGATAGTTCAATCGTTCTAAATACAAGTACTGCAAGAGCTACATTAGATGCTGATGTTACTGGACAGATTGATGCAACAGCAAATGGTGGCGGCGAAAGTAGATTTGATGATATAACCATTACTGGTGTATTTTCGTTACAAGGCGGCGGCCAACTTACGGGTGATCTAACAGGTAATGTAGTAGGTGACGTTACAGGTGATGTATATGCAAGTAACGGAGATAAGATTTTAGAAACAGGCAACGGAACAACTATTCCTGCAAAGTTAACAGGTAATGTAGAAGGCGAAGTATTAGGTACATTTACTGGTACAGCTTCTGGAGACTTCACAGGTGATGTATTTGCTTACGATTCAACTAAAATGCTTGATGCGTTTTCTAATATATTGAGGGGTGATTTAGTTGGTAATGTAAGTGGTAATGTTTTAGGCGATTTAACAGGTAATGTTAACACTACAGGAACTCAAAGCGATGGTTTCTTTAGAAACTTAACAGTTGAAGATACACTTACATTTCCATCATTGAATATTTCGACAATTGATTCAGATAACATTGATGTTGATAATGCAATATTAGATGTTGTAACAATCGGCGCTGGTATAACTACTGGTACAATTGACAACACTACTATTGGTGCTACAACCCCAAGAGGTGGTGTATTTACTACATTACAAGGTGCAATTATTGAAGCATCGAGTGAGTTTAGAGGTAACATTGTATCATCAGGATCTTCTAGATTTAACGAGCTTATTGTTACTGGCGATTTTGTAGCAAACTTACGTGGTGATATTATTGCTGAAGATTCAAGTGTAATTGTTAACAATGCAACAAAAACATTTTATGGAACACTACAAGGTACAACAGTTGGAACACTACAAGGTAATGTTATAGCAACTTCAGGACTAAGCGAATTTAATAGTATAAACGTAGCACAAGAAATATCAGGTACATTAAGAGGCGATGTAGTTGCACCTGATAGTACATTGTTAATTGATATATCTAGTCAAAATATAAACGGTAACGTAATAACAGCAACAGGTGGATTTAGTGGAGAGATTACTGGAACACTAGTAGGAGACATTAAGGCTACTGGTGGCCAGGTTGTTTTAGATTCAGGTACTGATGGCACAGATGCAACATTTGCAGGAAACGTAACAGGTAACGTTTTAAACACACTAGGTGAAACAGTACTAGATGCTAATGCTGAAAGACTTACAGGTACATTAGCAGGTAATGTATACGCAATAGACGGAATATCACAAATACTAGACTCAGGCACAGATGGTACTGATGCTGTATTTACTGGACAAGTAATCGGAGATGTTACTGGGAATGTCACAGCCTCGTCAGGTGTTTCTAACTTTAATAATATAGTTATTGCTAACGAAGCAGTAGGTAATTTTAAAGGTAATGTTCTTGCAGCAGATAGTTCTGTACTTGTTAATTATCTTGACTCGTCGATCACTGCTGCTACGATTACAGCAACAGGTAATTTTGTAGGTGACGTAATCGGTAATGTCGATACAAGAACAGTTGATGTTAACACAAGAAGTTATTTCCAAAACATCACAGTGTTGGGCGAAATTGACCTTAGTGGCGCATCAGGTAATATTACTGCTGATATTGAAGGTACTTTAAAAGGTAATGTTGTTTCTACAACAGGTGACCCTAATGCTGCTGATGTATTATTATTAGATGCTGCTGGTAGATCGATTCTTAATATGGCATCAATTAGTTCTAATGAATTTACTGGTGACGAATTTATTGGTGATTTCCTTGGAGATTTATATTCTGCAGACGGATCATTTAGAGTATTAGATACAGGTGCAACAGGAAATCAAGCATATTACATCGGTGATATGAGAGGTAATGTACAAGGTAACTTACTCGGTGATGATTCGTCGGTAATTGTAAATTATGTTTCGGGTGACATTAATGGTAGAGTAGTTAGTTCTTCTCAAGGATTTCAAGGTAAAATTGAAGATCCAAATAACAATATGTCCTCTTTGTATGACTTAACAATTCGTAATAATTTATTTGTTGAAGGCACAACTACTACCGTTAATACTGATAACTTAGATATTAAAGATAATACAATTGTTTTAAACAAAGGACAAAGCGACGGAGTTACTGGTGTTGTACTAGGTACAGCAGGTATCCAAATTGACAGAGGCAACGGCGTAGATGCAAACCTACTTTGGACGGAAGACGGCGGCGCTGGCTATTGGGACTTTACAAATACTGCTCAAGTAAGAGGTGCATTTAGAGGTAATGTCACAGGTGATGTTTATAGTCCCTTTAATTCAGGAACTCCTATTCTAGACACAGGTACTGCAACTTTACCTGCTACATACATAGGTAATGTTGTAGGTGATATAGAAGGTAACGTAACTGTTGGCGCTGGCTTGTCTAGTTTCTTTAGCGTAAATGTTGAAGAAGAAATTGCTGGTAATTTACGTGGTAACGTATTAGCAAACGACAGTACTAAGATTATTGATTTTATTAACAGTAATATCTATGGTGCTACAATTTCAGCAACTGCTGGATTTAGTGGTGATGTATTTGGTAATATTGATGCTAGAGGAGAAAGTTCTGCAAGTTATAGTTATTTCCAAAACCTTAGTGTATCAGGTGACATCCAATTTGATAGTTTAAACATTGCTACACTTGAAGTAGGTACTGATTTAAACGTAGGTAACAATGTAGATGTTACTGGTCAAATTACAGCAGGTAGTGTAGATATTGCTGGTGGTGAAATAGACGGCACAATTATAGGTTCAAATGTTGCTTCTGCTGCTAGTGTAACTACTCTTACAGTAACCACTGGTGATATTAATGTTACTCAAGGTACTATTAATATTACACAAGGTAACTTGAGTGCTGATACTATTTTTGCTGTTACTGATTTTAGAGGTAATTTAGTAGGTAATGTTACTGGTAGTTTATCAGGCGGCACTGTAACAGGTGACGTTTATGGTAACCTTTATCGCCCAGGAGGCACTACTCCTGTTCTTAATACTGGTACAGGCGGAGTTGAACCTCGACTTTACGGTAATGTAACAGGTAATGTTACAGGTGACGTATTAGGTGATGTAACAGGTAACGTGCAAGGTGTATTATACGGTAGTGTTATAAGTGAAGATAGCACAACAACTATTGTTAATGCTTCGTCTGGTTTAATTACAGGTGACATTAATTCATCAGGTACATCTACTTTTAATAATATTGTTGTTGAAGGCGCATTAGACTTTACAACATTTGCTCTTAACGAAATTACAGTTAACACACTTCTACAGGTTGACGGCACTGCTAACTTAACAGTAGCAAATATATTTGCTGGTAATATTGATAACACTAGAATAGGCGTTACAACTCCTTCAACTATTAAGGGTACTGTTATTGAAGCAACTACTAAGTTTGTCGGTGACATTGCAGGTGAAGTAGATGGTAACGTTACTGGAGACTTAAGAGGTAATATAATAGGTGAAGATAGTTCAGTTATTGTAGATAATGATCTTAAAAGATTTACAGGTAATTTACTAGGTGATGTATATACAACCGATGGTGTGACATTATTTAATATTTTAGATTCAGGAACAGACGGCACAGATGCATCTATAATTGCAGATGTTAAAACACCTTTAGGTGCAACTATCGTTGATACAAGTGCTGCTACTGTCACAGCAACAGGCGGCTTTACAGGCCAAATAGATGCGTCAGCTCCGGGCACTTCTCAATTCCATACAGTAACAGTTTCAAACAATTTAAGTGTTCCGGGAACTGTAAATGTTACTCAAACAGTTGAAGCATCAGGCGGTATCGAAAATACTTCAATAGGTGCAGGAAATACAGAATCAACTGGTGCGTTTACATCTATTACTACAACTGGAGCCGTTACTGTTGGCGGAGACTTAATAGTACAAGGTAATACAGTTACGTTAAATACTTCGACATTAGACGTTGAAGATTTAAACATTACTGTTGCAAAAGGTGCTGCAAACGCTGCTGCTGCTGATGGCGCAGGCCTAACAGTTGATACAGCAGGAGCATGGATACAATATAAGAATCCAAGTGATCAATGGCGCTTTAATAAAGATATAGATTTAACAACAGAAAACGTAAGACTATTAGGTAACATTACTTCAACTGGTGTTTCAAACTTTAGTGGTACAGCAAACTTTAGTGGCACAGTCGATATGGCGGGTGCAACGATCAATAACTCAACTTTCCAAAATATGGATGTTGCTGCAACATCAGAGTTTAGCGGAAATATGACATTAGATACTGCTGCAAACTTTACAATGATAAATGCCGCTGGTACTCCAGTAACAGTATTTTCAATCGACGGATCAAATGGTAATACTACGATTTCACAGGGCGGACAGTTTGAGATATTAGATACGTTATCTGCTTCGATGTTTAGTGTAGACGGCGGCACAGGAAATACGTTAGTTACAGGTACACTTGGTGTAGACGGCATAGTTAGTATTAATAACACAACAGGATCTACTACTACAACAACGGGTGCGCTAATTGTAGACGGCGGTGTCGGCATAGCAGAAAACTTATTCATAGGCGGCAACTTAGATGTTGCTGGCAATGCAGTTATTTCAGGTAATTTAACTTTTGGTGATGCTGCAACTGATACAGTAGCATTTGGCGCTGATATTAATAGTAGTATCATTCCAGATATAAACAACACATACGATTTAGGTAGTTCGGCACAGGCTTGGAGAGAACTTTATCTTACACAAAATATTAACTTTAAAGGTGCAACAGGTGATAATGAAATTATTGTTCCAACAAATTTATTTGATGCTCTAAGTATTAAAGATGATGCTAATACAAGCATAATTGACGTTGAAACAACTACAGGTGCTCCGGTTGTAAAAATTAACCCGAATACAACCGTTGCTGGCACTCTTGATGTTACAGGTGAAACTACACTAGCAAGTGCAATTATCAGTGATGTAAATCCAAGTAGAGTTGTACTATCAGGCGGTAGTAAAGAAATAAGTTACAGTGATCAATTTACATATTCAGCAGGCGCTGGAGTAATTGATGTAGACATTACTGGTAGTTTAGCAGTTGACAACTTAACATTTGATGGAAATACAATTTCAAGTACAGATTCGAATGGCGCTATTATACTTGATCCGCAAGGTTCTGGTGTAGTTACAGTAAATGCTAACACAACAATAAGTGGCACATTTACAAGCACAGGGCTTGCAAGCTTAGATAACGGTATTGATGTTAATGGTGCTGTGTTTACAGTTTCTAACACAGGTGCAGTTAATACTACATCAACATTAGATGTTACTGGTCTTGCATCCCTTGATGGCGGAATTGACGTCGACGGTGCCTTTACTGTGGCAAATACAACAGGTAATATTACAACCTCAGGCACACTAGACATAACAGGCACAACTACTTTAAGAAATACGGTCGGCATACAAGGTATTACAACTATAAGTAACGCTAATGATGCGTCTAATGCAACTTCAGGAGCATTAATAGTTTCAGGCGGCGCAGGAATTGCTAAAAAATTATTTGTTGCCGGCGACTTTGAAGTCGGCACAAATAGATTTAATGTAGCAGCAACTACAGGTGATACAACTGTAGCAGGTGACTTTACTGTTACTAGCGGAACAGCATTCTTAGACGGTGGCATTAATGTTGATAGTGGTGCATTTATTGTGGCAAATACAACAGGTGATATTACAACCCTCGGTGATATTAGTATAGCAGATAGTAAGAAGTTACTAATTGGTACAGGAAACGATTTAGAAATCTTCCATGATGGTTCTAATTCTTTTATTAAAGATGTTGGTGCAGGTAATTTAACAATAGCAACAGATGTACTAACACTTACAAAGGGTGACGGTACTAAAACAACAGCAGTATTAGATGCAGATGGTGCAACTGAACTTTATTACAATAATACAAAAAGATTTGAAACTACACTTGTAGGAGCAGATGTTACCGGAACATTCAACACTTCAGGACTTGCAACTTTAGATTCGGCTGTAATATCAGATTTACCTGCTAACAGAATTGTATATACAAGTGGTGCAAATGGTAGACTAATTAGCACAGCAGATTTTGTAATAGACGGCACATCATTAAATGTAGGCTCAAATAATTTTGTTGTTACAGCAGCAACAGGTAACACTGCTATAGTTGGTACTTTAGACGTAACTGGCGAAACAACAGTAGGTAACTTAGTTGCTGACGATATAAAGTTAGGCGATGGCGAAAAGATACAATTTGGTAATGCACAAGATTTAGAAATTTATCACGACGGATCTAATAGTTATATACATGAATCTGGTACAGGAGGTTTGATCCTAAGATCTGCCAACTCAATTCTTTTCCAAGACGCTACTAGTACAAAAACAGCCATGTCATTAACTGCTAACGGTAGCCAGATATTATACCATAATGATGTTCAAAGATTTCAAACAACTGTCTCTGGCGCAGATATAACAGGTGATGTTGACATCTCTGGCACTTTAGATGTTGACGGCAACTTTCAAGTTGGCACAAGCAGATTTAATGTAGAAGCAACTACCGGTAACACACAAATTGATGGAACTCTTACAGCAGACGGATTAACTACACTTAATGGTGGTATTACAGCAGACGGTGGTGTGTTTACCGTAGCAGATGGTACTGGTAATATTGCTACAAGTGGCACGTTAAATGTAACAGGCGACACAACTTTAAGTACACTAACTGCAACAAGTGATGTAACAGTTCAAGGTGATTTAACAGTTGAAGGTAACTTAACTACTGTTAATGCTACAGAAATAAATGTATCTGATAAGAATATTACACTAGGCGGCACAACTACAACATTGAGTGCGCTAAACAATAGTGGAATTACTATAGGTGGAACATTAGGAGCAGGATCAAATCCTGCACTAACTTATACATACACTGGTGTTTCTCCAAATCAGGTAGAAAGATTTAATTTAAATAGAGAATTAATCGTTGATAAGGTACACGGTGATATAAAAGGTAATGTTTATGCATCAGATGATACAAGTATTATTTTAAATGCAGGTACTAATGGCAACGATGCAATATTCAAAGGTGACGTTTATAGTACAACTGATACATTAATTATAGACAGTGGTGCAAGTATAGACGATGCAACATTCTATGGAAATATAGATCTTAGAACAGAAACAAATTACGGAAATACTCCAAGCACAGGTACTACTTCATACTTTAACAATTTAGATGTTGCCGGTACACTATCGATGGCAAATGCTTCAATAGGCACACTGTCTGGTAACTTAGTTGGAGATATATATGCATCTAACGGAACAAGTTTAATATTAGACAATGGTACTAATGGAACAGACGCATCATTCCAGGGTAGTATTAAAAATGACAACGGAACAGTAATTATTCAAAATGGTTCGACAGGAGTTGCAGCAACATTTACTGGTAAATTAGTAGGTGATGTAGATAGTAGCGGCATATCTTATTTTAACAATATGTATGCTAACGTTATTAATGCATTCTTAGACGGTGACATTTCGGGTAGTGTACTAGGCGAAGATAGTGTAATGATGCTTGATGCTGGTGCTAGAACACTTAGCGTTACTGATGTACAAACAAGTACAATTACTGCATCATCTTATCTATCAGGCGATGTTCGTGGCGATATTTACAACAATAACGGCACCCAAAAAATATTAGAAACAGGAGGCACAGCAACAGATGCTGCTATCTTTACTGGTAGAGTTGATGCGTCAAATGCAATTAACACAACATCTAATTTTAACAATGTTGACGCAACGGGTATATTTACCGGTGTACTAGGCGCAGTAGGTAATACGGCTAATGCATTTGTAAATGATTTAACCGTAGACAGCGTAGCAACATTTACTGGCGTTGTTAATGCTCTTACTTCAGCTGTTAATATTAATTCTGTAAATATAGATGGCGGAACAATAGACGGAACAGTTATTGGCGCAGCGACTCCAGCAGCAATCACAGGTACAACCGTAACTGCAAACACAGGATTTGTTGGTAACATTACAGGTAACATCACTGGAGACTTAGACGCAAGAGGTCTAGGCGGTACAACGTTCATTGATGATTTAGTTATGGGTCCAGGCACAAATGCTGCTATAGATACTGCAACAATTACTACACTTAATGCTTCTACTCTTGTTCTAACAAACTTAGCACTAAGTGGAGATTTAGACGTACTTACTGGTACAGGTACATTCCAAAACTTAGAAGTTACTGCTGGCGGTAACATTGTAGGACTTGCTACACTAGGTACAAGTGCATCACCAGTAGCAAGTTCAGTAATTACTACAATTGATGTTAGTGCAGGTGATATAGTTGGCTTGTCTACTCTAGGTACAAGTGCATCACCGGTTATAGCAGCAGACATAGACACTGCGGTTATAGATGATGTAACTAGTGTTACAGTAAGGGCTGATAACTTTACTATTACTAACACTGGCGATTCTGCTCATAAGTTTACTGGACCATTAGAAGGTAATATTACAAGTGCAGGAACAAGCACATTTACCGGCACAGTAAGTTTATCAGGTGCAACTGTTGTACTTGCTGATAATCAACTAAGCGGTGACAAAATAGACGGCGGCGTTATAGGCAATGCTGATCTGTTAGGTAATGGAACAAGTAACACAATTAGTGGATACGATATTACAGTAACAGGAGCACTTGACTTAACTGGAGCAACTGTAACTTATGACAACGATTCGATATCAGGTGATAAAGTATCTGGCGGTACTATTGATGCTGCAAATATAACTGGCGGCGCAGGTAAAACACTTGACGGATATGATATTACAGTAGGTGCCGGTAGAACATTAACTGTAAATGGATCAACAAGTGTTGCAACATTAGCAGCATCTGCACTTGTAGAATTAGACGGCGGTTTTAATGTTAATGACGACTTTGTTGTAGATGTAGACGGTAACACACGCCTTAATGCAGCAGCTAATTTTGAAATTTGGAATGCAGCAGGAACACCTGTTAAGGTATTTGACATTGTTGGTTCAACAGGTGCAACTACTATTGCAAATACCTTAGATGTTGTTGGTCCAGTATCTATAACAACAGGAACAGGAAGTACAAGCACATCTACTGGTTCACTTACTGTTACTGGCGGAGTAGGTATAAGTGAAAATGCATTTGTAGGTGGTGATTTGGATGTTGCAGCAAATGCACAACTTAGCGGCACTTTAGATGTTGACGGCGTAACAAATATTAATAACACATTAACTGTAGATTCACTGGCAAGTTTAGACGGCGGCATTGCAGTATCAGATGGCGCAGCAGGCGATGCATTTACAGTTGCAGTTACTACAGGTAATGTAGTAACAACAGGTACATTAGATGTAACAGGTTTGTCGTCATTAGATGGCGGAATCGATGTTAACGGATCTAACTATACAGTATCAGCAGCAGGCGCAGTAACACAAGCAAGTACATTAGATGTAAGTGGAGATGTTACATTATTACAATCTGCAAACTTTGAAATCTTTGATGCAGGTGTCGGTAGTAATTCTACATTCGCTGTTAATGGTGCAGACGGTAACACACAAATAGCAGGTACATTAGGTGTAGACGGCCTAGCATCGTTAAATGCAAGTTTGACTGTTACTGGACTTACAACAACTGATACAGCAGTAGTTAACAATACACTCAATGTAACTGGTGCAACAACGCTAGACGGAACATTTGCTGTACAAAACGCAGGAGCAGACGTATTTACAGTCGCCGATGCAACAGGAAATACAGTAATTTCAGGAACACTTCAAGCAGGTAATACCACTGTAGCAGACGTAACTGCAACCGGAACTGGAACTATAACTGGTAACTTTGATGTAAACACTACTGCATTTACTGTTGCAGCAGCAACAGGTAACACTGATATACTTGGCGATTTAGCAGTTAACACAACGGCTCTTACAGTAGCAGCAGCAACAGGTAATACTACAGTAGGTGGAACACTTGATGTAGCAGGTGATACAAACTTTAACAGTACTACAGGAAGCACATTAAGTACTAATGGTGCAGTAGTAATTGATGGCGGTCTAGGTGTTGCAGAAAATATTAATTTTGGTGGTGTGTTAAAGACAACGACAGCAACAGCAAGTACAGATACAGTAACAGGATCAATTGTTACCGCAGGCGGCGTTGGTATAGCAGGCGCTTTAAATGTCGGTGGTGTAACACATATTTCTCAAACAGTAGATGCAACTTCAGCATCTGACGGTGCGTTGTTCGTAGACGGTGGCGTTGGTATTGCTAAGAAACTATTTGTTGGCACTGATTTAGATGTAACTGGCTCAGTACAAATTGATACAGATCTAAATGTTACTGGAAATACTGTAATAACAGGAAACCTAACAGTCAACGGCGCAAGCACAACGATTAACGCAGCAACACTAGATGTTGAAGATAAAGATATACGTGTTGCAAGTAATGTAGATACACTACTTGGAGCAAATAATGCAGGCTTAATAATTGGTAGTACTAATGTTGGTGATGTAGCAAATGGCGGTAATGCAGGCGAAACAAATGTTACATTTACATACAATGCTACAGACGATAGTTTAGACAGTAATGTTGATATACAAGCCCCAACATTTATTGGTAATTTAACAGGCGATGTAACAGGAAGTGCAACTATAGGTGTTGGCAAAACTCTTGACGTAGACGGAGCATTTAATGTTAATGCAAGTTCTGGTAATTTAGATAATGTAGTAATTGGTGGAGTTACTAGAGCAGATGCAAGTGTACATACGTTAACCACAAGAAACATTAATGTAGACTCAGGATACGATGTTACGCTTACAAGTGGAGATGTTACAATTACTGCTGGTGACTTTGTTGCAACAACAGGTAATATTAGTGCAACTTCAGGAACTATATCTGGTGATATATTTGTTGCAGGAACAGAATTTAGAGGCGATTTAACAACTGTCGACGGTGGTACTGGTGTTAACTTATTTGAGTCAACAGGCGTAGCAGTAAGCACAGGTAACATCACAACTACAACAGGCGACTTTACGAGTACAAGCGGAGACTTTACTACAGGCACAGGAAATATTTCAACAAGTAGTGGCGATATTACTACTACAACCGGTGATATTAATGGACAAATTATTACCGCTAACACTAAGGTTATAGGACAAATAGGTACTGATGCAAGTACAGCATCAGACATGAATGATGCGTTTGTTTCAACACTTTATTCTAATACAACTATAACATCAAGTGGTAATACAGATGTAGGAGGCAATCTTACAGTAACAGGTACTTCTAACTTTGACGATGCTGTAACTATTTCAAATAATTTAACAATTACTGGACCAGGAGGCGTTGATGCGCAAGGCGATCCAAATTTATCTACAGCGACATTCCAAAACATTGTTGTTACAGGATCATTTACAGTTGATACTCTAACAATTGATGACTTTACGGTTGGTGATGAATTAGCTGTGTTAGGTGATACTACGCTATCAGGTAACTTGACAGTTAACAGTGGTGTAACAACATTAAGCTCAGTTGATATTGCAGGCGGCGCAATGGATGGTGTTACAATTGGTGGCGACGGTGTAACACCTGCTGCAAATATCACAGGCGCTGCGTTAACGGGTACGTCCTTGACTACTACAACAGGTAATGTAACACTAAACAGTGGTAACATAGTTGTTACACAGGGTAATATTACAACTACAGCAGGTGAGATAAGATCACCAGTTGGCGGCTTTGTAGGGCAAATTGATGCTACTGCAACAGGTACATCAAGTTTTGACAACGTTTTAGTAAATGATGATTTAACTGTAAACGGTAAAGTATTCTCAGTAGCAAGTGCTGCAAGTGGATTTGTTGGAGATTTATATTCTAACAATTCAGGAGGCACACCAATAAAAATTCTACAAGCAGGTACTACATTAGGCACTGCAATGTATACTGGTAATGTTACTGGTATTGTAGGTGATTCAGCAAACAGAAATACTGGTCATTTTAGTACATTAGATGCAACACAATCTAATTTAGCAACTGTTGATATAGATGGTGGTACAATCGACGGAGTTACATTTACAGCAGGTACACTAGTAGACACACCGATTGGACAAACAGGAACACCGCAAAACGCTACAGTAAGTAATCTTGTAAGTAATACAATTAGAGTTAACAGCAGCACTGCAAATACTATAGACGGTGTTACAATTGGTGATACACAGCGTAGACCAGGTAACTTTACTACTTTAGATGCAAACACTAGTATTACAGTAGGTTCAGTAGTAGGTAGTATAAACTCAACACCGATCGGTGATAGTATTGCATCAACAATAACAGGAACTACAATTACAGCGTCTACAAGATTTGAAGGTGTACTACAAGGCGATATACAATCAACATCGGGTGGTGTTGGATTACCTGCAGGTACATTATTAATAGATTCAAGTACTAGAAATATTTCTAATATTGTCGATTTTACTTCGGAAACTGTGGAAGCAACAACCATCACAGCTACCCAAACAACAAACGGTTTCCAAGGTGATTTAACCGGTGATGTAATAGGACAAATTGGTACATCAACACTTGCAGATAGAAACAATGCATTCTTCACCAATGTAGACATATTAGGCGATGTTGATATAGATGGCGACATTACACTTGCAGCAACACATTCGATTACTGGTATAATAGACGGATTAGCAGGTTCAGATATAACAGGTGCGTTTACACTTGAAACAGGTCAAACAGCAGACTTGTCAGGTGGTACACTAACACTTGCTAATGATCAAATTTCAGGTGATGCAATTGAAGGCGGCACAATAGGTAACATTACTATAAGTAATCTTACTTCGCCTAATATAACTATTACTGGCGGGACACTCCAAGGTGTTGATGCAACAAGTTTTGACATCGACGGCGGCACCATTATTAACACTTCAATTGGACAATCAGGTTCTGCACAGAACATCAAGGGTGCTACAATCGAGTCTACTACCGGATTTGTAGGACAAATTAATTCTACTGGCGGTGGCGGTGGTACATCAAACTTCGATATAATTACTGTTGCAGGTACAAGTACATTTACAGGAAATGCAACATTTGGTAATTTAAGCGGTGCGCTTACAGGGTCATTTACTGGCGGCGCAACTATTACAAGTGGTACATTTAGTAATATACAAATTGCAAGTTCTACACAAATTAATTCTTCAGCATTTATTGGCCCATTATCTGGTGATGTTACCGGCGGCGGCACAGGCACGGTTAGTACCTTTAATAGAATAAACGTACAAGGTGGTCCAGCAGAAACTTCCCAAATATCAAACTTAACTGTAGGTACGTTTGCAACTAACGCTGCAACAATTACTGGTGGTAATATCACAAACACTACTATCGGTGGTGCAACTGGTACAGGTAGTTTCCCAGGATACTTTAGTTTGATAGAAGCAACAGGCGCTATTACAGCAGGAACACAGTTTATAGGAGATATGAATAATCCTAATACTGTTAACCAAGATGATTCATCGGCTGACTTTACACAAGGTTATTTTACTGATCTACGAGTTAAGAACTTTGAAACTGATACTATTATAATTAACAGTGACCAAGAATTTAGTAATGTTTTGATTACTGGTGATTTAACAGTAAACGAAGATGTGCTAATAAAAGGCGATTTAGAGACTGAACAAAACTTTATTACAATTAACAAAAACGAAACAGGTAATGCGGGTATTAGTGGCGCTGGTAACGCAGGTATAATATTTGAACGTGGTAACGGTGTTGGCATACAAGATGCAAGTCTTATATTCAGCGAAAGCGGCGGCAATCCTGAATATGAATTTAGTCAATTTAAAGTTGTAGCATCAGAATTTGAAGCACCTTTATTTTCTGGAAACATTACCGCAGCCTTAGGTACCTCTACATTTAATAATATTACTGTAAATAACTCTGCTAACTTAGGAAACAGCGTTACTATCGCTGGCGGCAATATAGACAATACTGTAATAGGTAATGGAACTCAAGCAAGCATCGACGGTACAACAATTAAAGCACATGTTGAATTCCAAGGAGACTTAGACACTACTAATGGTGTTAATGGAAATATTGATACTATCACACTGGATGCAACTGGACTTATTACTGCACGAGCAGGCGTTGATGTAACTGGTGGAACAATTGACGGCGAAGGAAGATTTACTACAGGTACAACTATTGACGCTGGTACACATATTAGAAATACACCGATTGGTGTCGATGTAGCCGGTATAAGTGGTAGAGCAGTAGGTTACTTTAATGCTTTAGAAGCTACTACAATTATTAGTACACTGGGTATAACTGGCAATATTACTGGAGATGTAACAGGTAGTATTGATGATAGAAATACAATCGGTGAAGTTCCTTTAAATCCGCCTTCATTGACAGAAAACTTAAATATGAATCTATCGCAATTTGACAGAGTAAGTGTACTAGGTCATCTTACAATGGGTACAGATACATATATTAAAGCTGTTAACCTAGATGTTTCTGGTATCTTTAATGTTAACGATTTAGATATCGGTGCTACACTTGATGTTGCTGGTAACTTTACTGTAGGTAGTGGAACACCTAAAAAATTAGATGTCAATGCTGCTACAGGTGCAATGACACATAATGGTGCATTTACAACGTCTGGAACTGCAACATTTGATGGTGACATTAATGCAAATGCTAATGTAACAATAGGCAGCGATGCAACAGACGAACTTATTATAAATGCTGTAATCGATAGCGACATATTAACTAAAACTGATGGCGCTTATGATATTGGTACAGTTTCAACACGTTGGGGACATGTATATGCTGATAATGCAACATTTACAGATGATGTTGCTATAGGTGGAAATTTAACAGTTACAGGATCAGTTACCCAGACTAACGTTGACCAAATCAACATTGCAGATAACATAATTGTTCTTAATGGACAAGAATCATCAAATGTAATTTCAGCAAGTACTGCTGGTATAGAGATTAGTAGAGGCACCGGAAGTAATGCATCGTTCTTGTATGATGAAGGTTTAAGTTCCTGGACACTTACAGGTGCAACAAGTAAATTAACTGTTGATGAAGTTAGAGCTGACATTGAAGCCACTGACGGAACAACTATAGTAGATATTTCATCAAAAACAATTGATATGGTTGGTGTTGATACAGATACGTTAACAGTAAATCTAGGTGCAACGATAGGTACAACATTAGCAGTTAGCGGACTATCTACACTTGCACAAGCAAAAGTACAAGACTTAGCACAAGATCATATTCCATTAGCAGGACTTGACGGTAGACTTAACACAAATGCAAACTTTAGATTTGACGGTGTTGATTTTGATATAGGTGCTGCTGGTTCAGAAACATTTAAAGTAGCAGTTGCATCAGGAAACACTGATATACAAGGTACACTTTTTGTAGATAAGCAAACTACAATAAAAGGCAATAATCTAGGTGCAAGTAGTACAACAACAGGTGCAGTAGTAGTTCAAGGTGGTATTGGTATATCTGAAAATATACATGCAGGAGGCACTTTGACGTTAACTGGACTTGCATCACTAGCAACTGGCATAAATGTTAATAATGATTTTGTAGTAGATGCAGACGGCAATACTGACTTGTCAAGTGGTGCAACACTAACAGTTGACGGTGAAGTAAACTTTAATGGCGGTCTTGTAATGGACACTGACAGGTTTACTGTAGCAAACGGTTCCGGTAATGTCGCAACGGCTGGCACACTTGATGTAAGTGGGAATACTACACTAACATCTGTTACTACATCAGGAATGGCTTCATTAAATGCAGGCATTGAAGTAGACACAACGAAGTTTACTGTAGACGGCGGCACAGGTGCTGTTGTTACACAAAGTACTTTAACAGTTGACGGCATCACTACGCTTAATTCAGATCTATCTGTAACAGGAAGTAATGATATAAGAATAATTGACGCTCTTACTGCAAATGTATTTGAAGTAAACGGAACAACAGGCGCAACACTGATTACAGGTAACCTTACAATGGACGGATCTGTAGGCGCAGGTAATCTTGACATAGGTGGCAACTTTACAGTAGCAAATGCAACAGGTAATACAGACATAACAGGTACATTAGATGTAACTGGTGATACTACAGTAGATGTGTTTAGTGCAGGTACAAGCACATTAGGTACAACTTCTATTACTGGTACATCTCTAACAGTAGGTTCTGACTTTACTGTAACAGGAACAAATGGTGTAACTGAAATAGGTGGTATGTTAAGTGCAGATGG